>Ga0209415_10011651_pt1 | contig 14772 bp, 14 predicted proteins | sample PeaSoiSIISIP2007_FD_187696 | JGI IMG/M metagenome (GOLD analysis project Ga0209415, IMG submission 187696) | Peat soil microbial communities from Weissenstadt, Germany - SII-SIP-2007 (SPAdes) (version 2) | ecosystem: Environmental > Terrestrial > Soil > Wetlands > Peat | place: Germany...
TTCGAGCTTTGCCCGGTCATGCTGGATTGGAACGGATGATTGGGCGACCACCAGACCTCGACCGAGGTGTTCTCGGCCCGCTTGCCCAGCGCCGCCACCGGACCAGGGAACTCCAGAGCCTTGCCGACGGTGGCGATCTTGGGATGGAAGCCCTGCTGCGCCGCCTGGGTCCAGAAGGTGGTGAAGTCGGGCGGCACCACCACGCCGGTAACGATCTCGACGCCCGCCGCCTTGAAGGCGTTGATCTGCGCCGTGAAATCATCGGTGAAGCTGTGGAAGCGGCCCGGATCCACCAGCTTATAGCCCTTGGCCTTCAACACGCCGGGGAAGCCCTTGTCGGCGTCGCCCCAGGCGTTGCCGTCGGAATCATTGGGCCACAGAGCGCCCACCACCTTGTTGGTCGGCACCAGATCCCACATGTCGGTATAGGTGCCGATCACATCTTCCAGACCCCAGAAGAAGTGATAGGTCCAGTCGAAGCCGGTGCCGGGCCGGCCGCCGCGCCCAAAGAAATAGGGCTGCCACGGACAGTCGTTGGTGATGCAGGGAATCTCGTTGGCTTCACACTGGTCGGCCACCGGATTGACGGTTTCAGGGGTGTTGCCGGCCACCATCAGATCGATCTGATTGGACAAGATCAACTCGCCCGCCACTTCCGCCGCACGGTTGGGGTTGGACTGGCTGTCCTTGTGAATGATCTCGACGGCGTAGTTGGTGCCGTTGATCATGATGCCGTTCTTGGTGGCTTCACGCACCTGCGCCAGCACAAAATCATCGGACTCGGCAAAGGCGGCCAGCGGCCCGGTGGTCGGGCTGACAAAGCCGATGCGGATCGGGCGGGCAGCCAAGGCCCCCTTAAGCGGCAGTCCGGAAACGGCGGCCCCGGCGCCGATCATCTGCAAAACATGGCGACGCGACGGACTCAAACGACTTTTAACGACGTGACTATCTTTCATGGAACGGCTCCCAAAATGACGGTTATCGCGTAAGGGAGAACGTCGACAGCCCTTGAGCGCCCAGCAAACCGAGGGGGGAATCCCAGCGGCTGGGCACAGCAAGAGGCCGACGCTCAAATTTCTTCGGCGATGACTTCATACGACGTGACGCACTCCCGGAGGTCTCGTGGCGGGGCTTTTGCCCCTTGTCCTGCCTCCAATGGAGTCATGCGCTTTGCGAATGGCTCCATTGCGATCATCACTCAGCCCGCTCACCTGGGGCAACAGGAAATATCGTTATTTCTTAAAAAAACGACTTTATTGTCATTAGCGGTTATTCACGGAATATCGTCTTCAGGAGCGACCGCTTACGATGTTCTACCCTGCGATGCGCCGCCGGAAATCGCCGCCAAGCCAATGCTCTCGGATACCGCCATCCGCGGATCCAAAATCAAAAGATAAATGCCGTCGCCGCGGTTGATCGCTCTTTGCATGGATATATAATGCTTTTCTCATAGTTGGGGTTGTCGGCATGAATGTCGGCAGGAGGAGACAATGACCGCACAACAGGATCCCAACTCCCCTCTCCCCAGCGCCTCGACCCCACGCAACGCCGTCCTGCGCGCCCTGCCCATGGCGGCATTCCTCGCAGCAATCCTCTTGCTGTCGCGCATTCACTATTTGTGGTTCCACACGGCAGTAGAGTTCACCTCCGCCATCATCGGCATCACCCTCTACATCATCGCCCGCTCCAGCTATCATCTGCACCGCAACGATTTTCTGGTCTTTATCTCGCAGGCTTTCTTCTGGTCTGCCGGCCTCGACATCGTCCATGCCATGGTCTATCCGGGCATGGGTTTGGCCGGCGGCAACTTCAACCCACCCCCACAATTATGGATTGGCGCAAGGGGCCTTGAGGCGATCGTTCTGCTGCTGTCCCCCCTGGTCCTTGCCCACCCCCGCGAGCGCGCCTGGACTTTTTGGGTGATGGGCGTTGTCAGCCTCGGTTGGGTGTGGTTGGTTTTTTCTGGATTTCTGCCGGACTTCTTCATCCCAGGGCAAGGGCTGACCCCGATTAAAGTGGCCAGCGAATACGCCATCATCGCCATGTTGCTGTTGGCCGGAATCGCCCTTAGCCGACGACGCAGCCAATTGCCCGAAGGCATCGGCGTCATGCTCTTTGGAATGCTCGGTCTGACCATTGCCACCGAGCTGTGCTTCACCCTTTACCATTCCATGTACGATGCCCTGAACCTGTTGGGCCATGTCTTAAAGGTATTGTCCTATGGACTGATGCTGCGGATCGTTCTGACCTCCATGATCGACCAGCCCTTTCGCGTCATGAGCCGCAGCGCCTATTCCTTCGACGCGATCCCCTTATCGGTGCTGGAGCTCGACCGGCAGGGCGTTATCTGCGCCAGCAACGCGCACGGCAAAGCCGCCCATCCCGACAGCATCGGCCAATCCCTGTTCTCGGTCTGGAAGATCGACGACAGCGGCGGTCTTGAGCAGATCCGCAGCGCACTGGACGCCGGAAACGCCTTTGTCGGCGACATTCGCGCCGACGACCGTTGGGTCAATGTGGTGTTGCAGCCGGTAAGCCGGGGCGACGACAGTCCAACCCAAGGCTTTGTCTGCGTGTTGAGCGACATCACCGACCGGCATGAGAGCGAACGCGCCTTGGCCGAAGCGAAAGATCACGCCGAGGAGGTTGGACGCGAACTGGCGCGCAAGAACGACGACCTGGAGCGATTTACGCTGATCCTGGCTCATCACCTGCAAGAACCCGTGCGGCGTCAGCATTTATTCACCCAGATTCTGCTTAGCCGGCTGCCCCATCCGCTGACCGACGAAATGCGGCAAGCCGCGGATTTTGTCCTTCAGGGAGCCCGCCGTCAGCAGCAGCTTGTACTGGATGTGCAACGTTACCTGTCAGCCGGACAAGGACACAAAGGCTCTTGCACCATCGACGCAGCCCTGTCCTTGAGCTGCCACGCCGGAGAGCGCAACCAACTGGCCGCTTCCGGCGGGCTGGACGTAACCTTGGCGTTGGGAAAGCAGCCTGTCGCCATGGCCGCCGACGATCTGTCCAACGTCTTCGCCGCTCTGTTTGACAATGCCCTCTCTTTCCGCAGCCCCGAGCGCCCCTTGAAGGTGGTGGTCGGGGCCGAGGGACTGGGCGAGCGGATCAAAATCTGGGTGTCAGACAACGGCATCGGCATTCCCAAGGAATATCGTGACCGGGTCTTTAATATCTTCGAGCGCCTTTCCGTCGAGACCAACACCGGCACCGGAATTGGCCTCGCCCTCGCCAAGAAGCTGGTCGAGAGCGCAGGCGGACGGATTTGGGTCGACGAGCCCGACGCGGTTGGCGCACGGATCTGCCTCGAACTGCCCGTGGCGAAGGACGGCCTGCCTTCGTCACATTGAGCGGACATTCCCCGCCACAGCTCCGTCTGAAACCCCTCCATTAAACCTTGCCCTGGCCTAACGGCGAGGGGCCGCTTGATATCAAGTCCAGACATGCAAAAGGCCTTAGGGCATTACCCCTAAGGCCTTGCCCGCCACGGCAACAAAAGGGGCAACGCCTCGCATCTCACTGCATGTTGGGCATGGGAGCCATCTTGTCCGACGGCGCCATAACCTTGTTCTTAACAGCGATCCTGCCGGTCATCCCTGCCTCGAAATGCCCTGGAATATTGCAGTCGAATTCCAGGTTTCCGGCTCGGCTGAATTTCCAGATCAATTCGCCGGTTTGTCCGGCCTTCACGGAAATGGCATTGGGGTCGTCGCCATGATGCATGTCCCCGCTCATTTGCATCATCTCGGACATTTCCTTGCGATGAGCCTTCTGTGTTTTGACATCTCCGATGGTGAAATCGTGATCGACCTGGCTGGAGTTCGTCACCACAAAGCGGATAGTCTCGCCTTGGGCTATCTGAAGGCTTGCCGGTTCGAAGGAGATGTCCTTCATCGTGATCTTCACCGTACGCGTGACCTTAGCCACTTTCCCCGGCTCGCCAAAAACGAACCCCTCCCTCGGAGCACTGTGCCCCATCCCCTCCATATGCCCCATATCGCCATCAGAGGCGGCACTGGCTCCTTGAAGCCCCAACAACAGCAACGAGACACCAACAACCGCTCCGGTAACAGCGCGGGGGAAGAAGGCTTTGATACCCATGCGAAGATCCTTTCGATGTCGTCAGTGGCATTGAATTGAGAACATAGATGCCTCCTTGGCATACGGATATCACCACATGCCAACAAACCGTCTATTCAGCAGAGCGAACCGCACCGGTATGGCGATCGATCAGGATTTTTTGCACCAACGAATTATCGATAGTGACCACTTCAGCCAGCACGCTGTCCTTGTCCTGCTCGGAGACCTTGCCGACCTTCAGACGTTTATTACCCGGTCGGACCCGGCATTGAGGTCGGCGCTCCGCCAAGATGGTGCTGCTCATGCTGTTCGGTTTGCGCATAGGCCGGAAAGGCGAGCAGCATAGCCAGGGCCGAAGCGGCGAGAAGATGGCGTTTCATGGTTTTACTCCCAGACAGGTCATTGCCGCCTGAGAGGCATTAAAGCTCCGAGCTGTGTCTGACGGATGTCAGGGAATGCAGGAAAATGCGACAAAATGTGCGGCTATATGGCTGATGCGCCGCCGGATCATCGGCCCGAAGAGGTCCGATGCGATCTCGCTGACAAAGTTTGTCACAAATTTCGGTATGGCCGACAAAAGGCGGTCACAGCTTGTCCTTAAAGTCAGACTTGTCCACCAACCTTGCGACCACCATAGAGAACGTTGATGACCGCTGGCTCCCTCACCGTAACTCGGCGCATCCGACTGAAGACATCACCTTCAACGGCAGCCGAACTGCTGACCGGAATTCCAGGCATCGAGACCGTCAGGCCCGTTGGCGACCGCCGGCTGGAGGTCACCTACAATCTGAGTCATCTCCGGCTCGACGATGTGGAGCGGCGCCTTGTCGATGGCGGCGCAACATTGGCGGACACCCTGTGGCATTCCCTGCGAAAGAATTGGCTGCGTTTCACGGAAACCAATCTTGTCGATCAGGCCCACATTGTTCATCACTGCTGCAACACCCCACCGACGGGGAAAAACCCATGATCCCCAAGGTCAATCTGTCTCTGCCCAAGCTCATCGTGATCGGCGTTCTGATCGTCGGTAGCGGTGGGCTGGCCTATCAGCAACTCGCGGCGAAAACCAGCGGTCCCAGTCTTCTGGTGCCAGCCTATTTTTCCACCCAGGCGCAAAGCGGAAAACTGGCTTACGATGCCAATTGCGCTCAGTGCCATGGTGTCAACGGAGCCGGCACCGACAAAGGCCCGCCCTTTGTCCATCCCATCTACAACCCAGGCCATCATGGCGACGCGGCGTTTTTCTACGCGGCCCACAGCGGGGTGAAGCAGCATCATTGGAAGTTTGGCGACATGCCGGCCCAGCCGCAGGTCAAGGATGAGGATTTAGCCGCGATCATAGCCTATGTCCGGGAGGTTCAGGTCGCTAACGGCATCGTCTTCCAGGAACACAAGATGTGATACCGGCAGCTCAGTGCGGCAGCTCTACCCTAACGGAGAGGCCGCCCTCGGGTCGGTTGGACAAGTGGATTTCTCCACCATGGGCATGAACCACGGCTTGGGCCGTCGCCATTCCCAGTCCGACCCCGCCGGTATCACGGTTGCGTGAGCCTTCGATGCGGTAGAAGGGCTGGAACACATTGGCGAACTGATCTTCCGGGATACCTGGACCGTCGTCCTCGATCAGCAGTTCAACGGCCCCTTTTTGATCGGTCAGACTGACCCGCGCCACGTCGCCATAACGGATGGCGTTTTCCACCAGATTGACGATGGCCCGTTTGAGCGCCCCCGGACGACCGGCAAAAGGGAGCTTGTCTGGCAATTCATAGCTGACCGGCTGTCCCGCATCGGCCATGTCGTCGCAAATGCTCGCCACCAAGGCGGCAAAATCGACAAGGGTACGGTGCTCAGTCTCGGCGTCATCGCGAGCGAAAGCCAGGGTCGAGGCGATCATCGCCTCCATTTCATCCAACGTCGCCACCGTCTTGGCGCGCTCATCATCGTCATCGACGAAGTCAGCCCGAAGCTTGAGCAAAGTGATCGGTGTCCGAAGATCATGGGAAATGGCAGCCAGCAGCCGTGTGCGGTTTTCCACCAACCGTCGCAACCGCTCTTGCATCCGGTTGAAGGCGGCGGCCACTTGCTGAATTTCCAACGGCCCGGTTTCGGGCAGAGGTTCGGTTGTCACATCCTTACCCAGCCGATCCGCGGCCTCGGCAAAGGTTTCCAACGGCCGGATCAAACGACGAGCCGCCAAAGCCGAGAGAACGACCACCCCCAGCGCCATCAGCACCATCGACAGCAGCGCCCGGCTGGACCACAACGGTTCCGAAGGCAAGGCTGCCGCCGCAAAGTTAAGCCATGCGCCGTCGCCCAGTTGTACCGACGCCCGCAAGCTCTGCCCAATCGGCCACCCTTCCATCATCTGACTCATCTGCATCCATCGACCCGAATCCGGGGTGGCTGGTGGACGATCAAACACACGAACCGCAACCTGATTGGGACTGACCCCAAGAGTATGGGCCATAAGGCGCTGGACCGCCTCCCCCATCCAGTCGCCCCCGGACGGCATCTGAACTTCGGGCAAGGAACTGAGCGTCACGGCCAGAGAGGGACTGTCGGTGGCCTTGAGCAGGCGGAGACGCCAGTCGGGAGGAGCCTCGTTGAAAAGCCGGGTAATCTCGGCAACCCGTTCGGCCACATGGCGGTTGCTGGCTTGGGCTAGCACGGCGACGCGATCATCGGCATACATGAGCATACTGACCAGATGCGACCCGATGAGTCCCACCAGCAACAGCAGGATGGTCTGACCCAACAGGGTGCGAGGGAGCAGGCGCTTCATTCCACCGTCACCGGAGCCGAGAAGATATACCCCTCGCCCCACACCGTCTTGATGATCGCCGGGTCTTTTTGATCCAGCTCAATCTTACGGCGCAGACGGCTGATCTGGGTATCGATGCTGCGATCAAAGGAGACCGAGCTGCGCCCGCGCGCCAAGTCCAGCAACTGATCGCGGTTAAGGACGCGATGCGGATGCTGGACCAACACCAACAGCATGTCGAATTCGCCGGAACTGAGCGGAACCAACATGCTGTCCGGACTGCTCAGGCTGCGGCAAGGCACGTCGAGCGTCCAGCCGGCAAACCGATAGATCGCGCCTTTCTCTTTTTCAACCGGCGCAGTGGCGACAACACCCGCCGTCCGGCGCAGAACCGCTCTAATGCGCGCCAACAATTCGCGGGCCGAAAACGGCTTGGGCAGATAGTCATCGGCCCCCATCTCCAATCCGACAATGCGATCGGCTTCACTGCCAATGGCGGTGACCATGATGATCGGCAGGCTGGGCTTTTCGCCGCGGAGCCAACGACACAGCGACAGGCCATCTTCGCCCGGCAGCATCAGATCAAGGACGACGAGATCGACATGACCGATTTCCAGTACCCGCCGCATGGCCTTGCCCTCAGCCACCGCCGTGACGCGGAAATCGTATTGGACAAGGAACTTATCGACCAGATCGCGGATCTCGCGATTGTCATCGACCACCAGAATGTGAGGCATGTTGTCCATGCCGAAAACTATAAAACCCGGTAGTTCATTGAGCAGCAGGAAAATTGTGACCGACTTTGTCGGCTCCAGCCGTTAATCAGACAAGTTCCCCAGAGTTTGGCTCCGGCCTCGTCACCTCTGGACACATTTTGTCACAGTTCTCGCGGCCAATGGGATGACCGTCCCGACCGTCGTCAGCATCGCCATTGCGATTCGGAAAACGCGCCCCATTCTCGGCCCCATCGCCTTTCTTTCCCGACCTCCAATGAGGGAATAGGCACAATGACCGAAGATGTTTCTTTCGGTATTGTTTTGACGTCTGCCATGCTCATGAAAGCGGCATGAATAAATGGGGGCGGCTCTTCGTGAGGTTCAAGCTTAAGGCAAAGCGTGGAATTGACCTGATCCGCGACGGGCAGGACGACGGGCACGTCAAGCAGCGCATTCTCGTGCCCTTCACATTGGTGCTGATGTTCGTCATCGCGGCCTTTCTGGGGGCCGCCTATTTATTTCAAAACAGCTCTCAACAAGAAGCGCTGGAGCAAAATGCTTCGGAGGTCGAGCAGTTACTGCGCCTGCAGACTGAAAAGGACGCCGGCATGATGCATGCGGCGATCGAGGCATTAACCAATGATCCCGTCCTACGCGAGGCCATGCGTCGTGGTGACAAGAATACGCTGCTTGAGCGGGTACGGCCTCTGTACGAGCATTTGCGGACCGAAGGGCATATCACCCACATCTATTTCACCCGCTCCGACCGGATGAACCTGCTCAGGGTTCATGAGCCAGAACGTAGCGGCGATATCATCGACAGAGTTACCATGATCGAGGCGGCGGCCAACGGCAAGGAAGCCTATGGCATCGAGCTGGGTGTGCTGGGCACCCTGACCTTGCGGACCGTTTTGCCCTGGCGCGACCCATCGGGCGAGTTGCTTGGCTTTGTCGAGATGGGCAAGGATATCTCGGAAATGGCCGAGGAGATGCATCGCATTCTCGGCGTTGACCTCTTGCTGCTGGTGCCGAAATCTCTGCTGGATCAGCCCCACTGGAACGAAGGCCAGCGCATGTTGGGGCATGACGGCAAATGGGATCAGTTCCCCACCTCGGTGGCGGTGGCTCAGACCATGACCCCCATCCCGCAGGGAATCATCGCATTGGCATCGGAAGACAGCCATACCCACAAAGCCGTGATCAGCACCGAGGCGGGACGCAAGGTTCTCTATGCCGCCTTTCTGCCCTTAACCGATGTGGCCGAGCGGCAGATCGGCGACATTGTGGTGATCCGCGACGTCACTGCCATCCAGCAATCCTTCCGCCACTCCATGGCCCTGATCGCCGCCTTGTCGATCTTGGCGGGGGTGGTGGTGTTCTTCCTGTTCCTTGCCGTTCTGACCGGGGTTGAAAACACCTATCGCAAGAAGCGCGAGATCGAGCATCAGTTCCTGCTGCTGACCTCCGAGCATGAACGCATCATCCAGATCGAGAAGCTGTCTGAAGTCGGCAAGACCATCGGCGAGATCGCCCATCAGCTGAACAATCCCCTGGTGGGAGTGATCAATCTGGCCCAATTGGCCGAACGCTCCATTGATGACCCGGAACGCACGCTGTCGCTGCTGAATGACATCCGTCAAGCCGGCGAAGATTGCCGGGGCTTCGTGCGCCGCATGTTGGAGTTCACCAAAATCTCGCGTTCGGAACGCCACCCCACCGACATGCGGGGATTGGCTCGGGAAACCCTGTCGCTGTTCCAGCAAAGCTTCGCCCATCGCCGGGTCGAGACAGAGTTTCCGCCCGATCCGGTGGTGCTGGATGTCGACCCCATCCTGATCCGCCATGCTTTGTTCAATCTGTTGAGCAACGCCGCCCAGGTCAGCCCGCCCGACAGCCTGATAACCATTTCGCTGACCCAGGAGATCTTGGGCGAATTTGATGGCTGGACCCTGGCGGTCATTGACGAGGGAACAGGAATTTCCCCCGAGGTGATGGACAAAATATTTGTCCCCTTCTTCTCGACCCGGCCCGAAGGTACCGGCTTGGGCTTGCCGGTGGTCCAGCATATCGCCATCCTGCATGGTGGGCGGGTCGCCGCCGTCAACCGCCCCAAAGGCGGCGCCGCCTTTTCCATCTGGCTGCCGTCCCGCCCCGATGAAGACGAAATGCCCCAGGAAGCCAATCCATGACCGAGGTCGCCCGCATTCTGGTGGTCGATGACGAGCCCTACAGCATCCGTCTGTTCGAAGAGCTGTTTCGCGGCAAGCCGGTGGCCCTGTCCACCGCCCAAGATGGAGCCATGGCCCGTCGTCTGTTTGCCGAGACCGATTTCAATCTGGTGATCATGGATCAGCGGCTGCCGGGCGAAAGCGGCCTCGATATCCTGCGCGAGATGCGGGGCCAGCGGCCTCTCCAGTTGTCTATTCTGATCACCGGCTATGCCGATGTCCGCGATGCTTTGCGGGCCGTCCGCGAAGGCGTGTTCGACTACCAGACCAAGCCCTTTGAGAATCTGGAGGCGCTGGAGGCCGTCATCGCCCGCGCCCTGGAACTGGACCGCGCCTACCGCGAAATCGGCCGGCTGAAAAACAGCCTGAAGGGCGAGACGCGTGTGCCGGTGATTGGCATCTCCGCCGCCATCGAACGGCTGATGCAGCAGGTCGGCCAGATCGCCAAAATCGACACCACCGTTCTGATCGAAGGCGAGAGCGGCACCGGCAAGTCCCTGCTCGCCCGCAGCCTGCATACCCAGAGCCAACGCCAAAGCGGCAAGTTCGTCGAGGTCAATTGCGGGGCTTTGCCCGAGAGCTTGCTGGAAAGTACTTTGTTCGGCTATGAGCGCGGGGCCTTCACCGGGGCGGTTAAGACGATGCCGGGCATGTTCGAGGCGGCTGACCATGGAACCTTGTTCCTGGACGAAGTGGCCGATATGAGCCCCAAGTTGCAGGCCAGCCTGCTGCATGTGTTGCAGGAACGCAGCTTCAGCCGTCTCGGCTCCAGCGAACGCAAGACCAGCGATTTCCGCCTGGTCTGCGCCACCAACAAGCCGTTGCTGGAACAGGTAAAAGCCGGCAGTTTCCGCGAAGACCTCTATTACCGCATCAATGTGGTGGATCTGCGTATTCCCGCCCTGCGCCAGCGCGACGACGACATCGTGTTGCTGGCCGTCCATTTCCTCCAGCATTTTACCGCCAAGTTCAGCAAGGAGGTTGGTCCCTTCGTGCCTGACGCCATCGAGCTTTTGCAGTCCTATTCCTGGCCCGGAAATGTGCGGCAGTTGGAGCATTTGGTGGAGCGAGTGGTGGCCCTGCATTCCGGTGGCCCCATTACCGCCAGTGATCTCGACGATTTGGTGGAGCCGGCAGAACTGACGGTGGCCGAGCCCTCAACCGAGGGAAGCGGCGAGATCGGCTCCTACCATCTGGAGCGGGAAGCCTTTGAACGCAAATATCTGGTCCGTCTGTTGGAGGCATCGGGCGGCAATGTCTCCAAGGCGGCCCGGCTGTCGGGAATTCCCCGGCAGAACCTCTATGTGCGCATGAAGCGCTGGGGCATCGTCACCGAGCAATGACAGCTGTCACTGAAAAGTGACAGGCAGCCACTCCTCATTGGATCGCATTTCCCAGGTAATCCGCCATTTTCCCCTGTGGCACAGCGCCTGCAAAGCGGAAGACTGTTCTGCAATTTGCTGTGGGGAAAGACCATGAGCAATATCATCCTGATGGCCCACCCGACGTTCGGGGTTTTGGCTATTCTCTGTTCGGTTTGGGTTCTTGCCGAAACACTGAACATTTCCGCCGGCAATGTCAGCCGGGTTCGTCTGGCCTGCCTTCTGGTCTCGATTTTCATCGGCCTGACCTGGATTCTCGGCGGCTATTGGTACGTCACCTACTACGCCGTAGAAAAGGCCATCATCCTCAAAGGCCCCTGGCCCTTCGCTCATGACTTCTTCATGGAGACCAAGGAACATCTGTTCTTCATCCCCCTGATCCTGGCCTTCTTCCTACCCATCGCCGCCAAGAGCGATCTGGTCAGCAGCAAGGGCGCCCGCAACGTCGTCATGGCCACCGCAGCCTTGATTATCCTGTGTGGCCTGGCTATCGAAGGCGCTGGCGCCACCATCAATCTGGGCGTCAAGGTCGCTCTGATCGACACCAGCCACAAGCAAGCGGAGTAACTGACATGTCTCAGACGCAAACTCATGACATCGCCAACTCCACCGCCGCTTTCGGCATGGCCGCCGCGATCACCATCGTTTTCAACACCGTCTTCGCCTGGGTGAAGGACTCCTACGAACCTCTGAACGCCGCGATGAAGGCTGCCATGGGCCATCACTGGATCACCCATGGCGTGGTGGATGTCGCCTTGTTCATCGCCCTTGGCCTGATCCTGTCCAACAGTGCCAAGGCTAAGTCCATGACCGGCACAGCACTGGTGAAGCTTCTGGTCATTGCCGTAGTCATCGCCAGCGGCGGTTTGGCGGGATGGTTCTTCCTAGTCTGACCGATCAGCCATGATGATTTAAGCATTGGGGGCGCGCACAAGCGCCCCTTTTTTTGTGCATGGCACGAGGGGAAACGCAGGCAGCCTCATCCAAAAAGCTCAGGAGATTGCGCCATTAAGCCTAGTCACAACGAAGATGTTCGGGGGCCAGACATGGAAAAGGCCTTAGGGTCATTAACCCTAAGGCCTTCAATGGCGCGCCCGGAAAGACTCGAACTTCCAACCCTCAGATTCGTAGTCTGATGCTCTATCCAATTGAGCTACGGGCGCATTCTCTGCCGGTTCGCTTCGTGTTCCCCGGCGTCGAGGGAGCGGAACATACCCATTCTCCCATGACCCCGCAAGAGCAAAAATCAGCGAACTGTAACTTTTTTCAAAACCGCCTTTCTGTCATGGTGTGTTCACCCCCGACCGCCCCCTTATAGAGGTGAGGATGAACGGGGTTTCAGATTCCATGTTGACTCGCCCCCTCTTATCGGTATATTTCCCGCCTCTCGCCGCGAGCCGTTAGGCCCGCTGGATTCCGTTTGTGTGAGTGGTATAAAGTCATGTTCGCAGTCATCAAGACCGGCGGGAAGCAGTACAAGGTCGCCCCCAACGACGTCATTCTCGTCGAAAAGCTGCCGGGGCTGGCCGGCGACACCGTCACTCTCGACCAGGTTCTGATGGTCGGCGACAAGGTTGGCGCGCCCCTCGTGGCCGGCGCCAGCGTTACCGCCACCCTCGTCGAACAGACCCGTGGCGAGAAAATCATCGTCTTCAAGAAGAAGCGCCGCCAAAACTACCGGCGCAAGAAGGGTCATCGCCAGGACCTGACCGTCCTGCGCATCGCCGCCATCAACGGCTGATCTCTTCTATCACCAGGAGTTTTTGAAAAATGGCTCATAAAAAAGCTGGCGGTAGCTCCCGCAACGGTCGTGATTCGGCCGGTCAGCGCCTCGGCGTGAAGAAGTTCGGTGGTGAAGCCGTTATCCCCGGCAACATCATCGTTCGTCAGCGCGGCACCCAGTTCCATCCCGGCGCCAACGTCGGCATGGGTACGGACCACACCCTGTTCGCCCTGGTCGAAGGTCGCGTGACCTTCACCACCAAGGCTCAGGGTCGTACCTTCATCTCGGTGGAGCCGCAGGCCTAAACGGCCGCCCTCCCCAAGACGAAGCCGTTTTATCGAAAAAAGGGGAATGGTCCGCCATTCCCCTTTTTTTGGTTTCCGGCCCCCTATCCATTCAATACCTCGGCGGATGCCATGAAGTTTCTCGATCAGGCCAAGATTTTCATTAAGAGCGGAGATGGTGGCGCCGGCGCCGTCAGCTTCCGCCGCGAGAAATATATCGAGTTCGGCGGCCCCGACGGTGGCGATGGCGGGCGCGGCGGCGATGTCATCATCGAATGCGTGGCCAATCTGAACACCCTGATCGATTATCGCTATCAGCAGCATTTCAAGGCCGACAAGGGCCATCACGGCATGGGCAAGAACCGCACCGGCGGTTCGGGCGACCCCGTGGTGATGAAGCTGCCGGTGGGCACCCAGGTGCTGACCGAGGACCGCGAAGAAGTGATCGCCGACCTGACCGAGCCCGGTCAGCGCATCATCTTGCTGCGCGGCGGCGACGGCGGCTTTGGCAATGCCCATTACAAAACTTCGACCAACCAAGCTCCCCGCCGCGGCGATGTGGGCTGGCCCGGTCAGGAAATGTGGGTGTGGCTGCGCCTCAAGCTGATCGCCGATTGCGGTCTGGTGGGGCTGCCCAACGCCGGCAAGTCCACCTTCCTGGCCGCCGTTACCCATGCCCGGCCGAAGATCGCCGACTATCCCTTCACCACCCTGCATCCCAATCTGGGCGTGGCGCAGGCCGGTGAGGAAGAGTTCATCATCGCCGACATTCCCGGCCTGATCGAGGGCGCCCATGAAGGCGCCGGTCTGGGCGACCGCTTCCTGGGCCATATCGAACGCTGCCGCGTGTTGCTGCATCTGATCGACGGCACCCAGGAAGACGTGGCCGAGGCCTATCGCATCGTGCGCGGCGAATTGGCCTCCTACGGCGGCGGCCTGGACGAAAAGCACGAGATCGTCTGCCTGAACAAATGCGACGCCCTGGTCCCCGAAGAGATCGAGGAAAAGATGGCCGCTCTGTCGGCGGCCGCCGGCGGCGCCAAGGTCATGCCCCTGTCGGGCGCGGCGGGCATCGGTCTGCGCGATGTGCTGTTCGGCCTGCTGGCCCGCATCAAGGAAAGCCGCGCCGAGCACGGCACCGCGCCTTTGGCCGCCGAGGCCACCGGCGGCACCGGCAAAGCCAGCAGTTGGAAACCCGCCCTGGATCAGGACGAGGACGAAGACAAAACCGCCGTCTGGGACGGACGGACCTTCTACGACCTCTCGGCCGATAACGACGACGAGGAAGACGAGGACGACGACGAATGACCCCTCTGGCCGAAGCCAACCGCCTGGTCGTCAAGATCGGATCCTCTTTGCTGGTCGGCAAAAATGGAGCCATCAACCGACCTTGGCTGGATGCTTTGGCCGATGATCTGGCGGCTTTGCGCCAGAATGGAGTCGATGTCATCGTCGTCACCTCGGGGGCTGTCGCCGTCGGGCGCGGCCCTCTGCGCCTGAAGGGCACCTTGCGCCTGGACGAAAAGCAGGCCGCCGCCGCCGCCGGACAAATCCGGCTGGCCCACGCCTATCAGGAAAGCCTG
>Ga0209415_10011652_pt1 | contig 14772 bp, 17 predicted proteins | sample PeaSoiSIISIP2007_FD_187696 | JGI IMG/M metagenome (GOLD analysis project Ga0209415, IMG submission 187696) | Peat soil microbial communities from Weissenstadt, Germany - SII-SIP-2007 (SPAdes) (version 2) | ecosystem: Environmental > Terrestrial > Soil > Wetlands > Peat | place: Germany...
CGCCGTTCTCGGAATTGCCGGTCAGCAAGTTGTGCGAATAGCCGTCTGAGTAGTTGTACACAGCCGCGATGCGGGCGTCCAAGTTCGGCGCGAACTGTCCGCCAACGGCGCCTTCGACATTGACCGTGTTGAACGAGCTGTACTCGACGTGGAAATGCTCGCTGAGGTCGTCCGTGGGCTTGGCGCTGATGAAGTTGATGGCGCCCCCGCTGGCGTTGCGGCCGTAGAGAGTGCCCTGCGGCCCCTTCAGCACTTCGATCCGCTCCAGATCGAAGGTCTGGAAGGCTTGAGAGCCCGGGGAGCTGAGATAGACCTCGTCGACATAGACGCCGTTCGGCCCGGCATTGTTCGTGTCATAGTCGTTCAGTCCAATGCCCCGGATGGTGATGATCGGCTGGTTGCCGAAGCCGTTGGGCATGCCGATGTCGACGTTGGGCGTGATCTGGCTGATGTCGTTCGACGCCCGGATGCCGAGGCTGTTGATCATCTTCGCCGAGATGGCCTGGATGGCGATCGGCACCTTCTGGACATTCTCGCTGCGCCTCTGCGCCGTGACGACGACCTCGCCGACTGCGGACGGCTGGTCTGCCGCGAGCGCCGATCGCCCTCCGGCGATCAGCGCGCCGAGCCCGGCTGCCATGAACAGCGCAGTGCGGGCGCCTCGATTGCTCGTCGACATCTTCGCAGCCCCAGAAGTCGGGATTACCCGTGTATTTGCCGATAGCGCACATTCATTCCGCCCGCTGTCAAGCGTAAATCGACGTAACAGGTCGTCAAATCCAGGGTAATACCGATTATTGCGCGAGGCGGAGGGCGTCCGTTGTCAGGTTGGCAGGCCTGTCATGCGAGGGGGTTCGGCGCAGCTGCCGACAGGTTTCGACCGGCGCTCAGTCCTCGCTTGCGTCTCGCGGCTCGAGGCGCTCGGGCAGGAAGGTGCGCATGTAGGCCAGCGAGGCGATCGTCGCTTCTCGCGCGTAGTCGGTAGTGATGCGTCCGTGCTGCGTGAACGAGACGCGCCAGATGGCATCGGAGATCGACAGGCTGATGAGGAATTTCTGCTCGGGATCGCGAATAAACGGGAAGTGAAACGCCCGCCGCAGCGCCTCCAGGAGCTGTCTGGAAATGTCCTCGTTCGCCGTCGAGTCCGCCGAGCGAATTTCCAGGAACGGCTGGGCCCCAAGGATCAGCTTCATCGCCGACGGGTGGGCGTTGTAGTACTCGATCGCGCGCTGATGTCCGGTCCGCACGAAGTCCTGCCAGGAATCGATCTCTCCCGGGTTGATCGGCTGCAAGGCCGCTTTGCGGAAGTGGTCCAGGTACCGCTCGGCCAGGGCCAGGAACGCCGCGGACTTGGTAGGGAAAAAGTGGTAGATCGTGGCGGCGGGCATGCCGGCGCGTTCGGCGATCTCGTAATAGCCAATCTGGTCCGGGTCGTTCTCGGCCAACATGGCCTCAACAGTGTCTAGCAAGGCCTCGAACCGAGCCCGGCCTCGCTCCTGCAGCGGCCGGCGAGGGGTGGACCGGCGCGCGGCGCGCTCGTCGCCATTGTTCTCCGGTGTCTTCTCGGTTTTTGGTTTCGGCGTTTTAGGCGTCGCCATCAGATTGCGCTCGACCGCTCTTCAACTGCCGTTTCTCCCTTGCCGTACTCCAGCACCGATAAGTCGGCTTGGCCTGTCCGAGCAAAGCGGCGCTGCCGGAAGGCGAGCCGCGAGGCGATTGGGCGCATAGGCGACCGATTCCGTTGCATGGTCCAGAACCCATATAATACGATATTCACCGGGAATAGTCGTCGATCTTTGGGAAATTGGCGACGAAGCGGATTGACAAAGACGGGATAACCCGAGAATTTGGCGCGTCTGGTGGCGGAGCGTCACAACGCTGACGTTCCCACCGATGTGAAGGCATGCGGCAGCGGGAGGTGGACATGTATTCGGACATGCGACGCGATTACGAGGCTCGCCTTGAGGCGCACGCCCACGAGACAGGACCGTTCGCCGCAGGTGCCGCATTCGTCAACGGCGAGATCGTACCGGTCGCCGAGGCCAAGGTGCCGCTGTTCGACCTCGGGTTTCTGCGCTCAGATCTGACCTATGACGTGCCGGCGATCTGGGACGGCCGCTTTTTCAGGCTGGACGACCATCTCGATCGGCTCGGGCGCAGTTGCGCCAAGTTGCGGTTGAACGTGCCCATGGATCGGGCGGCCATCAGGGACATGCTGATTACGCTCGCGCGTAAAACCGGGATACGCGACGCCTATGTCGATGTGATCGTCACCCGCGGTGCGCCAGGCCTGGGAGAGCGCGATCCGCGCAAATCCATCGCCTCGGTCTACGCCGTCGTCATCCCGTATGTATGGATCATGCCGCTGGCCATGCAGGAGACTGGCGGCAGCGCCGTGGTCACGCGCGATGTTCGCCGAACGCCGCCCGGCGCCATGGATCCGACCATCAAGAACCTGCAGTGGGGCGATCTGACCCGCGGCTTCTTCGAAGCCTTCGATCGTGACGCAATGCTGCCGCTCTTGCCGGACGGCGACGGGAACATCACCGAGGGCTGCTACAACATTTTCACTGTCCACAAGGGTGTGCTTCGGACCCCCGCGCGCGGCGTGCTCGAGGGGGTGACGAGGCTGACCACCATGGAGATCGCCAAGTCGAAGGGCTGGGAGGTGAGCGCCGGGGACGTGCCGGTGGGATCGCTGTTCGACGCGGACGAGGTGTTCCTCACCTCCACGGCCGGCGGCATCATGCCGATCACCACCCTGGACGGGGCGCCGGTGGGCGACGGCAAGGTCGGTCCCTATACCTGGGCCATTTGGGACAAATACTGGGAGCTGCACAGCGATCCCAAGCTCAGCTTCGCCGTCGAATACGACTGAGGGACGGTCGTGACCGAGCAAGCCGACGTCCTCGTGATCGGAGGCGGGATGGCCGGCGCCGCCGTCGCGGCCGAGTTGGCCGGCGGCGATCGCAGGATCATCGTCCTCGAGCGAGAGAGCCAGGCCGGGTTGCACGCGACCGGCCGGTCGGCGGCGGTCTTTTCCGAGACCTACGGCGGCCGCGCCGTTCGCGCCCTGACGCGGGCCAGTCGGGCCTTCTATCTAGCTCCGCCAACCGGCTTTGCCGATCATGCGCTGGTGACGCCGCGGGGATCGATGCACATCGCCAATGCAGACACGCTGGCGGCTCTGGTTCGCTTCGCCGGCCTGCCCGACGTCGCAGCGGTGACGCGGCCGCTGACCGCCGCGGAGACGGCCGCGCTGTGCCCGATCCTGCGTCCGGAACAGGCGCTTGGCGGCCTCCTGGAGCCGGAAGCCCGTGACATTGAAGTTCACGGCCTCCACTACGCCTATCTGCGAAAACTGCGGCAATGTGGCGGTCAACTACGGCTGGACGCGGCCGTGCTGTCGCTGAGCCGCGCGACAGGCGTTTGGCGCGCCGAGACCGCGGCGGGGACGTTCGAGGCGCCTGTAATCGTCAATGCGGCGGGCGCCTGGGCGGGAGAGGTCGCGAAGCTCGCAGGGGCGACCAGCATCGAAATTGAACCGCGCCGCCGTACCGCGGTGCTAGTCGATCCGCCGGCCGATGTGGACGTCCGCGGCTGGCCATTCGTGATCGACACGGCGGAAAGCTTCTATTTCAAGCCCGACGCTGGCAAGTTGCTGCTCTCGGCCGCCGACGAAACGTTGAGCCCGCCATGTGACGCCCAGGCGGAGGAGATCGACGTGGCGATCGCCATCGACCGCGTGCAGACGGCCACGACGCTGGATGTTCGACGCGTGAAACACCGCTGGGCCGGATTGCGCACCTTCGTTCGCGACCGTGCGCCGGTCATAGGGTTCGATCCCAAGGCGGACGGTTTCTTCTGGCTCGCGGCTCTCGGCGGTTACGGCATCCAGACGGCGCCGGCCGTTGGGAGGCTCGCGGCTGACTTGATCAAGACCGGTCGGATGAATGCCCGGCTGGAGGATGCTGGCCTGGCCATGTCCGACCTATCGGTTGCGCGGCTGGCTCTCTCCGAAGCCCAACAAACCCCACCTCGCGGTGGCGCGGTGGTTTACACTCAATCTGCTCAACTGTGCGGGTAGGCCATCCCTCGGAGGGCTTCAAAAATGGGATCAATCACCCCGATCAAGATGCCGAAATGGGGGCTCTCGATGGAGGAGGGCATGGTTATCCACTGGTGGAAGGCGCCGGGCGACCTGATCGTGGAAGGCGAAGACCTCGTCGACATCGAAACCACCAAGATCACCAACACGTTCGAAGCGCCTGACTCGGGGTTTCTGCGCCGGGTCGTGGCGGCAGAGAATGAAACACTCCCGGTGGGCGGCCTGATCGCCGTGTTGGCCGATCCGGAGGTGTCCGACGACGACGTCGACAGCTTCGTCGCAACGTTCCAAGCAAACTTCGTCCCCGATCCGGGAGACTTCGAATCCGACGGCGCTTTGCAGCTCAGCCGCGTGACGGTCGCGGAGCGCCAGATCCAAGTCGGCCAGACCCCGGGCGAGGGAACGCCTATCGTACTGCTGCATGGCTTCGCCGGCGATCTTAACGGGTGGCTATTCAACATCGACGCGCTGCGGGAGGCCGGCCCGATCACGGCGCTCGACCTGCCTGGCCACGGCGCATCGACCAAGGACGTGGGCGACGGTTCCCTGCTCAGTCTCGCTTCGATCGTCGCCGGGGCGCTGGATCAGCTTGGGATCGGTCAGGCCCACCTCGTTGGCCACTCCCTTGGCGCCGCGGTCGCCATCCAGATGGCGTTGTTGCGTCCAGGCCTTGCGCGCTCGCTCATCTTGATCGCGCCTGCCGGCTTGCCGGGCGCGCAGGTCTCGGAAGCGTTCCTCAACGGCGTTGTCGAGGCCCAGGGCGCCCGGCGCCTGAAGGCCGTGCTCGAGACCCTCGTCGCCGATCCCGCCCTGATCTCCAAGGACATGGTCGAAGGCGTGATGCGCTTCAAACGTCTCGATGGGGCGGAAGAAGCGCTGGGGATCCTGTGCGACCGAATGATCGAAGACTCTTACTTTCGAACGCTCCAGGCCGGGTTGGACGGACTGCCCGACGCCGTGGTGATCGCCAGCCGCGGCGACCAGATCGTAGGCGCGCCCGATGAGACCGCCCTTCCGGCAGGTTGGCGCGTTGTATGGATCGAAGGGGCGGGACACATGCCGCACCTCGAGAAGTCCGCCGAGGTCAACACCGTGATCCTGGGCGCTTTGACCGCCGCGAAGGGGAGCTGATCATGCAGATGAGCCGCGAAGACCTGCTGCGCGCTTGGCGATTAATGGTCACGATCCGTCGCTTCGAGGAGCGGGTGGAGAAGGAGTTCTCACAGGGCAATATTCCGGGATTCGCCCACGTCTATCTGGGCGAGGAGGCCTCCGGAGTCGGGGTGTGTTTCGACCTGACCGACGAGGACTGGATAGGTTCTACGCACCGCGGACACGGGCACTGCATCGCCAAGGGATGCGACGTCAAAAGCATGATGCTGGAGATCATGGGCAAGGCCGGCGGCCTGTGCGGCGGCAAGGGCGGCTCTATGCACATCGCCGACATGTCCAAAGGCATGCTGGGGGCTAACGCCATCGTCGGCGGCAGCGCGCCGATCGCCGTCGGCGCCGCGCTGACCCAGAAGGTCAACAAGACCGGCAAGGTGGCGGTCGCCTTCTCCGGCGACGGCGCGTCCAACCAGGGCACGGTGTTCGAAGCCTTGAACATGGCCGTGGTGCTCAAGGTCCCGGCGATCTTCGTCTTCGAGAACAATGGTTACGGCGAGCACACCGCCGTCGGCTTCGCCTGCGGCGCGCCCTCGATCGCCGACCGCGCCCGCAGCTTCGGACTGCCCTGCGAGGCGGTCGACGGTATGGACTTCTTCGCGGTGCGCGAGGCTATGGGGCGGGCGTTGGAGCACGCGCGGGCCGGCAACGGGCCATATGCTCTGGAATCCCGTTGCAAGCGCTTCCTGGGTCATTTCGTCGGTGATCCCCAGGCCTACCGGACCGCCGAGGAGCTGGCCGACGCCCGCTCCGCCGACGCCTTGCCCCGATTCCGGCTCGGCGTAACGGAAGCGGGCCTGCTGACCCACGAGGAACTCGACAGCTTCGACGCCGCGGTCCTGGCGCTGATCGAGGAGGCGACCCAGGCGGCCCTGGCCGCCCCGGCGCCCGATCCGGCCCGGGACCTGACGCGTGACGTCTACCTCAAATACGCTTGAGCGGGGCCAAGACAGACATGTCCAAGAAGACCTACCTGCAGGCCATCAACGAGGCCGTCCGTCAGGAGATGCAGCGCGATCCGCGCGTGATCGTCATCGGCGAAGACGTCGCCGGCGGCCAAGGCGCTTCCGGAGAGGCCGGCGAGATCGGCAGTGTATTTGGCCAGATGAAGGGTCTGTATAAGGCGTTCGGCCCGGATCGGGTGTTCGACACCCCGATCTCCGAAAGCGCCATCATCGGCGCTGCAGGCGGCGCTGCGCTGACCGGCCTCCGGCCCGTGGCCGAAATCATGTTCGTCGATTTCGTCGGGGTCTGCTTCGACCAGATCTACAATCAGATCGCCAAGTTCCGCTACATGTTCGGCGGCCACGCCACGACCCCGGTGGTCATTCGCGCCACGATCGGCGCCGGCTTCCGCGCCGCGGCCCAGCACAGCCAGACCCTGCACCCGCTGTTCACCGCGGTGCCGGGGCTGAAGGTGGTGATCCCTTCCAACCCCTATGACGCCAAGGGCCTGCTCATTCAGGCGATCCGCGACGATGATCCGGTGATTTTTCTGGAATCAAAGATCCTGTTCGGCTCCGAAGGCGAGGTTCCCGATGAGGCCTATCGCATACCATTTGGAGAGGCCAACATCGCGCGTGAGGGCTTAGACGTAACCCTGGTCGCCTTCGGCGCCATGGTCCCCCGCGCCTTGGCGGCCGCCGACAGCCTGGCCAAGGCTGGCGTCTCGGCAGAGGTGATCGACCCGCGCACCACCTCGCCGCTGGATGAGGACACCATCTTGGAAAGCGTCGAGAAGACTGGCCGGCTTGTGGTGATCGACGAGAGCCCGCCGCGCTGCTCCATGGCGTCCGACATCGCCGGTCTCGTCGCCGATAAGGGCTTCCAGTTCCTCAAGGCGCCGATCAAGCAGGTGACCTGCCCGCATACGCCCGTGCCATTCGCACCGGTGCTGGAAGACGCATACCTTCCCACCGCGGCCCGGATCGAAGCGACGGCGCTCAAGATTGCCCGTTGAACTTGCGCCCCGGCGATCCGCCGGATCCCAGGAGGAGGTGGCCGATGAGTCCCAAGGCGAGAGTGGTTCTGGTGACAGGGGCAAGCTCCGGATTCGGCCTGTCCATTGCAAATGATCTGACCTCGGCCGGGTATCGGGTCTATGGCGCGTCGCGGAAAGTGGACGGCGCCGCCAGTAACAACAGGACGTTCGAGCGCATTCGGATGGATGTCGACGATGACGGGTCGGTCGCGCGAGCGATCGAAGAGCTGATCGCTCGCGAGGGGGTCCTAGACGCCGTGATCAGCAATGCCGGCATGGGAATCGCGGGCGCCCTGGAAGACACCAGTTCAGAGGAGGCGATCGCGCAGTTCCAGACGAATTTCTTCGGGAACCATCGGGTCTGCCGCGCCGTGCTGCCTCATCTGCGGGCGCGTGAACGCTCCCACATCGTGGTGATCGGCTCGCTCGCTGGGCTGTTCGGCATTCCGTTCCAGGGCATGTACAGCGCGAGCAAGTTCGCGCTTGAGGGCTATTGCGAAGCCTTGCGGATCGAACTGAGGAAGTCGCCAGTGCGGGTGTCGATCCTGGAGCCCGGGGACTTCGCCACCGGCTTCACCGCCTCGCGCCGGCTGGCGGCCGCCAGCGGCGCCGGGTCCGTCCATCGCGCGACCTTCGTAAAGGCCCTAGAGACAATCGAACACGACGAAACCGAAGGCGGCGACCCGGCTCTCGTCAGCGAGTCGGTCCGGGCGATCCTCGAAATGGCCAGCCCGCCCCTGAGAACGTCGGTGTGCGCGCCCGCCCAAGCCGGGTTCGCTAACCTCAAGCAAGTCATGACGCCGGACGACCTGCAGACCATGCTCGCGGACCACTATGGGTGCTAGGGGAACGGGGTGACGAACCACACCCGCGAGTGAGCGAATATCAGATTTCCGGGCCGGCTCCACTGACAGCAGTTGGCGCGCATCAGCACCGATGCAATGTCCGGAATGTGTACGTCGCTGAGGGTGTTATCCGGAAACTGATTGCCGCGCGGACCGTGATCGGCGTTGGCGAAGCCCTGTCCGGAAAACGGTGTCCGGAAACCGCTTTGGCGTTGGTCGACGACGATCGCCGGCCTCTCAATTCTCCAGCGCGCGCCGCACGGTCTCGGGTTCCCTCTCGATCACCGTGAGATAGGCCAAAAGCGCGCTGTCGGCTTGAGTGCGCCCCTGTTCCAGATCTCTGAGCCGAGCCACATTGATGCGGTAGGTCTTCGCGAACGCCGCTTGGCTGAGCCCTGAACGCAGGCGAGCCTGCCGAACGACCCTGGCGGAACGCACCTTGCTCAGTTCGACGTCGGACAGTGGCGGATTGTCGGCGTCGGCTTCGGCCGCCGAGGTGATGTCCGCCTCGGTCATGGCGTTCAACCGATCTCGCTGCGCCGCCGACAGCTCGGGCGCGCTATCGGGATTGAGGGTGAACCGGGTCATAAGCTCTACGCTCCTTCGTGTTTGCCCGGCGGGCGGAAATGATCCGGCAGGCCCCGCCGCGGTCGGTGAAGACGACCACGAACAGCTTGCCTTCGATCAGCCCGACCGCCTTCCGTCGTACTTCCTCGTCCCCCTCGTGGCTGGCGTCGAACTCGACCATGTCCGGGTCCAGGAAGACACGGGCGGCGTAGTCGAAGGGAACCCCATGTTTGGCGAGGTTGGCTCGCGCCTTCGCGTTGTCCCACTCGAACTCACGCCGGCCCGCCATGAGCGTCTATACGGGGTTTCCGCATAGGTGTCTACGGAAATCCCGCACCCGATGGGGCGCCCGCCTTGGCGTTTCCCAAGGACCGCCGGCGCTCTGAAGTTGGACCGATCGCGTTGTAGAGCGAAGTCTTGCCGATCTTGATCCTGGCCGCCACCTCTCTGACGTTGAGGCCCAAGGCGATCAATGCTCGCGCGCGGCTGAGCTTCTCCTCCGTGACGACCGGATCGCGGCCGCCCTTGCGCCCGCGTTTGGCGGCGGCTTCGATTCCGGCGCGGGTTCGCTCCCGGATGAGATCTCGCTCAAATTGCGCAAGGGCGCCGAACAGATGGAAGATCAGCCTCCCGCCAGGGGTCGTGGTGTCCGTCGCCTCGGTCAGCGACCTGAGCCCGACACCTCGCGCATCCAGCGCGGTGACGGTGTCGATCAGATGGGTCAGCGAGCGGCCAAGCCGATCGAGTTTCCAAACGACGAGAATGTCCTCGGCGCGGACGTAGGCGATCGCGGCCGCTAGGCCCGGCCGATCCGCCTTCGCCCCCGATGCGCGGTCCTCGAAGACGTGCTGGCAGCCTGCCGCCTTCAGCGCGTCCAGCTGCAGTGAGAGGTTCTGGTCCTGGGTCGAGACCCGCGCATACCCGATCATCGCCATTTCGGCCTCCTTGGTGAAGAGGAGCTCCATGGGGGGCGATGGGAACTGCGCGGAAGCCAATCTCAGGCGACAGGCTCGATCACCTTTTGGTCCGGGGGAGGGCGCGGGGCGTCCGCGAGCGGTCCTTTGGCGGACATTGGAGCGAAGGCAGCTGTCGGGACGGGACGAGGGCAATGATCGACCCGACGCGAACAATGCGACTGGCTCGCGGGGCCGACTTAAAAGCGCGACCGCAGTGCCAGCGCCCGTTCATGTTGGACGGCGGCTTCTTTCAGCAAGCCGAGATATTCGCTCCCCGGCATGAGGTCGCATCGTAGGGCCGCCGGAAAATCGACGCGCCTGGGGCCCGTCTTTGCCTAAGGGCCCGCCCCCGCGCCCACCACGAAGAAACCGAACCTGGTTCGACACATCGCAATGCCGAACACCGCGATGCGGACCAGTCGAAGCTCTCGACGGTCCAGGTCCGTCGGAGGCGGCAGCTGCGGTTTGAGTTGCCTCAAACACCGCGTGTCCGAGATGGGTTAGCAGCGATATAGTTGACTGCGGCGATCGCCCGTCGCGGCCACGAGGCGTCGCCAGGCCTTACGCTCGAATTGACGCGCAACACCCGCCGGAGATCGAGGAATGGCGCTGCCCGCAGACGCCCGTCCGAACGGAACCGTGGTCTCGGTCCGCGGATCGGTGATCGACGTCCGCTTCGGTGAAGGGGCGCTGCCCGCGATCAACGAGGCGCTCGAGGTGGGTGGGAGGGTGGCTCTGATAGCTGAGGTTCAGGCCCACCTCGACGAAACGACGGTCAGGGCGGTGGCCATGCAGAGCACCGAGGGGCTCAGCCGCGGCGTGCCCGTCCGAACAACCGGCGGGCCAATCTCAGTGCCAGTCGGCGAGGCCATGCTGGGTCGGCTGGTCGACGTGCTCGGCGCCCCGCGCGACGGCGGCCCGCCCATTCCGCCTGAGAGCCCACGCTGGCCGATCCATCGCGCGCCACCGCCGCTCGCACAGCAAAGCGGGACACGCACCCTGCTGGAGACCGGGATCAAGGTGATCGATCTGCTGGCGCCACTGGCCCGCGGCGGAAAAGCCGGGCTGTTCGGCGGTGCGGGCGTCGGCAAGACCGTTCTGGTCACCGAGCTGATCCGCACCATGGTCGAGACCTACAGCGGCATCTCGGTGTTCGCGGGCGTCGGCGAGCGCTCTCGCGAAGGCCACGAGATGCTGCTCGAAATGCGGCGATCCGGCATCCTCGATCGGACCGTCCTGGTCTACGGCCAGATGAACGAGCCACCCGGCGCGCGCTGGCGCGTCGGTCTCAGCGCTCTGACCATCGCCGAGTATTTCCGCGACGAGAAGAAGCGCGACGTGCTGCTGCTCATGGACAACGTCTTCCGCTTTGTCCAGGCAGGCGGCGAGATTTCCGGACTGCTGGGACGGCTGCCCTCTCGCGTGGGCTATCAGCCGACCCTGGCCACCGAAGTTGCGGACCTGGAGGAGCGGATCGCCTCCGTCCCGGGTGCCGCAGTCTCGGCGATCCAGGCCGTCTACGTTCCCGCCGACGATTTCACCGATCCGGCCGTGACGGCCCTCTTCAACCACTTCGACGGCTCTGTGGTTCTCTCCCGCGCCATGGCCGCCGAGGCGATGTATCCGGCGATCGATCCGCTGAGATCCGGCTCGGCCCTGTTGGATCCCAACGTCGTCGGCGAGGAGCACTATCGGCTCGCCGAAGAGGTGCGCGCGACGATCGCGCGGTACCGCGACCTGCAGGACATCATCGCGTTGCTCGGCATGGACGAGCTGAGCCCGGCGGATCGGCGGACCGTCACCCGCGCCCGTCGCCTGCAGCGGTTCCTGACCCAACCGTTCCGGGTCACTGAGGCTTTCACCGGCAAGCCGGGCCGCAGCGTGCCGATCGCCAAAACGATCGCCGGGTGTCGGTCGATATTGGACGGGGTTGCTGACAAGTGGGCGGAGAGCTCGCTCTACATGGTCGGCGACCTGGACGAGGCCCAGGGGCTCGAGGCTAAGGCATCGCCAAAGCCCGCGGAGGCGGCGGCATGAAGCTGCTGATTGCCACGCCAAGCGCCGTCGTCGCCGACTACGCCGACGTGACGGCCGTCCGCGCCGAGGACGAGAGCGGCGAGTTCGGCATCCTGCCCCACCACGCCGACTTCGTGACTGCGCTCTCCGTTTCCATCGTCGGCTGGCGGCGCGCGGGCGGCAAGCAGGGGTACTGCGCCGTGAGGGGCGGCCTGCTGACCGTCAGCGGCGGCGCCGATGTGGCCATCGCGACGCGCGAGGCAATCCTCGGCGACGACCTTGCTTCCCTGGAGGCGGTGGTGCGCGGCAAGCTCGCCGCCGAGGCGGAGGAGGAGCGCCAGGCGCGGTCCCACGCCGAACGGTTCAGGATCCAGGCCATCCGGCAGATCATCGGCTATCTGCGGCCGCAGAACACCGACGGTGTCGCAGGTCAGGTATGAGCGAACCGCCTGCCGGACCGTTGTCGGACGAAGACGCCAAGCTGGCTCGCTCGGTGGCTGAGCGAGCCGCGCGGCGGGCCTACTGGCAAGCTCACGGCGAGCGGTCGCTCGGCCAGAACCTGGCGATGATCGGCGCCCTCGGCTGGCTGGTGATCACGCCCACCCTGGCTGGGCTGTTCGTGGGGCGCTGGCTCGACCACATCTTCACCTCGGGCATCTTCTGGACCGGCGCGCTCCTCGTGGTCGGCGTAACGCTGGGGTGCGCGATCGCGTGGCGGCGCGTCCGCCAGATCCAACAGGAGGACGAACCATGACCGCCGGCGATATCGAGCGGCTGGCGGCCTTCGGCCTGGCGGGGCTCATCCTCGGCGGCGCGAGCATGGCCTCGCTCAGGCTCAACACAGACCTCTATGTGCGCGGCCGCCTGTGGCGGCCGATCGGCCTGCACTTCCTACGTCTGTCGATCATGGCAGGCGTCCTAGTCTGGACGGCCTTTCAGGGCGCCGGTCCGCTGCTCGCCGTCGCTGGCGGCTTGGTGCTGGCGCGGCCCATCGCGGTGCGGATGCTTGGGAGGGCTAGTTGATCGCCTCGCCGCTCACCGCCCAGGTGCTGTTTCAGGTCGGACCGGTCCCGATCACCACGCCCGTAGTCATGACCTGGGGTCTGATGGCGGCGCTGACGCTGGCGAGCGTCCTAGCGACACGCAAGCTGCGCCTCGATCCGGGACCGGGCCAGACCGCCGTAGAACTGCTGGTCACGACCGTGCAGGGTCAGATACGCGAGACGCTTCAGTCCGATCCCGGGCCATACCTGCCCTTCCTCGCGACCCTCTTCATCTTCATCGCCTCGGCCAACCTGCTTTCGCTGGTCCCGGGGCTCGAGCCGCCAACGGCCCATCTCGAGACCGACGCGGCCCTCGCGATCATCGTCTTCTTCGCGGTCCACTATTTCGGCGTCAGGGCCCGGGGCCTCGGCGGCTATCTCGCCGACTTCGCCAAGCCGACCTGGATCATGCTGCCGCTCAACCTGCTGTCCGAGGTCACTCGGACCTTCTCGCTGATGGTCCGCCTGTTCGGCAATATCATGAGCGGCGTCTTCATCATCGGCGTCGTGCTCTCGCTAGTGGGTCTGCTCGTGCCGATCCCATTCATGGCGCTCGAACTGCTCACCGGCCTGATCCAGGCCTACATCTTCACCGTGCTGGCGATGGTCTTCATCGGCGGGGCGGTGGGACAAGCCCGTCGCAAAACTTGAGGAGCCACCGATGAACTACCTCGCTCTTGCCAGCATCCTGGCTGCCGCCTTTGCCGTCGGCATGGGGGCGATCGGCCCGGCCCTCGCCGAGGGCCGGGCGGTCGCCGCCGCGATGGACGCCATCGCCCGCCAGCCGGACGCCGCGAACGTGATCTCCCGGACATTGTTCGTGGGCCTTGCCATGATCGAGACCATGGCCATCTACGCCCTGGTCGTCGCGCTCCTGCTCCTGTTCGTCAATCCGTTCGTGCACTGAGATGCACTTCGATCCCTGGACCCTGGGCCTACAGCTCGCCAACTTCCTGGTGCTGGTCTGGCTACTGCACCGGTTCCTCTACAAGCCAGTCCTCGGGATCATCGCGGCCCGAAAGGCCGCGACGGACAAGCTGATCGCCGACGCCCAGGCCGAGAAGAAGGCCGCCGAGGACCTGAAGCAGAGCTTGGAAGGGCAGCGGGCCGCCATCGCCCAGGAACGCGATGCGGCCATGAAGGCGGCGCGTGAAGCCGCCGACGCGGATGGCAAGGCCGTCCTCGCCAAGGCTTACGCAGAGGCCGAAACGCTCAGACTGGAGGCCAAGAAGGCGTTCGATCGCGAGCGTGCTGAGCTCGTCGGGACGGTGGGGCGCGACGCGGCTCGGCTGGCCGCGTCGATCGTCCGGCGCTTGCTCCAGGAAGCGCCAGCGGCCGCGGTTCAGGAGGGGTTGCTCGATCGCGTCTGCAACGACGTCAAGTCGCTGCCCGCCGATTCCAAGAAACACATCGCCGAGCGCGTGGCGGCGGAGACGCTGGAGGTCGTCACCGCCACGCCCCTGGACAAGCGGGCCGCCAAGCGGTTCGGCGAGAGCCTGGGCGCGGCGTTGGGCGCTCCCGCCACGCCAAAGTTTCGGGTCGACAAGGCGCTCATCGCGGGCGTCGAGGTCCACTTCCCCTTCACGATCCTGCGGCGCTCGTGGTCGGAGGACCTGAAGCGGATCGAAGCCGAGCTCAATGATGACGATCACGCTACGAAAGTCGCTTGATCGCTGGCTGTCGGCCGCCGAGGGCCGCGTCGATAAGGCGTCGCTGTCGCCAAGGCCCGAGCAGATCGGCGTTGTCGAGAAGGCCGGCGACGGCATCGCCTTCGTTCGCGGCCTGCCGGACCTGCCCCTGAGTTCGCTGATGGCCTTCGAGGGCGGCGCGACCGGGTTCGCCCATGCGCTTGATGAAGACCTCGTCGGCTGCATTCTCCTCGATCTGGGTCGGGTCGAGGCCGGCGAGCAGGTGCGCGGCCTGGGAACTGTGGTCTCGACGCCGGTGGGCGAAGCGCTGTTGGGTCGGGTGGTCGATCCGCTCGGGCGGCCGTTGGACGATGGCGGGCCGATTGCGGCGACGCGTCAGGATCCGGTGGAGCGCGCGGCCCCGGGCGTCATCGAACGCGATCTGGTGACCGAGCCGATGC
>Ga0209415_10011653_pt1 | contig 14771 bp, 10 predicted proteins | sample PeaSoiSIISIP2007_FD_187696 | JGI IMG/M metagenome (GOLD analysis project Ga0209415, IMG submission 187696) | Peat soil microbial communities from Weissenstadt, Germany - SII-SIP-2007 (SPAdes) (version 2) | ecosystem: Environmental > Terrestrial > Soil > Wetlands > Peat | place: Germany...
AGCGGGCAAAGCGATCATCTCGACTCCCTATTGGCATGCGATCGAGTTGTTGGACGACCGCCGCGGCGCGCTCGTCCCCTTCCAGAATCCCGACGCGATCGCGAACAAGGCAATTGAACTTCTGGATACACCCGCGATTCGCCACGCGATGCGCAAGCGCGCGTATCTGTTCGCGCGCGGCATGGTCTGGAAAAGCGTCGCGCAAGGCTACATGGAAAGTTTCGCGCGCGTGCGCTGCGACCGCATGGAGACTCCAAAAGTACAGTTCTCGGCCCGGGTGACGCCCAAAGCGCTCGATCAGTTGCCCGAGTTAAAGCTGAATCACCTGCACCAGATGACCGACGACACGGGACTGCTGCAGCACGCGATCTTCACCATCCCGAACCGCAAAGAGGGCTATACCACGGACGACAACGCTCGTGCTCTCATCCTTGCCGTGCTGCTGGAGCAGTCGGACAAGCATCCGCTCTTATCCAATAATTCTTCGGAGTTGTATCTCTCATTCCTGGAGCATGCCTTTAATCCCGCCAAAGGCAGATTCAAGAACTTTCTCCGCTATGATCGCCGGTGGAACGAGCCCGCAGGCTCCGAAGACTGCCATGGGCGGGCATTGTGGGCGCTCGGGACGGTTCTGGGTCGATCTCAAGATCAGGGCTGCCGGGGTGCCGCCGGCCGCTTGTTCGAGTTTTCGCTCCCCGCCGTGTTGGAATTCAGCAGTCCGCGGGCGTGGGCGTACACCCTGCTCGGTATTCAGGAATATCTCACCTCGTATCCCGGAGATCGCGATGCGCAGAAAGTGCGGTTCGCGCTCAGCCGGCGCCTGCTTGAAATGTACGAATCCATCCGCAGGCCAGACTGGAAATGGTTCGAGAACGTTCTAGCCTACGGCAACGCCAGATTGTCACAATCTCTGCTATTGGTAGGCGCAGCATGCTCGGATGATCGCATGATTTCCGCAGGCCTGGAATCGCTGGATTGGTTGTTAGAGACGCAACACTGCGAAATTAACCGCCATTTTGTTCCGATCGGTTCGCAAGGTTTCTATCGCCAGGATGGCGAGAAGGCCCGTTTCGATCAGCAGCCGATTGAAGCCGCCGGCGCGGTTTCTGCGGGCCTGCAAGCCTACCGCGTAACGGGTGATCGCCGCTGGCGCAGCGAGGCCTGGTCGGCTTTCAACTGGTTCCTCGGCGACAACGATCTGCAGCTGCCTCTCTATGATTCCGTCACCGGCGGGTGCCGGGACGGCTTGCATCCTGACCGCGCCAATGAGAACCAGGGAGCAGAATCAACCCTATCGTTCCTGATGGCGCTCCTCGAAATGCAATCTCTGCAAGAGCCGCAACCAACGGAAATTCTTTCATGACCATGCCCGCAGAAAAACCTATGACCCTGTTGAGTACTCGCTTCGAGCCTCTGCTTCTTCGCCACGCCACCAACCCGATCCTGAGCAGTAAGGACTGGCCGTATCCCATCAACAGCGTGTTCAACGCCGGCGCAACGATGCTCGCGGATGGCACGACCTTGCTGCTTTGCCGCGTGGAAGATCGCCGCGGCTTGTCACATCTTTGCGCGGCGCGCTCCCGCAACGGCGTCGATGGATGGCAAATCGACGGCGAGCCCACCTTGATGCCCGACCCCAAGAATTATCCCGAAGAGATCTGGGGCATTGAAGATCCTCGCATCACCTTCGTCCCCGAACTGCAGCAATACGTGGTCACCTACACTTCCTATTCGCGTGGCGGCCCCGGCGTGTCGCTGGCTCTGACCAAAGACTTCCGCACCTTCGAACGCTACGGCGTAATCATGTCACCCGACGACAAGGACTCTGCACTTCTCCCTCGGAGAATCGATGGCTGCTGGGCGCTGATTCATCGTCCCATGACACCACTCGGGTCGCACATGTGGATCTCTTATTCTCCCGACCTGCGCTATTGGGGCAGGCACCGGCTCATGCTGGAAGCGCGCCGCGGCGCCTGGTGGGATGCGAACAAAATCGGTTTGTCGCCGCCACCCATCGAGACTTCCAGAGGATGGCTCGTCTTTTACCACGGTGTACGGCACACGCCTTCGGGCTGTCTGTATCGACTCGGCTTGGCCCTCTTCGCTCTGGAGAATCCGGAGAAGTGCTTGCTCCGGGGAGATTCCTGGATCTTCGGTCCCGAGGCGTCTTATGAGCGTCACGGCGACGTTGACGACGTGGTGTTCCCCTGTGGATACACCATGGACGCCGATGGCGATACGCTCAACATCTATTACGGGGCGGCAGATTGCGCCATTGCCCTGGCTCGGGCCAGTGTGCGCTCTCTGCTGGATTGGCTGGACGCCAATGGAAGTTGCGAGCGCCGCCAGCGAGCGCAGGACTTGTGAAACTGACGGCAGTTTTTCAGTTCATCTTCGGCTGCCGGCACCGTCACGTCAGCCGCGTCTTCACCATCAAACACCGGACTTATCGCGTCTGCTTCGATTGTGGACGGGAATTCGATTTGCCCGACGCGCAAGCACCCATGCGATTCAATACCTCTCCCGACGCCCGCCTGAAGTCCACTGCGCATCAAGCGCGCTGAAGACCGCGGTGTGATGCTCTTCCACCCTAACCCTCATTTTCACTTGTGAGCTATCTTGCTCAGACGCACAACTCTGGACCTGTCATTCTTCTTGTACTGACTGTGGGTACGAGCCGCGAGTCTTGATTCGCTGCTCTCATTCTTAAGCCGGAGTCGAGGCCGGTCAGAATCCTTCATCCGTGCCCGCCGCCAAACCTTGCGGCGGAACACGATTCGACCCTAAAAGTTCCCGCAAATCGCAATCAGGGCAACATCCTGGCAGACCAGGGGCGTTGGCCCGTCGGAAATCAGCTCGCGCAAAGGAAGGTCAAAGACAATGCCTTTAATTCAACTCCTGGAAGTTCTCATCGTGGTGGGTGTGCTGCTGTGGCTGGTGAATCGCTTTATCCCCATGCAGTCCTCCATCAAGTCCATCTTGAACGGCGTCGTGGTGATTGCCGTAGTTCTGTGGCTTCTGAACGTGTTCGGGCTGTTTCACTCGATGTCCCACATCCGTGTGGGTACGCTGCTGATCCGGTAAGGGTAGAACCAAGATCGCACCAGCCCGGAAATTCGGGTTGTGCAACATGGCAGGCGTCTGCCAATAGGAGACATTTTGAAAATACAGTTAATGCTCGCAGTCGGCATCACGCTCAGTCTGGGCGCGTTTGCTCAGGCCAATGCTCAAACAACCCTAACCGTCGAGCCGACGAGTGCGACTCCCATATTCCGAGTAACCGTGATCAGCCGCAGTGTGCAGGCGGTGAACTACGAGCATCGCAGCGGATCTTCGAAGGTCGACTTCGCCGGCACCGACTTGATGCCCTCCGCGAACGGCGTAGCGGAAGTAAACAGCAAGCGCGGATCCATTGCGATCGAAGCGGAATTCGGCGATCTGCAGAAGCCGACAACGTTCGGCAATGAGTATCTGACGTATGTGTTGTGGGCGATTTCTCCCGAAGGCCGTGCCGTGAACCTGGGCGAGGTCCTGGTCGGTGGCAACCACCGCAGCAAGCTGACTGTGACCACCGATCTTCAGGCATTCGCTCTGATTGTTACCGCGGAGCCTTACTATGCGGTCCGGCAGCCCAGCAACGTGGTGATTCTCGAAAACGTGGTTCGTGAAGGGACCAAGGGAACTACCGAAGCGGTGAACGCAAAATATGAGTTGATGGAGCGCGGCGGCTACATCCCCACCGGCTACAAGTTTGATCCCGTGATTTTGAATGCCAGGTTGCCGCTCGAATTCTTTGAGGCGCGGAACGCAGTGCGCATCGCTCAATCCGAGGGAGCCGAACAGTATGCCAGCGACAGCTATCAGCACGCGGTCAAGCTGATGACCAATGCCGATGCCTACGCCACGGACAAGCACATCGATCGCAAGCCGTTGATCGCAGTGTCCCGCGAAGCCGTGCAGACCGCGGAAGACGCACGCGCGATCGCAGTCAAGAAAATGGACGAGGTACGCTTGGCCAATGAACGCCAGGATTCAGCCGACGCGCAGACCAGATCACAAGCGCAGGTGGATGACGCGACGCGGCAGAAGACGCAAGCCCAATTCGATGCCGCGAAAGCTCAAGCAGCAAAGGTCCAGGCGCAAGCCGATGCGGCCAAGGCCCAGAGCGACGCTGCCGATGCACAGGCCGCGACCACCAAGGCCCAATCTGATATGGCGAACAGCCAGGCCTCGTCCGCAAACGCACTCTCGGCAGCGCAAGCGGATGCCGAACGATCGCGCCTGGCGGCACAGCAGGCGAACCTGACTGCGCAACAGGCGGAGACCGACAAGGCCGCCATGCGGGCGAAGTTGTCCGAGCAGCTGAATTCGATACTTCAGACTCGCGACAGCGCACGCGGCCTCATCGTCAGCATGTCCGATGTTTTGTTTGACACCGGGAAGTTTTCGTTGAAGCCGGGCGCGCGCGAGAAGCTGGCAAAAGTCGCCGGCATCCTGCTCGCCTATCCTGGACTCAACGTCGAGGTCGGCGGATACACCGATAACGTCGGCGGCGATGCCATGAATCAAACCCTGTCTGAGAATCGTGCCGGCTCGGTACGCGACTACCTGGTGCAGCAAGGAGTATCCACGAATTCGGTGTCGGCCAGGGGCTTCGGCAACACGTTGCCAGTAGCCTCCAACGACAACTCCGCGGGCCGCCAGCAGAATCGCAGAGTGGAACTTCTCGTGTCCGGCGACGCCATTGGCAGCCCGGTCAATGCGACCACAGGAAGTCTGCAGTAAGGCAGGAATAAGCAGTCATTCGATAATGGAGGCAACACTCTATGAAACTCGTTGGAGCTATCAGCACGGTCGTTCTCTCTTTGTCCCTGGGAGTTGGTATTCCCGCATACGCACAGCAGGAACAGCATGATCAGCAGGAAGAAAACAAGGCCAAGCCAGCCCAGGAAAACGAAAAGAAAGCTCAGCCAGAGAAATCGGTAAGACCGGAAGAGAAGAATGCACAGGCGGAGAGGAATGTAAAGCCGGAAGAGAGAAGCGTTCAGCAGGAGAAGAACGTCAAGCCAGAAGAAAAGAATGCGCAGCAGGAAGAGAAGAACAACAAGCCAGAAGAAAGAAATGCGCAGCAACAGGGCAAATCAGCACAAAACGAACAGCATGCCGGTGGTGGCCGCATTCCCGCCGACCGTTACAAGGCTCACTTCGGCCAGGACCACCATTTTCGCGTCAGCGAAGGCGACTACCGCAATCACCGCTTCCAATATGGCGGCTACTGGTTCGGGTTTGAGAGCGCATGGCCGAGCAACTGGCTCTACACGCAAGACGTTTATGTCATCGAAATTGACGGCGTGTACTACCTGTGCAACGCGAGCTATCCAGGCGTGAACCTCATGCTCAGCATCACGCTCTAGCGCCATCCTATTAACGAATCGGCGCGGGCCGTGGCCCGCGCCTTTTCCCTCACCGCAAGAGAAAGGAGCAAAACATGCTGGGAACCATACTGATCGTAATTCTGATTCTGGCGCTTCTGGGAGCGTTGCCACGGTGGTCTCATAGTCGGGACTGGGGCTACGCACCAACCGGCGGTGTCGGGCTGGTTCTTTTTGTCGTTGTCATTCTGCTGGTGCTCGGCCGGATTTGAGCCATGGGCAACAGAGCCACATCGACAGGCACCATCTCGTGGAAGAGCTGGCGCCTGTTTCCTGTCCGCATGACGGCTTTGCTCCTGATCGTTCTGATGTGCAGCCCCGGTTCGTCTGCGTACTCGGTTCTTACCCACGAAGAGATCGTCGACCTGCTCTGGACCGATGAGATCCAGCCTCTGCTGCTCATGCGGTTTCCGGGACTGCCGGAAGAGCAACTCAAAGACGCTCACGCCTACGCTTACGGAGGCGCCGTCATTCAGGATCTCGGCTATTACCCGTTCGGCAGCAAGGAATTCAGCAATCTGGTGCATTACGTCCGCAGCGGAGACTTCGTGCAGGAGTTGCTGCGCGAAAGTCAGGATGTCAACGAGTACGCCTTTGCGCTGGGCGCGCTCTCGCACTACGCGGCAGATATCGCCGGCCACCCCGCGGTCAATCAGTCGGTCGCCATCGAATATCCCAAGCTGCGGGCAAAATATGGCAAGTCGGTTTCCTACGCCGACGACCGGACGGCACACTTGAAAACCGAGTTCGGGTTCGACACCGTGCAGGTCGCCAAGAATCGCTACGCCTCGCAGCAGTACCACGATTTCATCGGATTCCAGGTGTCCAAGCCTCTGCTGGAGCGCGTCTTTCCCGTTGTATACGGAGTCGAATTGAAGGACGTACTCACGCACGAAGATCTGGCCGTAGGTTCGTACCGTTTCGCGGTGAGCCGGCTGATTCCACACATGACCGAGGTCGCCCTGCAAACTCACAAAAAGGACTTGATGCGCGAGACCCCGGATTTCGCAAAACAGAAGTTCCTGTACCGGCTCTCGCGCTCCGATTACGAGAGGCAGTGGGGCAAAGATTACGTCAAGCCGGGCGTGGGCACTCGTATCTTGTCGACGCTCTTGCGATACATGCCGAAAATCGGCCCGTTCAAGGGGCTGGCCTTCAATAACCCCACTCGGCAAACCGAGGATCTCTATTTCAAGAGCATCAATTCGACCGTGGACCGGTACCGAACCCTTCTCGAAGAAGTACGCCACGACAAACTGATTCTTCCGAACTGCGATCTGGATACCGGCCAACCGACCAGGGCGGCGGAGTACTCGCTCACCGACGATGCCTACGAAAAACTGCTGTCCCAATTGTCCGCGAGAAAGTTCGATCGGACGTCGCCTGATCTGCGCGATAACATTCTGCAGTTTTATTCCGACCCGTCTGCCGCGATCGAAACCAAAAGGGATCCCGTTCGGTGGCAGAGTGTGCTGATGTCGCTGGACCAGCTAAAGTCCGCGGCGCCAGCCACGGTGGCGGGGAGCCTCACGCAATGACCCCCGTGCGGTACGCTGCGCCCGTCGTCGTCGGCAGTTGCTGCTCTACCCTCCGGTGCTCTCATTCGCCTTCGCCAGCAGGAATCGAACGGCTTGCTGACCGGCAAGTCGCTGATCATGGAAGGCGTCTCATGCCCAATATTTATATAGAGTGACCTCCGTCACAGGCCCCTGTGACTTCAATCATCGTTCTGCCGGCGATTCCCAGTTATCCAAGAGCATTGCGCAATTTAACGCGTAACTCGCGCCCGGAGTCCGGCGCACAACTTGTTTAAGGATATCGAACACCTCGTTCGGCTGGTGGCTGTCATGGCCATCGCTCTGATCGCTTTTGTTGCCCTCCGGGCCGTCGTCGTCCCACGCAGCTTTGGACAGTATGGACACTATCGCGGCGCGGCCATTGCTGAGGTCGCGGCCCGGCCCGTAGCCTTCGCTGGCCACGATGTGTGCGAGGGCTGCCATACCGATGTCGCAGATCTCAAGAAGCAGGGAAGGCATGTGGTGGTACCCTGCGAGGCCTGCCACGGAGCGCAGGCCAAACATGCCGACGATCCCGGGTCTGTAAAACCGGCGAAGCTCGACACCGCCGTCATCTGCGCCCGCTGCCACGAGGCCAACAGCGCCAAGCCCAAGGGATTTCCCCAGGTCGTCACCGCCGATCACTCCGGCGGTCTGGCTTGCGATACCTGTCACCAGCCTCACCGGCCCAAGATTGAAGACACGCCTGCGGCAAAATCCACGACGGAGAGCAAGAAATAATGGACATCACCCGCCGTCGTCTGCTCATGCTGTTGCCCGCCGCCGCGGTCGCATGGAAGTACGTCGAGGCGGGCACCCCCGAGGTTTCTCCTAACTACAAACTCACCGAGCACTGGTGGGCCATGCTGATCGACATTCCGAAGTGCATTGGCTGCGGCAGTTGTGTGCGCGCCTGCGCCGAGGAGAACGACGTCCCGGAAGGCTATTTCCGTACCTGGATCGAACGCTATCACGTCGCCGACTGGAAAATTGAACGGCCGGAAGTGGAATCACCAAATGGCGGCAAGCAGGGCTTCCCGCCGAATCAGGATCTCGGCGGCAAGAATTTCTTCGTCCCCAAGCTGTGCAACCACTGTGCGGAATCGCCCTGCACGCAGGTTTGTCCGGTAGGCGCGACGTTCGTTACGCCGGATGGCGTCGTGCTCGTCGACAAAAGCTATTGCCTGGGCTGTCGCTATTGCGTGCAGGCGTGCCCCTACGGTTGCCGCTTCATCAATCCCAAGACCAATACGGCGGAGAAATGCACGCTCTGCTATCACCGCATCACCAAGGGATTAACCACGGCCTGCTGCGAGGTTTGCCCGACGGGCGCGCGCCAGCTCGCCGACCTGAAGAATCCGAAAGACCCGATTCATGAATTCTTAAGAACGCATACGGTGCAGGTTCTGAAGCCGCACATGGCCACAGGCGCAAAGGTTTTTTATAACGGCATGGACGGCTCGGTGCGATAGGTTCGGCTCGGTAAGAACGCGTAGCCCCGGACACATTCGTCCGGGGTGGTTCGCAGGGCGATAAGGAGGCTTGTGCAGATTCCCGTCGAAGGCTTTATGTATCCGAACGAAGTGGAGCTCCAGTGGAGCATCCTCATCGTTCTCTATCCCTTCATCACGGGACTGGTGGCGGGCGCGTTCATTCTGGCTTCGCTGGAGCGCGTTTTTCGCGTGGAGGCGGTGAAGCCAACCTACCGGCTCGCCCTGCTGACGGCGCTGGCGTTCCTGCTGGTCGCACCGCTGCCCCTGCAATTGCACCTGGGACATCCTGAGCGTTCCCTCGAAATGTACCTGACGCCGCACCGATCTTCCGCCATGGCCATGTTCGGATTCGTCTATCTCTGGTACCTGATGGCCGTTCTGTTGCTGGAAATCTGGCTCGACTACCGCCGCGACATCGTCTTGAAATCCCAGACCACAACCGGCGTCACGCGCCTGATCTACCGCGTGCTCACCCTGGGTTCCAGCAACCTGAGCGAACGCTCGCTGCGCATCGACGAGAGACTCGGCTATTTCATTACCGTCATCGGAATCCCTTCCGCCTTCCTTCTGCACGGATATGTCGGCTTTATTTTCGGATCGGTGAAGGCCAATCCCTGGTGGTCGTCGCCGCTGATGCCAATCGTATTTATCTTCTCGGCCATGGTTTCCGGCATCGCCGCCGTCATGCTGATTTACATGGCTTCTACGCGGATGCGCGGGCGCGAAATCGACATTCGCTGCCTGGACAAGATCGCGCAATATCTTTTTTATATTTTCGTCATCGACTTCAGCCTCGAGATGCTCGACTTGCTGCAGCGCATCTACGAGGCCGACGAGTCTTTCCGCAGCCTCGACTTCATGGTGCACACGCGATTGTGGACGTCGCAGGTCATCGTCCAGATTCTCTGCGGCACGGTGACTCCGATCCTGATGCTGGGTCTCGCCCAAGTTGTTAATCTGACCGACAAGGTGCGCAAACGCATCTATGCGCTCGCCGGATGCCTGACCGTGATTGGTATTTTTGCCATGCGCTGGAACGTCGTGATTGGCGGCCAGCTGTTTTCCAAAAGTTTCCTCGGCTACACCACTTATAAAATGGCCTTTGCCACGCGCGAAGGCCTGTTGACCGCAATTGCGCTCCTCATACTTCCTTTCATCTTTCTGTTGGTTTTGGTAAAACTCCTGCCGCCGTGGCCGGACGCGGGTCCTGTTCCCGCCTCCGGCGCAAGTCCGGCGCATGGAACCAGCTAGCCCCGTCCAGCGGGGCAGATGCGGAGTAGGGTATGGCGCAAGCGGTCGACAGCGTCACATCGGATGTAGAGCAGCTCAGTGAACGAGTGCGCGAACTGGAACGCCGCGTTTCGGCGCTCGAAGGCCAACCGGAAAAAGCCAGCGCCAACGCTCACGAATCGGCCGCTGCTCAAGTGATCGACTATGGCTTGCAGCGACCGCGCCCTCCCGCCACTTGGCGAGGATTTCCCCCGGCAGAAGTTCCCGGCGGGGCCGTGCCCGTGCTTGGCAAGGCTGTGTTGGGAATCGCCGGAGCCTACTTGCTACGGGCCATCGCAGAATCTGGCGCCGTCCCGAAACTTCCGATCCTGCTCATCGCCATAGTGTATGCGGGCGTGTGGATGGTTTGGGCCGTCCGCACTCACGCGGCCAACCGCTTTGCTAGCGTCACCTACGGCATCACTTCCGCGCTCATTCTCTCCCCACTGTTGTGGGAATCCACCGTCCGCTTCCAAGTGCTGCCGTCCGCCTTCACCGCAATCGTGCTGGTCGGATTCGTTGTGCTGGCGTTGGCCCTGGCATGGCGGCGCAACCTTCAGCTGATTCCGTGGGTGGCGACTCTAGCGGCGGTAATCACCGCCCTGGCGCTCATCATTGCCACCCACGAACTCGTGCCTCTTACCGCCGCCTTGCTGGCTGTGGCTCTGGCCACGGAGGCCGCCGCCTGTATGGAACACCGGCTCAGCCTGCGAGCCGTGCCCGCCCTGGCCGCCGATTTTGCGGTGTGGCTGTTGGTGGATGTGATGACGTCTTCCGACGGCGTACCTGAGGGATATCGTCCCGCTGCGGCCGCGACCATCACTCTGCTGTGCCTGATTCTGTTTGCCATCTACGGCGCCAGCATGGCCGTCCGCAGTTTTGCGCTGCGCCGCCCCATCACCATTTTCGAAATCGGGCAGGGAGTGCTGGCTTTCCTGCTTGCGGCCTTTGGGGTGCTGCGCGCCACCCACGGCTCGGCTGCTCCTGCGCTTGGAGCGGTTTGCCTGGCCCTGGCTGCGGTCTGCTACTGGGGAGCGCTCTCGCGATTCACTGACGAAGCCTACACTCGCGATCGCAGAGTCTTCGCCACTTATGCGGCTGCGCTTCTGTTGGCCGGGAGCTACCTGCTTCTGTCTTTGACCTTGCGCGTACCATTCTTGTGCCTGGCCGCCGTGGCCGCGGCTTTCGTGTATGCGCGGACCCGCAAGCTCAGCCTCGGCCTGCACGCATCGTTTTATCTGGCTGCCGCCGCCGCGGCTTCGTCGCTTCCCAGTTGGGCGGCCAGCGCGTTGACTGGAACAGTTCCAGCGGCACCCGGCTGGAGCGTTTGGACCGTCGTGATCTCGTCGGCTCTGTGCTATGGCTTCGGATCGCAGAAAACGCCGCAGGGACAAGATCCGCCGAAGCGGCGCTTGCTTTGGGTGCTTCCCGCAGTATTCGTGGGTTTTGCCGCGGCCGCTCTGGGCGTGGTAGTCATTGCGTTGCTAGCCGCCGGACGCGTAGAGCTGAGTGCGTCGCGCCTTTCGGTGACCCGAACCGTCGTGAACTGCGCGCTGGCTCTAGCCCTGGGCTATCTCGGCTCGCGCGGCAAGCGCATCGAACTCGGCTGGGTGGCGTACGCCGCTGTCGCGTTCGGTACGCTGAAGCTTTTGTTTGAGGACTTGCGCTTCGGCAGCGCCGCGTCGCTGGTGGTCTCGCTCCTGTTCTATGGATTGATTCTGATCCTGCTGCCGCGGCTGACACGCCGCGGCCAGACCGGATCCTGACCTGCGCCAGACGGACCGGCCCAGCCTTAATTGTCCGCTCAGTTGCCCGTCTTGGCTGACCGCTCTGGCTGGGTCACCATAATCGCAGGAACCTCCTGCTGTTTGACCAGGTTGTTGTAAGCCGCCACGTCCGTCGCAACAATGGCCTGCCACTTCGCCAGTTGTTCATCGACCGCGTGGGTAAGCATGTCAAACACTTCATAAGACTGTTTGGTCGGCGCGGAATCGGCGCTTCCCACCACTCCACTCAGCGCGACCAGGTGATTGTTCAGCCGAACCGGAAAATTCAGCACGTCTTGCCCGCTCTTGGCTTTGGTCTGGATCAGCGCTTCCTCCACCTCGGTCATCTTCTTGTCCAGAGCCTTGCCCGCATCGGCAATCGTTTTCTCTCGCGGATCGTTCTTCAGCCGCTTGTTGACCGCGCCGACCTGGTCCCGCAAATCGCGAATCTGGATGATCGCGTCGTCGACCGCCGTGACCTTGTCCCGAATCTTGAGCAGCAGATCGAACTGCTTAGTGAGATCCTCCTGGCTGACTTTCACCCGCGGGTCCGCCTTGATCTCCAGTGGCGCAGTGTAGGTCTTGCCCAGCACCGTCAGCCGCACCTGGTACATGCCGGGTAGCGCCACCGGACCCTCCGTGTTACCACCCCAAAGCGGCGCACGCGGCACGCTGGTTGCTCCTTCATAGCGTAAATCCCATACAAAGCGGTTCAGACCCGCATCCGCCGGCAAAATGTCCGCGCCTCGATTGCGCCCGAAGAAGCTTTCCTCCTCTCCCGCAGGCTCCTCTTTCTTGGGCAACTTGCGAATCACTTTCCCGGACGAGTCGAGCACTTCCAGCGTGATCTTCGGTGCTTCGTCTTTTTTCTCTCCCTCTTTCTTCTCTCCGTCTTTCTTGTCGCCGTCTTTTTTATCTCCTTCGCCCTTCCCGGCATCCGGTTTCGCCGGTGACTCTGATGAGGATGCGCTCGCACCCGCAACTTCTTTCTTTTCCGGCTTCTTGAGCGAATTCTTCAACCAATAATCGATCACTGCTCCCCCCGGCGGATTCTTCCCCACGTTTCCCTGTCCGCCAAAACCGAAGCCTCCAAAGACCGTATGATTGGCGGCGGCCGGCGCAAAAAGGTGCGCATCCTGCTTCGGGACCGACTCGTCGTATTGCTCGATCGCGGTAATGTCATCCAGTACCCAGAAACTCCTGCCGTGCGTGGCCACCACAAGATCGTTGTTTCCATTGTTGTTCTTAACGATCAGGTCGTTCACCGGCGAAACTGGGAGATTGATTTGCAGGCTCTGCCATTGCCCGCCGTCATCGAACGAAACGTAGACTCCTTGCTCGGTTCCGGCGAAAAGCAGTCCCGGACGCTTGGGATCGACCCGAACGGCGTGCACGTAATCATTCGCCGGAATTCCCGCCACCAGCTTCGTCCAGCTCTTTCCGAAATCGGTGGTCTTGAATACATACGGCGCGAAGTCATCCGCCTTGTGCCGTTCGATGGCGAGATACGCCGTACCGGCATCGCGCGGAGAAGCCTCAATCATGCTCACCGTGCCCCATTCCGGCATTTCCTTGGGAGTGACGTTCTCCCACTTCTGGCCGCCATCGCGGGTCAGTTGCACGAGCCCGTCATCGGTCCCAGCCCAGATCAAATCCTTTTGTACCGGCGACTCCACCACCGAAAAGATCGTGTCGTACACTTCGACGCCCGTGTTGTCTTTCGTGATCGGCCCGCCGGAAGCGGCCTGCTTCGCTTTATCGTTGCGCGTCAGGTCTGGGCTGATGATCGTCCAGCTCATTCCTCCATCGGTTGTCTTGAATAGCACTTCTCCCGCGAAATACAGCGTCTTCGAATCGTGCGGCGAAAATACAATCGGCTCCGTCCACTGGAACCGGTGCTTGACGTCCGCCGCGGACCATCCGATGGGATTGACCGGCCAGGGATTAATCGACTGATACTGCTGGGTATGCCGGTCGTACCGAGTGATCTCCCCGCCATACGACCCGGCATACACAATCAGCGGGTCGGTTGGATCGGGCGCAATGTATCCGCTCTCGCCACCACCCACGTCGTACCAGTCCGGACGATCGATGCCGCCTCCGGCAGTCGCGCTCGCAATTCCGACGGTTGAGTTGTCCTGCTGTGCGCCATAGATGTAATACGGAAAGCGGTTGTCGGTGGTGACATGGTAGAACTGCGCTGTGGGCTGATTGAGCTGGCTGCTCCAGCTTTCGCCGCCATTCGTCGAGATGGTCGCGCCGCCATCATTTCCATTGATCAGCCGCTTTGGGTTCGTAGGATCGATCCACAAGCCGTGGTTGTCCCCGTGCGGCGCGCGTATCTGGTTGAAGGTTTTTCCTCCATCATTGGACCGGTACACGCCCGTGTTCAGGATGTACACCGTATCGGCTGACTTGGGGTCGGCAAAAATGTGCGAGTAGTACCAGGCGCGCTGACGAAAACGGTGATCGTCCGTCATCAGATGCCATGAATCTCCGCCGTCGTCGGAACGGTAGATTCCACCTTTCTCGGCCTCAATCACCGCCCACACCCGATTCTGGTTCGCACCCGAAACCGTCACGCCAATCCGCCCCAGAATCCCTTCTGGCAGACCGTGCCCCTTCAGTTCCTTCCAGGTCGTGCCGCCGTCGATCGACCGGTAAAGACCGCTCCCCGCGCCGCCGCTTTCCAAACTCCACGGCGTCCGCTTCACCTGCCACAACGCCGCGAACAGAATATTGGAGTTGCTGGGATCGAACACCACGTCGATGCCTCCGCTCTTGGCATCCTTATAGAGAACCTTCTCCCACGTTTTGCCTCCATCGCGCGTGCGGAAAATCCCGCGCTCCTCGTTGTCGGCGAACGGGTGCCCGAGCGCCGCCACAAACGCTGTATCCGGATTCTTCGGATTCACAATCAGTCGCCCGATGGCGTGTGTATCCCCCAGCCCCGCGAACGTCCAGGTCTTGCCGGCATCCATCGACTTATACACGCCGTTCCCGCCAACAATGTTGCCGCGGACGCAGGCCTCGCCCGTGCCCACGTAAATCACATTCGGATCCGACTCCGAAACCGCCATCGCGCCGATTGCCGGGGACGCGTCTTTGGTCTTGTCGAAAAGAGGTTTCCAGTTGAGACCGCCGTCGGTCGTCTTCCACACTCCTCCCGCCACCGCGCCAAAATAGTAGACGTCATCCTGCCCCACCACGCCCGATACCGCGACCACGCCGCGGTTGTTGGTCGACTGGATGTGC
>Ga0209415_10011654_pt1 | contig 14771 bp, 14 predicted proteins | sample PeaSoiSIISIP2007_FD_187696 | JGI IMG/M metagenome (GOLD analysis project Ga0209415, IMG submission 187696) | Peat soil microbial communities from Weissenstadt, Germany - SII-SIP-2007 (SPAdes) (version 2) | ecosystem: Environmental > Terrestrial > Soil > Wetlands > Peat | place: Germany...
CCGCCCCGCCGTTCTTGTGAGACCTCACGGCGTCGGATGAAGGCTGACAAGAACGGCGGGGTAAGGGTGAAAAGGTGCGGTAAGAGCGCACCGCCGTCGCAGTAATGCGGCGGGCAGGGCAAACCCCACACGGAGCAAGACCAAATAGGGAGGGAGTCCCGCCGGTTCGGTAGGTCCCGGTCGACTTTGACAGTGGACTTACGGAACCGGCGGGATACGTGCCGGCTCGGCGCGTCACCACCTCCGGGTAGGTCGCTTGAGCCGCGCAGTAATGCGTGGCCCAGAGGAATGGCCGTCCTGCTGGAGCAATCCGGCAGACAGAATTCGGCTTACAGGTCCGGCTGCCACAAAGATTTGAGATACGAGGTCCTTCGCTGCGCTCAGGATTTCGGCACGCGGCTCGAACGCCGCGTAAACGCCTCGGCTTACAGGTCCGGCTGCCACAAAGATTTGGGGTACGAGGTCCTTCGCTGCGCTCAGGATTTCGGCACGCGGCTCGAACGCCGCGTAGACGCCTCAACTTACAGGTCCGGCTGCCACAAAGATTCGAGGTACGAGGTCCTTCGCTGCGCTCAGGATTTCGGCACGCGGCTCGAATGCCGCGTAAACGCCTCGGCTTACAGGTCCGGCTGCCACAAACTTCTCTTTTCGGCCTCTTGCGTGAACCTGCCGTTCGATTGCGAGGTCCCGGTCAGTGCGCCTGTTCCATGGCAATCGCTCGGGGAAAGAGGATGTTGTTTTCCAGATGAATGTGCTGATGCAGGTCAGCTTCGAATTCAGCCAAGGCCTTGTAGAGCGTCTGGTAGCTGACGCATGCGTCGGGTGGCGAAGCGTACCCACCACTGGCTTCACGCATGGCGCGCAGTGCGTTACCAGCGGATTCGTGCTCGTGCTCCATCATCGCAACTGGGTTTTGCACGCTGCCAAAAGGCGGCGGCAGGACAGGCTCATTCTGAATGACGGCCTCCTCCATGCTGACTATGTAGGGGAACAGGACCATCTCTTCCTTCATCATGTGCATGGTCAGTTCCTGAGCCAACTCGGCGAAGGTTGACCTCATCTGCGGCAGTTCCGGATGATTCTTGCCGTGGACGGAGCACACCTTGTCAAACAAAGGAGCCAGGCGGGCAATCTCCTCGCGCGTGTACTTGTGGTGAGTGCTTTTGATGTGCACAACCAAATCGGCCAGGAGCTCTTTTTGCCAGTCACGGTTCTTCAGGGCTGCCTGGGTCGTTTCTTCGGCCGCGTCGAGCGAATCCAGCACCTCGTTCATCGAGACGTTGGCGGCGCGGCAGGCCTCTTCAAGAGACTTATTGCCGCCGCCGCAGTAGTCGATGCCCAGTTTCTCAAACAATCGGGTCGCAGCAGGGCTTTCCAAGGCCAATTCCCGTACAGTTTTCTCAGTGGTTACGCTCACCGCATCCTCCTCGCAGCCTGGGTCGATGCCTTCACGACCAAGCTGATGCTCTGAGATTAGCGAAACGGCCACGGCCTGCCGATGACTTTTGTCACGGCGATCACGAAAGGCTCCAGCCCATCTCGCTGCGAGTTTTCCCAGCCCCAAGGTTAAAAACACCTTTGCCGCAGGGCGCACCGGATGCACATCACAGACAGATCCGTACCCGGAGCGGTAGCATTTGATCTGAATCGGGCTAGAAAGTCAGCTACCGGATGAGCGCCGCGTCGGAGTTACCGGCGGCCTGGGAATTGCGTATGCTGGATCCGTCCCTCATCGAAGCAGCCTTGCGCCAGTTGCCTCCGGAACAGTTGCAGGCGGCGGCCGACGGCTTTCTGCGCGGCTACACCACGAAATCCGAACGGATCGGCGCGATAGAAGCCGCGCTGCAGAGTCGCGCCGGTCCGATCTTGCGCGAGAAGATGGGAAGATGGATCGTCGAACTGCTGCCAGTGGAAGTTATTGTCCCCGAGATTTATGTGCAGTGGCGTCCGTTGGTTCGGGACGCGATGCTTTTTGTAGTGTCGCGGCTATCTGATGCCCGCCTGGCCCCCAAGCTGGTTGAACAACTCGAGCTTGCAGCGGATACGCCGCCCGAGTTGCGTTTGCTGCGGCTGATCGCGAAGATGCCCGGTCTGCAAAAACTGGGGCAGGTGCTGGCGCGAAACCGGCACCTCCATCCCTCTTTACGAAGCGCCCTCTCGGCGCTGGAGAACGGAATCTCCGACGTGAGTCCAGAGGAAATCCGGGCGATCATTTTTGCACAAATGGGGCAGCGGCTTGAAACCTGCGCGGTTGAAGTCGACCCCGCCATATTTTCCGAGGCGAGCGTCAGCGCGGTCGTGCGCTTCACCTGGTGGAACCCCGACATCCGGCAGCGCGAACGGGGCGTGTTCAAAGTCCTAAAACCGCACATCCCTACTTGCTTCGCCGAGGACATGGAATTACTGCAGCAGTTGACTGCATTCCTGGCCCACAAGCACCGCGAATACGGGTTCGCCAAGCGGGTTCTTCCAGACACTTTCAGCGAAGTCCGGCGGTTGCTCCAGCATGAAGTAAACTTCTTGCGCGAGCAGGCGACGCTCGGGGAAGCCGCGCGCCTCTACTGCTCGACGCCCGGGGTTCGCGTACCGCGGCTGATCCAACCACTGTGTACGTCCAACGTTACGGCCATCACTGAGGAGCGTGGGGTGAAAGTCACCGACGCCGTTGTCCACATGTCCGCGCGGCGGCGAAGCCGTGTCTCCCAGCAACTGATTGAAGCGCTGATTGCCGTCCCTCTGTTCGGATCAGAGGAGAAAGCGATGTTTCACGCCGATCCCCATGCGGGCAATCTACTTTATGACGAGCGAACCGGGGAACTCATCCTTCTCGACTGGGCTCTGACGGAACGCCTGAGCCGCGCTCAGCGACGGCATCTTGCGATCCTGGCCCTGATGATCGGCTTGCGAGACCCGGTGGGGGTCTGCCGGCAGATACACGCTCTCAGCGGGGTCAGGCGAAATCCGCGGCAGGAGCGCATCATTCGTGAATGCGTGACCCGCTTCATCGACCAGCTACCGTTCACTCACCTGCCGGGCGTCGTGGATGCCTTGCGCCTTCTGGATCGTATCGTTCTCGACGGGATCCGTTTTCCCGCGTCCCTGCTCATGTTGCGCAAGGTGCTGTTCACGCTGGATGGCATTCTCCACGATATCGGAGCGCCCGATGTGCTTATGGAACGCGTCCTCGCGCACGATCTAATGCAACGCTGGATGACAAATTCCGCACCATTGGGTTCGCCGCTTTCGCTCACAGACTGGTTCGCAGTGCAGTCCAGCGCGCTGTTCTACGGGAGCCGGGTGTGGTTGCAGTGGGCAGGGACCGCGCTGGATAGAACGCCGCGTCCCGGGGCTTGATTGAGCCCTTGGGATCAAGACAATCTTCCCTTATGCTCGATCCTGTCACGAAACAAGATGTGGTGCAGGACCTGGTTGGCAGCTATAATTTGCAGGCGGCAGCCTGGCAGGTTCGGCTGCGCACAATTTTCACATCCCAGATCAGGAGTGGATATACATGTCAGGCTTTAGCCGCGGGCCCGAGATCCGCCGCCGTCGTACTCGCAAAGAGAAAATCGCCAAACTCCGCAAACGCCTGGCAGCCGCATCGTCAGACACTGACCGCGACCGCATTCGCGGAAAGTTACAGCGTCTGGGCCTGGTATCGCCGGGGAACCCGTTGCTCAAGAACGCGTGAGTTGCCGAGCGTTGAAGGCACAGGGCCCAGCGGCAGTGTCTCAGTTTGCCCTATGCCCGGGTTCTCTGCGCGGTGTTCTCAGCGGTCTTCGCGTTTTAAGGTTTTAATGGGACCTCGGCCAACAAAGCCCTAAATTGCTGAGGTCGCGGAAACAGCCGCGGAGTGCGCGGAGATTGCAAATCGCCAGTGAGGAATTCGAAGCTGCCGAAAGTGAGACGCTACCGGCCCAGCTCTATTTGCCTGAGGTGCCGGCTAGGAATTTGCTACTTTCTCACGTATTTCTTGCCCGTCGTATGGCGGCCGTTGCCGGCGTTTTTCCGCCACTTGTTCATACACATTGAGAATCTGGCGGGCCGATGCGGTCCATGAGAACTTATTTGACTGCTCATATCCACGTTGTTTGAGCTTGTCCCGCACCGCCTGGTCAAGCAACACGCGGTGCAGCGCGCGCATGATCTCGAAAACGTTTTCCGGATTTACCAGAATCGCTGCGTTGCCCACCACCTCGGGCAGCGATGATGTGTTGGAAGTCACGACCGGCGTGCCGTGCGCCATGGCTTCGAGCGGAGGCAATCCGAAACCTTCATAGAGCGAGGGGAAAACGAAAATCTTGGCTGCGTCATAAAACACGCGGAGCATTTCAATGGGGATGAATCCCATGAAGCGCACATCGTTCTGCACGCCGCTGCGAATGACCGTGCGCCGCAGGTCGGGATGTTTGGAAAGCTCGTCGCCGATGATGATCAGCTTCAAGTCGGGGAATCTCTCGTCCTTCTCAAGCTCGGCCTTCAGCGCGGAAAAGGCTTCGATAATCCGAACCAGGTTTTTGTGCGGGCTGATCCGCCCGGCGTACAGCAGAAAAGGGTAGGTGACCAGGTAACGTTCGGCGAGGAGCTGGCGATCGGCTTCAGAAGCGTGGCCACGCAGGAAGCGCTCGTCGATGGCGTTGTACACCACTTCGATATGCGAACCGGGAATGCCAAACAGTTTTTCGATTTCGCTCTTGGTGTAGCGGGAGACCGCCAAAACTCGCCGTGCGCCTTTCAGTACCTGGCGCGTGAGAAAAAAATGCAGCGAGCGCCGGACGCTGGAACGATCATGCGCGCGATACATGTGCTCCAGAACGTCATGGACGGTCATCACGTACGGACAAGGCAGAGTGCGCGGCATCCAGAACAAGTGTGGGATGTGGACCAGATCACAATGCAGACGCTTCAGAATGCCACGACATTCGAGATACCCTTTTGCGGTGGTTCCGTCATCAAGCAGCGGAATCGTCTGGAAGTTTGGCGGCAGCGGACCGATCTCGACCACCTTTTGCGGAGAACCGATAAGAACGTATTCGTTCGAGTGGTCCAACCGGCCTAGCGCGCGCACGACGTTGCGGGTGTAAGTGCCGACACCGAAGTCAGTCATCCGCCGGATATCGATGGCGACCTTCACGGAAGTGATTTAACCACAGAGGACACGGAGGGCACAGGGAAATCAATCAATGATCCCCCGTATACCCTGGGTTCGCTAAGCTCTTACTTCGGCTTGCGCCTTGGCCCTGCGCTCCGGATATAGCGGGAATGCCGCCGCCATTTGCAGCACCTGCTTGCGGATTTTACTTAGGACAGTTGCCTCCGTACGCTGATGCAGAGCCTCGGAAATCCAACGGCCAATCTGCCGCATTTCGGCTTCTTTCATCCCGCGCGTGGTCAAGGCCGGCGTGCCAATGCGGATGCCGCTGGGTTTCATGGGCGGGTTGGTATCGAACGGAATGGCGTTTTTGTTGACCGTGATGCCCGCCTGATCCAGCGCCTTCTCGGCCTCACTGCCCAGCATGCCTTTGGAGAAAACATCGACCAGCATGAGATGGGTGTCCGTTCCACCGGAAATAATACGGAAGCCTTCCGCCGTCAGGGTTTCAGCCAACACTTTCGCGTTGGTCACAATCTGCCGGGCGTAGTCGTGAAACTCCGGTTGCATGGCCTCCAGGAGGCACACCGCTTTAGCAGCAATGATATGCACCAGCGGCCCACCCTGCATACCGGGAAAGACTGTCTTGTCTACGGGGGCAGCAAACTCCTGCTTGCACAAGATCATGCCGGCGCGCGGCCCCCGCAGCGTCTTGTGCGTGGTGGAAGTCACAATTTGGGCATGCGGAACCGGAGAAGGATGTACGCCGCCCGCGACCAAGCCGGCGAAGTGCGCCATGTCGACGAGATAAAGCGCGCCAATCTTGTCGGCGATCTGCCGCATACGCGCAAAATCAATAATGCGTGGATAGGCGCTGCCCCCGCCGATAATCATCTTGGGGCGCTCTTTCTCCGCCAGCTTCTCCAGGTCGTCGTAGTCGATGGTCTCGGTTTCTTTGGTCACGCCATAGGGAATGATGCGGTACGTCTTTCCCGAAAAGCTCAAAGGATGGCCATGGGTGAGATGCCCGCCATGCGCCAGGTTGAGGCCCAGAATCGTATCCCCCGGCTGCAGAACGGCAGCGTAGGCAGCCATATTAGCCTGCGATCCGGCGTGCGGCTGCACGTTGGCGTGCTCCGCTGCAAAAAGTTTCTTGGCCCTTTCGCGCGCGAGATTTTCCACGATGTCGGTAAACTCGCAACCGCCGTAATAGCGCTTGGCGGGATAGCCCTCGGCATATTTATTGGTGAATACCGAGCCCATGGCCTCGAGCACGGCCTCGCTGACGAAGTTTTCGGAGGCGATCAGTTCCAATCCTTCGTGCTGGCGGCGGACTTCGTTGTCGATGGCGGCGGCCACCTCGGGATCCACTTCGTAGAGCGGGCGCGACATGTTTTCGTTTTTCATCTCAGGCCTCCGGAAAACTCGCTGGTCTTGGTTTTGTTTGCGGGATTCCCTGCGATCCGGCTCGTCGGTAAACCTCAGGATCGTGGAGTTCCATATACCGGTCTGGCTTTTGGAGTGGCGTGAACCCAAACTGCGAGTACAGTCCGTGCGCGTCGCGGGTTACCAGGCTCCAGCGGCGCAGCCCTTGTAAATGAGGATGCCGCATGACGCATTCCATCATCCACTTGCACAGGCCGTGTCCGCGATGCGCTTCCAGCACGAACACATCTCCAATATAGGCGTAAGTTGCGTAATCGGAAATCACCCGCGCAAATCCTATCTGCTTCGCTTGCGCGTAGACCCCGAAACACAATGAGTTCTCGATAGAACGCGCCACAACATCACGCGGAATGCCCTTGGCCCAGTAGCAGTTGGTGAGAAATCCGTGTATTACGTCCAAGTCCATCCGTGCGCGGTCGGTGCTGACCACGAATTCGCCTTTGCGGTATTCGCGGGCTTCCTCAGTTTGGAAGGTCCCTCTCATGACTCCGCCTGACTCCCTTAGGCCATTCCGATCAGTTCATTCTAGTCCTTACTTCTTCCTTGAAACCAACGCGAGGATTCTGCTGGCCAATTCGTCGGAGAATCCAAACCGGGCCTTCGCCCTGGAATAAAGATCGACTGCCTCTTTATCGAGCCAGATCATGGCCGCTTTTCTCCAGCCATCACCGGGCCGGGCCCGATAGTTGGTCGAGTGCGCGGCGTGTTTGGGATCGTCGTCACGAGTGTAGTAGTACAATGCCAGGCTCTTGCGCGAACGGCCTTCGGGGCAGATGAGCGGCTCCGGAAAACCGTGGAGCGACCTCTCATCAGTGTTGAAGATCAAGGCATGATTCAGCAGCGGCGGGTACTTCACCACGCAGCGCTGCATCCGAGTATCCCAGAGTTCGATGGCGCCGCCCCACTCGTTCCGCCAGCCCTCATTCAAGTAGAGAATCAGGTTAATCCGCCGCCGCCAGTTCCTCTGATAGTGATGGTGCGAGAAGTCGGTGTGAACATTCAGAAATCCGTCGCGGCTGGACTGGTGCAGGCCGCCACCCTCCAGGCTTGGGTCGGCGATCAGGCCGGGGATGCCGGTCAATTCAGACAGCCAGCGCAGGAACTCGGCCGAATTCAGCTCGTCCGTGATCTCCGCCAGATGCCGGGAAAAAAGTTGCCGCTTGGCCATTCCCAGCTTGTTTTCGTTCGTATGCTGATAGTGGGTCCAGGCATCAGTCCTTGGGCCGGGAAATTCCTTCGCGGCGGCCCGAACTATCTCCGGATCGAGGAAATCCGTAAGCAGGAGGTGAGGAACCGGTTTGTTCTGGCGGTATTGCCAGGCGAGAGCCGGCAATCTCGGAATCCACTTTGAAAACGGAGGCAGTGAAACTTGTTTTAGAGCGACTTGCGAAGAGGGCATCAGCCTATACCTTTTCCCCTGTTCTCAAAAGCAGCGCAGGTGGGGTTCACCACCCGAAGTTCTTCCCAAGCTGACCCGCTCACGACACGGAAATGGTCACATCCCCTTGCAGTTGTTCCATTGTAACAAGCGAACTGCAGCCGTGACGCCAGGCTTAATTCAGGCGGCACACCTGCACCGCTTGATTCTGGTAGGGGCAACTCAGCCCCGGAACGCCTGGCTGCTGCACAACGACCCAGCTGACTCCATACTCCGCATGCAAGCGCAGGAAGTCGGGCAAGCCAAATTTCTTCCAGTCGCTCTGGGCCTGCACCTCTCTAAGCCACTCATCGGCCATCGGAGGAAACATGCTAACGGCGCCGCTGTCCTTGGTTGCATCCGCAAGCATGCTTCGCTCCGCGATCGCACGAAAGCCATTCTCGTCCTCACCCTCAATATCCATATGGAATGGATCTAGGGCGAAGATCGCGTCCGTTGGGGTGTTATTTCGAATCCAGACGAATGCCTGTACCCAAGGATTTCTCGGAGCAGTACCCGGCCATTCAACCTGGGCGCTGGCGGGAAAAAGTGATCGCTGCGCCAGGAACATGCCCGCGCATAATGGTACAAACAGCGCGAGCCAGCGCCAGGCCCGGTTCTTCAACACAAATTCTCCGAGGAATCCGCCTCCGATGAGGATCATCAGAATATAAAGCAGGTAGAGGCTTCGCATAGGCTGGAACCGGGCCAGGCTTTCAAAGCGGGCGGGAATCGAAAGCACCAATCCCGCGATCAGATAAACGGTTCCATAAACGATCAGCGCCCGGCACATCAGATCCACATTTCGCCACTGTTTCGCGCGCGCCACCCGGCTGAACCACCACAGGATAGGAAGCGGGGCCACTGCCCCTAACAGTTCATACCATTCCCACCGGATCAAGTAGTGATAGGAATGCGCGAGGGCCGCTTGATGATACGCCGCGGAAGGAGGATCGAATAATGTGCCAAGGGGAATCAGGCAAGCCAGGCTCGCGAGTTTCGGCTGGACCTTCTCCATCAGCAGCAACAGCACACAATACGACACCGCGAACGCCGGCATCAGAGGATGGATCAGCGCTGCCAGCGCCATAAACATTCCGGCTTGGACATACTTCCGGTCGAGGACTTTGGAGATCCCCAAAATCGTGGCGAATACGTTCAGATTGCGCGGATTCACGTATTGATCCATGACATAGAGCGCGGTTCCAGCCACAGGCAAAGTCAGAAGAGCGGCCTCCAGCGCGACTCCAGCCCAGCGGGCTCGCAGATTCGGGAAACACTTTCCGCTCAATTCCCAGCAGGCCAGCAGGAACAGGAAAATGGAGGTCAAATGCCACAGGAACAGCAGCCAGTCGAACGGAAGATGGGTGGCGCGCTCGGAGGCGGCAATCAGGTTGGGAAATAGCGTCAGGTGGGCGTGAGACTGGAAAAATTCCGCGCCGAAAGGGAACAGTTCGGGATGAAGAATCTTCTCCACTCCTGGGAGATAAATTTCGGCATCTTCGGCCCAGGGATGGTAACCATGAACGAGCAGCGCTCCGAAACTGAGCAGCAAAAGAATGACGATTGGCTTGAGTTTCAATGTCTATCCGAAACGTTTAGCTCTCAAACGCTGTGCGCAAGAACGACGCCATGTGCCAGCCATCCATGTATTTGTAGGGGGCTTCGCCAGTGGTGTAGTGCCCGCAGGGCAGCACCACTACTTTGTGATCCAGCCTGCGTCGCCCGAATTCTTCCACCACTTCCCGGGACAATTGGGGAAGGAAAGTCAGGTCATATCGCGCGTAAATAATGAGAGACTTCCTTGGCCAGCGAGCGAATTGCTGGAAGTACGACATGGGGCTGGCCGCGCTCCAGAGGGCTCGCAGCCTTTCCAGATCAATCTGGCTCTCCACTCCTTCGCGAATATGGCGCGTGGACTGTCCGTGCCACACCACATCGGCGACATATGTGGAAGCATGATTGAATGCCGCCACGCGAATGCGCGGGTCATGGGCGGCGGCCAGAAAAGCGTAGCAAGAGCCGAGGCTGGTGCCCACCACGCCAAGACGGCTGTATCCCTGGGATTCGAGCCAATCCAGGCAGCAACGGACATCAATCACGCCCTGACGCGAAGCATCGAGGGTGCGCCCGATGTTGGCGGAGACAGCGTAATCGGCGCGCTGGATCTCCGCCGGCCGGCGGATGTCGTGGTACGGCATGCTCAAACGCAAAACTGAAATGCCCAGAAGATTCAACACGCGGCACAAGCTGCTATAGGCCAGGGCATCTGAGTTCCAGTGCGGCAGCAGTACGAGCGCACGTTTTCCTCGCGCCGGAAACCAGCGCGCATTTACCAGATTATTTTCCGGAAACGGGGTGTGGACGGGCGAGGTGAAACGCAGAAACTCGGTGGAGGTGCCGCGGACTCTTTTCTCCAATGCGGGGTCCGGAACCTCGCGCGTGCTGAAGACCTCAACCTCGCGCCGCTCGAGGCGAAAGTCCGCCGGCTTCGCGTACGAATAAAATTCGTCGCTCGAGGCTACGATCCGCCGGTTGTACTCACGCAGGAAGCTTTCACCATCAGCGGGCACATACCCGGGCGCAAAACCGTTGCGGCAAGGCCAGTCCCGAGCCCATTCCACACCCCATTCCAGCGGGCGCACCACGCGATTGTTGTCCACCGACGTGAGCCGCGTCTCCCAGCCATACATCCACTGTGCGTAGCGCGAGGGCATAAACTATTCAGCATAGCAAATTGAGAGAACGCGGTCAGGAAAGCAGCAGCGAAACGCAGCAATCAGCATTGGATGGGAACATGTAAGAGTTAGGGCTCATCAGACGTGAGTAAGCGGATTTCGCGGAGCCGCATACATGCGCGGAGGCGGCGAGAAGGATGAAGCCGCTGTTTTCAAGGGAGTGCTCAAGAAGAACAAGTCTGGGCCGGGACCCAAGAAGCAGATTACCTTGCGGATTGATCCCGATGTTCTGACGTTTTTCCGTAAGCACGGGAGAGGCTATCAGACCGTGATCAATGCCATTCTGCGCAAGTATATGGAAGCAAGAAAAGAACGCGCGGTCTGAGATCGCATGCTTAGCAACTTGTTGAAAAATTCTAGCCCATTGTCATCCCGAGCGGAGCGAGGGATCTGTAGTTCTTCGCAGGGCAAGAAAAACTGCAGATTCCTCGTCGCCTTCGCTCCTCGGAATGACAAGGATTCATGTTTTTCAGCAGACTCTCAGGCCTTCGGTGAGCCTAACTGCGGTATCGAGCCTCCGTATTGAATTTCTCAAACAACAATCCCTTGACAATCGGCTGACAACTCTCCTCCCGCCTCGCCTGAACATAGAGGAGATCAGTACATCCCAGGAATTTCTCGAGTAGGCCATGAAATCCAGCGGTAAGCGTCGTTCGAGCAGCGATCAGGTCAAGCAAATTATGGCTGAGTTGGATCGTCTATTCCAGCAGCAGATAGAACTGACGAAGTGGGAGGCCTTTGTAGGCTTTACGCCGGCAGAGCTGGAGGAATACGACAGGGTGGTTGAAAGAATCCGTCAGTTGTATGTAGAGCTCGGCACACTTAACTCAGCCCCGACCGGTCAGAGAAAGGGCAGCTAACCGATGTATCTCCTCGGTACCCGCTTGGAGATTCCGCAGAGAATCTCGTAAAGAACGGTATTGGCCAGTGCTGCATGTTCGCGCGCGTCGACATCCAGGCCATCCGAGGAGCCCAGCAATATCGCTTCGTCTCCCACGGCGATTCCGGGAAGGCCGGTCACGTCCACGAGCGTGAGATCCATCGAAATGCGCCCCACGATAGGCGCGTAATGTTCGCGCACAATCACCCGGCCGCGGGAAGAAAGCGCGCGGTTGAATCCATCAGCGTACCCTACCGGGAGCACGGCGATTCGTGCTGGAGCCTTGGTGACATAGATTCCACCGTAACCCAGGGCCTGATTGGCGCGCACATCCCTCAGCGCGAGAACACGAGTCTTCCAGGTCAACACCGGCTTCACGTCGAGCCGTAAGGCTTTGCCACTGACCTCGCGGCCGGCTCGTTCGAAGGGAAGATAATAACCGTAGAGCGCGATTCCGGGCCGCACCATGGTGTTCCAGGATTCGGGGCGTGAGATGACGGCACCGGTGTTGGCAGCGTGAATCAGGGGCGGATCGATTCCTTCGTTCCGCAACAGGCGGCGCACTTCTTCAAACGACTTCAACTGTTCCGGCACCGATGGCGCGTCCAGCACCTCGGAGGAAGCCAAGTGGGTGGAAAGCCCTTCAAGCGAAAGGTGAGGCGACGATTTCAGCGCTGAACAGACTCCGGGCAAATCCTCGGGCGCGACCCCGAGCCGGCCCATGCCAGTGTCCACCTTCAAATGAACGGCATGCTGGCGCACTCCGATGCTGGCGGCAGCTTTTTCGAGTAACTCGATTTGCGCCGTTTCCCAGACCGTGGGGGTCAACTTCAGGCGAACGATTTCTTCCTCTTCACCACGCCAGAAGCCGGTGAGCAGAAGGATGCGGCCACGAACACCGCCGTCGCGGAGCGGAATCGCTTCGTCCAGCGAGGTCACGCCAAACCAGCCCGCGCCCTCCTGCTCGAGCGCCCGTGCGCATTCCACCGCACCATGCCCGTAGGCGTCGGCCTTTACGATGGCGCAGATGTCCACACCAGTCCCGATGCGCCGCTGCACCGTGCGAAAGTTGTGCCGTAAGGCTGCGAGCGATACCTCAGCCCAGGTAGGCCGGGTCGCAACCCGCTTGGCAATTTCGATGGTGGCCACTTTGAACGATTATAACGGGCGCAGCCGCCGTTCTCCGGTTACTGCGGTGCTACGCCTTGGCTCCTGGCAACAGTTGCCGATCCTGGACTCACGAAAAACAGCTGGGCTATCCGCCCGAGAGCGTAAAGTTCACCGTCACCTGCGTTTCTACTTCTACCGGTTCATTGTTGAGGTAATACGGGCGATAGCGCCACTGGCGAACTGCGTCCATGGCGGCCTGCACCAGCAGGGGATGACCGTTGAGCACCTGCAGATTCTCAATTTTGCCCTCCCGGCTAATCACCGCGCGCAGCACGACTGTTCCCTGAACCCGCGCCTGCCGCGCCAACGGCGGATATTCCGGCTGTACGCGATGGATGAGATTGCCTTCCATTATGTGGGACACGCGCAGCGGGCGTGCCGCCGGAACGGGTGGCGGTGGAAGAACCTTAGCAGTGAGCTCCGTGCCGATCGAGTCCAGGACGGCACTCCTGCTGGAGGCATTCCCCGTGCCGCCAGGAATGCCGATCTCGCCCACGTCCACCGGCGGCGGCGCGACGGATTCGACAATTGGCGCCACGTTTCTGGGCACCGAGGGCGGCGCGATTATCTTGCCCTCTGAGGACAAATTGCTGGTGGACTGGTGAGCGCTCCGAAAATGTCCCGAGGGAGGCGCGGGCGGCGGTGCAGGGGCCACTAGAGCCGCCATCAATTGGAGTTGCGGCAGACCTTGAGTGTAGAGAAGAGGCAGCAATAGCAGGCCTCCAACTGCGAGACCCTGCAAGGCGAACGAAACCAGCGTCGTCCAGCCGCGCCGCGAATTGGCGGCCCAAGGAGAGTCGCATAATGAATCCGCTAACATGGTGTCCTCCTGAGATGTGCGCACTCTCTACAGACACCGGCCAGGCGGTGGTTCGGCGATCAATCGGGTCGATTTCGGAAGAACAAGCAGAACAAAAGGCTGCGCGGAGCGCAGCCTGATGGGAACTTTTCTCGTACCTAAGGTGTCGCGAATTACTTGGGAGCCTGGGTTCCAGTCTGGGGCTTGGTGGTGGCTGGAGCTGCGGACTTAGCGCCCGTGCCAGCCGGTTTGGCGGCCGCAGGCTTAGCAGGCGCCGGTACTCCGGACTGCACGTTGTAGGCATCAACGATTGCTTTGGTAATATCCACCGAGGCATTGGCCCACAGCACCGGCCCCTGCGGCCAAGGGTTGGAAGTGTCAATGATGACACCGAACCCTCTGTCGCCGGCGAACTTTACGATGACGGGAGCCATCTTCTGCAGGATGCGCTGGGCGATCTCATTCTGCTGGTTCTGAGCGTCATCCCGGGCGTCCTGGACAGAACGTTCCAAAGACTTCTGTTTCTGCTCGATCTGCTTCACCAAGGTGGCGCGCGAATCTTCGTTGAGTTTGTCCCCTTGAGTGTTGAGCTGCTTTTTCAGGCTTTCCACTTCATCATTCAGACCTTTCAACTCGGTCTGCTTCGGCTCCAGCTTCTTGCTGAGGGCTTCGAAGTCGCGCTGGCCTTCATTGCTGGCATAGATCGCCTCCGTGATGTTGATCGTACCCAGCTTGTTGCCTGTACCGGTGGCAACCGGTTCGGAGGTCGTCGATGTGGCGCTGGGAGCAGGGGGCAGCGCGGGATTCGCGCTGGCGGTTTGCGCCAGGGCCGACACCGCGAGCACGAACACAGGGGCCAGAAGAAACCGCACAAACTTGCTTGTCATGAGGATGCTTGAACTCCTTGGAAATTGTTCCCGGGAATTTTGCTCAGATCTTTTTCACAGACAGTGCCGCACCGCGTCCTGCCTCAACCAGGCCATGCGAACGAACGGGAAAGGCAGGTCGAACTCCCAGCCTTCCACACGGCATTCTGCCAGTGGTGACCACCCCGTATCGTTCAGTTTTCAGGGCGTTGACGGCAACTATTATAGGAACTCTGTTGCCCCAGCGTCAAACTCTGGCTTCGGTTGGTAGTGGTGCAGTTTGATGAGGAAGCGAGCCGAACGCGCGATTGTGGCGTCGCAAAGGACGCGACGCTTCGCGCGGCTCGCCCAGATCCCTCGCTT
>Ga0209415_10011655_pt1 | contig 14771 bp, 11 predicted proteins | sample PeaSoiSIISIP2007_FD_187696 | JGI IMG/M metagenome (GOLD analysis project Ga0209415, IMG submission 187696) | Peat soil microbial communities from Weissenstadt, Germany - SII-SIP-2007 (SPAdes) (version 2) | ecosystem: Environmental > Terrestrial > Soil > Wetlands > Peat | place: Germany...
ACACCAGGCCGGCGACCCCCGCCACCGCGAAGGCCGCGATCGCGGCCCACCTGACCTGGAGCGGATCGACGACACCCGACGCCCGAGCAGTGTGGCGGCGTCCTCGAGCTCCCGCTCGGCGTAGGCACCACCGTGTTGCTCGACGGACGCCAGGAACTTGATGATCCTCGCCATCCCCTTGGCCCGGGTCCGGGCGAACGGGTCGTCGATCGCGGGGACCACGACGTCGCGTAGCTGCTCGAGGACGATGCCGTACAGCCGGTCGTGCGCCTCGGGTTCACGCGCCTCGAGCGGCTCGGGGGGTGTCGTCTCGAAGCCGACCAGCTCGGCGAGCGCCTCGAGCCAGAGCCGGCGGTGCAGCATCTCGTAGATCAGCCCGTTGCCGGCATCCGGCCCCACCCCGCCCCCTCCCGCGCCGTCGTCCACGCCAGGGCCCCCGCGCCCGGCGCGGTGGCGCATGACCTGCAGCTTCGTCTCGGCTGCCACCTGGTAGTAGCGGACACGGCGCTCGTCGACGTCGATGCCCGATCGCTGCTCGTACTCGCGCAAGCGCGCCGGCAGGTCGGGGAACGGCTCCTGCGTGCAGCGCAGCGTGAGCCAGGCGATGTCGTCCATCGGGTCGCCGAAGTGCGCCAGCTCCCAGTCGACGACGGCGACGACGCGCCCGTCCTCGTACATGAAGTTGCCCGGACCGGTGTCGCCCTGGACGAGCACGACCGGACCCTCGTGGTCGGGGATGTTGCGCCGCAGCCAGTCGAGCACGAACACGAGCGCGGGGTCCGGGTCCCCGCCCCGTCGCTCGAGCACCATCTCCCATTCGTCGAGCTCGTGGCGGACCAGCTCGGGGATGGTGGTCGGGGGCGGGAACGCGGGCAGGTCCATCCCCGCGGGGTCGAGACGGTGCTGCGCGGCGAGGCTGACCATGAAGGCCTTCGCCGTCTGTTCGGCCTCGTCGGCATCGGCGATGCGGCTGAACCACGTCTGCCCGCCGACCCTCTCGGCCAGCATCGCCGGGTGGACCGGGTGCACGCCGAGCACCGCCGGGACGGGTACCGGGCTGCCCTGCAGCGCCAGGTACACCGAGGCCTCCCGCTCCAGTCCCCACGGATCGAACACATCGGGCGACCGGCGCTCGTAGCGGAGGAACAGCTCCTCGGTGCTCCCCTCCGCGGTGGTGACGTCGACGAACCACGCCTCCTTGCGGCCGCCACCCGGTTGCCGGCGGACATCGGTGACGGTGCCCCCCACTACCTCACCGATCCATGTCACGACGCCGTCCGGGAGGCCGGTCACGTCGCTAGGGCCCGCCGACCTGCTCGGTGCCCTCGGCCGCCGGGATGTCGGGGTTGCACACGTAACGGACCGGCATGATCGCCACGTCGCACGTCGTGACGCTCGCCGAGATCGGTGCCGTCGGCACGAGACGGTCGTCTCCCCAGGCGGGGGCGTCGAAGGCGTGCAGGATCGCCCGTCCGCGGTCGGCCCGGTGGAACTCGTACTCGGTGTCGACCTGCACGAGCCGCGGCGACGTCACGCCGTCGCGGCTCACCTGGGCGAGGTGCATGCCCGGTGCGTACTTCACGTCATGGCCGGTGATGGGCTGCGGGTCGATCAGCGAGAGGTCCAGCACGGTGTCCCTCCCCCGGGTGGCCACGCATTCGACCCGGTCGTGGAACCGCTGGAGCCGGACCTTCCCCGGCCAGGTCCGGAACCCGAACGATGCGGAGAGCGCGGCCGCGAGCCCGTCGTTGTCGCAGCACGCGGACACGAGATAGGCGCGGGGGCGGACCGCGGCGCGGGCGATGACGCGGGTCTGCACGAGGGAGAACGGACCGAAGGGGCTGTCAGCTGCCCGGTAGGCGAGGAACGTGACCACGGGAGGGATGGTCGGGTTGAGTGCGGCGGGGACGAGCGCCTCGGCGTTCGAGGCCGGGACCTCGAAGAGGACCTGGAGGATGTCGACGGCGTCGATCCGCAGCTCCGCGCCGTCCAGCTCGACGGTCGGGGCGTCGTCGAGCAGCCGGGCGATGTCGAGGCAACCGGCGAGCGGCATCAGTCCACCCCGGCGCCCACTGCCGCGGTCTTGAACTGGGGCAGGACCTCCTCGCCGAAGAGCCGGAGGCTGTCGAGGACGTACTGCTGCGGCAGCACCTCCATGAAGTTGACGATGAAGTTGAGGCCGTCGAACCCGATCGACTCCCACATGCGGATGGCCGCGGCGATGTCGTCGGGATCGCCCATGGTCACGCCCTTGAACCCCTGGGCCGCGTCTCCCGGCCCTCCCGCCTCGCGGCGCAGCGCGGGGAGCAGGCCCTCCGACGGGTAGGAGCGGGTCGGCAGCACCTCCTTGGCGGACAGCAGCTGGGAGGCCATGTAGCTGAAGATGCTCGCCACCCGGAGCCCTCCCCGGCGGCCCTGGTCGCGGTCGTGCGAGCACGACAGGAAGTTGACCGTGTGCACCTTTTCGTTGACGGTGGCGCCCACCGGCTCGCACTGGCGGATCCGCGCCCGGTACGTGCGCACCCGCTCCTCGGACTCCTTGAGGCCGCCGGGCGTGAGCCCGAGACAGCCGAGCCCGCGGTCGGCGGCGTCGGTCTCGGTGCCCGGGCTGGTCACCGCCACCCACATCGGCGGGTGGGGCTTCTGGACGGGCTTGGGCAGCACCATCCGCTCGGGCATCGAGAAGGCGCGGCCCTCCCAGCTGAAGCGCTCCTGCATCCACATCTGCGGGATCACCCGGACGAACTCGTCCCACGTCTTCTTGGTCTCGTCCGGGTCGGCGCCGAACCCGCCGAGCTCGGTCCACGTCGCCGACCGTCCGGTGCCGAGCTCGAGCCGGCCGCCGGAGAGGATGTCGAGTGCGGCAGCCCGCTCGGCCACGCGGATGGGGCTCTGGTACTGCGGCACGCAGGCGACCACGCCGTGGCCGACCCGGATGCGGGTCGTCTGCATCGCGCACGCGGTGAGGAACAGGTCGGGCGCCGAGCAGTGCGAGTACTCCTCGAGGAAGTGGTGCTCGACGGCCCAGACATAGTCGAAGCCGAGCTGGTCGGCGAGGCGCACCTGCTCGAGCGCGTTCTCGTACACGCGCCGCTCCGACTCCGCCGTCCACGGTCGGGGCACCGAGAGCTCCATGAACAGCCCGAACTCCACCGGCCACCCCCCGTCGCGGCGCTTGCTAACCGCCGCTAACAAACTCTATTGACGAGAGGCTGCTCCGTCAAACGTTCTCCTGGCCACAGAAGTGATCGGGTGCTAACATTTCCGGCGGTGGCGACGGGGGGCACCGAGGGCGACGACGCCCGCACGACCAAAGGCGAACGGCGACGGGCCGCCATCCTGGCGGCGGCCGCCGAGCTGTTCCGCGAGCGCGGCTTCCGGGCGACCAGCCTCGACGACATCGGCGCCGCCGCCGGCGTCAGCGGGCCGGCCATCTACCGGTACTTCTCCAGCAAGCACGACCTGCTGGCCGTGATGATCGAGGAGGCGGCGATCGCCTGGAGGGTGACCGTCGATCAGGTCCTGAGCGAGGACGCGGCCCCGCTCGTGACCCTCGAGCACCTGATCGATGCGGCCGTCGCGTTGGAGCTGAAGAACGGCAACCTCCGCCCGGTGTTCCACCAGGAGCGGCGCACGCTCGACGACAACGCCCGGCGGCGGATGGCCCGCATCGACCGGGTGACGATGGCCGAGTGGGTGCATCTCCTGTGCGAGGTGCAGCCCGACCTCAACGAGGAGGACGCCCGCATCGCCGTGATGATGATCGACGGGATGCTCCGGTCGGTGTCGACGCTCCACGCGAGCGTCGACCGGGACCGGGTCGCACGCGTGATGAAGGAGATGGCCCTCGGCGCACTGCTCGCCCTCGGCGGCACCCGCCCCGCCGCGGCGGTCCCGGCGTGACGGACGACTCGCCACCCGTCGTGCCGGACGAGGCCGAGTTCGCCCGGGCCGTGCGCGCCTTCCTCGAACGGGTCGTGCCGCGCAAGGGCGCGCGCCCGGCGAAGACTGGTGGCGCCGGCGTCGACCGGGCCCGGGAGTACCAGCGCCGGCTGGCCGACGCCGGGTACGCCGGGATCACCTGGCCGCGGCAGTACGGAGGGCAGGGCCTCCCCCACCGGTTCCAGCGGATCTTCGACGGGGAGGCCGCCGCCTTCCACCTCCCCCCGCGCGCGCTCGAGATCGGCCTCGGCATGTGCGGCCCGACGATCCTCGTCCACGGCACGGAGGAGCAGAAGCGCACCCTCATCCCGGCGATGCTCCGGGGCGCCGAGGTGTGGTGCGAGCTGTTCAGTGAGCCGGGCTCCGGCTCCGACCTGGCGAGCATCCAGACCCGGGCCGCACGCGACGGCGCGGAGTTCGTCGTCACGGGACAGAAGGTGTGGACGTCGGGGGCGCAGCACGCCGACGTGGCCGCCTGCCTCACGCGCACCGACCCGGACCGTCCCAAGCGCGAGGGCATCACCATGCTCCTCGTCGACATGCACGCGCCGGGCGTCACGGTGCGGCCCCTCCGGCAGATCACGGGTGAGTCCCATTTCAACGAGGTGTTCCTCGACGACGTGCGCGTGCCGGTCGACCAGGTGCTGGGCGAGGTCGGCGGCGGGTGGCGCGTGGCGCGCACGATGCTCTCCTTCGAGCGGCAGACGCTCGGCGCGATCGGCTCGGGCGGCGGCGGCCGTGGCGGCTTCTCGGCCCTGCGCGCCGCGGCACGGGCGAGCGGCGCGGCGGACAGCCCGGTCGCCCGTCAGGCCCTCGCGGACGTGCGCGCCCGGCAGATGACGCTGCGCCACACGGCCGGCCGGGTGGCCGCGCAACGGCACGCGACCGGTGGCGAGGCGTCGATGCTCAAGCTCACCATGGCCCGCATCGTGCAGGACACGGCGGAGGTCGCGACGGGGGTGGTGGGCATGTCGGCCGTCGCGTGGGACGCCGCCGATCCGGACGGAGGCAGGTGGTCGGCGCAGCTGCTCAACGCCCGCTCGGCGTCGATCGGCGGCGGCACCAACGAGGTCGTGCGCAACGTCATCGGCGAGGTCATCCTCGGGCTGCCGCGCGACGTCGAGGTCGACGCCGACGTCGCGTTCCGCGACCTCAAGGTGGGGACCCAACGTGACGGTTGAGGCGCCGCTCGCGGGCCTTCGGGTCGTGGAGATCGGCCAGTACGTGGCCGCCCCCTTCGCGGCCACGATCCTCGCCGACCAGGGCGCCGAGGTGGTCAAGGTCGAGCGTCCGGGCGGGGATCCGTACCGGAGGGACGCGGCCAGGTTCGCCGCGTGGAACCGCAACAAGCAATCGGTGACCATCGACCTCGCCACCGCAACGGGTCGCCGTGAGGCGCTGGCGCAGATCGACACCGCCGACGTCGTCATCGAGAACCTCAGGCCGGGCGCGCTCACCGACCTCGGCCTGTCGCTCGGGGAGCTCCGCCGCGATCACCGCCGGCTGGTCACGTGCTCGATCTCCGCGTTCGGCGCCGACGGACCGTCGCGCGCCGATCCGGGATGGGAGCCGCTCGTGCACGCCCGGGCCGGAGCGCAGCAGGGGCTGTTCACCGGCGACGAGCCGATCTGGCTGCCGTTCCCGATGGCGAGCGTCGCCGCCGGGCTGCTGGCGGTGATCGGGGTGGGCGCCGCGCTGGTCAAGCGCGACACGACGGGATACGGCCAGCACGTCGAGACGTCGCTGCTGGAGGGGCTGCTGTTCCTCAACGGCGGAGCCATCTTCCACCGCCCGCGGCACCCGCCCGGCGTCGTGCGCGCCGGCAAGAACCCGGTCCTGCGCCAGTACGAGACGAGCGACGGCCGGGCGATGCAGATCAACCTGAGCGGGACCGAGCGGTGGCGCGAGGTGTGCCGGGTGGTCGGGCTCGACGGCGACGGAGGCCTCGACTTCGCCGATCCCGCCGCCCTCGCCAAGCTGGCCGACCCGAAGTGGTGCGCGGAGATGGTGGGCGAGCTGAATGCCAGGTTCGCCACGCGCACCGCGGACCAATGGGAGGCCGCGCTGCTCGATGCCCCCGCGCCGGTCGCCAAGTGCAACACCCTCGAGGAATGGGTGGCACACGAGCAGGCCGGGGCCAACGGCGTGTTCCGCGAAGACGGGCTCGTCGCTCCGCCGATACGGCTCATCACCGACGGGACGCGCCCCGGCCGCGGGCGGCGCCGCGCGTCGGAGGGCGGGGCGCTCGCCGGTCACCGTGTGATCGACCTGTCGTCGTTCTGGGCCGGCCCGCTCGCCGGTCGGTTCCTCGCCGAGCTGGGGGCCGACGTGGTGAAGGTGCAGCCGCCCGGTGGGGAGGGCGCCTACCACCTGACGCCGATGCTGCCCAACATCTACGTCGACGGCAACCGGTCCAAGCGGGGGGTGACGATCGAACCCCGACGCGACGAGGACCGCCGCCGCCTCCTCGACCTCGTCGCCGCCGCCGACATCGTCATCGAGAACGCGGTGGGCGGTGCCTGGGACCGACTCGGCCTCGGTGAGGACGATCTGCGGGCCGTCAACCCGTCGATCATCTACGCGCGGGCCAAGGGCTTCGGCCTGCACGGCCCGATGGCCTCACGGCCGTCGTTCGACTACGTCGTGCAGGCCGCGACGGGCATGGAGATGACCCAGGGCGGCGGCGACAGGGCACAACCGGTCAACTTCACCGCCAACGACTACTGCACCGGCCTCCACCTCGCGGCCGGGATGGTGCTCGCGCTCGTCGCCCGGGCCCGCGGCGCGGCCGTCACGGGAGTGGTCGCGTCGCTGATGACGACCGCCACCACCTTCGAGTCCGAACAGGTGGCGCAGCTGTCCATGCACGGCGCGCTCGTCGACGACGTGGGTCCCGATCTGCGCGGTCCGTCGGCCGGACAGCGCCTCTACGAGGCGAACGACGGGTGGGTTGCGATCTGCGCGATGACGCCGTCGCACCGCCACGGGCTCACGAAAGCGCTCGGGCTCGACGACGTCTCCATCGAGGCGGTCGCGTCGGTGATCAAGGCCGCGACGGTGGCCGAGGTCGTCGCCCGGTTGGAGGCCGCCGACGTCCCGGTGGCGCGCAGCGTCCATCCCGGCGCCGTCGGCGAGGACGCCCAGGTCCGAGCCCGCGGCCTGCTCACCACGACCCGACACCCGGGGCTGGGGTCGTTCGTCCAGGTCGGCATTCCCCTGTCGCTGTCGGACGATCCGCCGGCGATCAGAGGCGGCGCGCCGGCGCCGGTGCGGGCCCGTCGGCGCGAGGGAGCCCGGTCGTGAAGCTCGACACCGGCATCGGCGCCGATCTGGGCAAGGCGGCGCGCTACACGCAGGCCGCCGAGCGCGCCGGGCTCGACGGCGTGTGGGCGTCGGAGACGACCAACAACCCGTTCCTCACGCTCGCGCTGGCCGTCGAGCACTCGGAGCGCGTCACCGTCGGCACGTCGGTCGCGATCGCCTTCGCCTGCAGCCCGATGAGCATGGCCTACACCGCCAACCAGCTCCAGAGCTTCTCGCGCGGTCGTCTGATCCTCGGCCTGGGGTCCCAGGTGCGAGCCCACATCGAGCGGCGCTTCGGCCAACCTTGGTCGCACCCGGCGGCCCGGATGCGCGAGTACGTGCTGGCCATGCGCGCGGCGTGGTCGTCGTGGAACGACGGCACCCGGCTGGACTTCGCGGGCGAGTTCTACACCCACACGCTGATGACGCCGCTCTTCGCCCCCGCGCCCCACGGGTACGGGTCCCCCCGGGTGTTCCTCGCCGCCGTCGGCCCACGGATGACGGAGGTGGCGGGTGAGGTCGCCGACGGCGTGATCACCCACGGGGTGTCGAGCGCGCGGTACCTCCGCGAGGTCACGCTGCCCGCCCTGGAGCGCGGGCTGCGAAGTGCGGGACGCACCCGCGCCGACGTGGAGGTCACCTGCCCCGGCTTCATCGCCGTCGCCGAAACCGACGAGCAGATGGCCAAGGCCCGCCGGGCCATGCGCCGTCAGCTCGCCTACTACGCGTCGACCCCGGCCTACCGGCCGGTGCTCGAGACCCACGGGTGGGGCGACCTGCAGACGGAGCTGCACGCGCGATCGAAGCGCGCCGGCTGGGACGAGATGGGTGAGCTCGTCGACGACGAGGTCCTCGACACCCTCGCCATCGTCACCCGCCCGGACACCCTCGTCAAAGAGGTGAGCACCCGCTACGGCGGTCTGGTCGACCGCATCACCGTGTCGTGGTGGCGCAGGGAGTGGTGGGCACCGGTCGGCGCGGAGCTGGCGGCGCTGTGACCACGATGGTCGGCGCGGTCGGTGGCACGGTGGCGCCGGGTTTCGAGCCAGTCCGCGACCTGCTCGCGCACGGCGCGACCCTCCAGATCGGCGACCGTCAGCGTCGCGTCGACCTCGGGGAGGGCGGAGGCGCGTTCGCCGCGTTCGTCGACGGTGCGTGTGTGGTCGACATCTGGACCGGCCCGTCGGCGCCGGGCGTGGCGTGGTCGGCGTCGACGCGGGCCGTGATCATGTCGGCGACCAAAGGCCTGACGACGCTGTGCGCACAGATCCTGGCCGACCGCCAGCTGCTCGACATCGACGCGCCGGTCGTCGAGTACTGGCCCGAGTTCGGCGCGGCCGGCAAGCAGGCCACCACCGTGCGCCAGGTCCTCAGCCACCGGTCCGGGGCGCTGGCCGTGCCCGACGCGGACTCCCTCCTCGCCTGGGACGGCACCGGCTGGGCCGCCAGCGAGTCGATCGCGGCGGCCATCGCGGCCGCGCCTCCCGCCTGGGAGCCCGGGACCCGCCACGGGTACCACGGGATCACCTACGGGTGGCTCGTCGGTGAGCTGGTGCGGCGGGTGAGCGGGAAGAGCCTCGGCACGTTCTTCCGCACCGAGGTCGCCGAGCCGATCGGCGCGGCGTGCGACATCGGCACACCTCCGTCGGGCCTGCCGAGCGTGGCGACCGTCATCGAGTGGGGGCCATCGTCGGCCCCCCGCGCCGGCGTGGCGGCCGACGCCGACACTCTCGCCGGGAGGTCCGTGCTCGCCGGACGGCACGGGTCGTTGTTCACCGACGAGCGCGGGACCCCTCGGTTCGCCGAGTTCATCAACACACCGGCCGTGCTCGAGGCCGAGATCGGCGCCATCAACGCCACCGCGACCGCGCGCGACCTGGCGCGGGTGTACGACGCCGTCCTCGGACGCTCGTTGGTCTCAGAAGCGTCGACGCGCGCGTTCGCGACTGAACAGGTCTGTGGCCCGGACGCGGTGATGCGCGTGGCGACCCGGTGGGCGGTGGGTTACACGCGCGAGTCCCCCATGCCGATCGCGGGCGTCCCGCGCCAGCACGGGCCCAACGACGACGCGTTCGGTCACACCGGCGCGGGCGGTCAGCTGGCCTTTGCCGACCCGGTGGCCGGCGTCGCGTGCGCGTTCGTGCGCAACCACCTGGAACGACAGTCCATGCCGCTCATGGGCGCCGTCCTCGTCGACGAGCTCTACCGCTGCCTCGGGCGGGGGACCAGCCGCGCACCCACGCGTGTCACATCGGATCCGCCGCGCCGCGGCGACGACCAGGGCTGATCCGTCAGCCCGCAACAAGGGGGGATCGTGCACAAGGTACCGAAACTCGCGGTCTGTGCGGTCGCTGCGCTCGTCGCCGCGGCGTGCAGCAGCAGCTCGAAGACGAGCGCACCGTCGACCACCCCGTCGACGGCTGCCTCGGCGAGCTCGACGACCGCCGCGCCCGGCGCCGGCCTCCCGAACGTCAACCAGAACTTCGCCCCCGGCGCAGCGCTCACCGCCAGCGCGCCGGGGATCACGCCGACGACGATCAAGCTCGGCTACATCACGTCGGAGACCGGCATCGCCGCCTCGTCGTTCAAGGGCGGGGAGGTCGGTGCGCAGGCGCGCATCGCCCTCCAGAACGCCCAGGGCGGGATCGACGGTCGGAAGATCGAGCTCGTCACCGCCGACGACGGCACGATCGGGCCCAAGGCCGCCGCCCAGCAGCTCGTGGACAACCAGGGGGTGTTCGGCGTGATCGACATCTCGGCGTTCGTCGTCGCCGCCGCTCCGTACTTCCAGCAAAACAGCGTGCCGGTGACCGGCGTCGGCATCGACGGTCCGGAGTGGGGCCAGCAGCCCTATACCAACATGTTCGAGTTCGGTCCGCCGTCCTACACCCCGTTCGACGGCAAGTTCTACACCTACGACGGCGTGGCCCAGTTCCTGAAGTCGATCGACGTGACCAAGCTGGCGTCGCTCGCATACGGCATCTCGCAGTCCGCCATCCAGAGCTCCAAGTCGCTCCTCGAGGCGGTGGCGCCGCAGGGCATCAGCAACTGCTACGAGGACAACTCGGTGCAGTTCGGTCAGACCGCGTTCACCACCGAAGCGCTGGCCGTCCAGAAGAACGGCTGCGACGGCACCATCTTGGCCACCGTCGATGCATCCGACGTCGGGTTCTCGGCCGCGCTGAAGCAGGCCGGTGTGACGGCCAAGCAGCTCTACTACACGGGCTACGACCAGGGCGTGCTCGATGACAGCAACGCCAGTGCCGCCCTCGACGGTGACTACTTCGTCGCTTCGCCGGACTTCACCAACCCTCCGCCCGGCATCCAGCAGATGCTGAACGCTCTCCACCAGTACGCGCCGAGCGTGACCGGCATTCCGAGCCTCGGCGCGTACGCCTCGTACGAGGCCACCGACGTCATGATCGAGGGACTCGAGGTGGCCGGCGCCAACCCGACCCGCCAGTCGTTCATCACCAACCTGCGAGGGGTCGCCAGCTACGACGGCCATGGCCTGTTCGCGGACTCGCCGCTCATCTTCACCGGCTTCGGCACCCCGGCCATGTTCCCCACCCAGCAGTGCCTCGACTACGCCGAGCTCGAGCACGGCAAGTTCGTGATCGTGGCCAAGAACGTGTGCGGCAAGCTCGTGGCGACGACCTAGCCCCGTGCTGCAGTTCATCATCGCCGGCCTGGTCTTCGGCAGCCTGTACGCGATCGCGGCCTCCGGCCTGGTCGTCACCTACCTGTCGGCCGGCATCCTGAACTTCAGCTTCGGTGCGACGGCGTTCTTCGTCGCCCGCCTCTACTACGACCTGCACACCACCCACCGCATGGCGATCATCCCCGCCGTGATCCTCTCGGTCGGCCTGGCCGCGCCGGCGATCGGGCTGGTGCTCCACCTGGCGCTGTTCCGGTACCTCCGGCTGGCCACGCCCGTCGTGAAGATCGTCGCGACCGTGGGCGTCGCGGTCGCCCTGCCGGCGACGGCCAACCTCATCTTCGGCCAGCGACCCATCCTCCTGGCGCCGGGGATCGCGCCCAGGCCGCTACGGGTCTTCCGTGTCTTCCACGTCCCCGTCACCATGGACCAGATCACCGTCTACATCTGCGTCGTCCTGATGCTGGCCGTGGGCACGGTCGTGCTACGTCACACCGACATCGGGCTCCGGGTGCGGGCCATGGTCGACTCCCCCGCGATGACGTCGCTCTCGGGCACGAGCCCGGACCGGGTGGCCGCGGCGGTGTGGATGGCGAGCACGTTCCTCGCGGGGCTGATCGGGGTGGTGTCCGCGCCGATCGTCGGGCTCGACTCGAACAGCTTCACGCTGCTCATGATCGCGGCCTTCGCCGCGGTCATCGCGGCGCGCCTGCGGAGCCTGCCGGTCGCAGTGGTCGTCGGCGTCGCCATGGGCATCGCCGGCTCGGTCCTGCAGTACATCCTGCCGCCGAGCAGCTCGTTCACCCAGGCCGTGATCCCCAGCATCCCGTTCGCGGTGACGACCGTCTTCCTGCTGTGGAACGTGGCCAGACGGGGCCGGGGTGACGACCTCCGGGCCAACGGTGGCGTGCTCGACCGGGCCATCTCCTACCAGCGGGAGCACGCGTCCGCACCACTGGGCTGGGGCTGGGCGGTGCCGGTCGTGGTGGTCATCGGCCCGCTCGCGCTGGTGCTGTCGGGGTTCTGGGTCGGGCTGGTGACGACCGGCGTCGCGCTCGCCATCGTGTTCCTCTCCTACACGCTGCTCATCGGCGAGGGCGGCATGGTGTGGCTGTGTCAGGCCACCTTCGCCGGTGTCGGGGCGCTGGGCGCCGCGCAGCTCGCCACCGCGCACGGCTGGCCGCTGCCGCTGGCGATCCTGGGCGCCGCGCTCATCGCCGCCCCGATGGGCATCGTGCTCGGGCTCCTCAGCATCCGCCTCGGCGACGTCCACCTCGCGCTCGTCACGCTGACGTTCGGCTTGCTCATGGAGAATCTGGCCTTCACCCGCCAGACCTTCACTCGTCTGGGGAGCGGGGTGGCGCTGGCCCGGCCGTCGTTCGCCCACAGCGACCGGGCACTCGCCTACGTCGGCCTGGCCACCTTCATCGTGCTCGCGCTGGTGATCGTCAACGTGCGTCGCTCCACCACGGGTCTCGTGCTCGGCGCGGTGCGCACGAGCGCCGACGCGGCCCGCACGATGGGCGTCAGCGTGGTCACGAGCAAGGTGCTCACCGCCGGTCTGGCCGCCTTCGTCGCGGCCGTCGGCGGGTCGTTCCTGGCCCTGTCGGCGGGCGCGGCCCTGCCGTCGCAGTACTCGTCGCTGATCGGACTGGTGTGGCTTGCCGTCCTCGTCGGGACCGGGATCCGCTCGACCGTGGGCGCACTGCTCGCCGGCCTCACGTTCACCCTCGTGCCCGGGTTCGTGCAGGTCTACCTGCCGACCTGGTTCGCGCCGGTCCCCACGCTGCTCTTCGGCCTCGGGGCGATCGTGGTCGCCAAGTACCCGGAGGGCTCGCTGGCCATGCAGATCCGCCAGGCCCGCTCGATCGCGGCCCGGCTGCGTCCGCACGCGCCGGTCGAGGAGGCGCCACGCCCGGAGATGGTCGTCACGTGACCGTCGCCGTCTCCCCGTCCCGTGCCGGCGCCGCGCTCGAGGTCATCGGGCTGTCCGTCGCGTTCGGGGGCGTCGTCGCCCTGGCGGACGTGAGCCTGTCCGTGGCGCCGGCATCGATCACCGGCCTGGTCGGACCGAACGGCGCCGGCAAGACCACAGCCTTCGGCGTCATCTCCGGGCTGGTGCACCCCGACGCCGGCCGCGTCGTGCTCGACGGTGTCGACGTGACCGGCGCGCCGGCGCACATGCGGGCCCGTCGCGGCCTCGGGCGCACGTTCCAGCACCCGCAGGTGTTCTCCGGGCTCTCCGTGCGCGACCACGTCATCCTCGGCGACCGGGTCCGCCACCACCGCGCGCGGATGTGGTCCGACGCCTTCCTCGCCGGGGGCCTCCGGCGCCAGCCCGCGGACGAGCGCGAGCGCGTCGACGACCTCCTCGGCCTGCTCGGCATCTCGGAGCTCGCCTCCCGGCCGGTCGACGGGCTGCCGCTCGGCACCAGCCGCCTCGTCGAGATCGCCCGGGCACTCGCCACCGCACCGTCGGTGCTCCTGCTCGACGAGCCGTTCTCCGGCCTCAGCGGGGCCGAGACCGACGCCGTCGTGTCCGCGCTCCGACGCGCGGTCGGTGAGCGCGGCGTCGCCCTCCTGCTCGTCGAGCACGACGTCCCGACCGTCCTCGCGTTGTCGTCGACCGTCCACGTCCTCGACTTCGGCAGGCTGATCGCGAGCGGCACGCCCGCCGAGATCCGCGACGACGCCCGGGTGCGCGCCGCCTACCTGGGTGACGCGCTGGTATGAGCACAGTCGGTGTCCTGGGTCGGGTCGGTGGCTTTGGCGCGGTCGGTGCCTTGGGCCCGGCCGGATGAGCGCGGGCGCCTCGCTCGTCGTCGAGCGCCTCGACGTCCGCTACGGCGAGCTCGCGGCGCTCACCGACGTCAGCCTCTCGGTCGCCGGTGGGTCGGTCACCGCGTTGCTCGGCCCCAACGGCGCCGGCAAGAGCAGCCTGGCGCGCGCGGTGGCCGGCCTTGTGCGCCCGCGCGCCGGCCGGGTCGTGCTCGACGGCACCGACATCACGCGCTGGCCGGCGGACCGGATCCGACGTGCGGGCTTGGCGCTCGTCCCCGAAGGCCGGGGCATCTTCCCTGGCCTGTCGGTGCTCGACAACCTGCGCATGGCCGCCCGTCTCGCCGGCGCGGAGCACGAGCGCCGCGCCGCGATCGGCGACGCGTTCGCGCTCTTCCCCGTGCTCGAGGAACGGACGCGCCAGCGCGCCGGCACCCTCTCCGGCGGCGAGCAGCAGATGCTCGGACTGGCCCGCGCCCTCGCCGTGCGGCCCCGGATCATCATCGCCGACGAGATGTCGCTCGGGCTGGCCCCGCTGGTCGTGGAGCGCGTGTTCGAGAGTGTCAGGTCGATCCACGATGCCGGCATCACCGTGGTCCTCATCGAGCAGTTCGTCCACCAGGCCCTCGCGATCGCCGACCAGTGCGTCATCGTGCGCCGAGGGTCCGTCACCTGGCAGGGACCACCGACCGATGCCGGCCGCGAAGTGATCGACCGCTATCTGGGCGCCAGCAGCGCACGTTCGTGAAGGGGAGCAGATGACGTCCACCGAGTTCGAGAAGGCGACCGACTACTCCTTCAAGGAGGAGGACATCGCCAGGGCCAAGGCGCTCGAGGGCGTGTGGTCCCCGTCCGGCGCCCGCGAGCACCTGACCACCGCCAACCACGACGCCATGCGCAACTTCGCCCGCGGCTACGGCGACGACAACCCCCTGTACACGCACGAGGACTACGGGGCGCGTACGCGTTGGGGCGCCCAGATCGCGCCGCCGATGATCCCGATCGCCCTCAACCGACCGATGCACGGCGACCGGCCGGCCGAGCGGGTCAAGCGGCCCTCGTTCCGCGGCATCCACGTCTTCGTCTCCGG
>Ga0209415_10011656_pt1 | contig 14770 bp, 15 predicted proteins | sample PeaSoiSIISIP2007_FD_187696 | JGI IMG/M metagenome (GOLD analysis project Ga0209415, IMG submission 187696) | Peat soil microbial communities from Weissenstadt, Germany - SII-SIP-2007 (SPAdes) (version 2) | ecosystem: Environmental > Terrestrial > Soil > Wetlands > Peat | place: Germany...
GGTCGAGGTCGGCAGGCGGCAGGCCGAGCCGGCCGATATAGGCAAAAGTCTCCTTGTAGGCTTCGTAATCCTGCAGCACCGGATAGTCGCTGCCGGTCACCAGATGGTCGGCGCCGAAGGCTTCGAGCGCGCACATGAAGGCCGCCTTCGAGCCGTAGCACACCGTGTCGTACCAGAACTTCTTGGCGGTGACGCTCGGCTTCTCGGCGAGGTTGGGGTGTCCGCTTTGGCTCTGCCCCTGCTGGTCGAGCCGGTGGAGCAGCATCGGGATCGGGCCGCCGAGATGGGGCACGATGAACTTGATGTTCGGGTAGCGGTAGGGGATCTGCTTCGCAATCATGTGCAGGATAAAGGTCGCATCTTCGAGCGAGGTGCCGACCGAGGCGCGGAAGTTGTAGTCGACAATGAACGGCGAGCAGATGCCGGTCCCGGCCGGGTGGACAAACAGCACCGCGCCACGCCGGTTCATCTCGGCGTAGATCGGTTCGAACTCGGCTTCGGCGATCGAGCGGCCGAGGCAGATGATGTTCATGTTGACCCCGACGCAGCCGAGCTGATCGAAGCCGCGCTCCATCTCTTTGAGCGCCGCGTCGATGTGCGGCAGCGGCAGCATCACGTAAGAAGAGATCCGCTGCGGGTAGCGGTGCGCCAAGTCGGCATAGCCGTCGTTGAGCATCTGCACGGCCCGGACGCACTCGGCCTCGTCCGGCAGATAGGGCGGATGGTTCGGTGACAGGACCTGGCGCTCGACTCCGGCCTCGTCCATCAGCCGAAACCGGCCCTCGATGTCCTCGGGCGAATCCGAGAACGGGTGCCGCGCCATGCCGCGCTTGACCGGCAGATGCGTGGGCGAGGCAAAGCGGTCGCCCATAAGAGCGCTGAAATTCTTCGGCGTGTAGTGGGCGTGGACATCGCAGATCATCGAATGGGTCCTCTCTACGCGTCGGCTTCCTGGCGCAGCCAGTCGCGAAATGCCCTGACCTTGGGCCGTTCCAGCGCACCCGGCGCGGTCACGATGTAATAGGCGAAGAGGTCGGGCAGCGCCAACGAGAACAGCCGCACCAGCCGCCCGGCGGCGAGATCGCCCGACGCGATCGTACTGTAGGCGAGCGCGACGCCATGCCCGGCGATCGCCGCGTCGAGCGCCATATAGCCGACGCTGAAGGTGAGCCCGGCGGACGCCGGGACAGTTGTGACGCCAGCCGCCTTCAGCCACATCGCCCAGGTCGGCGCCAGCGGATCGCGGTCGACCGCCTGATCGTGGATCAGCGCGTGGTGGGCGAGGTCCTCGGGCGTGCGCAGTGGCGGCCCCGCCTCCAGGAGGCGCGGGCTGCACGCCGGGAACACCTCGTTCTGCATCAATAATTCGACCGCGAGCCCGGGGTAGCGCCCGGTCCCGTAGCGGATCGCGATGTCGAAATCGCCCCGGGTCAGATCGACGACATCGTCATTCGCCGAAATCCGCACGTCGATCTCGGGGTGGCGCTCCTGGAAGCGGTGGAGGCGCAGGACCAGCCATTTGGCGGCGATCGAGGGCGATGCGGTGACGGTCAAGGTCCCGGTGTCGTTGTGCGCGCGCAAACGTCGTACCGAGGCGTGGATCCCGGCAAACGCGTCGGACAGCCCGGGCAGCAGCACGCGGGCCGAGGCGGTCAGCTCGATCGTGCGGTTGAGGCGGTGAAAGAGCCGGACGCCGAGATCCTCCTCGAGCGCGTGGATCTGGTGGCTGATCGCCGCGGGGGTGACGTTGAGCTCGGCGGCGGCCCTGCCGAAGCTGTTCAGCCGGGCGGTCGCTTCGAAGGCGCGGAGCGCACTCAGGGGCGGCAGATGGCCATTCATGGAGATGAGGTTTTCTAAACTCAGCCCTGAGAAACTCTCATTTGTATAACGATGCTGCAAGGCCAATTTCACGGTCGAGGTGCTTCCCGGCACGATGGTTTTCAGACGCCGGGGAGATTAGGAGATCTCATATGACCGCCATCCATCTACACGCCCGTCATGAGACCGCGGACACGCACGGCCACGGGCACGCCGTGCTCGACGCGCTGAGCGAGGCTACCGGCCGGGTCTTTGCGACGTTGCGCGAATGGCGCCGGCGCAGCCGCGATCGCGCCGAGCTCGCCAGCCTCGACGCCCGTACTCTCGCCGATATCGGCCTCACCCGTGGGGACGCCGAGTTTCTCGCCAACAAGCCCTTCTGGAAGGAGTAATCATCATGACGACGAATACCCAAACTGCGCTGACAGGCGCACACAACCAGCCGCCCGCCGGGTTCTGGCGCCGCGCAAGACATGCTCTCGGCAAACTGGGGGCAAAGATGATAGGGTTGCCGGCAACACCGTCGGCTGCCGCCCGGCGCAACGCATCATGGTCGGAATATTATCGATTCCCTCCATTCTAGCCCTCGCATTCTAGCCCTCACGACTGCTGCAACGCTCCGGAGGATCAACCGATGACCGACATCGACCAGTTGCCTTACGTCGAGGCCGAATTGAACTATCTCGCGCCGATTGCCGAGCGGCCGCGGTATTACGCCTACGAGCCCCAGCCCGGCGAGCCGCGCGCCAACCTTGTGCCCGAGCCGCACCGGATGCACATCCACACGCTGCGCCCGATCTCGGGCGACCTCGGGCTCGACGTCCAGGGTTTCGCACTTCTCGAACAGCGCAGCGCGGTCAAGGATTTCTGGGATGATGACGAGGTGCGCCGGGTCTACTACCCCGAGGCCGAACGGTTTCTCGCCGAGGCGACCGGCGCCAGCCGCGTTTTCATCTTCGACCATTTGCAGCGCCGCCGCGTTCCCGGCCAAGAGGACCGCTCGCGGAGCGGACCGCGCCAGCCGGCAACCCGGGTGCATGTCGACCATACCGCCCGCTCCGGGCCGCAACGGGTGCGCGACCTGATGGGCGAGGAGGCCGAGGAGTTGCTCAAGGGCCGCGTCCAGGTGATCAACATGTGGCGCCCGATCCGCCGTGAGCCGCTGCGCGACGCGCCGCTCGCGGTGTGCGATTCCCGCACCGTCGCTGCCGATGACCTCGTTCCCTCGGATCTGGTCTATCGCGAGCGCGTCGGCGAGACCTATTCGGTGCGCTACAACCCGGCGCATCGCTGGTTCTACGCGCCGGAAATGCGTCGCGACGAGGTGCTGCTGTTGAAGATCGCCGATACCCGGACCGACATCTCGGCCCGCTTTATGCCGCACACCTCGTTCACCGACCCGACGACGCCGCCCGACGCCCTCCCGCGCGAAAGCATCGAGTTGCGCACGCTGGTATTCCATCCGGCGTAAGCGACCGCGCCACCCGCCGGGTCTCAACCACCGCGAAGCCGCCGCCGCTGGTCCGCGCCAGCGGTGCGGCTTCGCGTCATTTTGCCGCTGGACCTGCCTCACCCAGGCCATGTTTGCCGCATAATGAAGGCACGCGCGCGTCCGGTTGTGACTAGCGTGACGCCTGAACGGCCTTTGGGGAGTTGCGGTTGCCCGACAGCCTATCGCCAGACTGGCAGCTTGACCGAGTGACGCGGGCGCCGGCGTTGCCCGAGCGCTTCCTGCCGCCGCCGGGGTTTGTCTGGGGCCGATTTACCGCCGCTGATGGCGCGGTCCTGCGCTGGGGGCACTTGCAGGTCGATAACGCGCGGGCCGAATGCGTGATGGTCGGCGGCTTTGGCGAATTCATCGAAAAGCAGTTCGAGACCGTGCGCGATCTGGCGGCGCGGGGGATCGCGGTATGGTGCCTCGATTGGCGCGGTCAGGGTGGGTCGGCCCGCCCGCGCCGCATGCCGACCCGGCCGCGCGCCCGCAATTTCGACCGCGATGCCGAGGATCTCGCCGCCTTCGCGGCGGCCAAGCTATCCGGCCGGCTGCCGGCGCTACTGGTGGCGCACTCGATGGGTGGAGCGATCGCGCTCGTTTGCCTCAAGCGCTATCCGCATCTCTTTACCGCCGCGGTTCTCTCCTCGCCGATGGTGGGATTGCGGACCGGGCCTGTGCCGCCGAGCTTGATCCGCTTCATCACCCGGCCGGCGCGCGCGGCCGGGCTCGGGTTCTGCCTGATCCCGGGGGCGCGCAAATGGCGGCCCGACCGTCTGCCCTCGCCCGAGCGCAGCCGTGCTACCAGCGACGCCGAGCGGTGCTGGATCCGCTATGCCTGGTTTTCCGCGGATCCGAGGCTGCGCCTCGACCAGGCGACCTATGGCTGGGTCGATAGCGCGCTGGGACTGGTGACGCGGATTTCCAAGCCCGAGTTTCTGACCGGCATTCACACGCCGATCCTGATGGGCCGCGCCGGGCGCGAGGTCGTCGTCTCGACGATCGCGCAGCGCCGGGCTGCGCGGCTCCTGCCGGACTGCACGCTGGTCGAACTGCCCGAATCGAAGCACGACCCGTTTCTCGAGCGCGACGCGATCCGCGATTACTGGCTCGGTTGCCTCGACCGGTTCATCGCCGAGCGCCTGGTCCCGACCGCGCATTGAGGCTCGCCGCCGCCCTCGCCTTGATGAGTTTTGTCGCGGCGGCGCATGCGGCCGACCGCCGGGTTCCGGTCGATCCAAACGCCGCGCCGTGGAACGCCATCGCCAAGGTGCAAACCAATATCGGCGTGCACTGCACCGGGGTCTTGATCGCGCCTTCGGTGGTGCTGACCGCGGCGCATTGCCTCTACAACCCGCGCACCCGCGCGCTGTTGCATCCGGCTTCGGTGCATGTGCTGTTCGGCTATCAGCGGGACGAATATCGCTGGCACCGCCGGGTGGAGCGCTTCATCGTCGGCATCGGCTTCGACGGCACGAGAGGGCCGGGTCAGCCCGCCGATTGGGCGCGTCTGGAATTGAGTGAAGCGGTCCCGGTGACGCCGCTGCAATTCGTCGACGGGATCGCGGCCGCGGGGCTGGCGGTGGCTCTCGCCGGCTACAATCAGGACCGCGCGCAGCTCCTGGTGGCCGATCTCGACTGCCATGTGCAGGAGGTCGCCCGATTGCCCGGCGGCGTCAGCCTCCTCGCCCATGACTGCGCCGGCACGCGCGGCACCAGCGGCGGCCCGCTCTTGACCCGCCAGGGCGCGGGCTGGATCGTCATCGCCATCAACATCGCCGCCAGCCGGGCCGAGAACCTCGCGCTCGCCGCCCCGTTCGGGCAGTGAGCCTCACCCGAACTTGCCGGAGCGCGGGAAGCCTTGCGGCACGCCATGGCCGGCGCCGCCACGGGCGCCGCGCCACGGCGTCACGTCAACTTCGGTGCGGGTGCGGGTCTCGCCCTGCCGCCAGGAGAGCCCGTCGGCCAGCCGGAATACCTTGGCGTCCGCGAGCCCGCCCGAGCGGTAGCGCTGGAGGATGACGCCGCGCCCGCGCGCCATCTCCGGGATCTCGGCGAGATCGACGACCAGCAGGCGCCGGTTGTCGCCGACAAAGGCGGCCATATCGCCATCGGCCGGCAGGCAAAGCGCGGCGCGCGCGCCCGGTGCCGGGGTCAGCACCTGCTTGCCGGCACGGGTCTGCGCCAACGCCTCCTCGCCGTCGACGACAAAGCCGCGCCCATCATCGGACGCCACCAGGAGGCGCAGCCCAGGCCGGTGCGGGAACAGCGTCACCACATCATGCTCGTTCGGCAGGTCGATCATCAGCCGCAGCGGCTCGCCCTGGCCGCGCCCGCCAGGCAGGCGGTCGATCGGGATCGTATAGAACCGCCCGTTGCTGCCGAAGATGACGAGCCGGTCGGTGGTTTCCGCCATGACCGCAAAGCGCGGCCCGTCGGCTTCCTTGTATTTCTGCTCGGCGCCGGCGACGCCGTGGCCCTTGACGGCGCGGATCCAGCCTTTTTGCGAGCAGAGCACAGTCACCGCCTCGCGCTCGACGAGGGCGGCGGCGGGGATCTCGACCGCCTCCGGCGCACTGCCGACGAGGGTGCGGCGGCGACCCAATGGCGTCTCGGCGCCGAACTCGGCCTGGGTTGCCGCGACCTCCTTGGCCAATGCTCGCCATTGCCGCCGCTCGCTGGCGAGCAGCGTATCGAGCCCGGCTGCTTCGTCGGCCAGCGCCTTCAGCTCCTTCTGGATCGCGATCTCCTCGAGCCGGCGCAGCGTGCGCAGCCTCATGTTGAGGATCGCCTCGACCTGTACGTCGCTGAGCTCCCAGCGCGCGATCATTTCGGCCTTCGGGTCGTCGGACTCGCGGATGATGCGGATCACCTCGTCGAGATTGACGTAGACGACGACGAAGCCCTGCAGCACTTCGATCCGGTGCCCGACCGCGGCAAGGCGGTGTCGGCTGCGGCGCTGCAGCACCTCGCGGCGGTGGTCGAGAAAGGCCTGCAGCGCCTCCTTCAAATTCATCACCCGCGGCACCCCGGCGGGATCGATGACATTGAGGTTGAGCGGCACCCGGATATCGAGCTCGGTCAGCCGGAACAGTTGCTCCATCACCACTTCGGCATCGACGTTGCGGGTCTTCGGCTCGATGACGAGGCGCACGTCCTCGGTCGATTCGTCGCGAATATCGGCGAGCAGCGGCAATTTCTTTTCTTCGAGCAACGCCGCGATCTTCTCGATGAGGCGGCCCTTGGGGACCTGATAGGGAATTTCGGTGACGACGATCTGATAGAGCCCGTGGGCGAGCGGCTCCTTATGCCAGCGGGCCCGCAGGCGAAAGCTGCCGCGGCCGGTGGCGTAGGCCTCGGCAATGCTGTCGGCCGGTTCGACGAGGACGCCCCCGGTCGGGAAATCGGGGCCGGCGACATGGGCCACGAGATCGGCAGGGGCGCAGCCCGGTTGCTCGATCAGATGGAGCAGCGCCGCGCACAGTTCGCCGACATTATGCGGCGGGATGCTGGTCGCCATGCCGACGGCGATGCCAGAGGAACCGTTGGCGAGCAGGTTCGGGAACCGCGCGGGCAGGACGATCGGCTCCTTGTCCTCGCCGTCATAGGTCGAGCGGAAATCGACCGAATCTGCGTCGAGCCCGTCGAGCATCGCCTGCGCGACTGCCGAAAGGCGGCTCTCAGTGTAGCGCATCGCCGCGGCGTTATCGCCATCGATATTGCCGAAATTGCCCTGTCCGTCGACCAGCGGATAGCGCTGTGAAAAATCCTGGGCGAGGCGGACGAGCGCCTCGTAAACCGCGATTTCGCCATGCGGATGGAACTTGCCGATGACATCGCCGACGACCCGGGCGCATTTCTTGTAGCCCGAGGCGGGATCGAGGCGCAGCTCGTTCATCGCATGGAGGATGCGGCGATGTACCGGTTTCAGACCGTCGCGGACGTCCGGCAGCGAGCGCGCCACGATTGTCGACATCGCGTAGGACAGATAGCGCTCGCCGAGCGCGTCGGCGAAATCGACGTCGCGAGTCCCACCAAAGGGCGCAGTATCGGACATTCCTACCAGACCTCGTTATATTTAGCGGTCAATCATACTAGTTTTGGAAGCGTCAGAAAGAGGCCTTAGGTTGCCGTTGAGTGCCGTCCGGTTGTGCCATGGCGCCAACCCGCTGCCTCGCGCACCAAAAAAGCGGCCCAAAGGCCTTTGGCCGGATCAGGGGTCACGCCGTGCGGCGAACTCCACAGCTCGATGCGATCGGTAGAGAATTCGATCAGGACCACGTTCGGATCCGTCGGCCCCCCGGGGTGCCACCTGAACGATGCCGGTTTCCAAACGGCCTCTTTGACCGCAACGTCGCCGATGATTTTCGCCTGACCAATCAGCGTCACGTAGGCGCCCCCAGGATCATCCTGATAAGCCAGCGTCATCCTTCCCGAGCGTTCGATCTCTTCGACTTTCCGCGATCGCCGATCGGTCATGAAGCGGACGGACCATTCGTCCGAAAGCGCCGATGGCTGCACGATCCGGGCATTCGCTTCGCCGTTCGGATCGACGGTGATCGCGAAACACATCGGCACTCTCGCGATGACCTCGCGGGCGATGTGCAGCAGGGTGTTCGCATCCATAACCGCCTCCCGATCGATGATGTGCAAGTAAGCCGGCGATCTATGCCCGAGGGCTATTGTGATGTGGATCAGGCGAGCCGGCGCATGCGATCGGCGAGGCGTTGGCGCGCTTCGGGCAGCTTGCCGCCATGCGGCGCCAGGACGTGGTGCAAGAGAAAGTAATGGGTCAAATCCAACCCGGCGACGATCTCAGCGTGGCTCGCCGGCTTGCCGGGCTGCCCTGGGCGCCACAAAAAACCGGGGAGCGTCAACAGCTTGTCATGGTAGGGGGCGCCAGCGGCGCGCGACACCGCGCGGCCCGAGCGCGGCGAGACATAGGCGAGATCCTCGCTCACCCCGGTCGCCGCGCAGCGCGTCAGATCGAGCCCAAACCCCAACCCGGCGAGCAGCTCGCATTCCCAGGCGACATAGGATTGCGCCCAGCAGGGACCCGAATCGAGCGCCGCCAACAACCCGGCGAAGGAGCGGTAGAGGTCGCCATGCGGCTCGCGCTCCGGCAGTGCCGTCAACAGGAGGGAAGTTGCGGCGCCGAGCGCGGCCAGCCGGTCGGGATCGTCGAGAAGGCGGGCAGCATGCGCCTCAACAAGCTCGCAATCGAGCGTCCCTAGATGTTCGGGCAGCCGCCCGCGCCAGCTCGCCGCGACGCTGTTGCCCTGCTGCAGCAGCGCGCGTCGGCGCGGCGATTGCCCGCCGCGCACCAGCCCGGCATGACGGCCGTGCCCGGCTGTCAACAGCTCGACGATCAGCGCGCTCTCGCCGTGCCGCCGCGCCGCGAGAACAAATCCCGTGTCGCGCCATTCCATAGTTAATTTGTCAGCCCGGCAAAGGCCGGGACCCATCCATCGGCGGCTCGTGCGGCAGAGGCGTGGATACCGGCTTTCGCCGGTATGACATAGAGAATTGGGTCGCTGCCGGGAGACCTAAACATTGTAGTCGAGGCCGAGCGCGGCGTAGCGCTCGGGATCCTCGATCCAGTTGTCGCGCACCTTGACGAAGAGGAAGAGGTGGACGCGGCGCGCCAGCATGGTTTCGAGCTCGGCGCGGGCGCGCGCGCCGATCGCCTTGATGCGTTGGCCCTTGTCGCCGAGCACGATCGCCTTCTGCCCCTCGCGGCGGACGTAGATCACCTGATCGATCTTGACGCTGCCGTCGGTGCGCTCTTCCCAACTCTCGGTCTCGACCGCCGCCGAATAGGGCAGCTCGTCATGCAGTTGCAGGAAAATCTGCTCGCGCGTCACTTCCGCGGCGAGCCAGCGCTCATGCGCATCGGACAGCTGATCCTCGGGAAACAGCCAAGGCCCGGGCGGCGCGAGCGATGCCAGGTGCTGCTTCAAATCGTCGACGCCATCCCCGGTCAAAGCCGAAATCATAAAGACGCGCGCGAAACAGCCTTCGCGAAACAGGCTGTCGGCGATCGCCAGGAGCCCGTCGCGGCGGAGGAGGTCGATCTTGTTGAGCGCGAGGATCGCATGGCGCCCGCTGGCCCGGAGCCGATCGACGATCTGCCGTGTGTCGGGATCAGTGGGGCGCGTGGCGTCGACCAAGAGCACGAGCTGATCGGCATCGGCCGCACCGGCCCAGGCGGCCGCGACCATGGCGCGGTCGAGCCGCCGGCGCGGCGCAAAGATGCCCGGGGTGTCGACGAGGATCAGCTGGGCCGGCCCGACGATGGCGATGCCCAGCAGCCGACTGCGCGTCGTTTGCACCTTGGGGCTGACGATCGCCAGCTTTTGCCCGACCAGCTGGTTCAAGAGCGTCGATTTCCCGGAGTTGGGGGCACCGATCAGCGCGACATAGCCGCACCGGGCGTCTGCCCTTTCCGGAACCGCGGCGGGCGCCGGGTTATGCTTTTTCGGCATCGGTCATACGCTCGAGGAGGGCCGCGGCCGCGCCGGTCTCGGCGGCGCGTTTGGAGGAGGCGGTGGCGCTTGTCTCCGCGTGTCCGGCGACCTGCACGGAAACGGTGAAGTGCGGCGCATGATCGGGGCCGCTGGTCGCAATCAGCTGGTAGGCGGGAAGCGGCAGTCCGCGCGCCTGCGCCCATTCCTGCAAGATCGTTTTCGCATCGCTCGGCGGCGCCTCCATCTCGGCGATCAAAGGTTCCCAGAACCGCTCGATGAAGCCGACTGCCGCCGGCAACCCGCCGTCGATATAGATCGCGGCGATCACCGCCTCGACGGCATCGGCGAGGATCGCCGGATTGCGCGCGGCGCCGGCGGAGGCCTCAGCGGGCGAGAACTGCAGATGACGGTCGAGACCGATCGCGGCGGCGACCCGCGCCAGCGAGTCGCGGCGCACCAGATGGGTAAACCGTCGCGTCAGCGGCCCCTCCTGCTCAGTGTCGAACCGCCGCCACAACAGATCGGCGATGACGAGGCCAAGCACCCGGTCGCCGAGGAATTCGAGGCGTTCATAACCGCCCCGGGGAGTGCCCCGGAATGCTCCATCAGGCCCCTTCCGCCGCGGCCGCCGTCCTGGCCGGCGCGGGGGCGACAGCGCGCTTGGATGGGTCAGCGCCTCGGTCAGAAGCTCGGGCCGGGCAAAGGCGTGACCGATCAGCTGGGCCGGACCCTCGCCGCCCAGATGCGTCAAGCTCCCTGGTGCCAGGTTCGCCGGGAGCGCCGAGCCGCGGTCAGTCGACGCCATTGAAAAGTCGGCGATAGCGGACCGCAAACGGCCATTTCCACGCCTCCCACCAGCGCGCCGAGCCGTCGGTCGAGAAGAACAGGAATTGCGCCTTACCGACCAGGTTCTCGGCCGGGATGTAGCCGACCGCCGACAGCACCCGGCTGTCTTGCGAGTTGTCGCGATTGTCGCCCATGCCGAAATAATGGCCGGGCGGCACCTCGTAGACCGGCGTGTTGTCGAGCGGCCCATTGTTGCCGACCTTGATGATTGGATGGTCGAGCGGCCGCTTGCCCGGTCCGCGCGGCAAGGATTCGATGTATTCGTGCAGCACGATCGTCGTGCCGCCCTCCTGGTAGACGTAATCGTCGACCGCGCGGCGCGGCACCTGCTGGTCATTAATGTAGAGATTGCCGTGGCGCATCTGGATGTGGTCGCCCGGCAGGCCGACGATGCGCTTGATATAATCGACCGACGGGTCGGTTGGCAGCTTGAACACCGTGACGTCGCCGCGTTCGGGCGGGTGGGACAGCCCCGGTACCGTGATCCGCCCGGAAAACAGCTTGAGGCCGAACGGCAGCGAATAGCGGCTGTAGCCGTACGAGAATTTCGAGACGAACAGATAATCGCCGACCAGCAGGGTCGGCACCATCGAGCCTGAGGGTATGTTGAACGGTTCGTAGGCGACGGTGCGGACGACGAGCGCGATCAGCACCGCGTAAACAACGGTTTTGACGGTTTCGAGAACACCGCCAGCCGCCTTCTTTTTGGAAATCACGGTATCGCTCGAATCCGATTTCATGACCGTATCGATGGGATCGTGGGTGGGCGATCAGGCCGATTGCGGCCGGCCCAAGTGATGCGGCGCGCGCGAGATCTCACTCGCCCGGCGCCGCCGGCGCGGGCAAGGCGGAAATTATCACGACCGCCTGGGCGAGCGGCGGTTCGTCGGTGAGGCTGACATCGAGGCGCGCCTGCATGCCGCTCGGGGTGATCGCCTCGAGCCGGGCCAGGGCGCCGCCGGTGAGGCGCATGCCCGGTTGACCGGAGGGCTGATTGACGACACCGAGGTCGCGCCAGAAAACGCCGCGGCGGAAGCCGGTGCCGAGCGCCTTGGCGGTGGCTTCCTTGGCGGCGAAGCGCCGGGCGTAGCTGGCCGCACGGGTCAGCGCCCGGCGATCGCAGCGGCGGCGCTCGATCTGGGTGAAGATGCGGTCGAGAAAGCGATCGCCGAAGCGCTCGATCGCCCGCTCGATCCGGCGGATGTCGATGAGATCGCTGCCGACGCCCAGGATCATCGCGCTCGTTCCGCTTGTCGGGATCGGGAAGATGGTCCCACCGAATCAGCCGTGCGCCCGCTCGACCGAGTTGATGACCGGTGTGGCGCGCAGCGCGGCGATGATCGCCGACAGCTGCTTCACATCGGTCACCTGGATATCGATCATGATCTCGAAGAAATCGGTCGAGCGGTTGGTGATCTTGAGATTGCTGATATTGCCGCCTTCCTTGCCGATCGTGGTGGTGAGAGAGCCGAGATTGCCGGGTTCGTTGGCGATCGTGACGTTGATCCGGCCAGTATGGGCGGCATCGGCCTCCTCGCTCGACCACGCGACGTCGAGCCAGCGTTCGGGCTCGGCGGCGAAACTTTCGAGCGTGTCGCAATCGATGGTGTGGATCGTCACCCCCTTGCCGGTGGTGACGATGCCGACGATGCGGTCGCCGGGCAGCGGGTGGCAGCAGCCGGCGAAATGCAGGGCCATCCCGGGGATGAGGCCGCGGATCGGCACCGCAGTCCCGTTCGGGCGCCCGTTCTTCCGGGCGCGCGCCAGCGGAACCACCTTGTTGCGGGAATCGGGCGGCAGCGGGAAGGCGGCGTTGACCACTTCGCGGCCGGTGGCGATCCCTTCGCCGACGGCGACATAGAGATCTTCGACCGCGGCGCATTTGAACTGGCCCAGCACCGCGGCGAGCGGCCGCTCGGAAAAATCCTGGCCTTGCTGGCGGAACGCTTTCTGCAGGATCGCGCGGCCGAGGTCGAGATATTGGGCGCGCTGCTGGGTGCGGACGAAGCGGCGAATCCGGGCGCGCGCCTTGCCGGTGACGACAAAGCGCTCCCAGGTCGGCGATGGGGTCTGCGCCTTCGAGGTGACGATATCGACCTGGTCGCCATTCGCCAGCTCGGTGCGCAACGGCAAAAGCCGGCCGTTGATCTTGGCGCCGACGCACCTGTCGCCGATCTGCGAATGGACCGCATAGGCGAAATCGACTGGCGTCGCGCCGCGCGGCAGGGCGATCAGGTCGCCTTTCGGAGTGAAGGCGAAGACCTGGTCCTGAAACATCTCGAGCTTGGTGTGCTCGAGAAATTCCTCGGGGTTGGACGCCTGTTCGAGGATGTCGAGCAATTCGCGCAGCCAGCGATATTGCCGCCCGTCGACCGAGCCCGCCTGCTGCTTGAAGATCCAGTGCGCGGCGACGCCAAGCTCGGCCACCTCGTGCATGTCGCGGGTGCGGATCTGCACCTCGATGCGTTGCCGCTCCGGCCCGATGACGCCGGTATGGACCGAGCGGTAATTATTTGGCTTCGGCGTCGAGATGTAGTCCTTGAAGCGGCCGGGGACGACGTGATAGGCCGAATGAATGATCCCCAGCGCGTGATAGCAATCGGCGACCCCGTCGACCAGCACGCGAAAGGCCATCACGTCGGCGAGCTGCTCGAACGAGATGTTCTTGCGCTGCATCTTGCGCCAGATCGAATAGGGCGATTTTTCGCGGCCGGAGATGCTGGCGGCGACACCGTCTTTTTTGAGGGTCTCGCTCAGCTCGGCGACGATGCGCGCGACGATGTCGCCGCCCGTCTCGCGCAGGAACCCGAGGCGCGCGATGATGCTGGCCCGCGCATCCGGATGCAGCTCGGCAAAGGCGAGATCCTCGAGCTGGTCCTTCATCCGGTGCATGCCGATCCGCTCGGCGAGCGGGACATAGATCTCCATCGTCTCGCGCGCGATGCGCCGCCGCCTCTCCGGCTCCTTGAGGAAGCTCAGCGTCTGCATGTTGTGCAGGCGATCGGCCAGCTTGACCAGGAGAACGCGGATGTCCTCGGACATGGCGAGGACGAGCTTGCGGAAATTTTCCGCCTGCTGGGTCTGGTCCGACTGCAATTCGATGCGCGACAGTTTGGTGACGCCGTCGACGAGGCGGCCGATATCCGGCCCGAAATGCTTTTCAATGTCGTCGAGCGTCGCGACGGTGTCTTCGACCGTGTCGTGCAAGAGGCCGGTGACGATCGAGGCGGTGTCGAGCTTCATCTGGGCGAGGAGCCCGGCAACCTCGACCGGGTGCGAGAAATAGGGGTCGCCCGAGGCGCGCAGCTGGGCGCCATGCGCCTTCATCGAATAGACGTAGGCGCGATTGAGGGCGCCCTCATCGGCTTTGGGGTCATAGGATTTGACCAGTTCGACGAGCTCGAACTGCCGCATCATGGCGCGGCTATCCCTGCGCTATGGCATAGCGCCGCATCAGGGCTCCTCGTCGCCGATGTCGCCCTCGGGCGCGGACTCCTCCACCGGCTCGCCCTCGAGCTCGGCTTCGTCTGCGATGGCGAGCATGTCCTCGTCGAGCTCGTCCTCGAGCTCATCCTCGTCGATCTCCTCCTCGGCGAGCGGCAAGTCGATCGGATCGGCGATGCCGAATAGCGTCTGCTCGAGGTCCGGGGTCTCCTCCGGTTCGTCGATCTCGATGTGCTTCTGCATCCCGCGCACCAAGGATTCCTTGAGTTGAGCGAGTTGGATCGTCTCGTCGGCGATCTCGCGCAGTGCGACCACCGGGTTCTTGTCGTCGTCGCGATCGAGGGTCAACGGCGCGCCCGAGGTAACTTCGCGCGCCCGCTGCGCGGCGAGCAGCACCAGTTCGAAGCGGTTGGGCACCTTCAATACGCAATCTTCGACGGTAACGCGCGCCATCCTCGGATCCTTCACCCGGTTCTCTGAGACTATGAATATATGGGTCGCCCTGCGGTGCAGCAACAGCGACGCCGCCACAGACCGGGCGATTCCTTTTGTGGCGCACGCCGGCCGGGCGCCGAGCTGCGGCCGAGCTTGACCCTCCTCGTGCCGCACGCCTATATCACGGACTTCCGATAGTGGCCGGATGGCAGAGTGGCTATGCAACGGACTGCAAATCCGTGTACAGCGGTTCGATTCCGCTTCCGGC
>Ga0209415_10011657_pt1 | contig 14770 bp, 9 predicted proteins | sample PeaSoiSIISIP2007_FD_187696 | JGI IMG/M metagenome (GOLD analysis project Ga0209415, IMG submission 187696) | Peat soil microbial communities from Weissenstadt, Germany - SII-SIP-2007 (SPAdes) (version 2) | ecosystem: Environmental > Terrestrial > Soil > Wetlands > Peat | place: Germany...
CTAGAGCCTGATTCACGTCTCAAGCCGAGCAGGCTTGAGACGATCAGGCTCTAGCCTATTTCACCGTCACCACGGTGCAGGGCGCCAGGTGGGAGACCTTGTGGGATACGCTGCCCATCAGCAGGCCTTGAATGTCACCGAGCCCGCGGCTGCCCATGACCAGCATGTCCGGCTTCTCGGCCGTGGCGACCGAGACGATCGCGGATGCGGGATCGCCGACCTCGACGCGCCCGCGCACCATGGCCACTCCCTTTTTGCGCGCATCCATCTCGGCCTGCATGGTGATCTGGCGCCCGATCGCGCGGCGCACGGTAAGGCCCACTTCCGTGCTCATCTCGACCAGCGCCGCCGCGTTGGATTCGGTCGTTCTGGGGCCGAGCGCGAAGCTGGGCGCGGTCAGCGCCTGATGCACTTCCCCGCGATATTCGGTCTGGGCGAGGCGCCGCTCCTCGTCGGTTGCCGGGCTGTCGGTGGCGACATTGAGGGCGACCAGCTCGGCCTTGTACATGTTCGCCAGATCGATGGCCAATTCGAGGGCCTTGGCGGCGTGCTCGGAACCGTCCAGGGCCACAAGGACTTTGCGCAGCATGCTCGGTCTCCTTCCAACTCTCGTTTCTTCAAGGGGCTCGCCGGAGCGAATGTTCTCCCCGGTCCAGGATGACCCTCCTTGACCCAAATCAGGCTTTGCGTGCGCGATGACGATACCGACTCGCGCCGTCATGGGCCAGAGCGCAGGGAAATAGCCCCCGTCATCAGCTTTTCTTGCCGGGCGTGCCCGCGTTCGACGGCACGGCCTCGGGCTCGGATGGCGTCTCGCCGGGCGCGCTGAGCCCGAAGACGCCCCTGAGAAAGCCGGGGGCCAGCGCCGACATGGGATCGACGCTGATCGTCGGCTCCGACAGTTTCCCCGTCGCATTGTAGACGACGGCGAACAGGCCGTTGCCCTTTCCCCCCGTCAGCAAATAGCCCACGAGCGGTATCTGGCCGATCAGGCTGTTCAGGGAATATGAGGGAATTGCGGTTCCTCTGACATCGATGCTGTCGGTGTCGAAGTCGAGCATGCCGCTCGCGGTGAGGCCGAGGGAAGGCCCATAGGTGCGCGCGATCGGGATCTGGATATGCCCGCCCGTCTTGGTGAAATCGGCGGTGAACCGATACATCTCGAAGCCCTCGCCCGTGAGGGCATCGGCCAGGCCGGTGAAGAGCGCCATGGAGAACAGGCGCAGCAGGGCAGATTGGCGGATGAGCCGGTACTCCGACACTTCGACGTGGCCCTTGATCGCGCGCTTCGGATCGGCGTCGCTGGCGCTGCCCGTTATGGCGAGATGTCCACCCACCACGTTGTCGAAGATGCCCAAGGCCTTCAGGGCCTCGCCGGCATCCTCCGCCGTGATCGAGAGTTGATGGATGCCGCCATCAGCCGGCTGCCAGCGGACGGTGATGGGTTTGCCGTCGGGGAGCTGGCCACGGGCGTCGAGCGATTGCCAATGCAGGCCGTCGTAGGCGAAGGTGAGATGAACAGCGTCGATCTCGCGGTTGGGTCCGAGAAGCACGCGATCCAGCCGGTCGGCCGCCAGGCCATAGGGCCGCGTTGGCTTTTGCTCGGCCGCGGGAGCGGAGGATGCGGCCGCGTGATTGCCTCCCGGTTTCGACTGCTCGATGAAAGGCTCGGCATCGAAGACGCCGCTGGCGATGTGGATATCGAGCGCCGGCTGGCTGAGGCCGATGACGACCCCGCTGAGGCGCGTGCCGGCAAGCGCGATCCGGTCGAAGGTCGCCTCGGCCATCTTGCCATCGGGCCCGAAGCGGGCTCGGCCGTCGCCGGAAAAGTCGCCGGCCGAAAATCGGAAACTGCGGATCGCCGTGGGTTTGTGACTTGCCATATCGACGGCCATCGTGGCGTGACCCGGTTCGCCCGGCGCCTTTTGCCAATTGGCGAAATCGATGGCCACCGTGGCCGGTGTAAGGTCGAAATCCGTCAGGATCGTGCCCGCGCCGCTTTGGTACTCGTCATAGGTCAGGTCGAGGTGCAGCGGCCCGGTGACGACGCTTCGATAGTCGAAGCCAAGGCGCGCGAGATCTTCGGCGCTGGTCATCGCCGACACCTGGATGCGCGACTGGGGTTCCAGGCCCGTGAAATTGTAGCTCCAGTGAAGATCCGTCGGAATGTCGGCGAACTTCGCCCGGCCGGCCACGCTCATGCCGTCGTTGTCGACCTGCAGGTCGAGATCGCCGTCGGTCAGATCCCGGTCGAGGACGATGGCACCAAGCCGCCCGCCAGTGATGTGGGAAGCCGCCTGCAGGCGGAACTCGCCGTGCTTCAGATGATTGGCGGCGGGCAGATGGACGATGAGATGGGTCTCCACCTCGCCCGCGGTGTCGGCCGGCTTCAGGTTGAGCTTGCGGGCGTAGCCGAGGGGGGGATTGTCCAGCAGCTGGAGCGCGTCCTTGAGGGGCCCGTGCACGTCGCCCTCGACGTCGATCAGCTGGGTCTCCGCCTGCAGCCCGGAAATGACCAGATGTCCGCGACGGATGCCGATCCTGCCGACCCCGCCGGAGCTGAAATCGGCGGTGAACTTGTCGGCGTCGAAGCTGGCGGTGCCGTCGGCGCCCCGGATCGGGGGCAGCGGCCGGTAATAATGCACCCCCACGCCGGTCGCCTTCAACGTGCCGCCGAAGGCGTTCACCGTCGGGTCATTGAGATCCCCGCCGGCGAGGGCGACGTCGAAGGAAGCGTCGACGGCGCTGATGAGGCCCTGGTCGATGTTCTCGACCACCCAGGCCCGGGCATTGTCGGCGCCGCCCAAATTGATCGGCCAGAGCCGTTGCAGATCGGGAACCGGAAGGCCCACGGCGCTGGCATGGCCGACGATGCTGAGCTTCCCCGTCTTCGGAACGTGATCGGATATGAGGCCGGTCACCCTGGCCGACGCGGTCAGGACCGGACCGCCGAGGTTGAGCGAGAAGGAATCGAGCCGCAACTCGTCGAGCCCCGCCTTCATCTCGCCAGCGGCGTCGAGCTCGGTTACGGGCAAGGGCGAGGCGAAATGGTCTTGCAGATCGAGCGAGCCCGGGCCGCCGGCCACTGTGAAGCGCATGGAGCCGAAATGCCCGTCCAGATTGACCGAGGTGCTGAAGCTGCCCCGGAACTGTAGATGGGATCCGGAGAGCACGACCAGGTCCGGCACGATCAAGCCAAGGGCGGCGATATCGAGTCCGCTGTAGTGACTCTCGAGGCTGACCCTGCGCGTCGCCGAATCGAAGGAGAATTCGCCGTCGAACAGCGCCGGATCGCCGAACTCCGCCACTTGGGCAGAGATCCGGCCGTCGATGCCCTGGCGATCGCGCATCAGATCGATGTCGATCTTGGGCGCATGCCAGACGAGCCCGGTGCGCCGATCGTCGAATTCCAGCGTGCCGCCGATCAGATGTGCGCGGCGCAGATAGCCCGTGGACAGGCGCGGGTCGGGGCTGCTCAGCAGCTCCTGGAAGATTTCCGGCAGCAAGGTCGAGGGCTGTCCGGCGGCGGGACCCTCGACCGTGGCGAGGAACTGGAAACGCCCGTCCTCGTTGCGGCGCATGTGGATCTTGGGCTCGAAGATCTCGACCGCGGTCGGCGCCACAATCCCATGGACAAGGGCACTGACGCTGAGGCTGATGCCGATCTGCGGCACGCTCGCCAGCTCCCGGCCATCGGCGCCAAGCGCCCGGACATGGAGTGCCCTGAGGCCGATCAGCCGGTCGCCGCCGGTCCAGGTCACGACAATGTCATCGAAGCGCACGCGAAAAGACCCGTCACGCGCGGCCAGCGAACGCTCGACAAAGGGGATGAGGAAACCGACGTGGAAGGGATGGCCGTCGGAAAGCCGGTAGGCGGCGAAACCGATCAGCAGCGCGAGTCCGGCGAGGAACGCGCCCAGCAGGTCGAAGCAGATATGCAGGCTCCGGCGAACCAAGACGACCTACCCTTGACCGCCGGACGGCGGTTCAGCAGTCTGCCGCCACGCTGAGGCGCGGCTGTCTCCGCGCAGACGGGAAGTCCGAGCCCGATTCATGCCCCCCTCGCTCAAGCCGACCGCCCTCCTTTCGATACCGCTGCCGGGAATCCCCGATCGCGCCCAGTTGGGCTTCGAACGGCTGGCGGCCGGACCCCCCGCTCTCAAGAAATTGGCGGAGCGGCCCGACGGCAGGCAGCTTCTGGCAGCGGTCTTCGGCAGCAGCCCTTTTCTCAGCCAGCTGCTGCAGACGGAATCGGACATCGCCGAGGCATTCGTAGCCCAGGATGCCGGTTCTGTCTTGGCCGATCTGATGGCGGGTCTCGAGGCCGAAACGGCGCAAGAAGGAGACAGCGGCCGGATGGCGCGGGCGCTGCGCCGGGCGCGCCGGCGCGCTGCCCTCGTCATCGCGCTGGCCGACATTGCCGGCCAATGGGATCTGGACCAGGTGACGGCAGGTCTTACGGGGTTCGCCGACCTCGTGCTGCGGCTGTCGGTCGATCATCTGCTGCGCCGCGCCGGCGAGGGGGGCGACCTGGTGTTGCCCTCCCCGGATCGGCCGAGCGAGGGTTCGGGCCTCGTCGTGCTGGCCATGGGCAAGCTGGGCGCGGGCGAGCTCAACTATTCGAGCGATATCGATCTCATCCTGCTCTACGACCGCGACAAGGTGGAGTACCGCGGCCGGCGGACCCTCCAGGACTGCTTCGTGCGCATCACCCGCAACCTGGTGCACCTGCTGCAGGAATTGACCGAGGACGGCTATGTCTTCCGCACCGACTTGCGGCTCAGGCCCGATCCAGGCTCGACGCCGCTCGCCATGTCGGTCCTGGCGGCGGAGACCTACTACGAGGGCATGGGCCAGAACTGGGAACGCGCGGCGATGATCAAGGCCCGCGCGGTCGCCGGCGATCTGGATTCGGGCGCCGCCTTCCTGGAGCATCTGCGGCCCTTCGTCTGGCGCAAGCATCTCGACTTCGCGGCGATCCAGGACATTCACTCCATCAAGCGCCAGATCCATGCGGTCAAGGGCCATCGCGAGATCGCCGTGGGCGGCCATAACATCAAACTCGGCCGGGGCGGCATCCGCGAGATCGAGTTCTTCGCCCAGACCCAGCAGCTGATCTGGGGCGGCCAGCGCCCGGAGCTGCGCCTGAGAGCGACCTGCATGGCGATCCGCGCCCTGGTGGAAGCGGGCCTGGTAGCAGCTCAGGCGGGCGAGGAAATGATCGCCGCATACCAGTACCTGCGCCACGTCGAGCATCGCCTGCAGATGGTGGACGACCGCCAGACCCAGACGCTGCCCGCGGAAGGACCGGAACTCGACGCCATCGCCCGCTTCTGCGGCCATCCGGATACCGGGAGCTTCGCTGAAACCCTGCTCGGTTTTCTAGGCACCGTGCACGACCACTACGCCGAGCTGTTCGAGGAAGCGCCCTCCCTCTCCGGGCCCGGGAGCCTGGTCTTCACCGGCACCGAGAACGACCCCGATACCGTGCGCACGCTCGGCGAGCTCGGCTTCAAGGACGGCGCCTCGATCGCCACCGCAGTCCGGGCCTTGCATGCCGGCCGCGCGCGGGCCATGCGCTCGGCCCGCGCGCGCGAGCTGTTGACGGAGCTGATGCCGACCCTCCTCCAGGCGCTGGGCCGGACGGCGCAGCCGGATGCGGCCTTCGCCCGCTTCGATGCGTTCCTGCATGCGCTGCCGGCCGGGGTGCAGTTCTTTTCCCTGCTCCACTCCAATCCCGGGCTGCTCGCCCTGATCGCCGAGATCATGGGCGGCGCGCCGCGCCTGGCCGAGAGTCTCGGCAAGAATCCGGCCCTGCTCGAAGCCGTGCTGGCGAGCGACTTCTTCGAGCCGCCGGCGCCCCTTGCCAAGCTCGCCCGATCCCTCGAGCGCAAGCTCGCGCCCGCCCAGCACCTGGAGGAGACGCTGGACCTTGCCCGGCGCTGGACCCATGACCGCCAGTTCCAACTGGGCGTTCACATCCTCCGAGGCATGCCCGACGCCGAAAATGCCTCCTTCGCCTTGACCGATATCGCCGAGACGGTGCTCCGGGGCCTCCAGCCGCGCGTCGAGGCGACCTTCGCCGCCCAGCACGGCCGGCTGCCCGGCCGAGGCTTCGCCATCGTGGCGCTGGGCAAGCTGGGCGGGCGGGAGATGTCGCTCGGCTCCGACATCGATCTCATCTTCATCTACGATGCGCCCGCCGAGCTCGAGGCCGCGGGCTGGGACACCCTGCTCTCCGACAGCCCGAAGCCGCTCGCCCCCATCCACTACTACGCCCGGCTTGCCCAGCGCATGATCGCCGCGGTGACGGCACCCACCAGCGAAGGCCGGCTCTATGAGGTGGACATGCGCCTCAGGCCCTCGGGCAACTCGGGCCCCATCGCCTCCAGCCTGGAAGGTTTCCGGCGCTATCAGGAGTCCGATGCCTGGACCTGGGAACATATGGCGCTGACCCGGGCACGGCCGATCGCCGGCGACCCCGAATTCGTCGCCGCCGTCGACGGCATGCTCCGCCGGATCCTGACCCGCCCGCGCGACCCCCGAAAGCTCGCCGGCGACGTCGCCGCCATGCGCCGGCGCATGGAGCAACAGCACGCCACGAGCAATCCCTGGGATCTGAAGCAACGCCCGGGCGGCCTGGTCGATATCGAGTTCATCGCCCAATACCTGATGCTGCGCCATGCCGCAACCAGCCCCGAGGTATTGGCCGCCAACACGGATGCGGCGTTGCATCGCCTCGCTGAGGCGGGCACCCTGGCGCCGGACGCGGCCGGGGAATTGCGGGCGGCCCTCCGGCTCTGGCGCCGGCTGCAGGAGTTCCTGCGCCTTACCGTCGGCAGCCAGTTCGACGAGGAAACTCTCGCCCCCTCCATCGCCCGGCGCCTGATCGAGATCGGCGGCGCCGTTGACTTTGCCGCGCTCAAGGGACAGATGGACAGGACCGCGGCGGCGGTGCGCCGACGGTATCGCGAGATCGTCGAATCCGAAGAGGAGGTCAAGACATGAGCCTTAAGCCCGGGGACAAAGCGCCCGATTTCACCCTGCCCAGCGATGGCGGCGGCAAGATCGCCCTGTCGAAATTGAAGGGGCGCAAGGTGATCCTCTATTTCTACCCGAAAGACAACACCTCAGGTTGCACCGCCGAGGCCTGCGGCTTCCGCGACAACCTGGCGAAATTCGCCAAGGCCGACGCGGCGGTGATCGGCATCAGCCGCGACAGCGTCAAGAGCCACGACAATTTCAAGAAAAAGTACGACCTGCCCTTCCCGCTTGCCGCCGACGAAGACGGCAAGGTCTGCGAGGCCTACGGCACCTGGATCGAGAAGAGCATGTACGGCCGCAAATACATGGGCATCGAACGGGCGACCTTCCTGATCGACGCCAAGGGCGTCATCCGGAACATCTGGCATAAGGTGAAGGTGCCCGGCCATGTCGAGGAAGTGCTGGCCGCGGCGAAGGGGATTTGAGGGTCGCGACGCGCCGCCGACCCTCACGGAAATTCACCACGCGGGCGTAACGCCGGCCTGCCTCGGTCAGCGCCGGGCTCATGCCATACTCGTCCCGCGGCGTCGGGATCGGGTGCACACGGCTCGGCATCAAGCGGCAGCCCCAGGCCGAACTCCCCATCCGCCGGCAGCCCTCGGCCATAAGCTTCCTGTAAGCCCTGCAGTGATCGGGGCCGAAGGACACTGTCTGACGCCGGCTGTCCCGTTGCATCTCGTGATGCGGCAGCCCCGCCGTTATCGCCCGTGCTGGTCTCGCGATACGGATAGATCGCAGAAACTTTGCGGGAAGTGAAATTGGGTATTGTGTTCCAGAATCGAATATAATGGGTTCACGCTACCTATTCTCCCTCTTCGTATTGCGGGCCATTTTCTGGAGAACCACGCGGGATGTCACTAAGGACAGAACTATACATACAGCGACGATAGCGACGCCGAGCGGGGCGCGAGTCCAATTGTTTTCTGTTGTGCGCGGAAAAAACACTAAAACCGGAATTCCAATTACAAAACTATAAAATATCAATAATAGTCCAAATGTTCTGCGGAAACGCTCATTTGTAATATCTTCTATTTCCTCTTTTTTCTGTACTTGAGTCTTGCAATCTGGCGAGTTGTCTCGAGACGGAAACACGGTCCTATCTCTCCCTCAAACTTTCACGGCCCGCTCCGACGAGAGAGCTCAGCTCTTGCTCGACGAGATTCCACTTGCTGGTATCGAACTCCACCGTCCCCGTCATCCCTGGCGTCAGCGCCACCTCCTGCCCATCCGCCGGCATCGTCCGTCGGGCGAACGTCACCCGGGCCGTGTAACCGGCTCTCCGAAACCGCTGCGCAATCTTAGTAGCGCTAAAACCCTGCGTTGCATAGCGTATTGCCCACACAAGCGGGCGCGCCGCCGCCAATGCTTCGGCGTCCGGCACCGGAAACAAGCATTGGTCTTTAGATGGAAGTCGAAGGCGCTTTAGATGGAAGTCGAAGGCGCTTTGGCGCAACCAGCCCATTCCTGGCCGAGCGCGGCTTTCAATGCCACTCAGACAGTTCGACGGTGATTCCCTCCGGCCCGGCGAGGAAGACGAGCTTGCGGGCGTGGAAGTCCATGATCTCGTTCCGGGTCTCGAAGCCGCCCGCCCGCATCTTCGCGACCTCCGCCTCGATGTCGTCGACCGCGAAGCAGACGTGGTTGAAGCCGAGCTTGTTGAGATCGCGGATATGGGGATCCGGCAGGGTCGCCGGCCGGCGGTAGCACAGCAGCTGGATTTCGGCGCGGGGCTCGGCGTGCTCGAGGACCAGGGTGACGTGGTCGGCCTCGATACCCTTCACGCCCATGTATTTGTCCATCGTCTCGCCGGAGATGACGACGGCGATCGCTTCCTTGAAGCCGAGCAAGCCGAAGAATCTCTTCGCCCGGTCGAGATCCCGCACCACGATGGTCACGTGGTCGAAATGCTTCACCATTCGCCGCCTCCCCTGTCGCCGAACTCCCTCGTGGCAGGAGCTCGGGCCTTGGCCTCTGCCTCGCCGCCGACCCTGGCCGCCAGAGAGGCCGCCATGAACCGGTCGAGATCGCCGTCGAGCACCGCCTGGGTCTGGCTGGTCTCCACGCCCGTGCGCAGATCCTTCACCATCTGATAGGGCTGCAGCACGTAGGAACGGATCTGATGGCCCCAGCCGATGTCGGTCTTGGAGGCTTCGGTCTTGGCCGCCTCGGCCTCGCGCTTTTGCAGCTCGGCCTCGTAGAGCCGGGCTTTCAGCATCGCCATGGCCGTCGCCCGGTTGCGATGCTGGGAGCGGTCGGCCTGGCAGCTGACGACGATGCCGGTCGGCAAGTGGGTCAGGCGCACCGCGCTGTCGGTCTTGTTGACATGCTGGCCGCCGGCGCCCGAGGCGCGGAAGGTATCGACCCTGAGGTCCTTGTCGAGGACTTCCACTTCGATCGTGTCGTCGACGACCGGATAGACCCAGACGGAGGCGAAGGAGGTGTGGCGCCGGGCTTGGCTGTCGAAGGGCGAGATCCGCACCAGCCGGTGGACGCCGCTCTCGGTCTTCAGCCAGCCATAGGCGTTCTCACCCATGACCTTGACGGTCGCGGACTTGAGGCCGGCCTCCTCGCCCGCGCTTTCCTCCAGCCACTCTACCTTGTAGCCATGCTGCTCCGCCCAGCGCACGTACATGCGCAGCAGGATCTCGGCCCAGTCTTGCGCCTCGGTACCCCCGGCCCCAGCGTGTACCTCGACATAGCTATCGTTGGCGTCGGCCTCGCCGGAGAGCAGCATCTCGAGCTGGCGTTTCCCGGCCCGCTCGGCAAGCCGGGCAAGGGCCGCCTCGCCTTCGCCGACCGTGGCGCTGTCCCCCTCGGCCTCGCCGAGTTCGATCAGGGTCTGGGCATCCTCCAGCTCGCGCTGGATCAGCTTGACGGCGTCGATCTGGCCGGCGAGGCGCCGGCGCTCGCGCATGATCTTCTGGGCGCCGGCCGAATCGTTCCACAAGCTGGGGTTTTCGGCGCGGGAATCGAACTCGGCCAGGCGCTTCAGCGCGCTGTCCCAGTCAAAGATGCCTCCTCAGCAAGGCCAGCGCAGAATTGACCTGCGCCACCATCGCCTCAGCTTCCGCCCGCATCCGTCGACTCCCGCCTCACAAGGCCCATCTCACAAGGAACGTGGGGGCGCGTTATAGAGAAGCGCCCGGTTCCGGGTCAATAGAGCCCGCCGCTGCTGCTCCCGCCTTGGGCCGCCGGCACCTGGGTCGTGACGGAGCCGGTGCCGACCCCGGTGTTCATGCCCACGCCGACGCCCATGATGACCTGGGTCTCGCCATTGGGTTCCGTTCCCGGCTTGAAGGCTTCCAGGATCACCTTCTGGTCGCCCGGCTGGGCACGCTGGCCGGTATCGAGATTGACCCGCACCAGCCGGATGCCGGGCGGTACCCGGAAGGGGACGCTGGGCTGGTCCTTGAGCGCCACCGCCATGAAATCGCGGAAGAGCGGGGCGATGATATCGCCGCCGGTCGCCAGGGTCCCGAGCGAACGGGGCTGGTCGTAGCCCATATAGCAGCCGAGCGCGAGATCGGGGGAGAAGCCGACGAACCAGACGTCGTTGGAATTGTTGGTCGTGCCGGTCTTGCCGGCGAGCGGCCGGCCCAGCGTGCCGACGATGGCGCCGGTGCCGCGCTGCACCACGCCCTCCATCATGTGCAAGATCTGATAGTCGGAAAGCGGATCCACCAGCTGCTCGCGGGTGTCGGGGATGGTGGGCGGCGGTTGATTGTTCCAGGTCACCCCCGAACAGCCATCGCAGGGCCGTTCATCGTGACGGAAGATGGTGTGGCCCAGCTTGTCCTGAACCCGATCGATCAGGGTCGGGGTCAGCTGCTTGCCGCCGTTGTCGATCTGGGCATAGGCGTTGGTGAGGCGAAGCACCGTGGTCTCTGCCGCGCCCAGCGCCATGGCGAGCACCGGTTCCAGTTGGTCGACCACGCCCAGGCGCTTGGCCATATCGGCGATCTTGTTCATGCCGATGGCCTGGGCGACGCGGATCGTCATCAGGTTGCGCGACTTCTCCAGGCCGACGCGCAGCGTGGCCGGGCCGAGGAAACTCTTCTCGAAATTCTCCGGCCGCCAGAGGGGCAGGCCCTTGCCCTGATCGATGACGATGGGCGCGTCCATGACTACGGTGGAAGGCGTCATGCCGTTTTCCAGCGCCGTCAGATAAACCACCGGCTTGAACGCGGAGCCCGGCTGGCGCATGGCCTGAAGGGCGCGGTCGAACTCGCTGATCTGGAAGCTCCAGCCCCCGGTGACCGCCAGGATGCGCCCGGTGTGGGGATCCATGGCCAGCATGGCGCCGCTGATTTCGGGGATTTGGCGCAATCCGTAGGTATCCTCGGGATAGTCGTGGCCTTGGGAATCCTTGGCCATCTTCTCGACCATCACGACGTCGCCAACGGCAATGGCATCCGAAGGCTTGCGGATGGCGGCTCCCAGATTGTGCTTGTCGTCCACATGCCGGGCCCAGGTGAGCTCGGCGAGAGGAATCTCGCCGCTGGAGCCGTCGCGAAGCCCGATCTTGGCGACCTTGGCATCGGTCGACAGCACCAGGGCGAGCTGCCAATCGTAGAGCCCCGGCGGGTCGTTGACGCTCGCTAGCGCCTCCGGCCAGTTGCCCGAGGCATCGACATGGGCGACGGGGCCGCGAAAGCCATGCTGGCGGTCGTAGTTCTCCAGCCCTTTGTGCAGCACGCTATCGGCGATCGCCTGCAGATGGGGATCGAGGGACGTGCGCACGGTCAGCCCGCCCTTGTAGAGGGCGTCCTCGCCGAAGCGGGCGACCAGCTCGCGGCGCACCTCCTCGGTGAAGTAGTCGGCACTGACGGTCTCAGTCGCGGAGCGCGGATGCATGACCAGCGGCTCGGCCAGCGCCGCGCGCGCGTCGTCGGCCGAAATGAATCCGTCGTCCAGCATCCGCCCGATGACCCAATTGCGCCGGGCGAGCGCGGCGTCGGCGTGCTTGGCCAGGTCGTAATTGTTGGGCGCCTTGGGCAGCGAGCCCAGATAGGCGCATTCCCCGATGGTCAGGTCGTCGAGGGACTTGTCGAAATAATTCAGCGCCGCCGCAGTGACGCCGTAGTTGCCGGCGCCCAGATAAATCTGATTGAGGTAGAGCTCGAGGATGCGATCCTTGGTGAAGGCCTTTTCGATCCTGAGGGCCAGGATGATTTCTCGGATCTTGCGGCGGAACGAGACCTCGTTGCCCAGCAGGAAGTTCTTCGCCACCTGCTGGGTGATCGTGGACGCGCCGATCGGCCGCCGGTCGCTGCCGATATGGATGATGTCGTTCAGCGTCGCCTGCGCGATGCCGGTGATGTCAATTCCGGGATGGCTGTAGAAATTCTTGTCCTCCGCGGCGAGGAAGGCATTGATCAACCGCTTGGGGATGGCGGTGACCGGCACGAAGATCCGCTTCTCGAGCGCGTATTCGGCCATCAGCCGTCCGTCGCCGGCCAGCACCCGGGTGACGACCGGCGGGTTGTAGTTGGCGAGCTGGCTATAGTCCGGCAGATCCTGGCTGTAGCGCTGGATGACGAAATACCCCACCACCCCGCCTCCCAAGAGAAGCAGGAAGCCCAGGGCAAAGAGGTACCCGAGAAAACGGAAGAAGCCCATCGTCCAGCCCGTTTGCGCTTTCCAGCGCGGTCGAATTTTCAGGATCTGCTGGCGACGGTCGTGAAGTAGTCGTCGATCGCGCGCAGCATGGCTGCGGCGAGCTTGGCGCGATGCGCCTCCGAAAGCAACAGCGCCTCGTCCCCGGCGTTGCTGATGTAGCCGAGCTCGATCAGGACCGAGGCGATATCGGGCGCCTTGAGCACGGCGAAGCCGGCAAACCGATGGGAATTGATCAGGAGCGGGTTGACCTGGCCCAGATCGTGGAGCAGGAGCTCGGCGAACCGGGCCGAGAGGTTCTTGCTCTCCCGCTGGGCGAGGTCGATCAGGATCGAGGTCACGGCCTTGGTCTGGTTCGTCAGGTCGACGCCGGAAATGAGATCGGCCTTGTTTTCCTTGGCGGCGAGCGCGTCGGCCTCGGAATCCGACCCGGTCTCCGAGAGGGTATAGACCGACAGGCCCCGGGGGTTGCCGAACAGGGCCGAGTTCACATGCAGCGAGATGAACAAATCTGCGTGATCGTCCCGCGCCATTTCGAAGCGGGGCCTGAGCGGCACATATTGATCCCCATAGCGCGTCAACTTGGCGCGATAGCGGCCGCTGGCGATGAGCTGGCGCTGGAGCTCCTGGGCGACCTCGAGGGTGATGGTCTTTTCATAGACGCCGTCGGGCCCGATGGTGCCCGGATCGGCTCCGCCATGGCCGGGGTCGATGTAGACCAGCGGCAGCGCCTGGCTGTCCGGCCTGAGGATCGGCACCGACGGGGGCCAGATGGCCATGGCATAGGTCATGTCCCCCGGCTCCGTGCCCGCTGCAGCGTTCGCTCCCGTCACGGCACCGCCCGCCGGCAGCGATACCAAGGTCACCGGCAGGGCGTTCGCAGGCGACTCAGCCGCGGGCGAAGCGGCGCCAGGCGCCGAAGCCTCGGGCCTCAGCAGCGGTATCTGGTCTTGCGCGACGGTCGGGAGCTCCGGGCTGAGGGGTGCGGCGGGCGTAACCGCCGCCGCCGGCGGGGACGCGAGCGCAAGGGTAGGCGGCGCATTCGGATCGGCTGTCGAAGCCGCGGCAAGGGGCTGGTCCGATTGCTGCGGCGAGGTCGCCAGGGCGGTGGCGAATTCCCGGCTCGAAGCGGCCTTGAAGTCGACTACCAGCCGCCGGCTCTGTTCACCTTGCGTACCGGCGATGAGGCTGACCGTCGAGAGCACTGCCGGCTTGGCCAACAGAACCTCGATTCGGGTCAGCCCCGCGCCTTCCTGTTGCCCGACCAGGCGAAGGGCCAACCCCCGTCCGGCAGGCAGCGCACCAAGGGTTTCCGCCGTGGCCGGCAACTCGATGGAGATGCGCGGCGGTGCTGCAAGCAGCCCTACCCGATAGGCCACGGCCTCAGAGAGTTCGAGCACCACGCGGGTCGAATTCGGGTGAACTCCCAGGCGGATCTGAAGAATAGCCGCCTTGCCCCAGGCCGCCGAATCGAGCAGCAGAGCGATCAGAACCAGTGGCAGGCAACGACGGATTCCTAGCATCTTGCAGTCCGCTTTTACCCTGTTTACCAAAAAATATCGTGAAAGTCATTGGAATCCATCAGCGAATCGATAACGGGTTCCGCCGGGTGGATTTCCATGTTGTGAACCGGCGCCGGCGCGGTATAAGTTTCACCCATCCGCATCTCGCTGCGGTGCAAAAGCTTTCGGCCCTTGGCCGAGTGAGATTTGCCCAGGCGATTCAGCGGTGCCAGCCAGGCTGGCCAGGCTCGGGCAAGCATCCGGACCTATCGCAGCCAGTCGGGAAGGCATCGCGCGGAAGAACAGGCTCGCCCCCGCGAGCTAGCGGCGCCGGCCGTAATCTCGGCCTTCTTGGCTCGGCGCTCTTGGCATGGGGCGATACGGATGCGCCGGCCGGACCGGCGCCGCCCCGACCAGGGTAGACATGACGAAATTCGGTTCAACCCCCAACCCAGTCGCGCCGCCGGTGCCCGCTCCGCGGGCCCGCGCCAGGCGCGTCGCGGAGATATATATCGATGCCAAAGCGTATGTTGATCGACGCCACCCACCCGGAAGAGACCCGTGTGTCGGTGGTGGACGGACGCCGGCTTGAAGAGTTCGACGTCGAA
>Ga0209415_10011658_pt1 | contig 14766 bp, 18 predicted proteins | sample PeaSoiSIISIP2007_FD_187696 | JGI IMG/M metagenome (GOLD analysis project Ga0209415, IMG submission 187696) | Peat soil microbial communities from Weissenstadt, Germany - SII-SIP-2007 (SPAdes) (version 2) | ecosystem: Environmental > Terrestrial > Soil > Wetlands > Peat | place: Germany...
GTAGCGCTCAGCTGCGCGCCCGCCGCCCTGTCGGCCCGCGGTCGTAGACGCGACCTGCGACAGCCGCTCGAAGGTCGGCCTTGATCACCTTCGAGGTCGGTGTCTTCGGCAGCGCGTCGAAGACGTGGATGTAGCGCGGGATCGCGAAATACGGCAGCCGTTCGTCGCACCAGGACCAGAACTCCTCGGCGTCGAGCTCCCCGTCTCCGGTCAGCACCACGCAGGCCTTGATCTCGTCCTCGCCGCCCTCTTCATCGGCCCCGACGGCGACCACCGCAGCCTCCGCGACCAGGGCGTGCTCCATGATCACGTGCTCGACGTCGGCCGACGCGACGTTCTCACCGCGGCGACGGATGCGATCGGCGACGCGATCGACGAACGTCAGGCGCCCGGCCTCGTCGAAGCGGCCGATGTCGCCGGTGTGAAACCAGAGGTTGCGGAACGCCTCGACCGTGCGCTCGGGCATGCCGAGATAGCCCGGGGTCACGGTCCAGGGCAGCTTCGTGCGCACGAGGATCTGGCCCGAGCGCCCGACCGGCAGGGGCTCGTCGTGATCGTCGACGACCTGCACGTCGTAGAGATCCCACGAGACGTCGCCGCCCACGTCCTGCGCTCCGCGCTCAACGATGCGGCGGCTGACCATGCCCGTCTCGCTCGTGCCGTAGGAGGTCACGATCCGTTCGACCCCGAAACGATCGCGGAAGCGGTCCGCGAGTTCCGGCAGCGCCGGCACCATCCAGACCGAGCGCAGCGAGTGGTCGCGGTCGTGCTCGGTCGGGGCCTGCTGGAGCACGAAGTCGACCATCACGCCGAGCATCGAGGAGTGCGTCGCGCCGCTCGCGCGCAGCCGATCGAGCCAGCGAGTCGCGGAGAAGCGTTCCTCCATACGCGTCCGGCCGCCGAGGATCAGCGAGCAGTACACGGCCATGTGAGCGTTGATGTGAAACAGCGGCAGCTCGCTGATGTAGATGCTCTCGCTGTCCATGTCGAGCAGGCTGAGATTGCGTTCGTTGAGCAGGTGGCCGTGGGCGTAGGGCATCAACGCACCCTTCGAGCGACCGGTCGTGCCTGACGTGAACATGACCGAGTAGATGTCGGACTGGCGGACCTCGACCGCGGGCGGCTCCTCGTCCGAGGCCACATCTTCGAACGCGAGGGCGTCGAAGCGCCCGGAGGAGGCGGCGGGGTCGCCGGCGACGACGATCAGCGTCTGCAGCTGCGGCATGCGCTCCTGCGAGGCGACGACGACGTCGAGGAAGCGGCCGCTCACGACCATGATCCGCGCCTGTGTGATGTTGGCTAGATGCTCGAGGAACTCGCCGCGGTAATCGGTGTTGACCGGCGCGTGATAGGCGCCGAGCTTGTTGAGCGCAAACCACGACAGCACGAACTCGAGCCTGTTCTCCAGCATCATCAGGACGCACTCGCCTTGCCTTACCCCCAACGCCGTCAGGCCGGCGGCGATCCGGTCGGTGCGTTCGTCGACCTCGCGGTAGCTGACGCTCGCGTCATCGATCGCGAACGAGAGATACGGCGCGTCGCCGAGCTCTCGCGCCCGCTGGCGCAGGAGCTTCGGCAGCACCCACTCATGTATGTCTGCAACGATCGGCGGTACGGTCTCCACGAACCCTCCTCGGCAGGCTGCCCGTTGTCGGCTCCCTCGGATGCAATTTCTACCAGACGGTAGTTAGAATAGTCTGCTTCCGCCGATGGCAGCGAGCGACTACAGCCACCTCGTTGGACGCCGCCTCCCGGGCGGGACCTACACCCTTCCCGACTACGTCAACTGGCTGTGGGAGGACGCGATCCTCTCAGCGCACGACGGCGATCCCACGCATCCATCGCTCGGCTACCACATCGCGATAGCGGGGCTTGGCGTCAGCATCGGCGAGGTGATGGCGCTGCTCGACGGCTCCCCCGACAGCGGCGTGATGTTCGGCGAGAACGAGCTCGAGTTCCGAGGCAGCCTGCGTACCGGCGCAACCTACGAGTGCGAGGGCGAGATCACCGGCGTCGAGCGCAAACAGGGCAAGCGTGCGGGCGTGTTCGACAAGCTGACGTTCCGGATCGAGGTGCGCGAGCGCGGCAGCCTGACACCGACGGTCGTCTGCACCAACACCTGGATCTTCCCGCGCAAGGCGGATAGCGGTGACTGAGCTGGCCGTTGGCACGCGGATCGAGCCCTATGTGGTGAGCGCCGTCGACGCCGAGAAGATGAAGCTGATGGCGGCGCTCCTGCAGGATCCAAACCCGATCCACTACGACGTCGAGGTGGTTCGCGCGCTGCACTACGGTGATCGCCCGATCAACCAGGGGCCGATCAACATGGCCTGGTTCATGACATGCGCCGTTCGCTTCGCGGGTGGCCGCGAACGCCTGCTGCGCACGCAGATGCGCTTCCTCGGCAACGTCTTCGCCGGCGAGCGCTTCGTGGCCGAGGGCACCGTCACGGCAGTCGATGCAGCGGCCGGCACCGCGGAGCTCGAGATCGCATGCAGCGCCGACGGTCGACCGGTGCTCGCGGGGACGGCAACCATCGCGATCGGCTAGCGCCGGCCCGGCTTGCGCCGGGAAGGCGATCTTCCCGGCCGACTGATCAGGCGGCCTCCCGCTCAGCTGCCGCCCGCCACAGGCGTGGCGCATCCACGCCGCTGGCGAACTCGATCCGGCGGACACCGTGGGGGTCAACCCGCTCGAGCGCGGCGAGCGCCTCGGCGTCGGGCTGCTCGAGCACCGGCTCAGCTCCGTCGAGGACGACGCCGAAGGCGGGCGCCGTGGCGACCAGCTCGGCTCCAGCGGCGGTGAGCCAGAGGGCGCGCCAGCCGCGCTCACCCAACTCGAAGCAGCCTGCCGGGGTGAGCAGCCGCCGCAGCGCGCCGGGCGGCGGCGTCGCGCCGCAGACGACGTCCACTCGCTTCACGAGCTGGCGCGGCCCGTGGGTTGCGTACAGGTACCAGACCCGCGAGCGCGTGCGGTGATCGGGGAGGCCGCGGGCGCCGGGCAGAGCGACTCGCGGATGGCCGGGCTCTCCGATCCCGGAGAGATTCGTGCGGCCGCTCGCGTCGAGCTGCGCGGGCTGCGCGACGACGCCGACGCGCCCTCGGGCGAGCGCGACGAAGACGTCGCCTGGATCGTCGCGGAAGGTTGGACCTCGAGTGAGAAGGCCCGCCTCGCCGCGCGTGACCGCTGGCTCGGGGGCGCCGTCGAGGGCGCTGAAGCCGGCCGCGAGCGCGAGCTCCGGCGCTCCCAGCTCTCGTGCCGCAAGCGCTGCAGCGACGCTCGCAGGCGTTGTCACGGCGAACAACCGGATGCCCGAGGTCGCGATCTCTCGCGCCAGCGCCGCGGTCAACAGGTCTGCGATCGCAGCGCTCAAGCCGGCGGCTCCAGCAGCGCCACCGTCGCCTCCTGGCCGGCGCTCGCCCAGGCTGCGACGCCGGCGCTGTCGACACCGCTGAGCGGATGGCAGCCCGTCGGCCAGGCACCGTGAGGGGCGTGAACCGTCGCATCGATCCATAGCCGCGAGAGGGCCGCCAATCGCGGCTCACCGCCGCGGCGCTGGTCGTGGCTGACGATCACCTCGCCCGCTGCGCGCGCCATCGCGCCGTCGTAGGCGAGGTCGCCGTCGAGGTAGGCGTAACCGGCCTCGTCGACTGCCGCGACGTGCAGCAGCGCAAAGTCCGGACGCAGCGCCCGAACGTTCATCACCGCCGCTCCGGTGAACGGGTCTCTGCCCTCGCGAAGCCACGGGTTCAGAGCTGGCAGGTCGGTGTCCAGAGCCTGCCACGTCGGGAGCGACGGCACGCCACGCGCCGCCGCCTCGAGCGCGCACAGCAGCGTTCCCTCGGACCATTCGACGAAACGCACCGATCCGCGCTCGCGCGCAGCGCGGTAGTGGGGGGCGAGACCGGCGGCGTCGAGGCTGACGCCAGCGCTGTGCAGCTCGGCGACCGCTCCGGCTGCGAGCAGCAGCTCGACATCGAGCGATCCCAGGAACGACATCACGCGCAGCTCGCGCCGACCCGCGGCAACCAGCGCGCGCAGCAGTCTCATCGGCTTGCGCTGCAGGCCCGCCCCGCCGATCGCGATCAGCGCGCCGTCGCCGATGAGTCCAGGCAGCGCCTCCGCTGAGAGCGACTCGGGCACCGGCTACTGCGGGTCGCCCGGCACGGGGGCCCAGCGGCCGTCGCTGACCTGGTAGCGCTGCGCCACCTCGATCAGCACACCGCCCGACCAGCTGTTTGGCACGAAGTTCCAGCGCAGCCACGGGTAGGTGTCGGGCCCTGTCTGCTCTTCCTGGAGGATCGGGAAGCCGCGCTCCCGCAGTTCGTCCACTGTCTCGTCGACATCGCTTGAGAGGAACGCGAGGTGGTGAACCATCTCGCCGCGCTTCGCGAGGACCTTCTCCAGGAAGCCCTCGCCGGCCGGCGCGAACAGCTGGATCGAGGTCCCTCCGGGCTTGACGAAGGTCGCCCAGCGCATGCGCTCACCGTTCTCCTCGCCCTCGCCGTAGACAACCTCCGCTGCCTGCTCGGGGTCGAGCACCCCCAGGATCGCACGCCATTTCTCGACAGACTCGTCGAGATCGTGGACGAGCAATGCGACGTGATCGAACCTCAGCTGCGGCATGCGAAGCCTTTCTCTAGTGATTGGCGCGCGCCAGGCGCTCCAGGGCGGCGCCGCGCGTGACCCGGAACTCGAGCTCGCGCAGCGCCAGCTCATCGACCTCCGCCAGCGCGGCGAGCTCATCGGCCGTCGGCTCGGCGGTCGGCGGCGCACTCGCCGCACCCTCGAGCGGAAAGCCGGTCAGCGTCGCGAGCTCGGTCGCGCTTTGTCCGGGATGGCGGGAGCGCACGCGCCAGGATCCCTGCTCGAAGCCGAGCACCGCCCGATCGGTGATCAGGCTCACCGGCCCGCGCGTACCCGCACGCTCGTCCCCTCCCCCCGCTCCGGTCACGTAGCTGACGCGCAACGGCAGCGATCGCGGGCGGTGGTCGGTGTGGTAGAGGACGAGCCTTCCAAGCAGCCTCGCCACGTCCGCGGTCGCTAGGCCACCAGGCAGCCGCGACCAGCCGCCGTCGGGTCCGCTCACGCGGCTGACATTCATGTTCGCCTCCGCGTCGACCTGCGCCGGGCGCAGGAACTGCAGGGTCATCGTGCGCCGCTCGGCCATCTCCATCGTCTCGACGTGGCTCACGAACCCGGCCGTGGTACCGGCCAGGCCGCCGGCCCCGCCCATGCACGCCGCCACGCCGGCGCGGGGAGACACCGCGCCGGCGACGAGCACGGTGGCACGCGGCGCATGGACCCTCTGCGCGAGCAGGGCACCAGCAAGGCCGAGCGGCGTGCCCAGGCCCACGCCGACGACGTCGTCGTCGAGGACCTCGCGGGCGAGGCAGCACGCCATCAGCACGGCCGTTTCGGCGTTATCCATGGGCGTCTTCGACCAGCTCGATCAGCGCGCCCCCGCTCGCCGCGGGGTCAAGGAAGGCCACGCGAGTTCCGTGCGCTCCGGCGCGCGGCGTGGCGTCGCGCAGCGGCACGCCGACGGCCGCGAGCGCACCGAGCAGCTCGTCGAGGCCCTCGACAGCCAGCGCCACGTGATGCACGCCCGCCTCGCCGCGCGCGATCGCGGCAGCCGCACGCGAGTCCTCGCGCGCCGGCGCGACCAGTTCGAGGGTTGTGTCGCCGGCGCTGACCCAGAGGATGCGCAGACCGAGCTCGGGCTCCTCGAACGGCCCGCGAACCTCGAGCCCCAGCCGTTCGCGGAACAGCCCGGCGGCCGTCTCGAGCTCCGGCAAGAGGATCCCGATGTGCGCGCAGCCGCGAACGGAGTCCGTCATGCCGGAGCGAAGTGCAGGATGTCGTCGATCGAGCCGCAGCGATCGGAGCGCCAGATCGCCCGCACCGCCGAACCCGGCTCGAGCGACTCGGCACCATCGCCGAGGCGGTGAAGCAGCGGCTGCGAAGCGCCGGCGATGCGGATCAGCCCGAGCGCCGGCGCGCCGGGGAGGTGATGGGCGACGGTCACGGCTTCGAGCGTCCCGCGCGCGTCGAGCTCGACCGTGTCGCGCAGATGCGCTCCATCCGGTGCGAACGGCGCAGCCGGCACGGCGGTGTACTGCCCGTTCGTCGAGCCGACGAGGCGACCGTCGCTCAGGCCGTTCAGCGCGTCGCGCTGCACGGCACCGGCGGTGTAGGCGTAGGGCAGGCTGATCTCCTGGTCGAAGACGAGCTCCTCCATCAGTCCTCGATCACGCTGAAGTGGCGAATATCGGCGAGGCTCCCGACCCGTTCCTCGCGGGGGCGGAACACGGCCCGCACGCGCTTGCCGACGCCAATCTGCGCCGGCTCGGTCGCGTCGAGCAGATGATAGATCGACGTGTCGGCACCGTCGAAGCGCACGAGGCCGAAGCCGTAGGGAACGGGGCGCTGCACGCCGGTCATCGGATCGATGAACGGCACGTAGACGATCGTGCAGCCGGCGAGCACCCCGTCCGGACCGACCTCGACCCACTCGTCCATTGGCAGCCCGGAGAGCCCGCAGACCGGTCGCGGTGGCACCATCACGTTGCCGGCGGCGTCGCGCGTCGCGAGGATCCTGCCCTCGTCGCGCAGGGCTTTGAAGAACCGCGTTGCGTGCCGTCCTGCCGCGAAGCGGTAGCGCAGCGTGATCTGCTGCTCGATGCGGATCGCCTGATCGCGATTGAAAGCCGCGGCTTCCCGGGCGTTCACTTCGGCCGCTCCGCGGAGAGGATCATCACGTCGGTCCACGCGTTGCCGCCGTAGCCGGTGGCCAGCGCGCGCGTGACATCGGGGATCTGGTGGGCTCCCGCCTCTCCCATCACCTGCATCGCCGCCTCGGCGACGCGAATCATCGCCGTGGCACCGACCGGATTCGTCGAGAGCACGCCCCCGGAGGGGTTCACCGGCAGCGGCCCGTCGATCAACGTCACGCCGTTGTCGATCAGCTTGCCGCCGCCGCCCATCGGGCAGAAACCGAGGTTCTCGCACATCGCCAGCTCCGCATAGGTCGCCGGCTCGTAGACCTCGGCGACGTCGAAGTCGCGCAGCGGGTCCTCGATCCCGGCGTGCGCGTAGGCCTTGCGTGAGGCCGCTTGCAGCGAGCGCATGACCGCGAGGCGCTTGGGGCTGTCGCCCATGTACTGCTGGTCGTGCGCCGTAGCTACCGCGTGAACCCAGGCCGGGCGATCGGCCGACTCGGCGGCCACCTCTTCGGCCGCCATCACGATCGCGCAGGCGCCGTCGGAGGCGGGACACATGTCGAGTCGGTGGATCGGGTAGGCGAGCATCTCCGAGGCCAGGACGTCCTCGACTGTCACATCCGGCATCTTCAGGTGGGCGTGCGGGTTCAGGCAGGCGTTGCGACGAGCCTTGACCGCCACCTTCGCCGCCTGCTCGGGCGTGACGCCGCTTTCCGCGATGTAGGTCGAGGCCATTGATGCGAAGTTGCCGATCGCACCGGCCATCACGGCGCGCTCCCAGATCGGATCCCCCACCGTTGTGATCGCCGACTGCGTCGAGCCCTCCGACTGCTTCTGGAAGCCGACCCCGAGCACGCGCCGGTGACGACCGGCGGCAACGAGGTGGTAGCAGGCAAGCGCGACGCTCGCCCCGACTGTGCCTCCGGTGTTGAGCTTGTACAGCGGCTTCCCGAGCGCTCCGAGCGCGCCGACGAAGAGTTGGTCGACGAGGTAGATCCCCTCGAACATCTCCATGTTGCCGGCGACCACCGCATCGATGTCCGCGAGCGCCAGGCCGCGCGAGGCCAGGCAGCGATCGATCGCTTCGCGGGCGATCTCGGCCATCGAGGCGTCGAAGCGGCGCCCGTGGTCGGTCTGCCCGGTCGCGACGATGGCGGCGCGCACCGCGCCACGGCTCATGTCGCGGCCTCCAACAGCACGACGTGATAGCTCTGCGCGGCGAGGCCGCTGGTCGCACAGATCAGCGCGCGATGCCCGTTTCCGTCGCGCAGCCGGCGCGCGGCGGAAACGACGGAGTGCAGACCCGCCACCGAACCGGCGCTGCCGGCGAGCCAGCCTCCGGAGTCGTTGACCTCGCCGTGCTCGAAGCGCTCGACGAGCGCTTCGCCGCCGCCAAGTCCGACGGCCTCGCCAAGCATCAGGTGCTGGTGGGCGAACGGCGCTGCCAGCTCGATGAGGTCGACGTCGGCGAGGCTCCAGCCTGCCCACTCGAGCGCATCGCGCACCGCTTCGGCGGCCTGCGGGACGGCGGCGAGATCGTCGCGCTCGCGCCAGTAGGCGCCAGCCCGGGTGGCGGTGGCGACGATCTGCACCGCCGGGCGATCGAGCTTGCGCCGCTGCCCGCCGCTGCAAATCACCATCGCCGAGGCGGTGTCCATGAGCGGCGCTCGGTCGAGCACGCGCAGCGGCGTCGCGGTCGGCGCGGAGGCCAGCACATCCTCAACGCTGACCGCCTCGAGCACCTTGGATCGCTTGCGCGCCGCCGCGACGACCCGCGCAGAGTGCTCGGCGCTGGCGGCCCCGCGCGCGTACAGAGACGAGGCCTGGAAGGCGGCGATGATCGTCTCGTCGGGATCGATCTGGCGCTCGTAATAGGGGTCGAATGCCGCCAGCTCGATCGTGTGCGCGTCGCCCTCGGACTCTTTCGCGTGCGCGACGACGACGTTGAGGTGCTGGTCGCCGTCGTCGATCCGCGCACAGGCATAGCCGATCGCCTGCGCGCAGTCGGCGGCCACCTTCGCCTCGGAGCCGTAGGCGCCGCAGGCCACCTCGTTGACGTTCATGCTCGAGATCGTGCGCCCGTCCCAGAAGTCCTGGCTCGCCGTCACCGCGCCAGTGACGTCCGCCAGCACGACACCGGCGTCGGCGAGAGCCGGCGCGACCGCCTCCCAGGCGAGCTCGTTGATGCTCACGTCCTGGAGCGTGGGTGCCGTGCGGGCCTCACCTAGACCGACGATCCAGGTGTCGCTCGCGGCGCCGCTCATCCGCCGCTAATCTACCAAACGATTGGTCGGTCGGTCAACCCGCTGTCTGGTAGCCTGCGCCTCGGTGACGGCTCACTTGAGCGCCGGATCCACGCCATCATGCACGGTCCTCTCGCCATCGCGTCACTTCGCTCACAGAGGCGGGCCGCGTGAGCGGCTCTGCCGAGGTCGTGATCCTCGGTAGCGGTGCGGCCGGCCTCAGCGCGGCGATCGCTGCCGCGGACCGGGGCGCGCGCGTGACGCTGCTCGAGGCCGCCGCCAAGGCCGGCGGCACGACGGCGCTCTCCGGCGGCGTCGCCTGGATTCCGGGACACCCGGCGGACGACACGCCGCAGGCAGCGCTCCGCTACCTGCGAGCTGTCGCACTCGGGGACTGTGACGACGAGCTCTGCGGCGTCTTTGCGCGCGGGGCGGCCAGCGTTGCCCGCGCACTCGAGGCCGCCGGCGATCTCCTCTGGCAGCCGCTCGCCTACCCCGACTATCACGCCGAGCTGCCCGGCGGGCGCCGCCAGGGTGGCCGCTCGCTCGAGCCGCAACCGATGCCGGCGAGCGCCGAACTGGCTGCGCAGGTGCGCGACGCGCCCAACGTCGAGTTCCCGGTCACCTACCACGAGCTCGCCACCGGCGAGTTCGACCGTGAGGTCGTCGGCCGGCGCGCGCGCGAGGGGGTGTTGACGCTCGGGCGGGCGCTGGTCGCGGCCCTGCTCGACGCCGCCCGGCGGCGGGGCGTTCAGATGCGCTTCGGCGCCCGCGCTCAGCGGCTCCTGCTCGAGCGCGGGGACGTCGCCGGTGTGCACCTGGAGGGCGCGAGCGTGCGCGGGCGGGTCGTGCTCGCCTGCGGCGGCTTCGAGCGCGATGCCGGCCTCGTGCGCGCGCTGCTGCGCGGTCCGATGGTCGCTCCCGCCGGCGTCCCGACCAATCGCGGCGACGGGCTGCGGATGGCGCAGTCCGCCGGCGCCGGCTTGGGCAACCTCAGCGAGGCGTGGTGGTCGCCGGCGATGCGGGTCCCTGGCGAGATGATCGACGACGCCGAGATGTTCCGCCTGATCCTCACCGAGCGGGCGCGGCCCGGCAGCGTGATCGTCGACTCGCGCGGGCGTCGGTTCGCAGACGAGGCCCAGAACTACAACGACTTCGGCCGCTCGCTGCACGAGTTCGATCCCGCGGCCATGGCGTTCCCGCGGGTGCCCTCGTGGATGATCTTCGACGCGGGCTACCGCCGCAGCTACAGCGTCGGGCCGCTGCGCCGTCGCGCGGCCGACCCCGAGTGGCTCGCGCGGGCCAACGACATCGGCTCGCTCGCCGAGCTGATCGGGGTGCCGGCGGATCCGCTGCGCGACTCGCTCGCGCGCTTCAACGCGCTGGCGCACGCGGGAGCCGACGAGGACTTCGGCCGCGGCGATTACGTCTACGACCGCTACATGGGCGATCCTCGGGCGCCGCACCCCGTGCTTGCCCCGATCGAGGAGCCCCCGTTCTACGCCCTGCAGGTTCTCCCGGGCTGTCTGGGCACGAAGGGCGGGCCGCGCACGGACTCCCACGGGCGCGTGCTGAGCGCACCCGATTCGAGCCCGATCTCCGGCCTCTACGCCGCCGGCAACGCGGCGGCGAGCCCGTTTGGTTTCGCCTACCCCGGGGCCGGCGGAACGATCGGCCCGGCACTCGTGTTCGGGCATCGCGCGGGCGAAGCGGCCGCGCTCGACTGACACTCGACAGCGAAGGAGAGGAGATGCTGAACGACAAGGTGTGCCTGGTAACCGGCTCAGCCGGTGGCATCGGCCGGGCGACCGCAATTGAGATGGCGCGCCAGAAGGCGGCGGCGGTGATGGTCTGCGACATCAATGACGAGGGCGGACGTGAAACCGTCGAGCTCGTGCGAGCCGAAGGAGCCGACGCGGCCTACCGCCACTGCGACATGCGCGAGGGAAACGACATACGCGCGGTGATCGAAGCGACGGTCGAGCAGTTCGGCGGTCTCGACGTGCTGCACAACAACGCCGGCGTGCATGAGTCCGACTTCACCACCGACCTCACGGTCGAAACGCTCCCAGAGGAGATCTTCGAGCGCATCTACCAGATCAACCTGCGCGGTCCGTGGCTCGCGATGAAGTACGCGGCGCCGCACCTGCGCGCGTCCAAGCGCGGACCCTCGATCATCAACGCCGGATCCACGGGCGGAATCACCGGCTACCCGAACATGAACGCCTACGGTGCGACCAAGGGCGGGCTGATCCAGCTGACGCGCTGCGTGGCGGTGGACCTGGCGCCGGCCGTGCGGGTCAACGCGTACGCCCCGGCCTCGGTCGACACGCAGATGGTGCGCAAGTTCATCGAGGCCGCCGAGGACAAGGACGCGATCATGACCTTCATGGTCGCAACGCATCTCGTCCCCCGCCTCGGCCTTCCCGAAGAGGTGGGCAAGCTCGTCTGCTTCCTCGCCTCCGACGACGCCGCCTGGATCACCGGTTCGATCTTCCCGATCGACGGCGGCAGCCTGGCGTGGCGCGGGAGCAACACCTGAGAGGAGAATGCAATGACCGTCAATCGATCCCCCTTGCCCTTCATCGGGCCGGTCGGCGAGCCGCGGCTCGACCCGGTGCCGGGCGTCGAGGGCAAGTTCAACGGCGTGATGGCGTGGCGGCCCGAGCTGCTCGCGGCGTTCTTTGAGTTCTACGCGAAGGTTTGGACCGAAGGCGTCCTCGACCTGCGCGTGAAGGACCTCTGTCGAATGAAGATCGCCCGCACGGTCGGTTGTCGGATGTGTCAGAACACGCGCTTCAAGATCGCGGAGGGCCACACCGTCGAGGACGACTACCTCGACATCGATGACTTCGAGCGCGGCGACTACACCGACGCCGAGAAGGCCGCGCTGCGCTACGTCGAGGCGTTCTGCGTCAACGCACAGATGATCAGCGACGCGCTGGTCGAGGACCTCAAGCGCCACTACGGACCGGCTGAGATCATCGAGCTCTCGATCCTCGCCGCCGCGATAGGCGGCTTTGCCTCGATCAACGTCGCCCTCAACGTCGCCCCGGACACCGAACAGCTCGCCGTGTTCGACTTCGCCGACACCTCGAGCGCCTGATCAGGAGGACCCTCCATGCCCACCAGCGTCAACCACCACCTCGGGCTGCGCGTCGAGAACCTCGAGCGATCGGTCCAGTTCTACGCGGACGCCTTCGGCGCGCGCCTGCGCACCCAGCCGATGGAGTACGGGCCACCCGACGCCGGCGCAATCCTCGACGGCCCCGCCGATCTGCGCTTCCGCGTCTGCCACGTCGGCTTCGACGAGGGGACGATCGAGCTCTTCGAGCTCGGCGAGCCCCACCGGCGCACGCAGGCGATTCCAGCTGTTCGGGGCGGGATCATCCACTACGCCGTCGAGGTGGACGACGTCGAGGCCGCGCTGGCGCGCGTCGAGCGGGCGGGTGGCAAGCGGGTGTGGCGGGAGTGCCGCGACATCACCCCCGAGGCGAAGGTCGTCTACGTCACCGATCCCGACGGTCACGTGCTCGAGCTGATCAGCCTGACGATCGACGAGCTCGTCGATGTCATCAACGAGACGGTCGGCGCCGGCGGGGCGCCCCCCGGCCTCGCGACGTAGCACGCCACGATAGGAGCCTGCGATGGATTTTTCCCTGAGCGCCGAACAGGAGAGCCTGCTCGAGCTTGCGCGCGACTTCGCGCGCCGCGAGATCGCTCCGGCCGTGGCGCAGTACGACCGCGAGGAGCGTTATCCGGTCGAGATCATCAGCATGGCTGCGGGGCTCGGGCTGCTCGGCGGCGTGGTGGCGCCCGAGTACGGCGGCGCCGGCCTCGACTACAAGACCTACGCGATGCTGGTCGAGGAGGTCTCGCGCGTCTGTCACGTGATCGGGCTGTCGATGACGCTCGCAAGCGGCCTCGTCGGGAGCTCCGTGGAGGTGTTCGGCACGGAGGAGCAGAAGCAGCGCTATCTGGCCCCGCTCGCCCGTGGGGAGCGCTTTGCGGGCGCCGGCGTGACCGAGGCCCGTTCGGGCACCGACGTCTCGGACATGGACACAGTGGTGCGCAAGGACGGCAGCGACTACGTCATCAACGGCGCCAAGATGTGGATCTCGTTTCTCGATGTCGCGTCGTGGTTTCTGACCTTTGCCCACCTCGGCGTCGATGAGCGCACCGGTCGCAAGCGGATCTGCGCCTTCATCGTCGACGCGGACCTGCCGGGCGTCTCGGTCCATCCGGTCTCCAACAAGTTCGGCTTTCGTCCGGTCAAGACCGGTGAGCTGGTGCTCCAGGACGTGCGTGTGCCGGCCGAGGCACTGCTCGGTGAGGAGGGCCGAGGATTCGCGGTGGCGATGAACGCTGTCGAGAACGGCCGCCTCGGGGTCGCGGCGCGCGCGACCGGCCTCGCCCAGGCCGCGGTGAACGCGATGGTCGACTACGCCAAGCAGCGCGTCGTCTTCCGCGCCCCGATCGCGAGCTTCCAGATGGTGCAGGAGATGATCGCCGACTCGGCCACTGCGACCGACGCCGCGCGGCTGCTCGTGCTGCGCCTGGCGGACCTCAAGGACCGCGGGTTGCGCGCGCGCGCGGAGGCCTCGATGGCGAAGCAGTTCGCGAGCGATGCGGCGATGTCCGCCGCGCTCGCCGCATTCCAGGTTCACGGCGCCTACGGCGTCTCCGACGAGTACGCGGTCGGGCGCTATCTGCGCGACGCGAAGGTGTTCCAGATCGTGGAGGGCAACAACCAGCTACACCGGGCGCTGATCGCCGAGAGCCTGACCGGCATCCGCTGAGGCTGCGAGCACCGCCGCGGCCCGACGCAGCGCGCCGGCACGCTGGCGCCGCCTAGCGCAGCAGGACGGCGTGCGCGAGACCGTCGGCGTTCGGCGAGCTGACCAGCAGGCCGTCGCCGGGCGCCAGACCGGCGAGGTCGAAGCCGGTGCCCCAAAGCGGGCTCCCGGGCGACGGGAGCTCTGCGTCCGTGGCGACCGCTGCCGCGCCGGCGAGAAGGCCCACAGGGACGCTGAGGACACCGCGCAGCAGCAGCGCCCGGCCTTGCAGCTGGGGCGGCAGCTGCTCCTCCCGCAGCTCGCCGTCGGTCTCGATCAGGCTCGCCGGCAGGCACAGCACGGCCGGAACCTCGCCGTGCCAGCGACCGCCGAGCGCCCGCACCGAGCGCCCACTCAGGGCACCGGCGGCGAGCGCCACGCCCGCCCGCGCCGCCTGCTCGCCCTCGCCGCGAGCCGCGCCGGCGAGCAACGCGCGGCGAACCTCGTGCGAGTCATACCAGCTGGTGAGCCGAGCGATTCGTCCGTCGCGCACGTCGAACACGTCGACCGCGTCGAACACCATCGGCGCACCGGTCGCCATGCGGCCGACGAAGCGGATCTCGACCGCGGCCGTCGAGCCGTCGATCACGCGCCTGCCGGGCTCGTCGCGATGCTCTGGGTAGGGCGCCAGCGCGTCACGGAAGTACTTGGCCACTGCGGACGCCCCACGGCGGCTCGCACCGGGGGCCTCGAGCACCGCGTCGTCGCACATCAGCGCCTCGAGCCCGTGCCAGTCCTCACTGTTGAGTCCCTCGAAATATGCGTCGAGCAGCGCGTGCATCGCCGCGGCGGTCATCGCGGCGCCCCGACGATCGCGACGCACGAGGCGACGCCGGGCCCGCCGAGCGTGTGCGCGAGACCGCGGCGCGCGCCGTCCACCTGGCGCTCGCCGGCGCGGCCGATCACCTGGTCGGCGATCTCCTTGATCATCCGCACACCGGTCGCCCCCACGGGATGCCCGCAGGC
>Ga0209415_10011659_pt1 | contig 14764 bp, 14 predicted proteins | sample PeaSoiSIISIP2007_FD_187696 | JGI IMG/M metagenome (GOLD analysis project Ga0209415, IMG submission 187696) | Peat soil microbial communities from Weissenstadt, Germany - SII-SIP-2007 (SPAdes) (version 2) | ecosystem: Environmental > Terrestrial > Soil > Wetlands > Peat | place: Germany...
CGCCGCCCGGCTACGCGACGCCTGGCTACGGGCCGCCGCCCGGCTACGCGACGCCTGGCTACGGGCCGCTGCCCGGCTACGGGCCGCCGCCCGGCTACGGGCCGCCGCCCGGCTACGGGCCGCCGCCCGGCTACGGCGCGCCCCTCCCGAAGGCCGGCAGCGCCGCGACCGGACCGCTCCCCATGCACCCGATGACGACGTCGGACGTCCTCGACGGGGTGTTCAAGATCCTCAAGGCCAACTTCCGCACGATCGCGGTCATCGTGGCCACGCTGGTCGTCCCCGTGCAGCTCGTCGTGGCCTTCAGCGAGCGCAACGTGCTGGGAGGCCGCGGCATCGTGGCCGTCTTCAACGACCCGTCCGTCGGCCACTCGTCGTCGCCGTCGCTGGTGCCCTACATCGCCCTGCTCGTCAACTACCTGCTGCTCCCGTTCGTCGGCGCCGCCCTCGCGCAGGTGGCGTCGGCCTCCTATCTCGGCCGCCAGATCGGTGCCCGCGAGGCGCTCGCGGGCGTGTGGCACCGGGCGGGGACGCTGTTCATGGCCTGGTCGGTGCACTTGGGCGCCGAGCTGCTCGGTCTCGTGGCATGCGGCGTGGGCGCGTTCTTCGTGATGCCCCTGTTCCTCATGTTGGCGCCCGTCATCGTCCTCGAAGGACTGCCGTTCTGGAAGGCGACGCGGCGCAGCTGGGGGCTCGCCTCCCGCCGGTACTGGGCGACGTGGGGCATCGCCATCCTCGCCGGCATCGTGGCCTATCTGATGGGCCAGGTCCTCGGCGCCCTCCCGACGGTCGGCGCCTTCCTGATCGGCCTGCACTGGGGGTGGCTGTTGCTCGCCGCCGGCACCAGCCTCACCGCGCTGATCGTGACCCCCGTCGCCGGTCTCACCGCGACCCTGCTGTACTTCGACGCGCGGATCCGTACGGAAGGCCTCGACCTGCAGGTGATCGCCTCGGATCTCGCCACCAGTGGCGCGTGATCCCGACAGCATCCGGCGAGCGGCCCACGACATCCTCGCCGAGCCGCAGTTCCGGACCCAGCCGCAGTCGGCCCTGGAGCGGGCCCGGCACTGGGTCGGCCAGCAGGTCGCCCGGGCGCTCGACGACGTCCTGGGCGGGCATCTCACCGTGCTCGGCGCGATCGTGCTCGTGGCCTTCGTGGTGGCGCTGGTGGCGCTCGTGGTGTGGGCGATCCGTGGTCGCCAGGGCGCCGTGTCGGCCTACGGCCCGCCGGTCAGCGACGTACGCCGACCGCCCGCCGACTGGCTGGCCGAAGCCGCCGCGTGCGAGGCCCGCGGCGACTGGCGGGCGGCGCTGCGCGCCCGGTACCGCGCCCTCGTCGCCGAGCTGGCCCGGCGCGGGGTGGTCGACGAGATCCCGGGCCGCACGACCGGGGAGTACCGGGCCGAGCTGACCGCGACCGTTCCGCGGTCGGCGGCGACGTTCTCGGGCGCGACGGATCTGTTCGAGCTCGCCGTCTACGGCCACGGCGAGGTCGGTCCCGGCGAGGCGGCCGAGTTGCAGTCGCTCGCCGACGAGGTGCTGGCGGGGGCCCGATGACCTCGCCGGCCACGCCGGTGCGCTCGCGCCTCCGCCGCTGGGCACCGTGGCTGTGGGTCGCGGCCGTCCTCGTCGCCGTCGGTGTCGTCGCCGGCCCGTCCGGGCAGGGGAGCGTCCTCGACCCGAACGGGACCGGCCCCACCGGCGCCAAGGCGCTCGTGCTCCTCCTCCGCCAGTACGGCGCGCAGGTGACGATCGACCGGGGCGTCCCCGGCCCTGGTGTCGACGCCGCGGTCGTGCTGACCGACCAGCTCGACCAGGCCCGCCGCGCCGCGCTCGGCCCCTGGGTGCACGCCGGCGGGCTGCTCGTCGTCGCCGACCCGACCTCGCAGCTGCAGGTCGGCGCCGCGACCCAGGTCGGCAACGGCATCACCGTCCACGACCTGACTCCCTCGGGCGAGTGCGCACTGCCCGGGCTCGCCCAGGTCCAGCAGCTGTCCGTCGGCCCGAGCCTGCTGCTGCGCGTCCCTCCGGGCGAGGCCGCGACCGCGTGCTATGGCTACGACACGAGCGGCGGCGAGCACACGTTCTTCCTCCTCGCCGTGCGCAACGGGTCGGGCGCGGTGGTCGGCCTGGGCGGCGCCGGGCTGTGGACCAATGCCCGCCTGGACCAACTCGACAACGCCGCGCTCGCCGTCGACCTCCTCGCCCCGGCCGACGGCGGGCATGTCGACATCCTCGTGTCGGCGCCCGGGAGCGGCCACCAGGGCGTGTTCGACCTGCTCAGCCCCCGCCTCAAGTGGGCCCTGCTCGAGCTGGTCGTCGCCTTCGCGGTGCTGGTCGCGTGGCGCGCCCGCCGCTTCGGACGCCCCATCACCGAGACCGGACCCGTCCAGCTGGCAGGCTCCGAGATCGTGTCGGCCACCGGTGAGCTGATGGCGCGCTCGGGCAACCGCGACGCGGCGGCGCGCCAGCTGCGCGACGCGGCGACCGCCCGTCTCGGCACCGCGCTCGGGCTGGGTCCGCGCGCCCGCACCGACATCGTCGCCGAGGCGCTCGCGGCCCGGTCCGGGATCCCCGCGGCGCGAACCCGTGCCCTGCTCGATCCGACGCCGGTCACGGGCGACGCCGACCTCGTGCGCCTGGCGGGCGCGCTCGCCGAACTCGACCGGGAGGTGACCCGTGGCCGACCCCCAGCCCGCGTCTGAGCAACAGGCGCGCGACGCGGTGCATGCCGTCCGCCAGGAGGTCGCCAAGATCGTGATCGGCCAGGAGGGGACGCTCTCGGGCCTCGTGGTCGCGCTCCTCGTGCGCGGCCACGTCCTGCTCGAAGGTGTGCCCGGCGTCGCCAAGACGCTGTTGGCCAAGGCCGTCGCCGGCGCGCTGCAGCTCGACTTCCGTCGTGTGCAGTTCACCCCCGACCTGATGCCGTCGGACCTGATCGGGCAGTCGATCTACGAGCAGCGCACCGGCGAGTTCCGTTTCCGGGAGGGGCCGCTGTTCACCAACCTCCTGCTCGCCGACGAGATCAACCGCACCCCGCCCAAGACCCAGGCCGCGTTGCTCGAGGCGATGGAGGAGCGGCAGGTGTCCGTCGACGGGACGACCCGTGCGCTGCCCGCTCCGTTCATGGTGGTGGCCACGCAGAACCCCATCGAGTACGAGGGGACCTACCCGCTGCCCGAGGCACAGCTCGACCGGTTCCTGTTCAAGCTCGTGGTCGGCTATCCCACGGCCGAGCAGGAGGTGGCCGTCCTGACCATGCACGACCGCGGCCTCGACCCGCACGAGCTGACGTCGCTGCGACGGGTCGCCGGGCCCGCCGACCTGGACGCGGGCCGGCGAGAGGTCGACGCGATCCGGGTCGATCCCGTGGTCCTCGCCTACATCGTCGCCATCGCCCGCGCCACGCGCGACTCGCCGTCGCTGCGGCTCGGCGTGTCGCCGCGCGGGGCCACGATGCTGCTGCACGCGTCCAAGGCGTGGGCGTGGATGTCGGGACGGCCGTTCGTCACGCCCGACGAGGTCAAGGCGATGGCCAAGCCGACCCTGCGCCACCGCATCGTGGTCAGACCCGAGGTCGAGCTCGAGGGTGTGACCGCCGACGGCGTCCTCGACGGGATCCTGGCGACGGTGCCGGTGCCGCGGTAGCGGGGAGGGGTCGTGTTCCCCGTGCCGACGGCGCGCGGTGTGGCCGTCGCCGCCGCGCTCGCGGTCGCTGTGCTGATCGTGCCGTTGCCGACGCCGTGGGGATTCGTCGCCGCGGTGGGCCTGCTCGTCTCTGCCGGCGCTTTCGATCTCGTGCTGGCCATCGACCCCGACCGCATCGGGATCCAGCGCGAGCTGCCGTCATCGCTCACGGTCGGCGGCTCGGGCGAGATCCGGTGGCGCGTGACCAATCCGTCGGACCGCCGTGTCCGCACGGCCGTCGCCGACGAGCTCGCACCGTCGCTCGCCGCCACCCGGCGGCGGGTCGTGCTCGCCGTGCCACCGGGCGGCACCGTCACCGCACGCGCCACCATCACCCCCACCCGGCGCGGTCTGTTCTCGCCCGAGGAGGTCGTCGTGCGGGTCGAGGGACCGCTCGGGCTCGTCTCCCGCCAGCGGACGCGCTCGATGCCCGGTGTGCTCAGGGTGCTCCCGCCGTTCCGCTCGCGCGACCAGGTGGAGCTGCGCGTCGAGCAGGCGCAGCTGCTCGAGCTGGGCTTGCGTACGGCGCGCAACCGCGGGGGCGGGACCGAGTTCGACTCGTTGCGCGACTACACCGTCGACGACGACGTGCGGCGCATCGACTGGGCGGCGACCGCGAGAGCGCGGCACGCGGTGGTGCGGACCTACCGGGCCGAGCGCAACCAGCAGGTCATCGTGCTGATCGACAACGGCCGGGTGATGGCCGGCCAGGTGGGCGGCGTGCCGCGGGTGGAATGGGCGATGGACGCGGCGATGGCGCTCACGGTCGCCGCGTCGCGGCTGGGCGACCGCTGTGGGCTGGTCGCGTTCGACCGCGTGGTGGAGAGCATCGTCGCGCCCGCGGGGGGACGGGCTCAGCTGGGCCGGGTGACCGGCGCGCTCTTCACCCTCGAGCCGCAGCTCGTCGAGAGCGACTACCTGGGCGCGTTCGCCGCGACCGTGGCGAGGTTCCGGCGACGGGCGCTGCTGGTGCTCATCACCGAGCTCGCAGAGGAGGCGATGACGGACACGCTCGTCCCCGCCCTGCCCCTGCTGCTCGCCCACCACCTCGTCATCGTGGCGTCGGTGTCGGATGCCGACGTCGTGCGCTGGGCGTCGGAGACCCCCGCCGATGCCCACGCCGCCTACCGCACCGCGGCCGCAGCCGCGGCCGCAGGGCGGCGCGGCCGCGCGGCCAGCCTGCTGACCGCGCTCGGCGCGGTGGTGGTCGACGCCCCGCCCGGGCAGCTGGCGAGCCGTCTCGTCGACACCTACCTCGAGGTCAAGGCGACGGGACGCCTGTGACCGGCGCGTGCCCGAGCGGACCGGGCACGGGGTGCTCACCGAGCGCGCCGGTCAGACCCCGCGCCGCGCCGGCGCGGCCGAGCACGATCACGTACGCGACGAAGGCCGCTTCCACGACGGCGCCGATGCCGACGCGCACCGGCGTCGACAGCGCCGAACCGGCGACGAACCCTTCGATGGTCCCGGCGACGAGGAAGGTCAGGATCAGGCCGGCGACGATGACCACCGAGCGTCGGCCCTCCTCGGCGACGGCTACCGACCGGGGCCGGTCGCCGGGGTCGATGAGCGCCCAACCGAGGCGCAACCCTGCCGCACCGGCGACGATCACCGAGCTCAGCTCCAGCAGCCCGTGGGGGAGGATCAAGCCGAAGAACTCGGGCAGTTTGTGGGCATTGGCGAACAGTCCCGCCGCCAAGCCGAGGCTCGCGCCGTTCTGGGCCAGCGCGAGCACCGTCAACACGCATCCGGCGATCCCGCCGGCGAACGCGAGGAACGCGACTTCGATGTTGTTCGTCTGCACCTTCGCCGCGAACTGCGCCGACGGTTGCGAGCTGTAGTACGCCCTGAAGTCGTGGTTGATGTACGTCTGGCGCAGCGCGGCCGACCCGACCGCGTCGATCGCCCTCGGGGAATGGGCCAGCCACACCCCGATCACGACGGCGGGCACGAAGAAGGCCAGCGCGCTCACCACGATGAACCGACGTGCGTGCCACACCGCGGCCGGGAACGTGGCGGTGAAGAAGCGGCCGAGCGAGCGCAGCGAGCGGTGCGGCGTCCCGTACACGATGGCGTTGGCCCGCCCGACCAGGGCGGTCAGGCGTGCCGTCAACGCCGGATCACCGAAGTAGGTGCGGGCGTAGCTCAGGTGCGAGGACGTCCGCTGGTACAGGCGGACGAGCTCCTCGAGCTGGCCCGCGTCGAGTCGTCGGACGCCCCGCTCGGCCGCCGCACACAAGGCGGACAACCGGTCCCACGCCGGCTGATTCGCGGCGAGAAATCGGTCGATATCCATCCCGGTACCCTACGACCGGAGGAAGGCCGACTTGACTGAACTGGGCATCGTCACCCCCGAAGCCGTTGTCCTCGAGTTCGAGACGGCCGGGGTGGGCTCGCGTCTCATCGCCAAGGTCCTCGACCTGCTCGTTCAGGGCGCCGCGGCGGCGCTCGTCATCACCGCTGCGGTCATCCTCGGCTCGACGCCGGTCGGCCTCGCGGGGGTCTATTTCGGTGTTTTCCTCATCGTCTTCGGCTATCCCCTCGCGATGGAGACGTTGTGGCGCGGCCGCACGCTCGGCAAGGCGGCGATGGGGCTCAGGGTCGTCACCATCGAAGGGGCACCGATCCGCTTCCGGCACGCACTCGTGCGCGACGCGCTGGGCCTCGTCGACTTCTACGTGACGAGCGGCGGCGCCGCCATCCTCAGCGTGCTCCTCACGAAGCGCAACCAGCGCCTCGGTGACCTCGCGGCGGGCACGCTCGTGCTCCGAGAGCGCCGAGCGTCACAGACCGTCACCGCGGTCTCCTTCTGGGTGCCGCCGGGGTGGGAGGGGTACGCGGCGACGCTCGACGTGAGCGGCCTGACGGGCGCCGACTACCAGGTGGTGCGTTCGTTCCTCGTCCGCGCGCAGACGCTCGATCCGTGGACGCGTGACCGCCTCGCGCGCGAGATCGCGACTGCGATCCTGCCGCGCTTGCGTCACCAGCCGCCGCCCGGCGTGCCGGCCGAGGTGCTGCTGGTATGTGTCGCAGCGCTGTACCAGCAGCGCCAGCGGAGCGTGCCCCGCCCCATGGAGGCGCCACCGGCGTACGCGCCCACAGCGCCACCGGCGTACGCGCCAGCGGCGCCCCCCGCGCCGGTGGGACCGCCGGTCGCACCCGCGGCACCCGCACTGCCGATACCGGACGGGTTCCGCCCCCCCGACTGAGTACGCTGGCACGGTGACCGTCTACCTCGATCACGCCGCGACCACGCCGCTGCGGCGCGAGGCGTTCGACGCGATGCTCCCGTGGTTGACGGGCGCGTTCGGCAACCCCTCCGGTGGGCATCGCGTCGCACGCGCGGCGCGGCGAGCGGTCGACGACGCGCGCGAGACGGTCGCTGCGGTGCTCGGGTGCGACGCGGGTGAGATCGTGTTCACCTCCGGCGGGACCGAGGCGGACAACCTCGCGGTGGCGGGCGTCCTCGCGGCGACGGGTGGCGGCGCGGTGTGCACCGCGATCGAGCACCACGCCGTGCTACACGCGGTCGAGGCCCGCGGCGGACGGATCGTCGGCGTCGACGGGGACGGTCTGGTCGACCTCGACCTTCTCGGCGCGTCGCTCTCGGCCGACACTGCGCTGGTGTCGGTGATGCTCGCCAACAACGAAGTCGGTACCATCGAGGACCTCCACGCGGTGGCGGCCGTGATGGCCGCGCACGCCCCACGTGCCGTCCTCCACACCGACGCGGTACAGGCCGCACCGTGGCTCGATGTGGCCACGCTGGGCGCGCCGGCCGGGCTGCTCTCGATCGCCGGCCACAAGTTCGGCGGCCCGCAGGGCGTCGGCGCGCTCGTGGTCCGAGCCGGCGTGCCCCTCGTCCCGCTGCTGCGCGGCGGGGGGCAGGAGCGCGAGCGGCGCAGCGGCACCCACAACGTCGCCGGCATCGTCGGCATGGCGGCCGCGTTGGCGGCATCGGCCGCTGATCGCGAGGAGGCCGTCTCCGCCGTGCGCCTCCGGCGCGATCGCCTCGCGAGCGGGATCGCGGCCGCGCTCGACGGGGTCACTTTGACGGCCGCGACGGCGCCCCGCCTCCCCAACATCGCCCACCTGCGTCTGGAGGGCGTGGACAACGAGGCGCTGCTGCTCCTCCTCGACGACGCTGACGTGTGCGCCTCGGCCGGGTCGTCCTGCGCGAGCGGGGCGACGGAGCCGTCGCACGTCCTGGCGGCGATGGGTGTCGGTCGCGACGAGGCCCGGAGCGCGTTGCGCCTCTCGCTCGGGCGGACGAGCACCGACGACGACGTCGCCATGGGCGTCTCGTCGGTGGTGACCGCGGCGACCCGGTTGCGCAGCCCCGCGGCCGTCGCCCGCTGACGTGCGCGTCCTCGTCGCGCTCTCGGGCGGTGTCGACTCGTCCGTCGCCGCGTCCATCCTGATCGACGAGGGTCACGACGTCGTCGCCGCGACGATGAAGCTGTGGGGCGGCGCGCAGGACTCGGGCTGTTGCTCCGTCGCCGACGTCGAGGACGCCCGCTGGGTCGCCCGTCAGCTCGGCATCGACCATCACATGTTCAACTTCACCGACGAGTTCGATGCGAGGGTGGTCGCCCCGTATGTCGCCGACCACGCGGGCGGGCGGACGCCGAACCCGTGCATCGAGTGCAACCGGCACCTGAAGTTCGACCGGCTGATGCACCGGGCCTCCCAGCTCGGCTTCGACGCGGTGGCGACCGGCCACCACGCGCGGATCACCGCCGATCACCGGCTGCTGCGGGGCGTGGACCGGGCCAAGGACCAGAGCTACGTCCTCTGTCACCTCACGCGGGGCCTGCTGGCCCGGCTGCGGTTCCCCGTCGGGACGATGACCAAGGCAGAGGTGCGCGAGCGGGCCGCGTCGCTGGGCCTGCGCACCGCGGCCAAGCCCGACAGCCAGGACACGTGCTTCGTGACCGCGTCCGGCGGCCGCGAGCAGTTCCTCGGCTCACGGATCGACCTTCATCCGGCGCGGGTGGTCGATCGCGCCGGGGTGACGCTGGACGAGGTCGCGGCGGTCGAGCTGGTGACGGTCGGCCAGCGGCGCGGCCTCGGCGGCGGGGGAGGCGAGCGGCGCTACGCCCTCGACGTGGACGTGCGCAACCGGACGGTCACCGTCGGGTCGCTCGAGGAGCTCTGCACCGCCGCGGTCGCGCTCGCCGACGTCACGTGGGTCGGCGTGGCGCCTGCCGCGGGCTGTGAGGTCGACGTGCAGCTGAGCGCGCACGGACGGCCCGTGGGCGCGGTGTGGGACGGCGACGGCGTGCGCTTCCACCGTCCGGAGCGGCGGCCCGCGCCGGGGCAGGCCGCGGTGCTCTACGCGGGGGACGAGGTCCTCGGCGGGGGCACCGTGCGCGCGTCAGCGGTCTCCGTCCCCGCCTGACGCGGCGGGCGCGCCGACGGGCAGACGCCGCTCGGCGGCGTGGGCGAGGACCAGCCCGGGTCGCGTCGGCGTGAACAGCAGGCGTGCCGATGCGCCGTGGTCCTCCTTGCGTCGGCCGCGCCGGAGCACCATCGGCACCTTCTCCGTGAGGCGCAGCTCGAGGCGGATCCCCGGGGCGCCCTGCGTCAGGTCGAGGCTGTCGGAGTCGGGACGCTCCGGACCGAGCTGCTCGATCACGGCGCGGACGTACAGCACCGGCTCCCTCAGGCTCATCGGGTCGTGCAGCACAACGCCGGCGGGTACGAACACGAACCACCGGCGGCTGAGCTGGTGCAGGGCGCGACCACAGACGACCGCGCACGGGACGGCCGCGACCGCGACCAGCCCTCCGAGCACCCAGTGGCCGCCGGCGAGGAGGAGCGCGGCGGCCGGCAGCGGACCGACGACGAGCACCCACGCCAGCTCGAGCGGGCCGACGATCAGCGCGCCGGGCGGGGCGAGCGGGAAGCGCCGCTCGTTGGGGTAGGCCGGTCCGTTCACGCAGAGCAGCCCGGTCGCCGGGAGTGACACCACGACCGTCGCCACCGCCGCCCACCCGGCTGCCAGGCCCGTCGCCACCGCCGACGGGTGGCCGGTCGCGGCGGCGGCCACGACGGCGGCCAGCACCGCCGGCGCGGCACAGCGCAACGCGGTGAGGCCGACGGGGGCCGGCACGAGCGTCGCGACCAGGACCACGGCCCACGCCGCCCATCCCCCCACCGCGGCGGTGGTGCGGACGGCGCCGGCCTGGTGCCCCAGGCCGCCCGCCAGCGCGGGCCAGACGGTGAACGCCAGCGGCGCCCACACGCCGCGCAGCAGCCACGCGACGACGCGGTCGGACACGCCGGCGATGCTCTCAGGTCCCGCGCCGCGCCGCCCAACCGGTGATCACTATGGTGCGGCACGAACGCGCGAGGGATCGGAAGGAGCGGCGTGGTCGACGTTCGGTTGGTGGACCTCGAGGTCATCAAGCGCTACAGCCTCGCCGTCCGTCGCGACACGGTCCCCGCAGCCGAGCTCCTCGCCGCCCTCGACGCAAGCCGGGCACTCGTCACCGCGGCCATGGCGGCCGCGGGCGAGACCGCGGCGAGTGGGACGGCGGGCGCGGCAGAGGGGGCCTGAGTGGCGGTGCGGTCCGCCCAGGTGCCCGGGCTCGGAGTCCGGCCGGCCGGCGACGACCTGGAGGCGACCGTCGGATGGCTGCGCGCCGCGATCGCCTTCCACAACCGGCGCTATCACGAGCTCGACGACCCCGTCATCAGCGACGCCGACTACGACGGCCTGGTGCGCGAGCTGCGCACGCTCGAAGAGGAGCGCCCCGATCTCCTGACGCCGGATTCGCCGACACAGACCGTCGGATCGGCTCCCACCACGCAGTTCGCCCCCGTGGAGCACCGCGTGCCCATGCAGTCGCTCGACAACGCCTTCACGCACGAGGAGCTCGACGCGTGGGGCCGCCGGCTCGAGCGGCTGGTCGGCGACGTGTCGGCCATCGACCTGGTGTGCGAGCTCAAGATCGACGGTGTGGCGATGAGCCTGTTGTACGAGGACGGGCGGCTCGTGCGCGGGGCGACGCGCGGCGACGGACGCGTCGGCGAGGACCTGACCGGGAACGTGCGCACCATCGAGGCCATACCCGACCACCTCATCCTGGACGCACTCGACGGGCCCGCGCCCCGCCTGCTCGAGGTGCGCGGCGAGGTGTACATGCCCCTCTCGTCGTTCGAAGAGCTCAACCGGAGGCAGGAGGAGGCCGGGCTGCGTCGCTTCGCCAACCCGCGCAACGCCGCCGCCGGCTCGCTCCGTCAGAAGGACTCGCGCGTGACGGCCAGCCGGGACCTGTCGTTCTTCTGCTATCAGGTCGGCGAGATCGAGGGCGGACCCGCATTCGTCAACCACTTCCAGACGCTCGAGTTCCTGCGCGACGCGGGCTTCCCTGTCAACCCGGAGATCCGCCAGGTGAGCGGGCTCACCGCCGCGTTCGCCTACACCGAGGAGTGGCTGCGCCACCGCCACGACCTCGACTACGAGATCGACGGCGCGGTCGTCAAGGTCGATGACCTTGCGCTGCGGCTCGAGCTGGGCTCTACGTCGAAGGCACCGAGGTGGGCGATCGCCTTCAAGTATCCGCCCGAGGAGCGCACCACGCTCCTCCGCGCCATCGACGTGTCGATCGGGCGGACGGGCAAGGCGACGCCGTTCGCCCGCTTCGACCCGGTCTTCGTCGGCGGATCGACGATCAGGGTCGCCACGCTGCACAACCAGGATCAGGTGCGGGCCAAGGACGTCCGCCCTGGTGACACGATCTGGGTGCGCAAGGCCGGCGACGTCATTCCCGAGGTCGTGGGTCCGGTGCTGGCGAGCCGCCCGGAGGGGCTGGTGTCGTGGACCTTCCCCACCGAGTGCCCGGTGTGCGGCTCGCCACTGCAACGGCTGCCCGACGAGTCGGACACCTTCTGCACCAACAGCGAGTGCCCGGCGCAACGGCAGGGACGGATCGAGCACTTCGCCTCGCGGGGGGCGATGGACATCGAGGGCCTCGGGGAGAAGACGGTCGCCCAGCTGATCGAGCTCGGCCTCTTGGGTGACATCGCCGACATCTACACGCTGGACCTGGACCGGGTGCGCGAGATCGAGGGTTGGGGTGACGTGTCGGTCGCCAACCTGCGCGCGGCGATCGAAGCTTCAAAGTCCCGCCCGCTCGCCAACCTCCTCGTCGGGCTCAACATCCGTCACCTCGGCGGCACGGGCAGCCAGGTGCTGGCCCGGTCGATGGGCACGCTCGACCGGATCATGGACGCGGACGAGTCCGACCTCGCCGGGGTGGAGGGCATCGGCCCGACGATCGCGAGGTCCGTGCGGTCGTTCTTCGACACCGGGCCCAACCGCGAGCTGGTCGAGCGGCTGCGCGTCGCAGGCCTCAACTTCACCGGACCGGCCGTGCCGGACACGCCGCAGATCCTCGCCGGACGGTCGATCGTCGTCACCGGGACGTTGGAGGGGTGGAGCCGCGAGGCGGCCGAGGACGCGATCAAGGCGCGCGGCGGCAAGGCGCCCGGCAGCGTGAGCAAGAAGACCGACGCGGTCGTGGTCGGCGTCGAGCCGGGCGCGGCCAAGCTGTCCAAGGCGCGGGACCTGCACGTCCCCGTGCTCGACGAGTCCGGCTTCGCGCAGTTGCTCGCGACCGGTGAGATCCGGGCCTCGACCGGGGCCGGCCCAGAGGAGGCTTGAGTGGTCAACAAGGGGATGGTGGGTCGCCAAGGGCCCCGATTCGAGATGATGGTCGAGCGGGGCAAGATCCGGGAGTTCGCCCGCGCGACCGGGTCGTCGTCGCCCGGGTACCTCGACGCGCCGGACGCGGTCGTGCCGCCGACGTTCCTCACGACCGTCGTCTTCTGGCAGCCGCCCGAAGCCGCCGACCTCTACCGCGCCGTGGACATCGACCTCCGCCGGCTCCTCCACGGGGAGCAGGAGTTCCTTTTCACCGGAGCACCGCCGTCCGCCGGCACCGTCCTCCACGCCCAGACCGTCGTGGAGGAGATCTACGAGAAGGAAGGGCGCCGTGGCGGCGTGATGACGTTCGTCGTCATGCGCACGGACTTCACCGACGACAACGGGACCATCGTCGCCCAGTCCCGCTCGACCGCCATCGAGACCGGCCGTCCCCCGACCGCCGAAGGAGCGTGAAACAGTGACCGCCCGCGATCTCTCCGTCGGCACCCGGCTCCCTGACCGGACCTTCGGTCCGCTCACCCGAACGGACTTCGTCCGCTACCAGGGTGCGAGCGGCGACTTCAACCCGATCCACCACGACGAGGAGTTCGCCCGGGCCGCGGGGTTCGACTCCGTGTTCAGCGTGGGCATGCTCCAGGCCGGCCTCCTGGCGACCTACTGCACCGATCTGCTCGGGCCGGCCAACGTGCGCCGGTTCAAGGTCCAGTTCCGCGAGCAGGTGTGGCCCGGGGACCGCCTCGTCGCGACCGGCACGGTCACCCAGGTCTACGAGGCCGACGAGGAGCCACGCGTCGATCTGGAGCTCACCATGACGCGCGATGGCGGCGGGATCGCGATTGCCGGTGAGGCGACGTTCGCGACCGACGAGCTCGGGGACGACGAGTGACTCACGTCGTGCTGAAGTTCCAGGCATAGTGCTGCGCCGCGGCCGCGCCCGCGGTCGTGAGGAAGTAGGTCACGCTCGCGGTGTGCGCGCCCGGGGCGAGCGCGCCAGTCGCCGTCCCCGGGCCGGGCGTGTAGAAGAACCCTGAGCCCTGCACGGACAGCTCGTCGGCGGGCACCACGGTGGTGTCGATGGTGAGCTGGACCTGGTAGCCGGCGAGCATCTCCACCCCGATCTCGCCCTGGCCCAGATCCCTGTCGCCGGGGCAGGGGACCAGGTGCGTGATCGGACCGGAGCTGCACGACGCGGCGCGCTGGTCCTTGACCGACTGCAGGCCGTACACCGAGAGGACGACCGCGAGCAACAGCAGCGCGGTCGTCACGAGGCGCCGCGGGGTGATGACGTCGAGCCAGCTGCGGCGATCGTCGGCGCGATGGCTGGGCACGGCCCCATCATCGCACCAGGGTGCAGCAGTACCGCTACGCGGGCCCGGTAGCCTCGCGTGGTGGTCCGTTCCCGCTTGGCCGACCAGGTCGGGCGCGTCGTCGGCGGGCGCTATCGCCTGCTCGCACCCATCGGCGGTGGTGCGTCGGCCGATGTGTACGTCGCCAACGATGTGACCCTCCGCCGCCGCGTCGCGGTCAAGGTGCTGCGAGACGCACTGGGCGACGACGACGGATTCCTGCGGCGCTTCCGCGCCGAGGCCCGCGCCGTCGCCTCGTTGCGGCACCCCAACATCGTGGCCGTCTACGACTGGGGGGAGGAGCAGGACGGCGCGCCGTTCATGGTGCTCGAGTACCTCGGCGGCGGCAGCCTGCGGGCCATGCTCGACCGTGACGTGCTGCTCACGCCGTCGCAGGCGTTGCTCGTCGGACTCGAAGCGGCGCGCGGCCTCGACTACGCGCACCGCCGGGGGCTCGTGCACCGCGACGTCAAGCCCGCAAACCTGCTGTTCGACGACGAGGGGCGGCTCGCGATCGCCGACTTCGGGATAGCCAGGGCCCTCGCCGAGGCGACGTGGACCGAACCGGCGGGCGCCGTCGTCGGCACCGTCCGCTACGCATCACCGGAGCAGGCACGCGGGCAGTCGGTGGACGGCCGGGCCGACGTGTACGCGTTGGCGCTCCTCCTCGTGGAGGCGACGACCGGGCAGGTGCCGTTCGGCGCCGACACCACGTTGGCAACGCTGATGGCCCGCCTCGACTCGCCGATCACCGCGCCGACCGTCCTCGGGCCGCTGGCCGCCGTGATCGACGCGGCCGGCGCGGTCGATCCCACGTCCCGCATCGACGCCGCACAGATGGTCCGCGCCCTCGAGCACGCGGCCGAGCTGCTGCCGCGGCCGGCGCCGCTGCCGCTGGACGCGGGCCGGGTGCCCATGCCCCATGACGAGCTCGACCAGACGACCGGGTTCGCCGCTGTCGCCGGGCCGACGGCGACCGCACCGGCGCCCAGGACCGCACCGGCGCCCGGGGGCACACCCGAGACCACCCCGGCCACACCGGAGACCGCCTCGGGGC
>Ga0209415_10011660_pt1 | contig 14763 bp, 13 predicted proteins | sample PeaSoiSIISIP2007_FD_187696 | JGI IMG/M metagenome (GOLD analysis project Ga0209415, IMG submission 187696) | Peat soil microbial communities from Weissenstadt, Germany - SII-SIP-2007 (SPAdes) (version 2) | ecosystem: Environmental > Terrestrial > Soil > Wetlands > Peat | place: Germany...
GCATCAATTAGAACGATAGTTGGTGAACTGCATGTCGATGCCGAAGTCGCGGCCCTTCAGCAGCGCCATCACTTCCTGCAGCGTGTCGCGATCCTTGCCGGAGATACGCACAAAATCGCCTTGGATGGACGCTTGCACCTTCTTCTTGCTGTCCTTGACGGTTTTCACAATGTCGCGCGCTTTTTCTATGGCGATGCCTTGCTGGAGCGTGATCTCCTGGCGCACGCTGGATCCGGCGGCGGGGATGAGGGGGCCAAAGGTCAAACCCTTCAACGACACATTACGCTTCACCAATTTCTGCTGCAGCACGTCGGTGACCGCCTTCAGCTTGAACTCGTCCGCGCTCGACAGCACGAGTTTGTTGTCTTTTTCGTTGAGCTGGATCTCGGACTTGGAGTCCTTCAAATCGAAGCGCTGATGGATCTCCTTGAGCGCCTGCTGCACGGCGTTGCTGACTTCGGCGAGGTCGATCTTGGACACGATATCGAATGTATTGTCGGGCATGTGCTAATGTCCCAATGCTATCAAGACCCGCTCGGTAATTTCCTGGATCATGGCGGGCAAGGCGGCGTCGAGGGCGAGCGTGATGGCGGCGCGAACGCGTTCGGGATCGATCTCAGGAGCCGGAGGGCGCGGCTCGGGAGGCTTGGGAGGCTCGGGCGCGACCGACGTGGAAGCGATCACATCGGCGAAAAGGCCGCGCGCCAGCTGGGCTTCCTTCACCAACGGCTCAATGGTGCTAACGACTTTTGAAGCCTCAAACGGTTTCTTCAGGATCGCGTCGCAACCGGCACGCTTCGCTTCGTCTTCGTCGAACGGCTCGAGCAGCCCCGCGGTTAAGACCACGCGCACATGTTTGAAACGCGGTTCATTCTTTACATAACGGCAAAGATCAAAACCGGATTTCCCTGGAAGAAAGACATCGGCCAGGATCAGATCGGGGTCGACGTCGGCCAGGCGCGCCATCGCGGCGTCGCCATCGGTGAGGCTGACAACTTCATAGCCCTCCTCGCGCAGAATTCGCTCGCCCATACGCTGGGCGTGCGGGCTGTCATCCGCCAGAAGGATTCGGCTCATCACTCTTAAGTGAAGCGGCTCAATTCGATGACGTAGCTGGCGTCGCCGTAGCTGGCGTCGCCGTAGCTGGATCGGCTGTAGCCGGTTGGGCCGCCGGTTGTGGCTGCTGCTTCTTGCTCTTCTTTTTCTTTTTGCCGGTTTGCTGATCGGCGGCAGCTGGCTGAGCGGCCTGCTGCGCGGTATCGGCGGACGCCGCAGCCGGGTTGGCGGCGGCATCACCTTGAGCAGGCGTCTGCGCGGGCGGATTGGCGCGCGCGTCGGGCTTGGTATCGAGAGCCGTGGAATTTCCGACGGGCGTGGCCGTCACTTCGCCATTAGGTGCTCCACCCGCGCCGGCCGGCTGCGGAACCAGCGGCGGCACCGCGGGACGCAACGTGGTCATGGCGGGATCACCCTGATGGGCCGCCGTGCTCATATCCGGACCCCGCTTCAGGAACAGGGTACTGCGCGAGAGTAAACTGGGCTTTTCGGGATGATCCTTCTCGTATTGCATGCGCGCGACCGCGGCTTTGTCAGCCTCCGGAACCGGTAATTCGAGTTCCTTCAGCTTCCTGGTGGCGTCGTCGACATAGTCGCTCAACGGGTAGTCGCGTACGATCCTGGAATAAGCTTCGCCTTGCTGCTTGCGGAACCGATTGCCCAGTTTCCCATAGGCTTCGCCCTCCTGCCAAAGCGCGAGATCGGTCCTGCTATACAGAGGATACTGTTCCACGACATGACTAAACCGGCTGGTAGCCGCGGAGTTGTCGCCGCGCTTGAAATAGAATGCGCCGACCTCGTACTCGCCTTCGGCAATGGCTTCCTGGATGTTGCGCAGCATCTGCTTCGTCTCGTCGACATACTTGCTGTTGGGAAACTGCACGATGAGCTGGCGGCACTCGTCTTCCGCGCGAATGGCTTGGCCTTGGTCGCGATCCACTTTGTCCATTTGCTTGTAGTGGATCATGCAAATCTTCTGCTGCGATTCGGCGGCCTCTTCCATGGTGGGATAAAAGAGGATGAAGTCCTTGTACTCGGCTTCAGCCTGAGCCAGACTGGCGGTGCTGCCTTCCCGGAACCAACTGTCGGCGACGGCCAGCTTAGCCTTGGCGAGAAACTCGCTCTGATCGTAGGTGTTGATCAGGGTATTGAGCGTAATACGAGCGATCTCGTAGCGGCCATGCTCGATGTCGTCGATGGCGCGATCAAATAAGACTTTGTCCGGTTGCTTGGTGTCCTTGGTGATCGGGTCATCATATTTCTTACGATGGAATCCGCAGGAACTCAAGAGACCCGCTCCCACTATCGCGATCAATAAGTATCGTGCCATTCAATATCCAATCTTATAGATTAAACCTTTAGGAGCATGGCGTCGCGCGCCGCGCGTTGCACTTCGACAAACGCCTGGCCGGGATCGGGGGTGTGAAAAATCGACGACCCTGCCACCAGCCAGTCACACCCGGCGCGAGTGATGTCACCCGCGTTCTCAGGCGAAACTCCGCCATCGATTTCAATGGCGAAATTCAATCCTAACTCTTTGCGGCGCCACGCGAGCGCCTGAATCTTTTTGAGAGCATTGGGAATAAAAGCCTGGCCTCCAAAACCGGGATTGACGCTCATGATGAGCACGTGATCCACCAGATCCAGCACCTCGCTCAGGGTGCTGATCGGCGTTGCCGGATTGAGGACTACCCCGGGATGCCCGCCCTCGGCGCGGATGAGGCGGAGGGTGCGGTCCAGGTGGGTGCAGGCCTCCTGGTGGACCAGGACATAGTCGGCACCCGCCCGGATGAACTCGGGGGCATACTTGTCGGGGTCGGAAATCATGAGGTGAACGTCGAGCTTCAGGCGCGTAAACTTACGGATCGACTCGACCACCGGAATTCCGATGCTGATGTTTGGGACGAAGTGGCCGTCCATGACGTCGACGTGCAGCATACTGGCGCCGGCGCGTTCCACCTTGGCGATTGCTTCGCCCAGGCGCGCAAAATCGGCCGAGAGGATGCTGGGAAGGACTTCGATCATGCTACGACTTACAGACGATGTTAGCACGAGGGGACCGCTCCCTTACGGTCGCGGCTCGGTAGTGGGAAGTGTGCTTGAGCGCGGGGCGGTTACTGGGTGCAACCGTCCGGGTCGCGCAGGGGTATGAAGCGCGATGAGGTGGGTGTAAGTTCGACCACTCTCAACTGACCTTTGCGTCCCAACGAACCCACCGGCTTGCCGTTCAGTGAGATTGCGAGGGAACCGGCGTTGCCCACACGTACCAGGGCGCTGCTGGCAAACAGCAGGTTCTCTTTGCTCCCGCTGGTGAGCAGTTTGGTAAAGGCGACTTTTCCGTCGCTGCACGCCGTCACCCAACTGCTATCGCTGGCTTCAATGACCGCGCGTGATTGGCCGGCCGGTGCTGGGGCATTTTGAACCGGCGTCTCGGCTTTCGCAGGCGTTGGCACTGGGGTTGGAGCTGGGGTGGTCACAGCGGCCGGTTTGGGTTCAGCTGGTTTGGGTTCAGAGGGACTCGCCACTGGCGCTACGGCGGGAATGGAGCTTTGGGCGGCAGCGACGGTCTGCTGTGGTGCATGCTTTCCGAAGGGCCCTAGCCAAATAGCCGCGAGTGCGATGAGAGCGCAGGCCGCCGCGATGAGGAGCGTTAGCCAACGTGAGCGGGCTTTCGACTCGGAGGGCGCGGCCTCATGAATCTCGCTGTTTAAGAAAGCTTCCCGGATGGCATCACCCGCATCGAGCGACGTGGAGCCATCGCCGATGGGCGCGACGTCCCCCGTTGACTTGGCTTCCGCGAGTTCTAACTTGGCCTCGGTATCGCTCATCTCCAGGCTGGCTGGAAAAGGCTCCGCAACGGTCTTGATGGGGATCACGTTGCTCGACACCTTGAGGGGCGCCACCGCAAAAGGCAGGTGTTCTTGCGGGTCCGGCTTCATTTCGTTCGGTCTCACTGGCGTGAGCGTCGTTGCAAACGCTCCAGCGGCCGGGGGTTCCACCAGGATCAAACCGGAGTGCAGGGCAGGCTCCGTGGTGGCAAGCGGCTCGGGTGTTTCGATTGCCTCGGTGGCCGCAACGGCTTCAACCGGCTCCGGTGTCTCGATCACTTCGGCTGTCGCGACGGCTTCGAGCGGCTCGGGTGTTTCGATTGCCTCCGAGGTCGCAACGGCTTCCATTGGCTCCGCTACGGGAACGGTTTCGATCGTCTCCGTTGTCGCCGCTGGCTCGATCGCTGCAACAGGCTCGTCAGCGGCTTCCATCTGCTCTGGAGAGGGCGGCACTGCAGCGGGAGCGAAATGACTCTCCTCATAGCGCCGGATGGCCGCGTTCGATCTCGGCTCAACCTGCTCCGGTGCATTTGGCAGTTCATCGAGGAGACGCCGGTGATATTCCTGGACTAAGACGTGGTTGCGTTCTGCCTTGGAACTGCTTGGCGGCAGCGCCAGTTTGGCGGCGGAATGGACCCTCTCGGCGCCCACCGCGAACCTGCTCCCGCGCGGCTCGCAATTGCGCACATCGGCCAGGATCAGGTGCTGATCGGTCTCGACGGTTATGATCTGGTCCATGTGGAATTCCACGTCGGCCACCAGGCGGAGACCCAATCCCGAGATATCGATGACTTGGCCGTTCCACTCCGTTTCCGGGTCGTCAAGTAGAGCGACCTTAGCAGGAGCGTACACCTGAAAGCGAGCTTCCTTCCGTCGATCCATATACTTAAGTTCGGCAATTCACCTGATCGCCTTTAGATCGCCTAAACCCATGGCCATGCCCGGCCCCAGGATTACGGGTTCTGTCCGAAACCGGACGGCTCATCCCAGTTCCACTCCCAGGCGCTGGCTGGAAGACCAGCGTTTTCAATATCCTTGGGTGGTGGGACAATTGCCTGGATAGATTCAAATGTTGACACCGCTACGTCATGCTTTGCGGATGTTGCGCAAGAATCCGGGATTTGCGCTGGTTGCCATAGCTTCACTGGCAATCGGGATTGGGGCTACTTCGGCCAGTTTCAGTATTGCCGACGTCCTGCTTTTGCGCCCGCTGCCAGTGCCCGAGCCGAGCAGGGTGGTGGCGGTCACGCCCGCGAAGATGGGGGCGTTTGGCGCGGACTCGGCAATTTCGTATCCGGATTACCGTGATTTTCGCGACGCCAACCGCAGCTTCGATGGCCTGATCGCGTCCAGCCTTTGGCCATTCGGCTTCAGTCCAAATGCCGCGGCGCTTCCGAAGACCACGTACGGCGCGTACGTCTCAGGAAACTTCTTTCGCACGCTGGGCGTGCAGCCCGCGCTGGGCAGAGCTTTCCTGGAGTCGGAAGATCAGGCCGCCGGGCGGGCCGCGGTGGTGGTGCTGGGCCACGACTTCTGGGTAAACGAATTTAACGCGAATCCCTCGGTAATGGGCTCCAGCCTGCGGCTGAACGGCGTGGAGTGCAGGATCATCGGCGTCGCTCCCGAGGAGTTCACGGGCGTTGATCCGTTGGTGAAACCCGCACTGTTTGTTCCATTAGCATTGTCGCCCCGACTGGGCCGGGACAATTTGTTGGAAAAGCGCGACACTCCCTGGCTTAGCGTGAAGGGCCGTCTGAAGCCAGGAGTCGGCATGGCGCAAGCGAACGCGGATCTCGGCGCAATCGCAGCGCGGATGCAAGAACTGTACCCTAAGACTGACCTCAACCTGAAAATCCAGGTTCTAACGCAGCTTCAATATCGTGTGAAGCAGGTTCCGCCGCAGGCGGCGCTGGCAGCCATGCTCGGCGTGCTGGCGATCTGCGTATTGTTGGTGGCTTGTGCCAACGTTGCGGGGCTGCTGCTGAGCCGCGCGCGGGCGCGTTCACGGGAGATGGCGGTGCGGTTGGCGATCGGGGCTGGCCGCGGCGCCCTGATCCGGCAACTGTTCCTGGAAAACCTACTCCTGGCGATTGCCGGCGGAGCGGCCGGCATTCTTCTGGCGTATTCCATTACGGACTTTTTCAACGCGATTCCAATCCCGTCCGATGTCCCGGTTTCTCTCAAAGCGATGATCGACCAGCGGGTGTTGCTTTTCACACTGGCCGCTTCCATCCTCAGCACCTTTTTATTCGGTCTGGCTCCGGCGTTCCAAACCACGCGTCTCGATTTGGTTCCGGCGCTGAAGGCAATTGACGCGGATAGCAGCGGGCGAAAGCGGTTGTGGGGACGCAACCTGATCGTGGCGGGACAGGTGGCGCTATCGCTGGTTCTATTGGTGGTCGCCGCGGTTTCGTGGCTCGGCTTCCGGGATCAATTGAAACAAGGCCCGGGCTTCCGGACCGACCATTTGTATCTGGCCGGTTTTAATACGCGGCCGGTGAACTACTCCGCGGAACAAAACCGCAGATTCTACAAAGATCTTCTGGACAGGACGCGCTCGGCGCCGGGGGTGCTCTCGGCGGCGCTGGCGTCTGACGTTCCAATGGGATTCAATCAGTCGAGTGTGGGCGTGGTTCCCGAAGGATATGTGCTACCACGCGGCGACCAGTCCTTCAATGTAATGAACTACTACGTGAGCGACGGCTACTTTGCGACTCAGGGGGTTCGTATTCTGACGGGGCGCGGGTTCCAGGAGACAGATCAATCTGGTACGCCGCTGGTGGCGGTGGTGAACACGCAGTTTGCCCGGCACTATTGGCCCAAGCAGGACGCGCTTGGGAAGCGGTTCCATCTGCATGGCGCAACGGGGCCGCTGGTTCAAGTGGTCGGCATCGCGGAAACAGGAAGATACGTTTGGATCTCAGAGCCGGCGCTCGATTTCATCTACCTTCCCTACACGCAGCATGAGACGCGGGCTTTGACGGTGCTGGCCGAATCGAGCACGCCGGACGCGGCGGCACTGGCGCCGGTCTTACGCGAGGTCGTGCGCAAGATCGATCCGGCGATGCCTTATTCCGATGCGAGGACGATGCAGGATTTCTTCACGCAGCGGGCGGTGAAGACGACAAACATCATCGTCGAAGTTGTCACCAGCCTGGGAACCATGGGCCTGGTGCTGGCGATGGTTGGGCTGTACGCGCTGGTAGCGTACTCGGTGAGCCGGCGATCGCGGGAGATCGGCATCCGTATGGCGATTGGAGCGGACCGGCAAGGCGTGCTTCGCATGGTGTTGCGGCAGGGGCTGGTTCTGGGTTCGATTGGCGTGGGTGCCGGACTGATCCTGAGCTTCTTCGCTTGCCGCGCAATGACAGCGAGCCTTTGGACCGTGGCGGGCAGCTTGAACTACGCTATTTTACCGGCCGTCGCGGCGCCATTGTTACTGGCGACACTGCTGGCGAGTTATGTTCCGGCGCGGAGAGCTTCGTTGATCGATCCAATGCGGGCATTGAGGGACGAGTAAGCGCAGATTAGCAAGAAGGCTTCTACAATCGATGGATGGACCACCACACGGTTGCTTCCATCAGCATCGCGGGCAGTTGTTTGGATGTGCTCGGCACCCTCTATCTGGCTTACGATTTACTGGGCGGCCCGCATGGCCCATTGCGGTTGCTGACCAGGGCGGTGACGTATTCGATTCTGTTTGGTCTCGGCTACGGTCTGGGGCTGGGGCTGCTCTTCGGAGTGGCATCGGGCGCAGCGATCGGAGTGACCATTGCGATTGAGTTGAATCGGACCTCGAAACGTCAAGATCATTTCTCATTGCCGTGGGAAGCACTGTTCAGCGCGATCCGCGCATCGGCCTTCAGCGCGGCGCTCTACCCGCAGGTGGGCCTTCCCTTCGCAATTGCGTATGCCGTGCTGCTCACGGCGGGGCAAGTCATTGCGTACAGCCGGGGCGTTCGTCCGTCGCTGCGCTATCTATCGAACCGGCCTCGCTTCACACGGGTATTTCTTTGGTCGACCGTGATGCGAACTGCCGGCTACATCGGCGCGGCGTTGATTTGCAGCGCTCTGGTGCGGCACGTGGAGCATCCCTGGCTATTCGCGGCTCGGCTCGGAATCGTAACCGGGCTGGTGACGGGGGTGGGGATGGCCTTCAGCCCGCACATCGAATATTATGCCGACAACATACCGCAGCGGCGCATGGGGGTGGTTGGGATCGCGCTGATGTTTTGCGGCTTTGCGTTGCAATCGCTGCAATATTGGCTGACGGTTTTCGATGTGCGAATTACTTAGCGGGAACACACCGCGGCGAAGAATCCGTCGCCAGCGTTGAGGCCCGGCAGACGCTGGCTGGTTTGCCAGTCGCCGGAAATCTCTTGGATGACATCTTCGTTCTCTTCCTTTTCGAGCGAGCACGTGGAATAAACCAGACGCCCGCCGGGGCACAGATGTTGAAGCGCTTGGCGCACGAGAGCTACCTGCTTGGCGTGAAGGTCGGCCAAGTCGACCGGTTGGAGACGCCACTTGATTTCGGGATTGCGTCCGATGGTGCCAGTTCCGGAGCAAGGCGCATCGATGAGAATGCGATCGAATTTGGCCCGGAACGGCAGTGGCTGGGTGCCATCCAGGACGACCAGCGAGCAGTTGAGATCGCGCATCTGTTTCAGGCGGTGCAGGTGAATGTCGCACGCGATAGTTCTGGCTCCCTGCTCGATGGCTTGCGCGGTCTTGTTGCCGGGCGCGGCACACAGATCGAGGAACGTCTGGCCGGGATGCAGATCGAGCAGCGGCACGATGGACTGCGCGCCAATGTCCTGGATGCGGCCAGTGCTCGCGATGTAGTTCTCAGGAGGGCGGAGAAACGCGGCAGCGATCTGATCGGTTGTCGCGCGGCCGAATTGGCGATCCCATCGTTCCAGCAGCCAGGTGGGCATGGAAAGTTCGGTGGCGCGATCGGGCCACGGGACCGGCGTGCGATCCGTCTTTCGCAGAATCGCGTTCACCAGGCCTGTTGCCGGCGCTCTGCCAAGACGCTTCACCAGCTCGACGCTTTCGCCGACCGCGGCGTGCGGGGGGATCCGATCGAGATAGCGCAGTTGGTAAATGCCCATGCGGAGCGCGATGCGGACTTCGAGTTCAGGCTGACGTGGGACGCGGCGGGCGATGAGGTAATCGAGCTGGGCCTGGTAGCGGAGGCATCCGTAGACAATTTCAGAAGCCAGGCCCGCGTCGCGGGAGTCGAGTTGCGTGGAGCGCTGGAGCAAAAGGTCGGAGGCATAACCGCCCTGGTGCACTTTTCGGAGGATGTCGAAGGCAATCTGGCGCGCGGGGGAGATCAAGTTCTATTTTAGTAGCAGTGCTCAAGAGTAACGGGCGGTATTGTGACGGGTGCGGGCAGAAGCTGCCCCCTGGGTCGAGACTATCGCTGCAGGCGGTGTCGAAAGAAGAGGCGGAGTCCATGGGCGCGGCGGGCGTGGCGAATGCTGACGGGACCGTCACGATTGATCTTTGTTTGAACTGCCGGGTGCAGCGGGCGAATCGGATCAAGCACGGGTTTGCGTAGGGACGGAGCCGCACCTTTCAGCCGGACCAGGGGTCCGGCGCGAACGGGGGCGTCCGCCCCACTTGCTAGGGCGCTACATGAATCGAGAGATTCTGAGTCAGAGTGTGGCCGGCGCGGTCGGCGACGGTGAGCTTATAGTCAGTATCATGGAGCGGCGCGACCTGGAAGCAATGGCTGTACGCGGGGTGAAGTTGTTCGACCGGCGGATCGAGCCGCACGCTCTGGGCGGCGTTGACTCCATAACAAATCGTGGCCGGCTGTCCGCGGCGGATGGCTTGAGGGCTGGCGTAAAAATCGAGAATCTTTAAGCGATCGCCTCCGAGTGCATCCACTGTGCGGCGGTCATCTTGCGCCTCTTTGCTGGCCCGAGCTTTTTCGGCGTCCCCAGCGTCGCGCCAGCGGCTGTAAAAGATCCATCCGTCATAACTCACCCCCAGAAGTATGCCGATGGCGAGAAGTGGAAGCAATCGCTTGAACAGCGCGACGAAAGTGGGGGATTCACCCACAACTTCAGGTTAACCCGCGACGGGTTCGAGCAGGCGGTCGACGGATTCCAGAAAGCTTTCCAAGGAAAACGGCTTGGTGAGGGCTAAACAGCGGGCAGGGATGCTCATTGGGTCGGGAGAATCGAGCGAGAGCGCCAGGATCTTGAGATTCGGATAAACGCCGGCCAGCGCGAGAGCCGCGTCCAGGCCTCTGTCGCCCAGAAGGACGGCGTCGACGATCAACAAGTCGACGCGCCGTTCACGCAACTCAGTCGCGAGTTCCCCGGGCTCGCTGACTTCGTAGGTGAAATAGCCGCGGCGATCGAGCAAACGGCGCAGCAGTTTGCGAATGGAGAGATCGCTTTCCAGAATCAGTATGGATCGGGGCCGGATTAAGCGCACTGGCGGAACCAGGCTCGGCGGAGGCTCCACAAGATGCGGGAGCGAGCGCTCGGGTGGAGTGACTGCGAGCTCGACGGGTTCGATGAAATGGGGCTGAACCGGATCGATGTCCAGGACCTGGCGCGGCATGATCAGGACCGGCGAGCGGGGAAGTTCCGGCACGCTCTTCGGGGCGGGACGCCAAACCCGAAAGAACCGCACGCGGCACTTGCGGCAACGGAAGGGCGCCAACAAGAGGCACGCGAAGAGGAAGTCGCGGAAATTCCTGCGCAACGAACGGCGGACATCATCGGAGCCGCAAACCGGGCAGGGTGTGGCGCTGATGGCGGCACGGCGAACAGCCCGAATGAGCGGGCGAAAAGCCCGTTCTCTGGGAACGACATTTGGAACACGCGCCATGATAGGCGAAACTCGGGGGAGGAACGTCCATATGATTGTAGTCGCATTGCAGGCGAAACGCTGGTGGATGGCGCTGGCTCTTTTGGGGATGGCGGGGGCTCAGATCGCTCGAAGCCAACCAGCGGATCTGGTGCTGCGCAACGGCAGGCTGGTCACGCTCGAGCAAAGCGCCGAGGCGCAGGCGCTGGCGGCGCGGGGCGGCAAGATCGTCGCGATCGGGGCCAACCAAGCGGTGGCTGCGTTCATCGGGCCGTCGACGCGTGTGATCGATCTACATGGCCGGCTGGCGATTCCCGGTTTCATCGAAGGGCACGGGCATTTCACGTCGCTGGGCGCATCCAAGATGATGCTGGATTTGCGCGACGCGAAGAACTGGGACCAGATTGTCGCGATGGTGGCTGCGGCTGCGAAAGAGGCGAAGCCCGGGACATGGATTCTTGGAAGCGGCTTTCATCAGGCCAAGTGGGATCGGCCGCCGGAGCCGAACGTTCAGGGATTTCCGGTGCAAGAGAGCCTCAGCCGGGTTTCGCCGCGCAACCCCGTGTGGCTGACGCATGCGAGCGGTCATGCCGGCTTCGCGAACGCGGAGGCGCTGCGCGAGGCGGGAGTCACGAAAGCGATGCCCGATCCGGTGGGCGGCGAGATTTTGCGGGATCAGCAAGGTAATCCAACCGGGCTGTTGAACGAGCGGGCGCAAGAGCTGGTGGAGCGGGTGCTGGAATCGGAGCAGGAGACGCAGGTCCGGCAGCAAATCAAGCTGGCGGAGCGCGAATGTTTGTCGAAGGGCATCACAACATTCGAAGACGCCGGTTCGTCGCTCGCGACCGTGAATTTGTTTCGAACGATGGCGGAGCAAGGGGAACTGGGACTGCGGCTCTGGGTGATGCTGCGGGCGTCGCAGGCTGAGCTGGCGGGGAATCTGCGCCGGTATTACATAGTCGGGGCAGCTGGCGATCACCTGACGGTGCGGGCCATCAAGGAATATATGGATGGCGCGTTGGGGTCCCGCGGGGCATGGCTGCTGGCGCCCTATTCGGATCTGCCACAGGGCGCGCCGAATGCAAGCGGCATCAACACGGAAAATCTGGCGGACATCAAGAAGACCGCGGAGCTGGCCATCAGCAATGGCTTTCAACTTTGCACGCACGCGATTGGGGATCGGGCAAATCGCGAGGTGCTGAATTTGTACCAGGCGGTTTTTGGGGAGCATAGGGAGAAGAAGGCCTTACGCTGGCGGATCGAGCACGCACAGCATCTGGACCCGGCCGATATTCCGCGCTTCGCGAAGCTGGGCGTGATCGCCGCGATGCAAGGGATTCATTGCACGTCGGACGCACCGTTCGTGATCGCGCGATTAGGGCGGAAACGGGCGGAGGCGGGCGCGTATGTCTGGCAGAAGTTGATGAAGTCGGGCGCGGTGGTAGGAAACGGCACCGATACGCCGGTGGAAGACGTGGATCCGATCCAGGGTTACTACGCCTCAGTGAGCCGCCGGCTGAAGGATGGAACCGTGTTCTTTCCCGATCAGCGGATGAGCCGGATGGAAGCGCTGCGGTCGTACACCATCAACAATGCCTACGCGGCGTTCGAGGAGGGGAGCAAAGGATCGTTGAAGGCGGGGAAGCTGGCGGATGTGACGGTGTTGTCGAGAGACATCCTGACGGTGGCCGAAGGCGAAATTCGGTCGGTGAAGGTGGATTATACGATCGTGGGCGGGAAGGTGATGTACGAGCGGGAGGCGCGTTAGTACGTATCGCGCCAGTCGCGGCGCCAGTTGCGCATTTCTTCACGAATCTCGGCGCGGACCCGGTCGCGTTGCTCACGGGCGGCGTCACGCTCAGCCCGCATCCTATCTCGAAATTCGCGCGCGCGTTCACGGGCCTCCTGCCGCGCCTCTGACCGCCACTGCCAATAACAGCCAGGTCCGCCAACCCACTCCCGGCGCCTGCTCCCCGCAGCGAGCAGAGCCACAACCAGCAAGCCAAGGATCAACAGTTTCATAGGGTGATAGACGAAGAAAGATCGGTTTTGTTCCGGAAAAAGTTGGGGCTAGAGAATCGCCGTTTCCTCGATGGCGCGACCCTCGGCAAACCGTTGCACATTCAGATCTTGGGCATCAATTACGTGGGTCTTGCCATGCACGATCAAGTCGGAAATGATGCGGCCGGTGGCGGGGGAATGCATGACGCCATGGCCGCTAAAACCATTGGCGAAGTAGAACCCACGCAGTTCAGGCGCCGGCCCCAGAATGGCGTGGTGGTCGGGCGACATGGCGTACAGGCCGGCCCAGCAGCGGCGCGGATTCACTTCCAGATTTGCGAAATCCGGCACGCGAGCAGTGGCGTGCGTTAGAACCTTCTCGATGAACGCGGGATCGAAATCGGTTCGAAATCCGGGCTCCTGGTCGGAGCCGGCCCAGGCCATCAACAATCCCAGGCCTTCCTGGCGGAAATGCCAGCCGGTGCTCATGTCAATCATCATAGGGAGACGCTCGGGGAGTCCAGGAAAGGGCTCGGTGAGAACCAGCATCCGCCGCAAGGGTTCAACCGGGAGGTCCACGCCCGCCATGCGCGCGATTGCAACGGCCCAAGGCCCAGCGGCGTTGACCACCACGGGCGCCGAGACGCCGCCGTTGCTGGTGAGCACGCCGGAGACGGTGGAATGATCGGAATAGATACCGGTAACCTCGGTGCCGCGCCAAAGCTCGGCGCCGCGCTCGATCGCGCGCGCCATGAAGCCGTTCATGACGCTTTCGGGATCCACAAAACCGTCGGTGGGACAGAAGCTGCCGCCGATAATGTCGTCCGAGCGAAGCTGCGGCAGCACTTTGCGAATGTCGTCTGGGGACAATAACTGGGCGTTCTTGAGTCCCTGGGACTTCTGGCGTGCCTGGTTCTTGCGCAGGTATTGCATGTGCCAGTCATTGGTGGCCATGAATAAATAGCCGTGCGGCTTATAGCCGGAGGGATGGCCGGTGGCTTCTTCAAATCGCGCGAAGAATGGAATGGAGTAAACGGACATGCGGATGTTCACGTCGGTAGCGAACTGCGCGCGCACGCCACCCATGCTCTTGCCGGTGGAGCCGAGGCCCTGCCGTGTCTCGCGTTCGATGACCAGAACCTTCTTGACGCCGGCTTCAGTCAAATGGAAGGCAATGCTGGATCCGACGATGCCAGCGCCGATGATGACGACGTCCGCAGTTGCGGGCATGTAGACTTGATTCTATCGAACATGAAAACCGCAATTGTGATTCTGCTGGCTGTTTTGCCGGTGTTCGCCCAGCCGCCGAAGATTCTGCGGATTTTCCGCGAAGACATCAAGGAAGGCAAGAGCGGGGCTCACGAGAAGACCGAAGCGGCGTTCATGCAAACGGCCGCCAAGGTGAACTATCCCGCGCACATTCTAGGTTTGACCAACATTACGGGAACCGCGCTGGCGGTGTTTCTGGAAGGGCACGAGACGTTCGCTTCCATCGCAGACTCGCAGGCGGTGCTGGATACGCCGGAATTCGGAAAGCTGGATCTGGCCGACGCGGAGGTGCGCATCAGCCAAAGATCGATACTGGCCGCCTATCGGCCCGATCTGAGCTACGCCGCCGAAAAAGCCAACCTGCCCAAGATGCGCTATTTCAGCATCGAGACCATTCGAGTTCGCGAGGGCCAGGGGCAGAAGTTCGTGGAACTGGTCAAGCTGCTGGTCAACGCGGCGGAGAAATCGGGTGACAATCAGCCGGTGGCCACGTATGAAGTGGTGTCGGGCGCGCCCAATGGCACGTTTCTGGTGCTGGAGCCAATGGAGTCGCTGAAGTCCTTGGACCAAGAGCCGCAACGGCGGCAGGCGCTGATGCAGGCAGTCCTGAACGGTCCGCAAACCATGCGTGAATTGTCCGAGACTATCGCGAACGAGGAATCGATCCTGTTCGCGGTCAATCCGCAAATGAGTTATGTTCCCAAAGAATGGGCCACGGCGAGTCCTGATTTCTGGGGACAAAAGCCAGTGGAACCGGTCACCAAAGCGCCGGCCGCGA
>Ga0209415_10011662_pt1 | contig 14761 bp, 9 predicted proteins | sample PeaSoiSIISIP2007_FD_187696 | JGI IMG/M metagenome (GOLD analysis project Ga0209415, IMG submission 187696) | Peat soil microbial communities from Weissenstadt, Germany - SII-SIP-2007 (SPAdes) (version 2) | ecosystem: Environmental > Terrestrial > Soil > Wetlands > Peat | place: Germany...
CCCGGCTCAGTGCATCCACATCGACGCCGGCGAGTACCCCGAGGGGGACAAGCGACGAGGCTACGAGCGCTACCCGGTCACGTTCGTCATCGACGAGCTCCGGTGCATCTTCTGCGGCTATTGCGTCGAGGCGTGTCCCTGCGACGCCATCCGCATGGACACCGGCATGCACGCCGTGCCCTACGACTCCCGCGACCAGTTCATCTACGAGCGCGACCTGCTGCTCTCGCTGCCGGCCAAGGACGGCTCTCACGCGACCGAGAACCCCCGCCACGAGCCCGGAGACGCCACGCACCCCGGCCTCGATCGCGAGCACGGGCACTAGGACCCGGCGGGGTTGCGCTTCGAGCGCAGCTTTTCTGTGGCGGGCGCAGGCGGGGGTCCGTGAGACGTATCGGAGAGGCGAAAACGGCGGTCATCGCGTCAGGTTGCGTGTAGATCCGGGTGGCTTCTTGGGTAGCATCGGCCACCCATGGAAGGCTCGGGGTCCACGCCATGAATCCGACGATCGACATTCTCCGCGCAGAGCTCGAGCGGCTGTTCTCGCTCGACGAGCTGACCTCCATGAGCCAGCGGCTGCTGGGTCTCGATCCCGAAGACGTCGGGGGTGCCACCGCGAAGGCGAGCTTCGCCAAGGCGCTGACAGAGCGCTGCCTGGACGGCGACCGCATCGACGCGCTCCTCGACGTCATCCTCGTGTCCAAGCAGGGCGTCGACCCGCGCGTGCGCGACGTTGCCGGCCTGTTCGGCCGCGAGGAGCTGGCGCAGGGCGCTACGCTGGGCGAGTTTCTGGTGCTGCGCAAGCTCGGCGAGAGCGACATGTCGTACGTCTACCTCGCGAAGCGCGGCGACCAGGAGCGCGTGCTCAAGGTGCTGCGCCACGAGGCGAGCCGCGACCGGCGCGCCGTGCAGCGGTTGCTCACGGCGAATCGCCTGGTCGCGAGCGTCGAGCACCCCGGTTTGCCGCGCGACATCGACGCGGGCGACAGCGGCGGCGTCTACTGGATCAGCTACCGCCACGTGGACGCTCAGCCTCTCAGCGCGCGCCTCGCTCGAACTGGCCCGTCGCACATCAACGAGGTCAAGCCGCTCCTGCGCGGCATCCTCGAGGCGCTGGCGGCGCTGCACAAGGCGCGCATCGTCCACGGCGACCTCAAGCTCGAGAACATCCTGGTCGGCCGCGGCGCTGACGGAGGCCAGCAGGTCACCCTCATCGACTTCGGCACCGACCGGCTCCGGCAGCGGCCCACGGTCGCCAACGGTCACACCGGCGTGCTCGCGATCATCGGCTCGCCCAAGACCATCGCACCCGAGCAGGTGCGCGGTCTGCGTTCGGACCCGGCGAGCGACGTCTACGCGTTCGGCGCGATGATGTACGAGCTGCTCTGCGGGAAGCCCGTGTTCCCGTTCGAGTCGGCGACCGAGGCGGCCTTCGCCCACGTCACCACGGTGCCCGAGCCGCCGAGCGCGAAGGCGCCCAGGGGCTGGATCACCCGCGATGTGGATCAGTTCGTGCTCGGGCTGCTCGCCAAAGACCCCGACAAGCGTCCCAAGGACGCCTCGGCGGTGCTCGACGGCCTGGAGACGCTCGGACGGGCCTCCGCGGCGATGCGCGCGGCGCAGGCCAACTTCGACGACGAGCGCCTGGGCACACTCGTCGACATGCTCGTCGCGGCCCCGGACGACGCCGACGCGGCCATCGGCCTCGAGGCCGCCATCGAGCAGGGTGCAGATCCGACCAGAGTCGCCGAGGCGTTCGACGTGGCCGCCGACGGCATCGACACCGCCGAAGAGGATGGCCTCGAGGTCAAGAAGTCGCTGCTCTACCGAGCGGCCCGCATCTTCGACACGACCGTCAAGGACAAGGAGCGCGCCGAGCGGGTGTACGCCGAGATCGTCCAGCTCGATCCCAAGGACGAGATCGCCCAGATCGCGCTCGACGAGGTCCGCAAGTCGCTCGGGAAGTACGCCGAGATCGTGGAGTCGCTCATCGCGCGCAGCGAGCAAGAGGCTCCGGGCGAGGAGCGGGCGCGCATCTTCGCCGAGATAGGCCGCCTCTGCGCGTCGGAGCTCGAGGACCCCGACCAGGGGATCCTGGCCTTCACGCGCGCGCTCTGCGAGTCGCCGATGACCAGCGAGTACGCTGGCGAGATCGAGCGCCTGGCCGAGGGCAAGCCCGCTCTCTGGACCGAGGTGCTCGGCACCCTGACCGAGGGGACCAAGGCTGAGAGCCTTTCGTCGACCGAGCGCAGCTGCCTGCTCATCCACGTCGGCCGCTGGTACGAGGGCAAGCTCGGCCGGGCCGACATGGGGCTGCTGGCGTACCAGCAGATCCTCTCGACAGATCCCGCGAGCGAGGACGCGCTCGAGGGCATCGAGCGCATCTACCGCAAGGCGCAGCAGTGGCCGGAGCTCGTCGCCGTGCTCGTCGCCAGGGCCGACGCGGCCGGTGCCTCACCGCGCGCCCGCGACGCGCGCACCGAGGCCGCCGAGATCCACGAGCAGAAGCTCAACGACGCGGCCCGCGCAAAGGAGATCTTCGCGCAGGTCCTCGCGGAAGACCCCGGGCACCTCAGGGCGAGCGACGGCATGGCGCGCATCGCCGAGCGCACGGGGGACTTCAAGTCCCTGGTGACGATCCTGGAGCGACGAGCCGAGGCTCGCCGGGGGCGCGAGAAGGCCGACGCCCTGCTGCACATCGGCGAGGTCTACGAGGACCACCTCGAGAATCTCCCCGAGGCCATGCGCCGGTACGAGGCCGTGCTCGCCCTCGAGCCGGAGGATCAGCAGGCGCTCAAGGGGCTGGATCGCCTGTTCAACCGGACGGGCAAGTATCGCGAGCTGCTCGACAACCTCCGCCGCCAAGTGGAGCTCGCCGCTACGCCGCGCCAGAAGATCAACCTCTACGAGCGCATGGCTGGTCTGCACGACGAGGAGTTCCTCGACCACGAGCAGGCCGAGGCGTGCCTCGAGACCATCCTGGGCTTCGACGGAGCGAACGACCAGGCGCTGACGACGCTGCCGCGCCACTACCGGGCGCTGGGTCAGTGGGAGAAACTGGACAAGCTGTACGAAAAGCACGCGACCGTCACTGGCGATGACGCCCGGCGCGTGGAGCTGCTCATGCAGCGCGCGCGTGTGCTCGGCGAGAACATCGGCTCTCCAGAGCGAGCCACCCGGGTCTACGAGCAGGTGCTCGAGCTGCACCCGGGGCACGCCGGGGCGCTCGAGGCCCTGGCTCGGCTGCGCGAGCTCAGCGGGGACGCGCACGCCGCGCTCTCGGCCATCGAGGCCCTGGCCGGCAAGGCAACCACCCCGGAGGGCCGCGCCGAGCAGTGGACGCGCGCCGCGCGTCTGCTCGACGGGCGAGGCGATCGCGACGGCGCCATCGAGCGCTACAAGCTGGCCCTCGAAGCGAACCCGAAGGACACGTCCGCGGCCGCCGCCCTGCGTGCGGCGTACGCCTCCCGCGGAGATGCCACCAGCGTCGTTTCCCTCGTCGAGAAGGAGTTGCAGTACGCCGAGGGCAACCTGGCGAAGGCGCGCCTGCACGCCGAGCTCGCGAGGGTGCAACGCGAGAAGCTCCACGACAACGACAAGGCCGAGGACAGCGCGCGAACCGCGATCGACCTCGACCCCACGAACGCCGAGGCCCTGCTGGTCCTCGGAGACCTGGCCTTCGAGGGGCAGCGCTACCTCGAGGCAAGCAAGCATCTGGAGTCTCTCGTGGGCCGCGCGACCGTGCTGCCCAAGGAAGACGCGGCTCGCGCCATCGTGCGCTACGTCGAGGCCTACGGGCGCAGCTTGGTGACGCGCGTCTCGTCGCCCTCGATCAGCAGCGATGGAAGCAGGGAGTCGCTGCCGCCGGCGTCGATCACGTCCAACCACCCGCGCCTCGCCGCGGCGGTAGACGCGCTCGAGCAGATCGCCCCCGACGACGTGAAGGCCCTGGCGGCGATCGCGCGCGTGATGTTCGACGCGGGCGACGCCGAGGGGGCCCGCAAGATGTACCAGCGTCTCCGGGAGCGCCACGGGGCCAACACGCCGCACGTCGAGCGCGCCGACGCCCTGTGGCGCCTCGGCGAATCGCTGCGGCGCCTCGGGGAGCTCGACAAGGCCGTCGACAGCCTGCGCGAGGCCGCCGACGCCGATCCTGCCAGCCCCGAGCCCCTCAAAGCCCTCGCTCGCGTCTACGAGCAGACGGGGGACTGGGAAGAGTACATCCGCACCAAGCGGCGCCGCCTCGAGGTCGCAACCGGCGCCGAGCGCTTCGACCTACTGCTCGAGATCGGCGACGCCGAGTTCTCCAAGCTCAACGACCGCGGCCGGGCCAGCAAGACCTACGTCGCCGCGCTCGAGGATCGCCCCGACGACCGCAAGCTGCTCACCAAGCTGATGCAGCTCTACTCAGAGGAGAAGGACTGGGCGAAGCTCATCGAGGTCGTGCTCCGCTTGGCCGACTTCGTCGACGACGCCAAGCAACGCGCGAAGTACATGCACACCGCCGCCATCGTGAGCTCGCGCCAGCTGGGCGAGACCGACCAGGCGCTGTCGTTCTACGACCGGGCGCTCGAGTTCGACCCCACGCTGTCCAAGGCCCGCGACGAGGCCCTCGAGCTGAGGCGGCAGAAGGGCGACCACGACGGGGTCGAGAAGCTGCTCAAGATCCAGCTCGAAGAGGCCAAGGAGGCCCAGGATCGCGGGCGCATCGTCATCGTGCTCGACCAGCTCGGCGAGCTGTATCGCAAGTTCCTCAACGAGCCCGAGCTCGCCATCGACGCCTACGAGGCCGCGCAGGCCTTCGACCCCGAGGGCAAGGAGCGCGCAGAGACCCTCGCAGAGCTCTATGCCAGCGACGTCGAGCAGTACCTCGACAAGGCCGTCAAGGCGCAGGCGCAGATCCTCGAGCGCAATCCGTACCGCGTCGAGAGCTACAAGCTGCTCAGGCGCCTCTATACCGAAGCGCGCAAGCCCGATCCGGCGTGGTGCCTCTGCCAGGCCCTCGCGGTCATGAACGTGGCGGAGCCGGACGAGGAGCGGTTCTACCGGCGGCACAAGGCCGACAACGCCGCCCCGGCCCAGGCGGTGCTCGACGAGGAGGACTGGGTGGACCGGCTCGCGCACCACGACGCCGATCCGCTCGTCACCCGCATCTTCGCTGCGGTCCAGCCCACGATCATCCGGGCGCGCACCCAGGCCATCGAGGCGCTGGGCTACGACCCGCGCTACCAGATCGACCTTCAGCAGCACCCGTACCCGGTCTCGCAGACCCTCTACTATGTGCAGGGCGTGCTGGGCTTCCCGGCGCCGCCCGTGTTCCAGAACCCCAACGACCCCGCGGGGCTCGGCTTCCTGCACGCGCACACGCCGTCCATCGTGCTGGGGCGGGCGGCGTTCGAGAGCGTCGTCCCCAACCAGTCGCTCGCGTTCGTGGCCGGGCGGCACCTCACTTACTTCCGTCCGGGCTTTTACGTCCGGCACCTCGTGCCGACAGGCACCGGCCTCAAGGCGTGGCTCTTCGCGGCGATCAAGCTCTGCGTGCCCCAGTTCCCCGTCGCCCCCGACCTGCAGGGTCAGGTTGCCGAGGCGATCCAGCTGATGGGCAAGGACTTCCAGGGCGTGCAGAAGGAGATCCTCGCGAGCACCGTCTCGAAGCTGCTCCAGTCGGGGGGCGCCATCGACCTCAAGAAATGGGTCGCCGCGATCGACCTCACCGCCGACCGCGCCGGGTTCCTGGTTGCTCACGACCTCGCGGTGGCGGCCGAGGTGATGCGAGCAACGGAGGACGCCGCCAGCGTGGCCGCCAAGGAGCGCGTCAAGGAAATCGTGCTCTTCAGCATCAGCGAGGACTACCTCGCGCTACGCGAGAAGCTCCAGATCACGGTCGAGTCCTGACCTCCCGCGCCCCCGCCGCCGTCGTCCTCGGGCTGGCGCTCGTCGCCTGCTCGAAGGACGCCCCGCCCACGATCCCATCGACGGCGCACGCCGACACGCAGCCCGCGGGGTCGGGGAGCGCGCCGGTGGCGCCCGGGGTCGCGTCAGCAGCCCCGCTGGCGTCGGTCTCGGCGAGCGCGACGGCCGCCGGTCCCTCGGGCCCGCCGAAGGACTGCAACGTCGTCCTGCTCTCGATCGACAGCATGCGGGCGGACATGCCGTGGAACGGATACCCGCGCCCCATCGCGCCGCGGCTCACGGACGTCGAGTCGAAGTCGGTGAGTTTCACCCACGCGTACTCCGTGTCGTCGTACACCTCGATGAGCCTGGGTGGCCTGCTCGGGGGCCGCATCCCCTCGGAGCTCACCCGGTCGGGATACTTCTTCGGCACCTACAAGAACGACCTGTTCTTCCCCAAGCTGCTCCAGACAGCGGGCATACGCACGATGGGTGTCCAGGCGCACATGTACTTCAAGGCGGCGGGCTTCGACGTGGGCTTCGACGATTGGAAGCTCGTGCCCGGCATCGTCTTCGACCCGAACACCGACCGCGACGTGACCTCGCAGCAGTCCGAGGAGATCGCCGAGCAGCTCCTCGGCGACGCGGCCAACGACTCGCGCCGCTTCTTCTTCTGGGCGCACTTCCTCGACCCACACGACCAGTACATGCGCCACGAGGGCATCGACTGGGGCAAGAAGGAGCGCGACCGCTACGACGGCGAGATCACGTTCACCGACCGCTACGTCGGCAAGCTGCTCGACTTCATCGCGGCGCGCTCATGGGCCCCGCGCACGGTCATCATCGTCACGAGCGACCACGGCGAGGAGTTCGGCGAGCACAACATGACCCGCCACGGGTTCGAGGTCTGGGAGACGCTCGTGCACGTCCCGCTCATGGTCCTCGCTCCAGGAGTCAAGGCGCGGCACGTCGACGTGCCCCGCAGCGACGTCGACCTGGCGCCCACGATTCTCGATCTCTTCGGCCTGCCGCCCGAGCCGACATTCGCCGGCACGTCGATCGTCAAGGAGGTCTACGGCGCCCCGAGCGACCCCCGAGATGTCGTCGTCGACCTGCCCGCGACCAGCGACAACGGCAAGCGGCGCGCCCTGATCCGCGGCAACCTCAAGCTCATCTGCTTCGACAACGACAGCTACTGCAGGATGTTCGACGTCGCGAAGGATCCCCTCGAGCGCGACGCGATCACCAAGGGCGACGACTTCAAGGACATGCGCGACCGGTACAACGCGTACGTGAAGACCTTGAAGGAGATCCCGCCGTATGCCTGCACGGCCGACTGCCTGAACAGCCAGTACCGGCGCCTCCACCCGCAGTAGACTGCCCGAGTGACGGAGCCTGCCATGCGCGTCGTCCCCGTACCCTGCCTGAAGGACAACTACGCCTACCTGCTCGTCGGCAGCGGCGCAGATGCCGTGATCGTCGACGCGTCGGAGGCCGCCCCGGTTCGCGAGGCGCTCCGGCGCGAGGGGCTGCACGCACGCGCCATCTGGAGCACCCACCACCACTACGACCACGTGGGAGGCAACGAGGAGCTCGCCCGTGAGCTCGGCGTAGAGGTGGTCGGCCACGCGTCCGACCGAGGGCGGCTTCCCGGGCTCACCCGGGGCGTCGAGACCGGGGACACCGTGCAGGCCGCCGGCCTCGAGGCCCGCTGCATCCACATCCCCGGCCATACGCTGGGCGCGGTCGCGTACTACGTCGAGGCCTACGGCGAGCGCGCGGTGTTCACCGGCGACACCTTGTTCCGGGCCGGCTGCGGCCGCCTGTTCGAGGGCACGCCCCCCCAGATGCACGACTCGCTCGCCCGCCTGCTCGAGCTACCCGGCGACACGCGCGTCTGGTGCGGGCACGAGTACACCGAGAGCAACCTGCGCTTCGCGGCCCACCTCGAGCCCGGCAACGCCGATGTGAAGGCCGCCCGCGAGCGCGCCGCGCAGCTGCGAGGGGAGGGCAAGCCCACGGTCGGCGCGTCGCTCGATGACGAGCGCCGGGTGAACCCCTTCCTTCGCGTCCGGTCCGCCGAGGCCCGGGCCACGCTGGGCATCCCGACCGATGCCGACGACGTGGCAGCCCTCGCCGCCATCCGGGCGGCCAAGGACAGCTTCAAGTAGCGTCCGACGCGGGGGCCTACTCGCCGTCCATGGGCGAAGGCGCCGGCATCACCAGAGCCCTCGCAGGAGCCACCTTCGGCTCCCAGCGCGAGATCTGCGCCTTCGACATGTCGATGATGCGCAGCCACCCCAGGACGCGCACGAACTGGTAGCAGGGGTCGATCTCGAACCAGCGCACCGCGAAGTTGGGGGACTGGCCCCACTTGTGGTGGTTGTTCTGGAAGAGCTCTCCCATCGTCAGCACGTCGAACACCAGCGTGTTCTTCGAGTTGTCGTCGCTGTCGTAGTTCCGGTAGCCCAGCTTGTGGCCGAACCAGTTCACGATGGCTCCGTGCGTGGGGCCCATGAACCAGTGGAACGGCAGGAGCAGGAACATCCACCAGTGCGTCGCGAAGACCAGGTAGTAGACGGCGTAGGCCGTGCCCCACGCGATGCTCGCGGCCCAGCCGCCAAGCGTCACGTCGAGGATTTTCCACTCGGGCATCCCGCCGTCGAACCGCGGGTCGGGCTGTACGCGGCGGTACTTGAGGTCCGCGTACTGCAGCTTGGTCTTCCACATCATGTCGAGGAAGCCCTTGGCGTGCATCGGCGAGTGCGGGTCCTGCGGCGTGTCGCTGTAGGCGTGGTGCATCCGGTGCATCACGGCGTACGCCCGGGGGTTGAGGTAGCTCGACCCCTGCACGGCCCACGTGACCAGGTGGAAGAACCGCTCCCAGCCCTTGCTCATCGTGAACTGCCGGTGAGCCCCGTAGCGGTGGTGGAAGAAGCTCTGGAGCATCACCGACAGCTGCCAGTGCAGGACGAAAAACAGAAGGATGGCCACGTCTTGTAGCTACGGTCCTTCGCCCCGGACGACCGCCACGTTTCGGTCATCGCCCCGCCGGCATTGTCACGGTTCGGTCAGCAGCCCCTGCACCCGCATCCGCTCGTGCTCCAGCCAGGGCCCCAGCGCCCTGCGGAGGCGCCCGTCGGCCACCCAGTGGGCCGAGCGGGTGAGGGCAGGGGCGAACCCCCGGGAGCGCTTGTGCTCGTCGCGCCCGGCGCCGCCCTCGAACAGGTCGATCCCCCGCTCGATGCAGGCCCGGATGCCCTCGTAGTAGCAGATGACGAAGTGCAGGTTGGGCACGTCGACGGCGGCGCCCCAGTAGCGGCCGTACATCGTGCGGCCCTTGAACGCGTTGAACGCCCCGCCCACCGCTCGCCCTCGCTCGTCGCGCGCCAGCACCCACGCGAGCCGGTGCGAGAAGCGCTCGGCCACCGCCTCGAAGAACTCCTCGTTGAGGTAGTGGCGCCCCCAGGGCCCGTGCCGGTCGACGGTCGACGAATAGAACCCGTGCATCGCCCGCGCGACCTCGCGCGTGTGCCCCTCGGGCGGCAGGGTCTCGACCGTGATCCCTTGCTCGCGCACGCGGCGCAGCTCGCGCTTCATCTGGTTGCGGCGCTTGGAGTCGAACCGGGCGAGGTAGTCGTCGAACGTGGCCGCGCCGTCGCGAACCCAGTGGTACTGCACGCTGTCGCGCCTCATGTAGCCGCTGGCCTGCCAGAGGTCCGCCTCCTCGTCGCGCGGGAAAAGGACGTGCACCCCCGAGCCGCCGACGCGGCCGCACCATTCGCGCGCCGCCGCCGCCAGCATCCGCGTGGCCTTCTCCCGGTCTTGCCCGGGGGCCACGAGCACGCGGTCGCCCGTCGCCGGCGTGAAGGGCACCGCGACGACGATCTTGGGGTAGTAGCGGATCCCCATCCGGTGCGCGGCCTCGGCCCAGGCCCAGTCGAAGATGAACTCGCCCTCGCTGTTGCCCTTGGCGTAGGCGGGGGCGACAGCGACCAGCGTCTCGCCGTTCCACAGCGACAGGTGCGTCGGCAGCCACCCGGTGTCGGGGCCGACGCACCCGGTCTGCTCGAGCAGGTCGAGCCACGTGTGCTCGACGAACGGCGAGCTGTCGGGCCCCACCATCGCGTCCCACGTCTCGCGCGGGACCTCGCTCACGCGCTCGAGCACGCGGAGCGTCCAGCTCTCGGTCATCTCGGCGTGCTCACGCCTGGCGCCTACGCCGCACTGGCCGCATCGACCGGCTGCGGATCCTCGCGCACCAGAACGAACCAGGCGTCCATCCAGCCGTCTTTCTTGCGCGCCCGGCCGATCGACACGTGCGTCGAGATGCCGCGCATGACGTCGACCATCCCGTAGTAGACGAACCGCCCCAGGCGCGCGGAGTTCGGCACGACCTCGGGCCACTCGGCGGGCTTTCCGTCGGTGGCCGTGGGCGCCATCGTGTAGTCGATGTCGACCTCGCCCTCGTCGCCTGCTGGGTGCGCCACGTAGTAGCCCGGACCGGTGAAGCCCGAGAGGCCCTGGAAGTTGAAGCCGATGAGGCGGTCTTTCGCCTCTGGATCGCCGGGCTTGCAGAAGCGCTTCTGGAAGTGGTTGTGCGCCGGCAGGGTGTTCATGCCCCAGGTGCGCACCTCGGTCAGCGGCGCGGTGCCCTCGGGCACGTAGTCGGCGAGCGACACCGGCCGGAAGCCCTTGGCCGCCTCGTACAGCTTGGCCTGGGTGCCCCGCGTCCACTGCCGCGTGGCCCACACCCGCGCCGGGTGCCCCAGCTCGTCGAGGGTCTTGCCGAGGCGCTTCAGGTCCAGGTGGGGCTCGATGAGGTTCTTGAGGTCCATCGCGTGCCAGCTCAATATGAGGAACCCCACGATGGACGGCAAGGGCAACCGATGGCAGCGAGGCCTGGCTCTTCCGCTCCTTGTGGCGGCCGCGGCCACGTGTGGGCAGAGCAGCGGCAGCGCCTCGAGCTCGGGCATCGACCTCGGCGGGGGATACTCCGCGAACCTCGGGGCGGGGGGCTTCTCGATCACCGGCAAGGGCCAGCCCATCGTGGCCACGCCGCCCGGCGTGGCCCTGGTGACGCGCACGATCGACAGCGACAACCCCGACGGATGGCACGATCCCACCAAGGCCTGGCCCTCGCTGACCACGGCCGCCATCGATCCCGCCACGATCACCGCGACCTCGGTCGACGACGGCAGCGGCACCGCCGCGCTGCACCTGGTCGTCCCCGGGCAGCCGACCGACACGGCGCTGCTCACGATCACGCTTGCCGCCGACCAGGGCTTCTACACGGGCCTGGGCGAGCAGTTCTCGCACGTGTCGGCCAGCGGGCGCGTCACGCCGATGTTCCTGACCACCGGCGGCAACACCGAGATGGGCCTCAACGACGCGCACCTGCCGGTGCCGTTCCTCGTCTCGTCGAATGGGTGGGGCCTGTTCGTCGCGTCGCGCGAGGCTGGCGCGTTCGACGTCGCCTCGACTGATGCGGGCACCGTGAAGGTCACCTTCGAGGGGCGCTCGCTCGACTTCTGGTTCTTCGTCGGTCCCGATCCGCTCGGCGTCGTCGCTCGATTCAACCGCGTCGCCGGCCTGCCGCGGCCCCTGCCACGCTGGACGCTCTCGCCTATCCACTGGAAGCACTGGCAGAGCACCGACGACGTCATGAACATCGCCGGCGAGTACCGCCGCCGGCACATCCCCTCGAGTGCCCTCTGGTTCGATGACGGCTGGCAGACCGGGTACAACACGTTCCAGATCGACCCGACGCTCTTCGTCGCCCCGGGGCCGATGATGGACCAGCTCGCTGCCCTGGGCTACCGCGTGCTCGCGTGGACCACGCCGTACCTCGAGCAGCCCCACGGCGCGCCCACCGACGAGGCCCAGCAGCTCTACACCCAGGCTGCCGCCAAGCACTACTTCGTCGAGGACGCGACCGGCGCCGTCTACTCGTCGCCCGCGAGCCCCATCAAGGACGGCGCCGGCATCATCGACTTCACCAACACGGGCGCGCAATCGTTCTGGGAGCAGCTCGTCGCGCGCGCGACGACCACCGGCATTCGCGGCTTCAAGTGCGACTACGGCGAGGAACTCATCCCCAACTTTGCGCTGTCGCGCAACCCGGTCTACTTCGCCGACGGCACGACGGCGCGCACGGCGCGCCTGTACCCCATCGAGGAGCACACGACCTACCACGCGGCGCTCGACAAAGTGTTCCCCGGTGACGGCGTGCTCATCGTGCGGGCGTCGTCGTGGGGTGGCGCGACGCAGGCCGACATCGTGTGGCCCGGGGACCTCGACAGCAGCTTCGCGCACTACGGGGACCTCATGTCCAACGGGCACTCGGTGGGCGGGCTGCCCGCGGCGGTGATCGACGTGCAGACGCTGGCGGTCAGCGGCTTTCCGGCGTTCGGGTCGGACACGGCGGGCTACCGCGGGGATCCTACGCCCGAGGTCGAGCTGAGGTGGATGGAGCACAACGCGCTGGCCGTGGTGATGCAGGTCTACGAGGACGGCAACACGCGCCTGCCGTGGGCCATCAGCCCCGCGGCGGGCGCCGAGTACCAGGCGATGGCGACGCTGCACCAGCAACTCGAGCCGTACAACGCGATGCTCATGACCGCGGCGCAGATGCACGGCGATCCCCCCATCCGCCCGCTGCCCCTGGCGTTCCCATCGGACACGGCGGGGGTCACGCACGCCGACGACGAGTACATGCTCGGCCGGGACCTGCTCGTGGCGCCGGTGATCACGGCGGGGGCGACGAGCCGCAGCGTGCACGTGCCGCCCGGCAAGTGGGTGCACTGGTGGACCGACCAGATCGTCGACGGTCCCGCCGACGTGACCATCGCAGCGCCGCTCGGCCAGCCGGCGTTCTTCGCGCGGGCAGGGGGCCTGGTGCCGATGCTCCCTGCGGACATCGACACGCTGATCGACGCGACGGCGCCCGGCGTGGTCACGCTGGCCTCGCGCGCGACCGAGATGCTCGCGCGCGCGTGGGCCGGGGGCACGTCGAGCGTGACGCTGGACGACGGCTCGCAGATCCAGGTGACCGACGCGGCGTCGGGGGTCACGGTGCAGTGGTCGCCGGGGAAGTCGGCGCGCAACCTGACGATCGACCTCGACACGCGGACGCACGCGGGCGGGACCGCGACGACCGTGGCCGGGCAGGGGAGCACGTCGGTGGCGGCGGTGGGCACCCCGGCGGCGGTGCAGACGTCGTCCGGGAGCGCGTGGGCCCTCGCGGGAGGGCACGCATGGATCCGGCTTGTGGGGGCGGGGACGGTGGTGGCGCACTGAGCGAGAGGGATCGCCCGTATCAATGGGGCTGCCGTCGTGTTATCCCCGGCGGAATTGTCTGTCAGGAGGAAGGGTCCATGATGAAGAAGATCTGGGTACTTGGGGCCGTCGTAGGAGCGGCGGCGGCCGTGTTCGCGTGCTCTAGCAGCAGCGGCGGGTCGTCGAGCTATTCGGCAACCAACTGCCCCAACGTCGGGATCAATCCGTCATCGGCCTGCTCGAGCTGCCTGCAGGCCAGCTGCAGCAGCCAGGTCAGCGCTGCGAACTCGGACTGTTCTTCCAGCGTGCTGTCGTGCGTGTGTCCGTCGGGCGCCAACACCTCGAACTGCTCGGCGTCCAGCCAGTGCCAGCAGTCCGGATCGACCCTTGAACAGTGCGCCCAGGTCAGCTGCGCCAGCGCGTGCAGCGCCCAGAACAGCTCGTCGGGCAGCGGCAGCGGCAGCTCCAGCGGGTCCAGCGGGGGCACCGCCGCCTGCGGCGTTACTTTCAAGGCTGCATCGTGCGCCAGCTGCGTCATGTCGAGCTGCTGCTCGGTGACCCAGTCGTGCGTCAACGATCCGGCGTGCTCCGGGATCATCTCGTGCATCGAGGCGTGCGCCGGGAACTCGACGTGCCAGAACAACTGCGCCACCAGCGCGTCGTCGAGCGCCCAGACAGAGCTGTCGAACATGTCCAGCTGCTGGAGCTCGTCCTGCGGCACTTCGGGGTGCTGAAGCGGACCCCGGCTCTCTCGCACGATCGCGCTGCAGCCGGCCCTCGAGATCGACTACCCTGCGCGCCACTTCGATGGCAGCCTGGCGCCTCATCCTGGTCCGCGCGGCGGCGGTCGCGTGCGTAACGGGGGTCATTGCCGCGCTCGCGTGCGGCGGCAGCAGCATCGGCGGGCCGAACGGCCCCCCGTTTCCGTTCTCCGGGCCGTCGTGCTCGGGCGCCGACTTCAATCAGAACTGCTGGGACTGCGTCGAGGAGGAGGGCGGGCCCTCGGCGTGCTTCACGTCGCAGTGCAACGCCTACTTCACGTGCTTCTGCGCGTGCGGGGCCAGCGACACGAAGTGCCAGAGCAGCTGCAAGCAGTCGCCCGCGTGCGCGACGTGCCTGCAGGGCGTCATCGAGTACGAGCGGACGACCTGCGGAACCCTGTGCCGCGGCATCGGCACCGACGACGCGGGTGACGCGACGTCCGAGGGCGGGGCGGAGGCCGGATCCGAGACCGGATCCGAGGCCGGGTCCGGGTCGGAGGTCGGATCCGGGTCCGAGTCGGGATCCGAGGCCGGGTCCGGGTCCGAAACCGGGTCCGACACGGGGGCAGGCGGCGGCTAGCCAGGATTGACGCTACGGTGCCGGTGTTGGGAGAAATCACCCGCTACGCAGAGGCTGACGTGCCGACCGAGTACGGCAGCGTGCGCGCCGTCGTCTACCGGGTCGGCGAGGGGGTCCCTCCCGAGGAGCACGTCGCCCTCGTCGTCGGCGACGTTGCCCAGGGGCCGGCGCCGGTGCTCTGCCGCGTGCACTCCGAGTGCTGGACCGGCGAGGTCATGCGGTCGCACAAGTGCGACTGCCGCGAGCAGCT
>Ga0209415_10011664_pt1 | contig 14761 bp, 13 predicted proteins | sample PeaSoiSIISIP2007_FD_187696 | JGI IMG/M metagenome (GOLD analysis project Ga0209415, IMG submission 187696) | Peat soil microbial communities from Weissenstadt, Germany - SII-SIP-2007 (SPAdes) (version 2) | ecosystem: Environmental > Terrestrial > Soil > Wetlands > Peat | place: Germany...
AGCGTGCTCTTGCCGTTGCCGTTGGTGCCGAGCAGCACCACGGTTTCGCCGCTATTGACCGTGATCGACACGTCCTCCAACACCCGCACGGCACCGTAGCCGGCATCGATCCCGGCGATGGTGAGGCTATTGGCCAAGATACGCCCTCTCGACTTCCGCGTCGCGGATGACCGCGTCGGGACGGCCGTCGGCGATCTTTTTGCCGGAGACCAGCACGACGAGGCGATGGGAGAAGTTCATCACGGCGCGCATGATATGCTCGATGAGGATCACGGTGACGCCGCGCTCGTTGAGCATTATCAGCAGCGCCACGATGTCGTTGACCTCGGAGTTGGAGAGGCCCGCCATCGCCTCGTCGGCGATCAGGAGCTTGGGCTCCGCCGCCATGGCGCGCGCGAGCTCCAGCTTGCGCATGTCGACCTGGGTGAGGTCGCGCGGGAACTGGCGCGAGCGGTCGGCGAGGCCGACGAGGGTCAAAAGCTCCTCGCAGCGCGTTCCGATCTCGGCTTCGGTCAGCGCCGGCTTGCTGCGCGTATTGACGGTGTAGAGCAGCGGCACCTTGAGATTGTCCCCGACCGTCATGCTGGCGAACGGCCGCGGCAGCTGGAAGCTGCGCGCCATGCCGAGCCGGGTGCGCTGGTGCGCGCTCTGGCCGGCGAGGTCGCGCCCTTCGAACCGCACCGTGCCGGCCTCGTTGACGAGGGTGCCGCACAGGCAGTTGACGAGCGTGCTCTTGCCCGAGCCGTTGGGACCGATCAGGCCGACGCGCTCGCCGGCCGCCACCGCGAGGTCGATGCTGTCGAGCGCGACGAAGCCGCCGAACCGCTTGCCGAGCCCTGTGACTTCGAGCAGCTGTGCCATGGTCTATCGCTTCGAGAAGACGCGCTGCCACAGCCCGATCAGGCCGTTCGGCGCCACGATCACGAACCCCACCAGCAGCACGCCGACGATCAGCAGATTGACCGCCGAGGAGATCGTCACCGTGGTGACCTGCTGGAGCGTGCCCAGCAGCAGCGCGCCGAGCAGCGGACCGATCCAGCTGGTGGTGCCGCCGATCATCGGCATGGCGATCGAGTTGACGGCGTATTCGAGCGCGAAGGCGGAGGACGGCTGCAGGTAGCCGATGAAGTAGGGAAACGGCGCCCCCGCCATGCCCATCAGGGCGCCCGACAGGGTGGTGGCGATGAGCTTGAGCTTGAGCGTCGGCACGCCGGAGGCTTCGGCCGCGAGCTCGTCGTCCCGGATGGTGGCGAAGCCGTAGCCGAGCTTGGAACGCTCGACGATGCGCGCAGTCGCGACCGCGATCACCGACAGTCCCAGCATGATCGCGAACAGGTATTGGATGTAGGGGAGCGACAGTTCCGGGATCTCCGCCGGCCGGATCACGTAGGCGCCGCGCGCGCCGCCCACATAGTTCCAGTTGACCACGAGCGTCTGCAGCACCACCGCGAGCGCGAGCGTCGCGATGGAGAAGAACGCGCCGCGCAGCCGCAGCGTCAGGTATCCCATGCCGAGCCCGATCAGCCCCGACACCGCGGCGCTGACGACGATCAGCAGCGGGATCGGAAGCGGATAGGCCTTGTGCAGGAACACCGTCGAGTAGGCGCCGAGCGCAAAGAACGCCGCGCTGCCGAAGTTCACGTAGCCGGTGTAGCCGCCGAGAATGTTCCAGGCGGTCGCCAGCACCACGAACTGCAGCACCGTGTAGCCGGCGAAGAACACGTAGTCGTTACCGACCGCCCGGGCGCCGGCGAAAACCGCGGCGGCGACCGCCACGCAGGCGAGCACGAAAAGGCCGGAACGGGCGGTGGAGCTCATGTTCGATCGCACGGCATCTATCGTCCCAGCAATCCGGCCGGCCGGAACGCCAGCGTCAGGAGCAGCAGCCCGAACGAGACCGCTGGCGCCCATGACGGACCGTAAAAAGTCGCCGTGAAGCTCTCCACGATGCCGAGCAGCATGGCGCCGATCAGGGTTCCGGGCAGGCTGCCGAGCCCGCCGAGCACGCAGATCGCGAACACCCGGCCGATATACTCGCGACCGATCGAAGGCTCGACCGGCTGGATGATGATGAGGAAGGCGCCGGCGAGCGAGGCGGTCGCGATCGAGATCGCGAATGCGATGCGCTTGATGCGGATCGGATCGGCCGCCATCAGTTGCAAGGCGAGCTGGTCCTGGGCCACCGCCATAATGGCGCGGCCCGTGAACGTGCGGGTCAGGAACAGCTGCAGCGACGCCAGCATCACGAGCGACATCAGGCACGGCACCAGCATGCGCAGCGGCAGGTCGACGATGCCGACGTGCAGGCTGGTTTCGATGTAGCTTGCCTGGACATAGCGGTAGTCGACCCCGAACACCAGGACCAGCACCACCTCGGTGATGAACAGGATGCCGAAAAAGAACGCGAGCCCGCGCAGCGAATCCTGGCCGCGCTTCTCGAACGAGAGATAATAGACTTGGTAGATCGCGGCGCCGAGCGCGTAGAACGCCGGCAGCGCCACGATGCTGGTGACGATGGGGTCGAGGCCGAACTGCGCGTTTGCGTAATAGGCGATGTAGGAGCCGAGGATGATGAAGGCCGGGTGGGCGATGTTGACGATGTCGAGGATGCCGAACGAGATCGAGACGCCGACCGTGACGGCCGCATAGAACCCGCCGAGCAACAGCCCGGCCGTCACTGCATTGAGCAGCAGGTCGTAAGACAACACTTCCCCCACAACATTTCACCTCGCCGTGCGGGCGAGGTGAAGACACCTCACGCCGCCGCGGCGCGCACCCCGTCCGGAATGGCGAGCGGGCGGTTGGCGCTGTCCAGGAACTCGACCGTCATGAACACCATGTCGCCGTCGCCGATGTTCTCCAGGTCATGCACCTTGAACTCGCCGGGCCCGTAAGCCTCATGGCGGGTCTCACCGGGCGCATAGGTGTATTCGACCGTGGTGCCGTCCATCAGGTGCTGGCGGCCGCGGCAGGGGGTGACGGCGGTCCAGAAATAGTTGAGCACATGGCGGTGGAAGCCGAACCTCTGTCCGGGCTCGAGCCGGATGGTCCATACCCGCACCTTGTCGGTCTCGGAAACCAGCTCGCTGCCGACGCAGCCGTTGGGGCTCTTGGCTTCGCGCGCGAACTCCTCCTGCAACGCCGCCGGCCATGCGGTGCGGTCCTTCCGCGCCGCCGGCTTGTCGGTCATGGTCAAGGCCATGGAATTCCTCCGCTGTTGCCACTATGTCAGTGGCCGGGGTCCAGGTTTGATACCTTGCGTTGGGCAATAAACCAAGAGTCCGAAAAGATGTATTTGCCGTCATTGAGCTTTTCGCGCGGCCCGCCATAACTGACGCTGCATCCATTGAAGCTTGACCGATTGCAACCGAACCACGATGTCGCACCCGTCCGATACCAGAGGAACCGAACTGCCCGAGGCGATCCAGATCGCCGCCGAATGCTATGAGGAGGGGCGGCTGGAGGAGGCGCTGGAAGCCTGCGAGGCCTACCTCGTCACCCATCCGGGTCATTTCGACGCTACGCACCTCGCGGGTGTGGTCAGGATCGCCATGGCCGATCCGGCGGGCGCCCTGCCGCTGCTCGAGGAGGCGGTCAAGCTGCGGCCGCGATCCTGGGAGGCGCTGCTCAACTACAGCGTCGCGCTTCACGACGCCGGCGACGCCGAGGAAGCGCTGGTGCAGAGCGAGCGCGCCCTGGCGCTGCGGCCGGACATCCCGGAAGCCCACAACAGCCGCGGCAATGCGTTGCGTGCGCTCGGCCGCCCCGGGGAAGCGCTGGCGAGCTACGAAAGGGCGCTGTCGCTTCGGTTCCACTATCCGGACGCGCTGAGCAATCGCGGCGCCGCCCTGGTCGATCTCGGGCGTCCCGAGGAAGCGCTGTCGAGCTGCGATCAGGCGATCGCTTTGCAGCGTGATTTCGCCCAGGCGCTGTTCAATCGCGCCAACGCGCTGCGCGATCTCGGCCGCCATCATCGCGCCATCATGAGCTACGACGAGGCATTGTACCTGCAGCCCGGCTACTGCGACGCGCTCACCGGCAAGGTCGCGATCCTGACCATGCTCCATCGCGACCAGGAGGCGTTGGCGGCGGCGCGCGACGCGATCGCCCGCGATCCCATTCATGTCGATGCCCTGGTCGCGCTCGGGGTCGCGGCGCAGCACCTCGGCCGGCTCGCCGAAGCGCTCGCCGCCTTTGCGGATGCCCTCGCGGTTGCCCCCGGCCACGTGGTCGCGCTGCGCCACCGGGTGGCCGCGCTGCGCGCCCTCGACCGGCCCGCCGAAGCTCTGGCGGCCCTCGACAAGCTCATCGAGGCGAGGCCGGGCGACGTCGATGCACTGTGCGAACGCGGCGAGATCTTGCGTTCGCTCGGTCGCCCGACCGAGGCGCTCGCGAGCTTCGAGCAGGCGCTTGCGACCGCGCCGACCCATGCGGTTGCGCTCAGCAACGCCACCTTGGGGGCGCTCGAGCTCTGCGAGTGGGAGAAGGTCGGGCGGTTCATCGACATGATCGAGCGGCCGGTGGCCTATGACGGCATGGTGATATCGCCATTCGTGCTATTGAACGTGTCGACCGTGCCGCAGCTGCATCAGACCGGCGCGAAGAATTTCGCCGCCTCCATCAAGGCGAGCCCGCTGCCGCCGCGCCCGCGGCCGGCGGGCCGCAACGACAAGCTCCGCATCGCCTACGTGTCGGGGGATTTCTGCGACCACCCTGTCGGCCACTTGATCGCGGAACTGATCGAGCGTCACGACCGGGAGCGGTTCGAGGTCTACGGCGTGTGTTTCAGCCCGGACGACGGCAGCGATATCCGCTCGCGCCTCTTCCAGGCGTTCGATCGCTTCGACGTGGTCCGCGGCGAGACCGATGCGACTGCCGCGCGGCGCATCCGCGATCTCGACGTCGACATCGCGATCGACCTCGACGGCTACGCGCAGAACGCTCGTCCGGCCATTCTGGCGGCGCGTCCGGCGCCGATCCAGGTCAGCTATCTCGGCTATGCCGGGACCATGGGGGCCGATTTCATCGACTACATCATGGCGGACCCGGTGGCGCTTCCGCTCGATGAGCAGCCCTTCGTGACCGAGAGGATCGTGCATCTGCCGGATTGCTATCGCGCCTACGACACCCGGTCCGCGATTGCCCCGCCGCCGCCGAGCCGGCAGTCGGTCGGCTTGCCTGCCAAGGGCTTCGTGTTCGCGAGCTTCAACGACTCTTTCACCATCACGCGGGCGATGTTCGAGATATGGATGCGGCTCTTGGGCCGCGTCGCGGGCAGCGTATTGTGGTTGCGGCAAACTCACGATGCCGCCCGTGAGCGCCTGCGTCGCATCGCGGCAGCGCGCGACGTCGATCCGTCACGCCTCGTGTTCGCCCCGCGCGCGCCGCGCGTCGAGCATCTCGGGCGTCACCGTATCGCCGACCTCTATCTCGACACGCTGCCCTATAACGGGCATGCCGCCGTTGCCGATGCGCTGTGGGCCTCCCTGCCGGTGCTCACCTGCAAGGGCACGACCTTTCCAGGCCGCGTCGGCGCCAGCATGCTCGGCGCCATCGGGCTGCCCGACCTCGTCGCGCCCGGCCTCGCCGCCTACGAGGCGCTGGCGCTGCGGCTCGCCACCGAGCCGGAATTGCTCGCCGATGCGAGGCGCCGCCTCGAAGCGCAGCGCACCACTGCACCACTGTTCGACATCGACCGTCTGCGCCGCCACATCGAGGCGGCTTATCTTCGCATGGACGAGTTGCGGGGCAGCGGCACGGCGCCGCAGAGCTTCGCGATCGAGGCGCAAAGCGGGACAAAGGCGGAGCCGAAAACCGAGGCGAACGTCGAGTCGAAAGACATCACGAAGGCCGAGCCGAAAGCCGGACCCAAAGAAGCGATCAAAGCCGAGCCGAAAGCCGAAACGAAAGAAGAGACCAAAGCCGAGCCGGAGGCGGAGTCAAAGGCCGAGCCGAAAGAGACCAAAGCCGAGCCGGAGGCTGCGACGAAGGAAGAGACCAAAGCCGAGCCGAAGGCCGAGACGAAATGAGCGGGCCTGCGTGCCGCGCCATCGTGATCGGCGGATCGCTGGCGGGCCTGTTCGCCGGGCTGCTGCTGCGCCGGCAATTTGCGGTCGACATCTACGAGCGCGCCGATGCCGAGCTCGCCGGGCGCGGGGCCGGCATCGTCACCCACGCGCTCCTATGGGAAGCGCTCGATGCGGTCGGCATCGCCTGGCAGCAGGATCTGGGCATCGAGATCGCGACACGGCGCTTTTTCGATCGCGACGGCCGGCTCGCGCTGGAACACCCGTATCGGCAGACCGTCACCGCCTGGGACCGGCTCTACGACATGCTGCGCCGCGCGTTCCCCTCCGCGCACTATCATCGCGGCAAGGAACTGGTTGCGGTCGAGGAACGCCCCGATGGCGTAGCGGCACGGTTTGCCGACGGCGCGGTCGCCGAGGGCGACGTGCTGATCGGCGCCGACGGATTGCGCTCGACGGTGCGGGCGCAACTTCTCCCCGAGATCGTGCCGATCTATGTCGGCTACGCGGCCTGGCGGGCGTTGGTGCCGGAGCATGCAGTCGCCCCCGACCTGCACGCCCAGGTGTTCGACCACATGGCGTTCTGCCTGCCGCCGGGCGAGCAGATGCTCGGCTATCCGGTGGCGGGCCCGCACAATGACCTGCGGCCGGGCCACCGCCGCTACAATCTCGTCTGGTATCGCCCGGCGGATGAGGTGCAACTCGGGCGGCTGCTCACCGACGACACTGGCGTCACCCACGCGGTCTCGATCCCGCCGCCGCTGATCTCGCGCGCCGTCGTCGCCGACATGCGCGATGCCGCCGAGGCCGTGCTGGCGCCGCAGTTCCGCGACCTGATCCGCCTGGTCGGCCAGCCGATCCTCCAGGCGATCTACGATATCGAATCCCCGCGCATGGCGTTCGGCCGCGTCGCCGTCATCGGCGACGCCGCCTTCGTGGCGCGCCCGCATGTCGGCGCCGGCGTCGCCAAGGCCGCCCAGGATGCGCTCGCGCTGACGCGGGCGCTGTCGCGCGGCAGCGATGTAGCGACGGCGTTGCGAGAGATGGAGAGGACGCAGGTCCCGTTCGGCCGGCGCGTGATCGCGCGCGCCCGCGAGCTCGGCGCCTGCCTGCAGCCGCATCTTGCGAGCGAGGCGGAACGGCGCAACGCGGAGCGCTTTCGGACGCCGCAAGCGACGCTCGCGGAGACCGCGACGCTGGAGTTTTTGGAAGAATGATGCCTTATCCCTCCCCGGCTTCGGGGAGGGTGGCCGAGCGCAGAGAGGTCGGGTGGGGTCCCTTCCGCGCACCGCTGCGCCAAGTGATCCCCACCCGGCCGCGCTCCGCGCGTCCACCCTCCCCGAAGTCGGGGAGGGATAAGAAATCACATCCCCAACAGCTTTTTCGCGTTGCCGCCCGCGATGGCGACGCGGGCCGCCGCATCGAGGCTTGTGGTCGCGACCAGATGCTCGATCGGGTCGTAATCGGCCATGTCATAGGGATAGTCGGTGCCCATCATCACATGGTCGGTCCCGAAGGTCGCGACCAATGAGGCAAGCTGCTGCGGGGTGAACACCACGGTGTCGAAATAGATTTGCTTGAGATAGCTCGTCGGCGGCTTCGGCAGGCTGCCCTGCGCGTCGCTGCGTGCGCCCCAGGCGTGGTCGATGCGGCCCGAATAGGCGCCGAGAAAGCCGCCGCCGTGGACCGCGATGATCTTCAGGTCAGGATGGCGTTCGAGCACGCCATCGAAGATGAGGTAGTGCAGCGCGATCGTGGTCTCCAGCGGATTGCCGATGACGTTGTTGAAATAGAAGCGGCTGAAGCGCTGCGCCTCCGTAAAGCCCATCGGATGAATGAGCACGACGGCGCCGAGCGCCTCGGCCTTCTTCCAGAACGGCGCGAACGCCGGATCGGACAATTCCTTGCCGTTGACGTTGGTGAGAATCTGCACGCCCTTGAACTTGAGCTGCTTCATGCAGCGCTCGAGCTCTGCGACCGCTTCGTGGCCGTCCGGCATCGGCACGCTGCCGAGCGCCGCAAAGCGATCGGGCTTGCCCGCCACATATTCTCCGATGCCGTCATTGACGACGCGCGCCGCCTTGACGGCGATGTCGAGCGGCACCGTGTAATAGCACTGCGGCGGCGGGCACATGACGAGCTGCCGGTCGATGCCCATGGCGTCGAGATCGGCAAGGCGCTGATCGTACGTGGTCATGACGCCAAGGCGATCGGCGTCCTGGCGTTGATTGAGGGCTTTGGTCTCGGGCGTCGCGTAGTTGAGCAGCGGAATGGTCGCGAGATCGAGATGCGGCTTGACGAAGGCTGCCGCCTGCGGGATCGCGATATGGGAATGGATATCGATGGTGATGCTCTGCGGCCGCACCTCGCGCCCGGGCTTGGCGCCCTTTGGTCGCGCCGCGGTCGGTCCGTACCGGTTCCAGTCCTGGGGCATGCTATCGCTTTCCTTTCGCCGTGCCCGCCGTGCGTTCCGGCGTTTCCGGAATGATCGGCAGCATCACGTAGTTCGCCATGGTGCGTCCGAAATGCAGCGTGGTGACGCCGCCGAAGATATCGGGCGGGCGGTCGTGCGGGTCGTCGTGCAGGAACGGGCCGCAGCCAGTCAGCTCGTTCTTGAAGTTCGACAGCTTGCCGCCGCTGGCGCCGCCATATTCATAATCCCTGCCCCGGATCGTGAGCGCGATGCGGTGGCCGGGCGGCACCGCGATCGAGGTCGGCCAGATTTCGATGTCGAGCTCGACGACCTCGCCGGGCTTGAGCGGCTGCTTGGTCTCGTGGGTGTGATACGGCCGGTACGGCAGCGATCGCTTCTTGTCGAGCTTGCGATGGGAGGCGCGTAGCCAGCCCTGGGCGATCGGGGTGTGCGGATCGATGGCGCCCTGGAACACCACCTCCTTGAGGTTACCCGAAAACACCCGCACGATCACGAACAGGTCGGCATCGCGGGTCGACGACGAGACGAAAAGCTTGGCGGCGATCGGCCCGGTGATCTCGGTCGCCGCCGCGGCCGGCGCCGACAGGAAGGTGAGGCCGTCGCCCAGGGCGGCGAAGCTGACCGTCGCCTTGCCGGTGGCGATCGCGGTCTTGAGCGCGCCGTCGGCCGGGTGGAGATGAAACTTGGTCCACTGCGTGCGTCGCAGCGGCCATTCGGCTTCGGCCCGCGCGACGAACTTCTCGCCCGGATGGCGGACTTGCAGCAGCACCTTGGGCTGCCGGTCCCAGCCGTTGCGTTTGCCGTGCAGGAAGTGATCGAAGAACTTGAGCTGCAGTTCGCGGCCGTAATCCGTATAGAAATGGGTCCAGTGCTCGATGCCATGGACTTCGAGCCATTTGTTTTTCGATGCAGCCAGCATGAAGCCTTCGAAATTGCCGCGCGGATGAAGCCCCTGGCCGCCCCAGTTGGCGGCGGAGAACAACGGCACCTTTACCTTCGACCACACCGGCGAGCGCGCCCGATGATAGGCGTCGTCGAGCGGATGGGCGAGGATCTCATTGCCGAAGTCGGCGCGGTTGCGGGCGAGTTCGTCCTCGCTCAGCGTCTCCGGCCCGCACACCAGCTCGCCGTGGATGGGCGAGCGCTTGCCGCGCTTGCCGGCGCCGTACTGCACGGTCTTCACCTGCATGTCGAACCAGTTCTTCCAGAACGTGCACAGGATGCCGCCGTGACGCGTCATGTCGCGGTACCAGTCGGCGGCGCCCTCCCAGATGCACATGGCGGCGAGGTGCGGCGGCTCCAGCGACGCCACATGCCACTGGTTGATGCCGTAATACGAGATGCCGTTGAGCCCGACCTTGCCGTTCGACCACGGCTGCACGCCGGCCCACTGGATGCAGTCGTAGAAATCCCCGGTCTCGCGCGGAGAGAAGTGATCGATCACGCCGGGCGAGCAGCCGCAGCCGCGCGAATCGACGCGCACGCAGGCATAGTCGTGCGGCACCCACTTCTCCGGATCGACCACCTCCCAGTTCTGGTATTTGTTGGTCGAGCCCGCAGTGACATCCGGATGCTTCTGCGCCATGCGCTGCCAGGCGCTGGGGTAACCATCCTGGAAGGCGAGGCCCTTGGCGTAGGGGCCGTAGCTCAGGATCACCGGAAACCTGCCGACCTTCGCGGGCCGATAGACGTCCGCCCGCAGCACCAGCCCGTCATCCATGGCGATCTGCACATCCCAATCGATGTGCATGCCGTCACGGAATCCGCTGCGCGGCTGGTGCGTCTTGCGACCGCCGGTGCGCGTGGTGCTGTCGCTCGAAGCCATCAGGTCCTCTCTCAAAGCCTCGCTACCGCGCCTTGGAACGCTTGGCCGTCTTGCCCGGCTTGCCGCGCCGGACCCCCGCCATGGTCTGGAGCACGGCGCACACGGACGCCGTATCCTGCTCGCCGTAGCCCATCGCCAGCGCGGCGGAATAGACCGGAATCGACGCGGAGAACAGCGGCGTCGGAATGCCGAGGGCGACCGCGTGATCCTCGATCACCGAAATGTCCTTGTGGTAGAGCCTGACGCTCATGCTGGCGTTCTCGTAGGCGTTCTTCACCATCATGGGGCCGCGCACCTCGAACACGCGCGAGGAGCCGACGCCGGCGCGGATGAGGTCGTAGACCATCTGCGGGTCGAGCCCGGACTTGATGCCCAGCACCATCGCCTCGGCCGACGCGACGTTGTGGATGGTGACGAGCAGATTGGCGACGTATTTCATCCGGCTGCCGTTGCCGAATACGCCCACATTGTAGGAGGCGCGCGAAAAGTCGGAAAACATGCGCGTGGTCCTGGCAATCGCCTTGGCGTCGCCGCTCGCATAGATGACGATGTCCTTGACGGCCGCCTGGGCGCCGGTGCCGCTCACCGGACAGTCGAGCATCACGTGGCCGGCCTTGCGCAGCGCGCGTTCGGCGCGCCCCTTGTCGGCGAGCGTGAACGTGCTGGCCTCGACCACGATCTTGGCCGGCAGCTTGTGCTGCGTGATCGCCGCGACCGTCGTGTCGAGCGACTGCGGGGTCGGCAGGCTCAGAATGATCACCGGCACCGCGGCGGCGAGCGTCGCCACGTCGGGGGCGATTTCGACGCCGGCCCGCCTCGCGGCGCGCTTGCGGGCGGCATCGATGTCGAAGCCGAGCACGCGCCACCCGGCGGCCGCAAGATGCCGCGCAAACGCCCCGCCCATGTTGCCGAGCCCCACGACACCGACCGTACCCTTGCTTCGCTTCGCCATTCAGGCCTTCCTTTTTTGATCGCGGCGGACGCTATCACAGGTGCGCGCGCGTCGCGCAAGGCGCCTGTGGTTATCCGGTGCGCGCTGCGGCGCATCGTCTGCCGGTCGGCCTGACGCTGCGTCATGCGGGCTTCCTCCAGGCGCGGCGATCGCCTATCGTCCGCCGCGTTCGCGCGAAGGCGTTGGGGAACTCGCATGCATGTGGGAGTGGCCGGTCTCGGCAACATGGGAACCGCGGTCGCCGCGCGGCTGATCGAGACCGGCAACAAGGTCACGGTGTGGAATCGCACGGCCGCGAAGTGCGCTCCGCTCGCCGCCGCGGGCGCAGGCATCGCGGCGAGCCCGGCCGCGCTTGCGAGCGAGGTCGAGACCGTCATCACCATGCTGACTGACGCCGCCGCCATCGACGCCGTCTATGGCGGGCCGGCCGGGCTTCTCGCCGGCAACGTCAAGGGCAAGCTGCTCATCGAGATGAGCACCGTGCCGCCTCATGTTGAAACCGCGCTGGCCGCGCGGGTGCGCACGGCGAGCGCGGCCTTCGTGGAATGCCCGGTCGGCGGCTCGACCGGGCCGGCGCGCCAGGGCAAGCTGATCGGCCTGATGGGGGCGGAGCCGGCGGATGCGGCGCGGGCGAAGCCGCTGCTCGATCAGCTGTGCCGGCGGATCGAGCATTGCGGGCCGGTCGGCGCCGGCGCCACCATGAAGCTCACCATCAACCTGCCGCTGATGGTGTATTGGCAGGCGCTGGGCGAGGCGCTGGCGCTGTGCCGCCCGCTCGGCCTCGATCCGGCCCGCGTGATCGATCTCCTCGCCGACACCTCGGGCGGCCCCAACGTGCTCAAGGTGCGCGGCCCGGCGCTGGTCAAGCTTCTCGAGGGCGAGGACCCGGGCCCTGTCACCTTCACGCTCGACAACAGCATCAAGGACCTGCGCACCATGCTGGCCGAAGGCGCCGCGCACGGCGTCGACATGCCGCTGGTCGCCGACACGCTGTCGTGCTTCGAGGAGGCGAGCCGCCACGGCCTCGGCGCCGCCGAGGGAGCGGGCCTGTCGGTGTACTGGTCGACGCGCGCGGCGAAGAAATAGCGATTTCGTTAGCCCCATCCGCAATCATCCTCAAGGAGACGTCATGTCGGTTACCCTCGCTCAGGCCAGCACCATCGTGGATACCGCGCTCAGACAAGCGCGCGAGATGAATCTCGTGCCGATGACGGTCGCGGTGCTTGATGCTGGCGGGCATCTGGTGGCGTTCAAGCGCGAGGACAAGTCCGGCATCCTTCGCTACGACATCGCCTACGGCAAGGCGTGGGGCGCGCTCGGCATGGGCTTCGGATCGCGCACGCTGTTCGAGCGCGCCGCCGCGACGCCGCAGTTCTTCAACGCGCTCTATGCGGCGAGCGGCGGCCGCGTCGTCACCAATCCGGGCGGCGTGCTGATCCGCGATGCCGCGGGCGACGTCATCGGGGCGGTCGGCATCTCCGGCGACACCTCCGACAAGGACGAGGCCTGCGCGGTCGCCGGCATCGAGGCGGCCGGGCTGAAGGCCGATCCGGGCGGGCAGAAGAACTGAAACCGAGGAGCCGCAAATGATCAAACTGTTCTCGTTCTGGCGCTCGCTCGCCACCTATCGGGTGCGCATCGCGCTCAATCTCAAGGGCCTCGAGCCCGCCGAAGAGGTCAACATCGACCTGACCAAAGGTCATCAGCTCGACCCCGGCTATCGCGCGGTCAATCCCATGATGGCGCTGCCGGCGCTCATCGACGGCGACGGGCCGATCCTGTTCGAGTCGCTCGCCATCATCGAGTATCTCGACGAGACGCATCCCGATCCGCCGCTGTTGCCGAAGGATGCGCGCGGCCGGGCGCGGGTGCGCGGCCTCGCCCAGATCGTCGCCTGCGATTCCCATCCGCTGATCGTGCCACGGGTGCGCGAATATCTGGAGCACGAGCTCAAGATCGACGAGCCCACCCGCATGGCTTGGTGCCGCCACTGGCACACACGGGCGCTCACCGCGCTCGAAACCCATCTCAAGGCCAAGGAGACCGGGCGGTTCTGCCACGGTGGGGAGGTGACGATCGCGGACATCTGCCTCGCCAGCCAGGCCGCGGGCGCGAAGTTCTTCAACGTCGACACGGCGCCGTTTCCCAATGTCGTGCGCATCGCCGAGACGTGCCAGAAGATCGACGCCTTCGCCCGCGCTCATCCGCTGAAGCAGCCAGGCGCGCCGGCGACGGCATAGCGCTTCGGTACACAGAAAGGCTGCACATGCTCAACGCGGCAATCATCGGGCTCGGCTGGTGGGGGAAGGAGCTGGTGCGCTCCGTGCAAGGCCGCAGCGATCTCATCCGCATCTCCCGCGGCGTCACGCTCGAGCCGGAGTTGGCGCGGGATTTTGCCGCCGAGATGAAGTTCGCGCTGGGCACCTCGTATCAGGACGTGCTCGACGACCCCGCGATCGATGCCGTGATCCTGGCGACGCCGCATACCCGCCATCGCGAGCAGGTCGAGCTGGCGGCGGCGCACGGCAAGCATGTGTTCTGCGAAAAGCCGTTCGCGCTATCCCGCGCAGACGCCGTAGCCGCCATGGCGGCCTGCCGGCGCGCCGGCGTCGCCCTCGGGGTTGGGCAGAACCGGCGGATGTGGCCCTCGATCGTCGCCATCAAGGACCTGGTCGCGTCTGGCCGGCTCGGCACCGTGATGTTCGCCGAAGGCAACTACAGCCACGACATCCTCGCCAACACGCCGCTCGACAACTGGCGCTCCGCGCCGGAGGAGACCAGGGCCGGCGGCATGACCGGCATGGGCATCCATCTCATCGACGCCTTCAGCTTCCTGGTCGGGCCGATGGAGAAGGTCTGCGCGCTGTCGACGCGGCGCACCCTGCCGTTCGCGTCCGGCGACACCACCCAGGCGCTGCTGTCGTTTCGCAACGGCGCCACCGGCACCATCGCAACGACGTTGAAGACGCCCGGCTTCGTGTGGCGCCTCGCGGTCTATGGCTCCGACATGTGGGTGGAATCCCTCAGCGAGACCAAGGTGACGACATGCCGGACGAAAGGTGAGCCGGTCACCTTCGAGGCCCCGAAGACCAATCACATCGGCATGAACATCGAATCCTTCGCCCGCGCGGCGCTCGGCCGGGGCACGTTCCACATCGACGACGCCGGCATCCTGCACACGGTGGCGGCGCTGGAGGCAGTATTCAACTCCGCCGAGACGAACGGGACTTGGCAGGCGATCGCCTGACCGGCCGGTCGGGCGCGGCGCGGCGCCACGTCGCCTGGATGCGGGCGAGCTCGGCCTCGAAATAATCGAGAAAGATGCGCGCGGGTGCCCCGAGCGTATGCCGGGTCGGCGTGATCACCACGAACTCCGCATAGAGCGGCGGCTCGGCGATCGGGCTGACGACGAGGTCGCCGCCCGCGATGTCGTTGACGCAGATGATGCCGGGCAGCACCGCGACCCAATCCGAGCAGGCGACGAACTCCAGCGTGCCGATCATGGCGTCCATCTCGATCATGCG
>Ga0209415_10011665_pt1 | contig 14760 bp, 12 predicted proteins | sample PeaSoiSIISIP2007_FD_187696 | JGI IMG/M metagenome (GOLD analysis project Ga0209415, IMG submission 187696) | Peat soil microbial communities from Weissenstadt, Germany - SII-SIP-2007 (SPAdes) (version 2) | ecosystem: Environmental > Terrestrial > Soil > Wetlands > Peat | place: Germany...
CGAAGGATTTTTCGTCAGATCGAGGAGTGATGAGGGAGCAACGCCATAGCGTTGTGACCGAAGAACGACGATGAGCTTGCGGAAAAGACGAGCGAGATTTTGTATGCGAACTTGCGAGACAGCACACTAACCGTGCTGGCCCCGGCGGAAGCGGCGGAGAACGGCCCGATCGGAACGCTGGCCCGCGGCTTGCACCTCCTGTCGAGCGTCGGCGCCGCCCGTGGTCCGCTCGGCGTCACGGAGCTCGCGCAACACGCGCAGCTCGACAAGGCAACGACCTACCGGCTCGCGAGCAAGCTCGTCGAGTTGGGCTATCTCGAACGCAACGACGACGGCAAATTCCGCCTCGGCCTGCACGTGCTCGACCTCGGCTTTGCCTATCTGGCGTCGCTCGATCTGCGCACCCAAGCACTCCCCGAGATGCGGCGCCTGCACGACGAGTACGACGGTGCGATCACGCTCTCGGTGCTCGACGGCACCGATATCGTCTACGTGGAGCGCATCTCTCCCAAAGGCTTGCAGGCCAGCATGCCGGTCGGCATCGGCGCCCGTTTACCCGTGCACTGCACCGCGATGGGCAAGGTGATCCTCGCGCACATGGCGCCGGACCGGCTCGCCGCGCTGCTCGATCGCATCGACTACGCAAAGTGGACCCAGCACACGATCGCCTCGCGAGCCGAGTTCGAGACCGAACTCCGGCGCACGCGCGAGCGCGGCTTCGGCGTCACCGACCAAGAGATGATCGACGGCTTGCGCGCCGTCGCGAGCCCCATTTTCGACCACCACGGGACGCCGATCGCGGGCTTGTCCGTCGCGCTGCCGGTTCACGCGTGCAACCTCGACGCTCTCGTGAACGGCGTCGCACCGCGGGTCGTAACGGCCGGCAAGATCGTCTCCTCGCACCTGGGCGGCTACCGGTGATCACCGAGCCCCGGCTGCGCGTCGATCCGGTGACGCTCGAAGTCTTGCGCAACGCCTTCCCGGCCATCGCCGACGAGATGTCGCTCGACCTGCAACGCACGTCGTACAACATGATGATCTACGAGGTGCGCGACTACTGCTGCGCCCTGCTCGATCCGGCGGGGCGTCTGATCTCGCAGAACATCGGCGGCGTATCGCATTTCGTTGCCGATCTTGGCGTCGTGATCAAAGATGCGGTCGCGCGTTACGGGGCCGACGGCTTCGCGCCCGGCGACGTGCTGCTGATGAACCATCAGCGCGTCGGTGGCCAGCACCTCAACAACGTGTGCATCTTCACGCCGTTCTTCGTCGACGGCGAGCTCACCGCGTTCGCCATCGTTCGTGCGCACTGGAGCGACGTCGGCGGCATGAGCACCGGATTCGGCGCGATGACGATGATCAGCGACCCCTGGATGGAAGGGATGCAGTTTGACCAGATCAAGATTTACGAAGCCGGCGTGGCCGACGAGAAAGTCTTGCAGCTGATCTGCGACAACATCCGCTTTCCCGAGGCCTCGATGGGCGACATGCGCTCGCAGATCGCGGCCTGCAAATTGGCCGAGCGGCGACTCGCCGAGCTGTATGGCCGCTACGGTTCCGCCACGATCGCCGCGGCACTGGAACGCATCTTCGACGAGACGGAAAAGAAGTGCCGGCTCATCGTCGCCGGCATCCCCGACGGAACCTACGAAGCGGAATCGTACTTGGATCATGACGGCACCGATCGCGACCAGACCGTGCCGATCCGCGTGCGGGTCGTGATCAGCGGCAGCGATTTGACGATCGATCTCACCAAGTGCTCGCTCGAACGCCGCGGCGCAATCAACGCACGCACGCTGGCCGGCGCGTACATCGCCTACAAAGGCATCACCGGTCCGCTCGAGCCGGTCAACGAGGGTTCGTTCCGCGCGCTCACGGTCGAGATTCAGGAAGGCAACATGATGATGGCGCGCTTCCCCGCGCCGATGGCCGGCTGGAGCCGCGCCCTGCCGACGGTCGTCGACACGATCCTCAAAGCGCTCGCGCCGGCGCTGCCGGATCAAATGCCCGCCGCTCACATGGGCACGCTCGGCGGCGGCATGGCGCTCTTCGGGCGCGACGCCGCGCGCGGCCGCGACTACGTGCTGCAAACGATCGAAGGCGGCGGCTGGGGCGCCCGCCCGTGGGAGGACGGCGAATCGGCTTCGGTCTCGGTGTGTCAGGGTGACGTGCGCAACTCGCCGGTCGAGACCATCGAACTGAAGACGCCGGTGCGGGTCGACCGCCGCGCGCTGCGCCCGGGGTCGGGCGGTGCCGGTAAGTTTCGCGGCGGTCTCGGCATGATCACGCAGATGACCAATCTCAGCGAAGGCCGCTGGAGCTTGAGCAACAGCGGCCGGCGCATGCTACCGCCGTGGGGACTCTGGGGCGGATCGAACGGCATGCCATCGGTCAATCGCGTCCGGCGGGCCGGCGAGACCGCGTTCCGCGACGAGGATCCGGTGCGCACGTTGCTGCCCGCGGGCTCGAGCGTCATCGTCGAAACGGCGGGCGGCGGCGGCTGGGGCGATCCGCTCGAGCGCGATCCCGCTTTGGTGCAAGAAGACGTCCGCGAAGAATTCATCTCTCGCGCGGCGGCGCGCGACGATTACGGCGTCGTCCTGAACGCCGGCGATACCGTCGACGAGCGGGCAACGCAGGAGCTGCGTGCGCAGCGGAAAGGTCGAGCAACCCGTGATTGATGTGAAGTCGGACCTCGATGTGCGCCTGGATCGCGTGCAGCGCGCGCTGCGCGAGAAAGCACTCGACGGGCTCGTCATCTACTACGGCGGACAGCACAACATGCTGCGCATGGATCAGATCATGTATCTGACCGATTACCGCACGTTGGGCCCGGCCGTGCTCCTCGTGCCGCGCGACGGCGTTCCGGAATTGATCATGGCGCCGGTCTGGGACGCCGCGCGCGCCAAGGAAACCGGCGCGAACGTGCGCGTCACCGCGGTGAGCCCCGAGCGGCTCTTGCAGACCGCCGCCGCGGCCGCCCAAGGCCTGCCCGGGCGCATCGCGCTGTCCGGCCGGCCGATCATGCCGCTTGCGGCCTACGATGAGTTCATGCATGCGTTCGGCGGAGAATTGCTCGACGGGGAAACGATCGTGACGACCGTTGGGGCCGCGCGCACCCCGGGCGAACTGGAACGGGTCGAGCACGCGGCGAAGATCGCCGACCTCGGCTTCGAGGCGTTGCGCGCGACCGCGCACGTCGGCATGCGGGAATACGAGCTCGCGGCGGAGGTCGAGGCGGTCATGCATGCCGCCGGCGCCGAGGACAACTTCGGTTTGATCGCCGCCGGCTCGCACAATTTGGCCGTGCGGCCGCCGACCGACCGCCGCTTAGAAAAAGGCGACGTGATCATCGGCGAGATCACGCCCTGCTATCGCGGTTTTCTCGCCCAGCTCTGCCGCACGTACATCCTCGGCGAGGCGACCGGCGTGCAGCGCACCAAGCACGATATGCTCCTGCGTGCGCTCGACGCCGGCATGGCAGCCGCCAAACCCGGCACCCCGAGTGCCATGATCGCCCGGGCGATCAACGGCGTGATCGGCGCGGCCGGCTACGAAGAATATTGCAAGCCGCCGTACATGCGCACGCGCGGCCACGGCCTCGGTCTGGGCGGCGTCGTGCCCTACGACATCACCGACGGCGCGAGCCCCACGCTCGAGCGCAACATGACGATGGTGATCCATCCCAATCAGTACATCCCGGAGACCGGATATATGATGCTTGGGGATACCGTCGTCATCGAAGACGACGGCCCGCGCGCGCTCACCAAGACGCCGCTCAAGCTCTTTTCGAAAGAGGCCTAGCGCAGTGCAAACGCTGCATCCGGTGCTCAAGCACGGTGGCCTGTTCTCGGACTGGGAGTTGCTGCCGCGAGCGATGTTCGAGGATCGCTACGCCCGCATCCAGCACGCGGTCGCCGCGGCCGGCGACGACGCTTGGCTGATCTACGGCGACGCGCAGCGCTACGGGGACGTCGCGTACGTGAGCCATTTCGTGCCCCGTTTGCGTTCCGTCGTCGTGCTCGTTCCGAAGTCCGGCAAACCGGACATCCTGTGCAGCATCGGCTCGCGCGACATTCCGGCCTCGAAGATCCTGACGTGGTTCGAAGACATGCGCCCGTACACGCGTTTGCCCGGCGAGGCGGTGAAGCTGCTCAACGATCGCGGTCTGACCGGCGCGCGCATGGGCCTCGTCGGAACGCGCTCCTCGCTGCCGATCGCGGAGTGGCAGGCGATCGCCGCCGAGCTGCCCGGCGTCGTTTGGACCGCGCGCGATGCGGAATACGCCGCGCTGCGGCGCACGAAGGATCCGGCCGAGGACGACGCGCTGCGCCGTTCCGCCGACGCCGTCGCCGCCGCCATGCGCGAAGCGGAGCAGGCCCTGCGGCCGGGACGAACCGTTCGTGAAGCCACGGCGGAGATCGATCGCGCGCTGCGCTTCGCTGCAGCCGAAGACATCCGGATCCTCGTCGCTAGCGGAGCCGGCGCCGGGCTGCAGTTGCGCCCGCCCGATGAACGGATGCTCAACGCCGGCGATACGGTGCTGCTGTACCTGCAAGTCGAGGTCCAGCGCTACTGGTCGCAGGCCGCGCGGACATTCGTTCTAGGTCCCCCGGTCGAAGCGCAACGCGCGTTGACCGCGCGCGCCGAATCGGCGCTCGCCGCCATGCAGGCCGCCGTTCGCGGCGGCGCACGAGCGGCAGACGTCGCGGCCGCCGCTAAGGCCGCTCTCGGCGACGAATTGTTCGCGGTTGCCGAGAGCTACGGACTCGGGGCCGGCATCGGCCTCGACGCCGTCGAGCCGCCGGCGATCGCGCTCGACTCCACCGCGACGATTCCCGACGACGGCGCACTCTCGCTGCACGTCGCCGTGCACGCCGGCGGCTACGGTGCGATCGCAGGCAAAACGCTGCTCGTCCGTAACGGCTGCGTCACGACGTTAGGAGCGGAGCCATCAGCATGACGACACGCCGCGAAGTTCTGGCCGGCCTTTCAGCGGCCGGCTTGGCGTCGCTAGCATCGCCGGCGCCGGCCGCCTACCCGGCGCCCGAGCAAACGAGCATCAAGATCGGGACCGCCGTCGGCGCGATGTCGTTCATGCCGGTCTACGTCGCTTCCGCGAAGACGTGGAAGGCGCAGGGTCTCGACGTGCAGCTGTTGTCGTTTCGCGGTGATGCCGAGGTCGCGCAAGCGCTGGTCGGCGATTCGATCGACTTGTCCGTCGGCTCGCTCAACGGCGTCATCAACATGATCTCCTCGAACCAGCCGGTGATCGGCGTGTATGCGGGCTTTTGGCAGGCCGACTTTTCGTGGCTGGCGGGCCCGGGCGTAAAGAGCTGGGCCGACCTCAAGGGCAAGTCGATGGGCATTTCGACCTACGGCTCGCTCACCGACGCGCTGACGCGCTACGCCCTGCGCCGCAACAAGCTCGAACCGGAGAAGGACGTGCAACTTCAGCAGATCGGCACGACCGCGAACACGTATGCAGCGATCAAGTCCGGCCGCATCGCGGCCGGCATTCTCTCGCCGCCGTTCAGTTGGCAAGCTCAAGACGAGGGGCTAACGCTCCTGGGCACGCAGGCGCGCGACGTAGCCCCCGCCTGGCCCAAGCATCTCTACAGCGCGAAGACGAAGTACATCGCCGACAACCTGCACACGGTCGAGGCGGTCCTGCGCGGTCACGTCGCCGCCATTCGGCTCGCGCGCAAGGATCACGATGCCGCGGCCCAAGTGATGATGGATCTGCTCAAGATCACCAAACCGTATGCGGACCGGGCGGTCGAGCTCGAACTGCCGGGCTACGACGAACGCGGCGGGATGCCGGAGCGCGTGATGCCGGTGTTCTGGGACATCACCAAGTCGCTCGGCGACGTGACGAGCGCATGGGATGAGAACAAGTATCTCGACCATCGCTTCATCAATTCGTTCAAGAGCTGGGCGCCGCAAGGCTAGCCTATGGCGCAGCTGGAGATCGACCGCGTCAGTCTCGCCTATCCGAACGCGCGCGAGAAGTCGACCTTTCTCGCGCTCGATTCGATCGATCTCGGGGTGGAACGCGGCGAGTTCGTGACCGTCGTCGGTCCGAGCGGCTGCGGCAAGAGCAGCCTGTTGATGCTGATCGCGGCGCTGCTGCGCCCCACCGGCGGCAGCATTCGGCTCAACGGCAAGCCGGTGGTCGCGCCGGGCCCGGACCGGGCGCTCGTGTTTCAGGACTTTGCGCTCTTGCCGTGGCGGACCGTCCTCAAGAACGTCGAGCTGGGGCTCGAACTGCGGCGCGTGCCGGCGGCCGAACGGGAAACCATCGCCCGGAAATACATCGCCATGGTCGGCTTGCGCGAGTTCGAACGGCACTTTCCGCATCAGCTCTCGGGCGGCATGCGCCAGCGGGTCGGCATCGCGCGCGCGCTGAGCGTCGGACCCGAAGTGCTCCTGATGGACGAGCCGTTCGGCGCGCTGGATGCGCAGATCCGTCAGGTGATGGGGGTGGAACTGCTCAAGATCTGGGAGCGCGACCGCAAGACGATCGTGTTCATCACGCACGACATCGACGAGGCGGTGTTCCTAGGCGATCGCGTGATCGTCATGAGCGCGTCACCCGGCCGGGTGCTCGAGATCATTCCGGTCGATCTTCCGCGCCCGCGCCCGCACCACTTGCGCGGTCATCCGGACTTCGTTGCGTATCGCGAGCGCATCTGGGATCTGCTCGAAGAACAGGTCCGCTCCTCGCTCCATTGGCAGTCGAGCGACGACGTGCCGCCGCTGGTCGGCGTGTGAGGTTTTCGCGCCGGCTCGTCATCGGCACCGCCTCGGTGGCCGCCTTCCTGATGGTGTGGCAATTCGTCGGCCAGCGCGAGATCGTGCGGTCCGATCTGATCTCCTATCCGACCGAGGTTTTCGCCACGTTCGCTCACCTGACGGCGACCGGTGAGCTCGGTACCAATGCGGCGGTGACGCTGCAAGAGTTCATCGAGGGCTTCGTTCCGTCGATCGTTCTCGGCGTGATCTTCGGCGTCGTGCTGGCGCTGGTGAAGCCGGTGCGCGAGTTGCTCGACCCGTTGCTGACGGCGATCTACACGGCGCCGGTCATCGCCTTCATTCCGATACTAGTCGTTTGGTTTGGGGTGGGGACGTATTCGAAAGTCGTCATCGTGTTCATCAGCGCGATCTTCCCGATCATGATCAACACGCGCGTCGGCGTCTCCGAGGTCGCCGAGCCGTGGCTGCGCGCGGTGCGTTCGTTCGGTGCGGATCAGCTGCAGATCGTCACGAAGGCGATCCTGCCCGGATCGATGCCCGCCATAATGGCGGGGATTCGCCTCGGCCTGGGACGCGCGATCGTCGGCCTGATCGCCGCCGAGATGTACGTTTCGATCAGCGGGATCGGCCGCATGATCCAAGTCTACAGCAGTGCTGCGCGCGCGGCGGAGATCATCGTACTGGTCGTGGTGATCGCGGTGTTCGGCTATGTTTGCGTCACGCTCTTGCGCGGCGCCGAAAATCGGATGGGGACGTGGCGGTCGGATCTGGAGTAGCGCCGCTGCGCCCGGTTGCGCTACCGAAGTTTCGCTCGAGCAGCGAAGCGACGGTGTTGGGCATTCTCGGAATCGTGCTGTTTGTGGGGTTGTGGGAACTTGCGGCCCAACTGGGGTGGCTCAATCCCGTCATCCTGAGCAGCCCCAGCCGCATCGCCGTCGCGTTCGCCGGACAATGGCAGTCGGGCCAGTTCAGCGCCGACTTGGGCGTGAGCCTGGCAGAACTCGCGATCGGCTTTGGGTCCTCGGCCGTCGCCGGGGTGGCGATCGGTATCGCGATGGGGCTCAACCGGACGACGGAGTACGCGCTCGACCCGTTCGTCTGGTTTCTCTACTCGACGCCGCTGGTCGCGCTGTATCCGTTGATCGTCGTGTGGCTGGGCTTCGGCTTCGCGACCGTCATCGCGATCGCGTTCATGCTCACCGTCATCCCGATCGTCGTCAACACGATGGCCGGGGTGCGGGCGGTCGACCCGTCGGTCGTCCGGGCGGTGCGGGTGTTCGGCGGCAACAGCCGGGACGTCATCCTGAAAGCCGTCCTGCCGGCCTCGCTGCCGTACGTCTTGGCCGGGTTTCGCATCGGCCTGAGCCGCGCGCTGATCGGCGTCGTGTTAGGTGAGATGTTCAGTTCGAACGCGGGCTTGGGGTTCCGGATGACCGTGTACGCCGCGCACCTCAAGACGGCCGACGTCTTCGTGCCGCTGGTGGCTTTCGTCATCATCGGCATCATCACGACCCAACTCGCCATCATGCTCGAGCGCCGCCTGCAGAGCTGGAAGACCTAGGGATGCTCTAACGCCGGCGCTTACGCTTCGCGAACGTTCTTCGTGAAATCGTAGTCGGCGCTCTTGACGCAACGGAACGACCAGCTCACCTCGGCGTGCCCGTTTGCGCCGGGCGCGAGCTTCGCGTGCAAGAAGGCGAGGATCTCGTTCCACGCAGCTTTGGCCGGCTCGGGTCGATAGCGGCCGGGCATCGTATCGTTGAGCCAGCCGTGCGGAACGTTCGGGTAGATCGTGATCTGATACGACACGTTGCGATCTTCGAGCGTGCTGCGAAAACGCAGTATGTTGGGGATCGAGATCAAGAAATCGTTCTCGCCGAAGATCGCGAGCACGCTCGCTTCCTTGCGCGCCGTGAGCCCGTCGATCAGGCCGTCGAGCGTCGTCGGCTGGAGATCCGTGCGATCCCAGTCCGTTGCGTAGCCCGCACCGTAGAGCACGATTGCCGCTTGCAGCGGATGCTTGCCGGCCCACAGCAGCGGATAGCGCCCGGTTTGACAGACGCCGATCATGCCGAAGCGCGCCGGATCGGCGCCCTCGACCGTGGCGAAGAGTTCGAACATATCCTCACACGCGGCGAGGACCTGCGCGTCGCTGGGCCGGGAGAAGGCTTCCGCATTGCGCAGCGCCGTGATATCGGGAAAGTCATAGAACAGATCGGGCGCAACCACAACAAAGCCGTCCGCGGCGAGCCGGCGCGCCAGATCCTCGGTGTGGGGCACCAGGCCGTAACGTTCGTGCAAAATCATCACGCACGGATACGATCCCGCCGCAGCCGGCCGGCACAAGAGCGCCGGCATGCCGTTCTTCGCCGTGGGACGCGATTCGTGAATGCCCGCAACGCTCGCCGTCATGAGCGCTGCCCTTTACTTGACCGGAACGAGTTTCCCGCTGCGGTATTGGCTCAGGTGGTCGGTCGCCGGTACGCTGTAGTGGTCGGGATCCATCGTGATCGTGCCGCCGAAGACGCTCGGGACGCCCTTGAGCACCGCCAACTGTTTGGCAATCGCGTCGCCGTTGTACGAACTTTTCGCAATCGCCGCTGCCATCATCATCGTTTCGTCCCAGACCTCGCCCGTCAGATACGACGGATCCTTGCCGCCGGACTTCGCCCGGAACGCATCGAGGAACGCTTTCCCGGCTACCGGATCGATGCTGAGTTCGGCCATCACGATGCCTTCGATGTAGCTGCCGACGCCTTCTTTCCAGCCGGGTTCGTTGATGAAGGTGCCCGGCAGAAAGATCGGCACGGTGATGCCGGCTTCGCGCACTTGGCGGATGATCACGGTGCCGTCGAGCCCGCCCGGCGACCCATCGAGAACGCCGTCGGGATTGAAATCCTTGGCCCGCGCGACGACGCCGCGATAATCGCTGTCGCCGGGATTGAACATCGCCTCATCGTACTGGACGCCGGCTGCCGCCGCAGCCGCCTTGAACGCGCCCGACATAATCGGTCCCAGCGCGTTGTTCGGGAGGAATGCGTAGATGCGCTTGAAGTTGTGGTTCTTCCAGTACGCGCCGATCAAATTCGCCGTAGCCGAAACGGTTTCTGCGTGCGCGAACGTGTACGGCGAGTGACTCATGAGTCCGGGCGCCTGAACGTTGGCCAGGATCGGCACCTTCAGTTGATCGGCCAACGGAACTTGCGCGCCGACGACGTTGGTGTACTCGGTCAAGATGGCTTGGCAGCCGTCGACCTCCACGAGCTTGCGCATCGCGGTCACGCCGCCGGGCGGCGTGCCCATGGAATCCTCGACGTCGAGGACCAATTGGTGCCCGTTGACCCCGCCGGACGCGTTGAGACGGGCCACCGCGAGTTGGGCGCCGACGATATATTCCGTGCCCGAGTTTGCCAGCGGACCCGTCAGCGGCCACGTGAGCCCGATCTTGTACGGCTGCGTCTGGGCGGAAACGCCCGCGCTGGAGATGACGAGCAGGGCGATCAGCGCGCCGAGGGCGCCTTTGCGATCGATCATATTACACTTCCACTCGTGAGAGGACGCGCTGGAACCGCACGTCATCAAGCGTACCGGTGGTTAGATCACTAACGATGAGGATAGGGAACCGGCCGGGCGAAGTCAAGCGCGCTCCAGGCGTCGGGCCTTTATGCTTCGCTTAGATTCCGCTGAAGCGCGCGGCGGCGAACGGCGCGGTCAAGGCCGCGCCGATCAGGAACGCCGCGACGAAAAACGCGGCCCGGCGGAAGGCACCGAAACCCAACAGCGCGAGCGGCAGCGGCGCGATCACCAGCACCTCGACGCCCAGATCGTGAAACGGCTGCAACGCGATCGAGCCGTCGAGCCCGTACTGCACCCAGAGCGCGCCGGCGATGCGCGCGGTGAGCCCCAGCGCGAGCGCGTAGCCGACCAGCCGAACGAAGAATCCCGCGAGCGCGCGCATGTCAGTGCAAGAAGTAGCGGTAGTTGGAGAACACCAGCGCGATATTCCGCTCGTCGGCGGCGGCGATGACCTCGGCATCGCGGATCGACCCCGAGGGGGCGATGACCGTGCTGCAACCCGCATCGGCCGCCGCAACCAAGCCGTCCGGAAACGGGAAGAAGCCGTCGCTGGCGCACGCCGCACCCTGGGCAAAGCTGCCGGCCCGTTCGCCGGCGATCCGAACCGCACTCACACGATTCGTTTGCCCCGCACAGATGCCGCGTGAAACAGCGTCGCGCACGACGGCCACGCCGTTGGACTTCACGTGCCGCACGACGTCCCAGGCGAAGATCAAGTCGCGCCACTCGCTCGCTTGCGGCGTGCGCTGCGAGACGACGCGCCAGGTTTCGGCTGCCGCGGCCGGATCGTCATCTTCGGCCAGCACGCCGCCCAGCGCGGAGCGGACGCGCAATTCCTCGGCGATCCGCTGCGGCATCCCGGCTTCGAAGCGCATGACGCGCAGATTCTTCTTTCGTTGCAGTCGCGCCAGCGCGTCGGCCTCGAACGCCGGCGCCGCAACAATCTCGAGAAAAAACTCCCCCAGCGCTTCGGCCGCCGCGAGGTCGATCGGGCCGTCGACCGCGATGATGCCGCCGTAGGCGGAGATCGGATCGGCATCGAGCGCGGCGCGCACCGCCTCCGCTACGGTCGGCCGTTCCGCAACGCCGCACGGCACGGTGTGTTTGACGATCGCCGCGCGGCATCGCGCGGGCGCCGCTTCGCCGGACGGCCGTTCTATGCCGACCTGCGCGCGTACCAGCATGCGCAGCGTCGCATCCAGATCGAGTAAGTTGTTGTACGAGAGCGACTTGCCCCAGAGCTGTTCGGGGAGCGCCACCTCGCGCGCCAGGTAGAACGCCGCGCGGTCCTGCGGGTTTTCGCCGTAGCGCAGCGACTGCTCGATCGGGATCGTCAGCGCCAGCGAGCCGGGCAGTTCGTTCGCCGAGAGCCCCGATTCCAGATAGCGCGAGATCGCCGAGTCGTATTCGGCGGTGCGCTCGAAGGCCCGCGTCGCCAAGCGCCGGCGCGCATCGCGATCGAGCGGTTGCGGTAAGGCCGCGATCAGCTCGGCGTATTGTTCGGGATCGCTCAGCACGGTCACGCGCTCGAAGTTCTTGGCGGCGGCGCGCAAGAGCGAAACGCCGCCGATGTCGATCTGCTCGATCGCCTCTTGCAGCGTCGCACCGCTGCGGGCGGCGGTCGATTCGAAAGGGTAGAGGTTCACGACGATCGTCGAGAGCAGCGGAACGTTGTGGCGCGCCGCCTCCGCTTGGTGCACGGCGCTCGACGTGTCGCGCAGGATCCCGCCGAACACGTTGGGATGCAGCGTTTTCACGCGGCCTTCGAAGAGCGCCGGAAAGCCGGTCAGCTCCTCGACGTCGCGCACGTCCAACCCGGCCGCGCGCAAATGCGCCGCCGTGCCGCCGGTCGCGTAAATCGTCGTGCCCGCGGCGGCCAGCTTGCGAGCGAGTTCGATGACGCCGGTCCGGTCGTGGACCGAGATGAGTGCCGCGCCGTTATCCGGCAACGGCCGCCTCTTCGCGCTGCGGTTCGGAGGGATGGGGGGTATCCAGCGCGGCCGAGATGATCGAGGACACGCCCGGCTCCTGCATCGTCACGCCGTACATGCGTGACGCCAGCTCCATCGTCTTCTTGTTGTGCGTCACGATCATCATCTGCGCTTCGCTCGTCAGGTCGCGCACCATCGCCGAGAGACGATCGACGTTGGCGTCGTCGAGGGCGGCATCGACTTCGTCGAGCAAGTAGAACGGCGACGGCTTGACCCGGATCAGCGCGAAGATCAGCGCGGCCGCGGTCATCGCGCGCTCGCCGCCCGAAAGCGCGGCCAGCGCCGTCATCTTCTTGCCCGGCGGCTGCACCGCGATTTCGATCCCGGTTTCCGAGAGATGCTCGGGATCGGTCTGCCACATCCGCGCCTCGCCGCCGGGGAACAGCTCGCCGAACGTTTCGGCGAAGCGCGCGCTGACCGCCGCAAACGTTTCGTTGAACTGCGCCTGACTCGACATCTCGATCTCGGCGATCGTCGCCAGCAGGGTCTCGCGCGCCGATTGCAAGTCCGCCATCTGCTCGCGCAGGAACCGTTCGCGTTCGATCAGCTCGTCGCGGTCGACCTCGGCGTTGAGGTTGACGTTGGCGCTCAGGCGCGCGAGCTCTTCGCGCAGCCGCGGCAACTCGTCGATCACGTCGTCCGGTTCGCTCGCGTAGCGCGTCACGACGTCGCGCTGCTCGTCGTCGGTCGCCGGGTTCTGGGCGAACGTCTGCACCAGCATCCCGAGCTCCGCATCGATCTCGGCCAGACGCCGGCGCGAGCCCTCGCCGCCGGCGGTTGCTTGGCGTTCTTCGCCTTGCGCGATGCGCTCGTCGGCCTCGCGCTGCGCGAGATCGTTGGCGGTCGCCTCGCGCCGCGCGTTAGCGTCGTTGACCGCCGCATCGGCCGCCGCGACCGCCGCGCGCGTCGCCGCGAGCCGTTCCGATTCGGCGGCGATGCCCGCGCGCAGGCGTTCCAGCTCGCGCGCCGTTTGCTCGCGCGTCGCCGCCACCCGTTCGGAGTCGGCGTCGAGCAGTCCGAGCCGCGTGGAGTGCCCTTCGCGTTCGGTCCCCAGCGAGGCGATCGTTTCGCGCAGCGCGCCGGCTTCGGCCGCAACGTCGTGTTGCGCCGCTTCGGTGCGTGCGATCGTTTCGCGCGCCGCGGCCAGCGCGGCGACCAGCGCGGCGCGCCGTTCTTCGAGATCGGCAGCGTCGAGCGCCGTCCCCTCGAGCGCGGCATGCGTGTGCTGGGCGGTCTCGAGGTCGCGTTGCGCCGCGGCGACGCGTTCCGCCGTTACGGCCAGCTCGCCCACGATGCGCTCGATCTCGCCCTCGGCTGCCGTTCGGCGCGCGCGCGCGTCGCGCAGCGCCGCTTCCGCTTCTCCGGCCGCCGTCACCGCCGCATCGCGCGCTGCGCCGGCCGCGTCGGCCTCCGCTTTGGCGCCGAGCCCGTTGCGCTCGATCAGTTCCAACTCGGCGCGCAGTTGCGGGATGCCCTCGCGCAGCGCCTGTGCTTGCGCGCGCCGGCCGAGGATCGACCGTTCGCGCCGGTAACGGCCGCCGGTGATCGCCCCGCCGCCGAGGATCTGTTCGCCGTCGAGCGTGACGATCGTGTCGCGGAAGCCCTCGCCGCGCACGAGCGCGATCCCGGTGCGCAGTTCGTCGACGACGAGCACCTGGCCCACCAGGAACGAGACGATGCCGCGAAAGCGTGGTTCGCTGCGCACGAGCTCGTGGGCGTAGCTGATGATGCCGGGCCGGCCGCGCAGCTCGCCCAGGCTGCGCCCAGCGCGAGCCTCCAGCGTGTCCAGCGGCAAGAACGTCGCGCGGCCGGCTTCCCGCTCGCGCAAGTAGGCGATCGCGCGTTCCGCGTCCTCGCTGGTCGCGGTGACGATGTTCGACAGGCCCGTACCGAACGCGACGTCGAGCGCGCGCGCGTAGCGTTCGTCGACGTCGATCAGGTTTGAAACGACCCCGTGCAGCCCGGTCAACTCTCCGCGCGCCGCGGCCTCGACGACGGCCCGCGTTCCGGGAACGTGCCCTTCGAGCGTCGCTTCGAGTTCCTCGATCGTGTGCAGCCGCGATTCCGAGGCCGCAACGTCGCTCGCGACGCTGCGATAGCGCGCCTGGAGTTCGGAGTGGCTCGCCTGGGCGGCATCGCCGCGCGCACCTTCGGCCAGCGCCCGTTCGCGCTGCTGCAGGCCGTCGCGCTCGAAGCGCGCGATCGACGCATCGCACTCATCGAGGACGCGGCGCGTTTCGGCCGCGCGCTCGTGCAGCCGCGCGCGCTCGCCCTCGAGGCGGCTGCGTTCGCCGGTCAGTCGCGCGATGTCGTTCTGCGTGCCGGCCAGGCGCGCGCGGCGCTCCGCTTCGCTGGCCGCGCGTTCCGCCACGATCGCCTCGACCCCGCGCAAGTCGGCGTAGATCGTGTCGAGCGTGGCGCGCGCGTCGGCCACGGC
>Ga0209415_10011668_pt1 | contig 14757 bp, 23 predicted proteins | sample PeaSoiSIISIP2007_FD_187696 | JGI IMG/M metagenome (GOLD analysis project Ga0209415, IMG submission 187696) | Peat soil microbial communities from Weissenstadt, Germany - SII-SIP-2007 (SPAdes) (version 2) | ecosystem: Environmental > Terrestrial > Soil > Wetlands > Peat | place: Germany...
CGCCAAGGCGGCCAACGCTCACGGGTATTCGGTCCGGTCAGGGGCTTGGCTGGCGGGGGAGGGCTCGAACCTCCAACGATTGCGCGAGCCCCTGGTGAGAGTGTCGCCCTGGCGTTTTCCCTGCACAGTGCGGCACGTCGTGCCACGGTGCGACACGTCGTGCCGCACCGGGATAGCACGGGGATCGCGCGACTCGGGTGCAGACTGGAGGTCTGATGGCCCTCCGTCGAGGCATGCCCAGTCTCTCCCGGCGAAGCCTGCAACTCATCCGACTCCTTTTGCCGGTCAGCCTCGGGGTTCTGCTCGTGGCGGTTCCGACCGTGTTCGCTATGTTCCCGGGGCTGACCACGTGGTCGAGGCGGACGCGCGTCGAGATCATCATCGGATGGCTCGTGATCGCCCTTGTGGGCGCCCTCCTGACGGCTCTGGCCGACGCACGGCTTCACCGGCTCGTCGCGGCCGACCAAGAAGCGGCCGTTGTGGCGGAGCGCCGAGCCACGATTCGAGACCAATTCCGAGGACTGCTCGTCCCGGGGATCGGTGGCCTCCCGGAGCAGTACCACATGACTGTCTATGGGCCCACGCCCGACAGGAGGTTTCTCATCCCCCTCTACCCGCCGGCGCTCAACTTTCGAGACCCCGCAATCTTCCCGACCGGAGCAGGGGCGACCGGGAAGGCCTGGGAGGACCCGACGGGGGTCTTCGTAGTGACCGGGGATGCAGTATCGAGCGACAGGCATGGGCTGACGGGGGTGCAACAGCGTCGGTACAAGATGTTCGGGACGGTGGCCGGGGTGGTGATAGCGGGAGAGGCAGGTCAACCCATAGGAGTGCTCACAGCCATCGGCCGAGATGAGGACGGCTTCTTCGACCAGGGAGGGGTCGAGGTCCTCAAGGATCTGGCCCAAGGCATCGCCTGGCTGATCCCGGAGGCGGTACGCTGGATGATGCCTAGGGAGGGTCCGTGACACGTGAAGTCCTCGAAGAGGACGAGAATGGCAATCCGACTGTCGTCGTTTACCGCGAGACGGATGATGAGCGTCAGGAACGCCAAGCCGAGCGTGACGAGCAAGAGCAGCGGGCCCACGAGGTCGCGGCGTCTCTTCGCTCCACGACTCAGTCTGAGCTGACCCCGGCGTAAGAGCCTTTCACGAAGCCTAGGCTCGCAGCCAGCGTCGCTGCCGCGCGCTAGTGCCAGCCCAGAAACCGTCGAGGAGCTCGTCGGCCATCGCGTACGCGAGACACTCCGCCCGGACTGTGCAGCCGGCGCAAAGCGCCCGGGCCCGGGCCATGCTCCCGCCTCGCTCGACAAAAAATGGGTCCACCCCTTCGTCCCGGCAGGCGGCGAACGCCTGCCACTGTGGCCGGTGGATCAATTCATCGAGCCCCATCGGCCCGTCGAGAGCATCGGGAGTCATCAGCCAGCCGACGAGCTCCGGCGTCGTCACCACCACCATCGGGCGCCGAGGGTATGGCGCACTCTGGCGAGACGCGCGGACCCATCACCCGACGGGGGTGCCACCGTGCAACGCCGTCCGGCCCTCTCTCAGCCCGTAGTAGCCCAGCACGTACCCGGCGGCCGGATCGGCCCACCACAACCCGACGAGAGCATTGAGCAGGAGGCCCAGCAGCACGGCTGCAGCCAGCACGCCGTCAACGAAGGTGACGCGGCCCTCGGTCAAGAGCACCGGGTTGGCGAGCGAGCGTCCCACGCGAGCCTTCCCGGTCGACAAGGCGAACATGACGACGGCCGTGACCGCGGTCCAGACGATGCCCACTTCGCTGTGGTGGGGGTGAAAGCCAACGACCAGCACCACCGTGCTCTGCACGCTCAGGTAGAGCGCCAGAGCGAGGAACAGCATCCCAATGCCTCGTATCGCCCGCCGACGGCGCTCCTCCCCGAAGCCCGCCAGCTCCCACACCACAACGATGCTCGCTCCGATCTCGATCAAGGAGTCGAGACCGAATCCGGCCAGGGCCACGGACCGGGCCGCCCATGCGGCGAAGGCCAGGACGACGACGCCAACCACGTTCCACGTCAGCGTGGCAGTCTCGAGGAGACGGCCTGTGCGACGAAGCCTCCGAGCGTTGACGTCCAAGCGGCTCCGCACCTGACGAGTATCGCCGCCGCCCGCAGGACATTACGACGACCCCCCGATGCGCGCCCGGCACACGCGAAAGCGGGAGGGCTGCGGGGCCCTCCCGTCCTCGCTGAGCGGTTCTTTGCCCTGGCCCCCGTTTCGATTGGGGAGCGTAATGCCTCAGGCTCGAGGGCGCCCGAAGCCGAGCGACCGGACGGCCTTCCTCGCCTTGGCCGTCATGGTGCGCGAGAACGGGATCACCGGAGCCAGCGGGGCGTCCGCCTCGACCTCCTCGTCGTGGTCCTCGGAGGGCTTGTCGGTGTCGTCTGTCACGATCCAACGCTATGCCGTCACGGATGGGCTAGCCCGCGTTCGATCGCATTGTCGGGCCACGCCGCGGCGTCCTCGTTCGGGAGGACGTCCTGAGCGCTCGCCAACACTGGAGCCCAGCCCTCCCGTTCTCCGATGCGGTTGCACTCCTCGGCGAAGTATTCGCCATGGTGCTCCTCGTGGGGATGCGCCCCTCCGAAGGCGTCCACCTGGACGGCGAGATGCACCATCTCGTGGAGGAGGATGTCAGCGACCTTCTCCCACCGGTCCTCTTCGGATCCCCAGGGGGCTTCGAAGAGCTCGTGAGCCAGGTGGATCTTTGCGACAGCCCGGTCCGGCTCGCCCGGGCGACGAAACACGGTCAGCCTCATCAGCCCGTCCGGGTCCTCGCGTTCGCCCGTGTCGTCAGGGATACCCCGACACACGTGCACGAGAGGCAGCGTCGCGTCGAAGTAGCGAGCGTTCAGCTCCTCGAAGAGCTCGACCAGCTTCGGGTCGTCCGAGACCCTCACGAAGGCGAATTCCAAGATGGCGGCGGTCCCCCGCTCCCTTGCGGTCAGGTCGGTCATAGGCCGCTCCGACCCTATCCATCTCGGACGAGGGATTCCGCCCGGTCCACCGACAGAGCCCGCACAGCGGTCCCGGCCAGCCCCGAGTCGTAGGCGGCGTACATCGCCGTGGTGGCCGGCGACGAGTGCCCGAGCATCTCCTGGACGACGCGCAGGTCGTGGGTCCCCCGCAAGAGGTTGGTGCCGAACCAATGGCGCAGGGCGTGGGCTGTCGAAGGCACGCCGACTGATCGGAGGTAGCGGTTGATTCGCTGGCTCACCACATACGGCGGGCACCGACGCCCGTCGGGCATGGTGAAGATCGGGCCCGACGCCGGCATGGGGAGCATCTCGAGGGCCTCGAGGACGAGCGGGTGCAGCGGCACGCCTCGGTCTTTGGCGCCCTTCCCCTTGCGCACCAGGAGCGTGTCCTCGTCGTCCCGGACGTCGTCGACGTCGAGCCCGGCGATCTCCATACACCGGAGGCCTTCGTAGGCGCCCAGGAGCAGCCAGCACCGCATCTCGGCGTCCGGGGCCTCCTCGAGGGCCCGGCGCAGGTGCTCGTCCTTCATGGGCCGGGGCAGGTTGCGCGGTACGCGGGGCCGACGGATCTTGGCGGTCGGGACCTCCGACCCGTGGCGCTCGGCTGCGAAGACGTAGAACTGGTGCAGGTGGCCGATGTAGTTGCGCCTGGTCCCCACCTCGACGCCGAGCTCGTCGATCCACGCCTGGACGTCTTCCGCGTTGGCGTCGAGCACGTGGCGCGGAGCGAGCCATCGGGCAAAGACCTCGATGGCGTACCCGTTCTCCAAGATGTAGCCGGCCGACAGCCCCCGCCGGCGCTCGTCGAGCTTGTGGGCGGCGAGGAGCTCGGTCACGTCGGGGCGAGCAGGTCGATCGACGACAGTTGGGCGCGAATAGCCGCGCCGTCGGCCGCAGTGGCTCACGGTCGTCACTGGCCCCGCTCCTCCTCGAGCTCCCGGTCGATGCCACGGGCGTCGATGAGGGCCTCGTCGAGACCCACCGCGGCATTGAGGACGTTGGTGAGACGGAAGCACCGGGCCCGCAGCGCCCGGTGCCCCGACCACACGGCGAACAGCTCCTCAGCCCGGATCAGCGTCGCGTACGTGATGCTGGTGTCGGCCCCGGTGAGCACAGCGTGGGCCCGGGGGTAGGTGATCGCCTCCTCGCGGTCGGCGAGCTCGTCCAGGAACGGCGTCAGGCGCCCGGCGAGCTCCTCGGCCATCGCCCGCAGCTTGTCGATCTCCTCGCCCATCACCCGGCAGGCCTTCGGCGTGTCGAGGTCGAGCAGCGACGCGGCGAGCTCGGCTGCCTGCACCTGGTCGACGGGACCGCCTGGGAACGTGCCCTCGGTCATGGCGCCACCTTCCTTTCGTCGTGGTCGGACAGAGACGGAATGCGCAGACTCATCACCGCCGGCGTGGCGGTTGCTTGGTCGGCGGCGGCATAGCGAGCCGTCATCACCGGTGAGGCGTGGCCGAGGAGCTGCTGGGTGAGGAGCACGTCCTGGGTCGCCCGGAAGATCTCGGTCGCGAAGGTGTGGCGGAGCTGGTGGGCGCTCGCCTCGATGCCGACCTTCCGAAGATGGCGCCGGACCACGCCGCTGACGTTGAGGGGTCGGAGGACGCCTCCGGACGCCGGGTGGGTCGGCCCCGGCCAACCGCCAATCGACAAGCACTGCTCGAACACCGGCCCCCACGCCGGTACGGGGAGGGCCTTGAGCGCGGCGGCGATCTCCGGATGGATCGGGAGCGCACGTTCCTTGTCGCCCTTGCCCGTGACCCGGAAGGTGTTGTTCGCCCAGTCGATGTCCTCGACCTTCAGGGTGGCGATCTCCACGCACCGCAGGCCGGCGAAGATGCCCAACACCAGGAAACACCGCAGGCGCCGGTGGGCGTAGTCGTCGGGTAGGAAGTGCTCGGGCGCGAGGGCCCGGGCGATGGCCTCTTGTGACAGCGGCCTCGGGAGCTTTGGCCCGGAGCTTCGGTGCTCGGATCTGACCCGTCGGGTCGCGGTCGATGAAGCCTTCACGAACGCACCACCGGTACATGATGCCGATGTGCGAGAGGTAGTTCTTCCGGGCGCCGACCGAGAGCTCCCGCTCGTCGAGGTAGCGCTCGACGTCCTCCCGTCCGAGCTCGAGCACCGAGCGCGGAGCGGCCCACACCATGAGGGCCCTGACCCGACGTTCTCGGGCGTCGATGGATCCGGGCAGCACCCCTCGGCGCTGTTGCTCGGTTCGGATGCCGTCCAGGATCTCGTCGGCGGCGGGCAGCGGCGGACGATCCGACCCGGATGACCGGGCGAGCAGCTCCCGCAGCTCGAGGACGAGCCTGTCGTCGGCGGTGGTGCTCATCGCACACCCCCTCCGTGGAGGAGGACAGCGGCGCCGGCGATCGCATGGAGCCATTGTCGGATCTGAGGACTAGGCACCTGCCTAGTATCACCCTACGCTAGGCACATGACAAGTACCGTCGGCCGCGTGCCGCACCACCTCGTCGGGGCAGCGGAGATCGCGGCCATGCTCGACGTGAGCCGACAGCGTGTGACTCAGCTCGCCCGGGAGCCCGGGTTCCCGGAGCCCGAGATCGAACTGGCCAGCGGCCGGGTGTGGAAGCGTGAGGCGATCGTGCGGTGGGCCCGGGCGAACGGCAAGGCGATTCGGGACGGATAGCCAACATGGTGGCCCCGACCTCACCCAAGGCCGCTCCAAAGTGAGACGATGGGCGGGGACGTTGGGGGGGCGAATGGTGCGCAGGCCGGCTGTCCGGCTCGTGGTCTTATTGGCGATCACCTCGCTGCTTGCCGCCTCGTGCTCGGGGTCCACCTCAGCTACTAAGCATGAGCACAAGCACGCCCTCAAGCTCGAGGAAGCCAAGGCACAAGCGCAAGCACGGCGGTACAGGGAAGAGATTACGGGAGCGATGGCCAAGCGCGACCAGGCACTCAAGGCTGCTCAGCCCGCCGTGACGACGACCACCGCCCCTGTGCCGTCGACCACGGTCGCCGTGAATCCGCCAACCGTCTCGACGACAGCGCCATCCAAAACCGAGGGCCAGGGTCCGGCTGTCACACCAAGTCCGACACCAACCGTGTCAACGACTACAACGTCTGTCAGCCCGTCGGTGCATCGGCATGCGAGGCACAGTCGTGCCCATCACGGACACGCCCATCACAAGGTCACAGGGCCGCAACGAGATCTCCCGCACTAGGGAATAGCCTCAGAGATTGCTCGAGTCGAGCAGCCCGGCCCGGATGCATTTCCTCTTCCTCTCACATGGGCCTATTCGAGTTGAATCGAACCGCCAAGCGGCCCGGGCGCAGGGCACCGTCGCGGCGGAGAAAGTGCCACCGCGCCGAGGAGGGAGATGCGTGCCCTTGCGGGGAGCGCCGAGGGTGACCTAGGCCCATCGGAGCTCTCCGGTTGACGCCCGGACCGCCATGACGAGCAGCGAGGAGCTCAGGTCCGGTCTGCAGACGAGCACCGACCTCGACCAGCACGTGCTCGAGGAGCGACGCGAGGCTCCCGTCAGGCTTCAGGGTGCGCAGCCCCGCCGTCGCGTCGAGTGCTCGCATCACGAGGAAGACTGTCGCCCTCACTGTCGCCGGCTCAGCCTCGAGGAGCATCGCCCCGAGCGCGTCGGCGAAGGCCTCGAGGCCGCGCCAGTCCACGTCGGCGACGTCGTCGGGGTCGAGCCCGTGGGCGAGCTCATGCGCGAACGTGCGGGCGAGCTCGTCGTCATCGAGGGTTCCATCGAGGCACACGATCGCCCCGGCGGTGGGGGTGACGGTGATGCAACCCCACATACCGTCGGGCGCTCGGTTCTCGACCACCAGGCGGTCGCCGCGGTGGCGGGCGAGGTCCTCGGCGAGGTCGAGCAGGGGAAGGCGCCGGGCCAGGTCCTCGTCGGGGATGTGCAGCCCGGGCCCCAGGTCGCCGTGCTCGAGATGCGAGACGAACGCCGCGTCGACAATGGCGTCGCCCACGACCTGCGAGCGCTGGTGGTCGGCGACGGCCATGTCGATCGACACCCAGGCACGAATCCCCTGGTAGTCGTCGAGCTCGGCGCCGGCAGCAGCGAAGGCGAGCACCAGCCGGAACGGCGTCGGTCGTCTCTCCCCCCAAGCACCGGCCAGATCCTCGACTGCGTGGCCGGCCACGCCAAGGCGCTCTAGGAAGGCGTCCACGTCGAGCCGACCGTATTCACGCCGCATATTCACTCGGGCCGCCACCCGCAGAGCACGGCCAGGGCGAGCAGGCCCTCGTCGGTCTGGAGCCGGATCCCGTCACTGCGGGCCGCCTCGAAGATGCGCTCGGGCTCGACGGGGCCGCGATAGCGGGCCCGGAACGCCCGGACCTCGGGCTCCTCCATGAGCTCGATGGCGACGGTGACCCGGTCGACGTCTGACATCTCGAGCCACCGCTGCGCCGGCGTGGCGGTGCCCTCCAGGAAGCGCGTGACCCCGGGAGCGGGGTCGGTCCCGGGACCGGGACTGACTGCCAGGGCAAGGAGCGCCATGTCGACGTCGTCGAAGTGGCCGAAACCGGCGACCCCGGCCGCCTCGGCGACGTGCACGGGGTCGGCATCGCCCGTGTAGCTCGAGACGAAGTCGAGCACACCCGGGCGGCGCAGGAGGGCGACGAGCAACGCGCTTCGGACCTCACGGGCGTGCTGGTCGCCCTCGGTGAGGCGGGCGAAGGCCTCCTCGACACTCACGAGGACAGGTCCCGTTGGGCCTCGGGCACGATCGTCTGCGCCCAGGCTCCTCGCAGGTGCACCGCCAGGCGATCAGCCAGCACGAAGGCGGCGACGTCGGAATGGCTGTCGGGCACCTCCTCACCGGGAGGTGGTGCGAGGAGCGTCTGTGGAGCGCCCGACGCGACGGCGCGCTGTCGGAGCTCGGCCAGGCGGTCGATGCCGGCGAGGAGCTCGCCCATCACGGCGTCGGCCTCGACGATGAGCTGGGCGACTCGATGACGGTTGGCCGCGCCGCGCGCCGCGTTGATCTGCCGCCCGACCTCGAGGAGCTCCCGCTGGATGGCGGGCCCGCGGTTGTCGATCACGCGGTGCCAGAGGTCGACCTCCCGGAGCTGCGCATCGAGTTTGTGCGCCTTGTCGATGTCCGAGACGGCGGCGAGACGGGCCTCGAGGTCGGCCTTGTCGCTGTGGAGCTCGGTGCGATGGCGGTCGAGGCCGCTCTGCTCACGCTGGAGCTCGGTGCGGCGAGCCTCGAGCTCCTCGAGCTCGGCGAGCGGGTCCGTCACGAGTCGGTGCGGCGGCGGAGCAGCTCGTCGGCCGCGACAGAGGCGTCGGCCACGGCGCCCATCCGGGCCCTCGTGTCGGCGTCGGGATCGGCCGGCTGGTTGCGGAAGCCGTCGAGCATCGCGGCGCTGTCGGTGTCCTGGTCGGGCGTGTCACCCATGTCGGGTTCCTCCTGTTCGCTTCGCTTCGAAGTTGGCGACGGCGGCCTCGGCGAATCGCCACCGACCCAGATCATCCTTCTCGCCGGGCAGCTCCCTCGTGTCGGCCCATTGGCGCACCCGTTGACGCGTCACGTCGAGTCGTTTGGCCACGTCTCGCGTCGTGAGCATGACGGCCGTTGTCGCGCCGCTTGCGGGGGCAGCGCAAGCAATTTGCGGGGTAGCGCAAATGGACCCACCGGCACGACGCTCACGGCCGATCGCCACGAGCATGCGCAGGGTGTTGGCGTCCTCGTTGGCCGGCAACGTGTGGCCATCTCGTCGGAGCTCGTCGAGGAAGAGCTCGACGCCACGCCCCACGGCCGCCGCGAGCCAAGGTGACGCCAGGGACACGACCGGGCCATCGACGATGGCGTCGGAGGATCTCATCGGAACCCTCGGCCATGGCGTCGGCCGCCGATCGACCGGTCGACGTCCGTTTGCCGGCGTGCGCGCTCGCGCATCTCGTCGAGGGCGGCGGCGAGGACCCGGATCGGCCAGTCGTCGGCGATGCCGGCGGCGGCGAGGAAGTTCTCGGCTTCGTCGAGCGACAGGAAGGCCACCACGGCGGGCGCGTCGGGCAGTCTCACCCCGAGGATGGGCGCCAGGGCCTCGAGGAGGTCGTCGGCTCGGCTCACGGTGCCCCCGGTGCACGACGTCGGGCTCGATTAGCCCGCTTCCGGGCACACACGGGCCCGCAGACGACGCGGCGTCGGCCGCCGCGGCTCTTGTAGGCGAGTGGAGCCTCGCACTCAGCGCAGACGCCGGCGAGGGTGGTGCCCTTGGGCGTGAACCGGGCCGCGTCACGGGAAGCGTACCGACAGGCGGCGGAGCAGAACCGTTGGTGCCCGGGCCCGTCGAACGGCGTCTCGCACCACTCGCAACGCCGGCCGGTGGGCGCTGTCATGCCTCGACCCGATCAGGGGGGAAATTCTCCCTTTGCAGGTCGTTGGAGCCATGACCCGCCTGCACGGCGCCCCCCCCTGAGCCGACAAGGCCGGCCGGGTGCGTGTTTATGCACCCCGCAGAATCTGATGTTTGGGGAGAGAAGCGGCGACTCGGGGTCATGCGCCTCGGCCTGCGCAAACGGAGAATTTCTCGTCGTAACCAGGACCTATGTAGCTGGCCCTCCGGGCGGTGACGCCGATCGGCGACGCTTCCGCGCAGCGGCCGCCTCTCGATGCATGCGGCCCGCATAAAGATGCGCCCGCTCACTGCGCCGCCTGGCTATTCGTCTCGAATCGCCTGGTGATGACGACCAGCCGGACGGCCTCGACGTGCGAGCACCGGCGGCGAGCTGGGCACGTGCAGGACCACGAACCGCGCTGCCCTTCGACGTCGACGACGCCGCTGTGGTCGGACCGGACGTGAGCGACGACCCGATCGTGGCCCGCGACCACGATCTGCACGCGGTCCTCGTCGATGAGGCGTCGGGCCTTCGAGGCGACGGCGGTCTCAGCCATCGGCCGCCGCGTGACAAGGGCACGAGCAGGCGTCAGCGCCGGTGCACGGGCAGTGGGCCTCGTCCTCGGCGAGCGCCTGGTGCTCGACCTCGCCGCATTCCCGACAGAGCATCACGCCGCCCCGACCTTCGTAGCCGCCATGCACCACCCGCACAGGCCGCCGAGCACGATCGCCGTCGACGTCGCCATGGCCGTCGGGTGGATCTGCCCGACGACAGCACCGCACCCATCGCAGCGGCGGTCTTCCTCGCCGTCAGCGAGCGGGATCAGATCGACGCACGCTGCGCAGACGACGACGGGCGTCCAGGTCGGCATGAGGAGGGCGGCTGGCGCCGACGTGTGACCACACGTGGCCAACGCCGGGTCGCCGGCAGCGAGCCGAGCGGATCGGTCGACGGCGAAGCGAACGGCCCAGCGATTGAGCACCGGCGTCGGTTGGCACGACCACCGGGCGGCCATCCCGTCGACGATGGCCGAAGTCTCACGACGCGCTGCGCCGAGCTGGTCGGCCCGGGCGACGGCCGATGCCGGGTTCCGCCGCCGGCGACGGTTTCGACTGGTGCTCATGGCGCACCCCCGTCGACCTGTTCCCACGACCTGCTCCGCACCCCCTGCCCGTAAGGGCAGGTGGGAGCAGGTGGGAGCAGGTCATGGTGGCGACCTGCTCCGGGAGCAGGACGGAGCAAGACGGAGCAGGTCATCAGAACGGCTCCTCGGCGGTCAGATCGAGGACCACGGCGTCAGGGTCGAAGCGGTACCACCGAGCACTGCGGGCGCCGATGCGCACTGTGATCGGCTCCGCCGGTGACCGTGCCAGCCGGTCGGCCGCCTCCTGCACCGTGGTGCGACGGAACGACAAGCCGATCACCTTCAATGCCGCCAGGAGTTTTGACGTGGTCTGCTCGAGCCCGCCCTCTTCGAGCACCCGACGCACCGCAGCCATGCACTCGGTCGGGCCGTCCCATGGGACAACCTGTGCCGTCGAGGGTGGACTGAGCTCGACCCGGAAGCGGCCTCCGATATTCGAGCCGAATCGGATCTCGGCGGCCACCTTGCCTTCAGGGCCGATCACACCGTGGCGGTCCTTCGCGATGCGCAGGATTGAGCTCCCGTTGTGACCGCGAGCGAAGGGCTCGACGAGCTCGAGGGTGTAGCCGACGTCGAACTCGCCGAGTTTCGCTCCCGAGCCCCGACCCCACTTGCCACGACTCGCCTGGTCCTTCGTAACGTGGTCGATCACCACGACGGCGGCGCCAGCCGTCGCCAAGGGGCGGCACAAGTGGCGCAAGAACCACAGGACGTCGGCGGCCTCGTTCTCCGACTTGTCGTGCTCGGCCAGCGCCGCAGCCAGGCTGTCGACGATCACAAGACTCGGTCGGTCACGCATTAGGGCCCGGGCGACGATGTGAGGTGAGATCGCACCCGGCCGCCTGTAGATCAGGAGCTCCGACGTCGTCGCTGGCGCCACGGCGAGCTCGTTGAAACGCTCGGCCCACGTTCGCTCACTTCCCTCGTAGTCGAGGACGGCCACTCTCTCGCCTGCGACCATGCCCTGCCGAGAGCCCTCGGTCGTGAGCCAGCTCTTGCCGGCAGCCGGCTCGCCCTGGATGCCAGTGACACCACCGCGCACAAGCAGGGCCTGGCCGTCGGTACAGCAGAGCAGCTCGGCCTTGACCGCCGGCTCGCCCTCGAGCTGCACGGCGCCGATATCGATGGGCGTCAGACCACCCGACGCGGGCCCGGCATCGATCGCGTCGGCCATGACCTGCTCGGCCACGTCGCGCGCTCGCTGCACGTTGCCGGCGAGCGCTTCGGTCTCCATGCGGTGGCCGGCTGCGGCCAGCTCACGGGCAGCGGCGTGTTCGAGGACGATCTTCGAGTACGAACGCGCCGCGGCGGCAGAGGTCCCGCCGGTGGTGTCGGCCATGAAGCCGGTCATCGCCGGGCCGTCGTCCTCGTGGAACTGCCCCGAGCTCCGGAGCTCGTTCCCCACCGTCACAACGTCGACCCGGTCGCCCCTTGCCTGGACAGCGAAAGCGGCAGCACAGAAGCGCGAAGGGGTCAGCTCGTAGAAGTGTCCCGGCGCGATGCCGCTCTCGAGCGCCGCCTCTACGGCCTCAGCCGAGCAGAGCATGGCGCCGATCAGCGACCGTTCGGCCTGGGCGTCGTGCGGCGGTGGCTTGCTCATGCTGGGCCGCCGAGAGCTCTGCCGCTACGATGGCGGCGACAGGTCGAGCAGCTTGTCGTCTGAAGGCGCCCGGTTGCGGCCGGGCGTCTTCGCTTGTCCGGAGGGCTCACCGAACGGCTTCGCGGCGGTGCTGATCGATGTACCGGGCAATGGCGGCCGGCTCGATCCGGACCAGACGCCCGACCTTCACGTGGTCGAGCTGTCTCGTCTCGACCAACTTCCGGACGAGTCGTGGCGTGCACCCCAGCCGCTCGGACGCGCCCTCATAGTCGAGGAGCCGGTCAGGGAGCATCGATCCCTACCGGCGTGCCGGGCTTCAGGATCTCCGCCATGCGGCGAGCGCCAATCCCGAGACCCTTGGCCAGCTTCACGACGGTCGCCGGGCGTGCCTCGCACAGGCCACGCTCGATCCGGCTGACCGTTGCGACGTCCACGTCGGCGAGCACACTGACTGCTTCGAGCGTCAGGCCGCGCTCCCGGCGGAGCTCCCGAAGTCCCACAAGCCACCTCCATGTTCGGAGCGTCTTGCGCGACGATAGACCATCTATCGGGTAGTGCAGCGGATGGTCTTGCATTTTGCAAGATAATCCATCAAACTGTGGGACGACCAGCACGGACGCTGTCCGGATGCAAAGGAGGGGCTGGTGACACCGACCTCACGCACTCCCCGAAGAGACGGACGCCAACCGGCAGACGGGGCCCTTTTCGCTTCCGACGTGTGCGCGCAAAACGTCCAGACCTACCGGGCGCTCCGCCGGATGAGCCAAGAACGACTCGCCTGGAGAATGGTCATGCTGGCCGCTGGCCACGAGCAGTGGAGCCGGTCGACGGTCAGCGAGGTCGAGCGGGTGGGCCGGTCCGTGTCCGTCGACGAGCTCGTCAGCCTGGCGGCCTGTCTCGAGGTAACGCCGGCCGACTTGCTCGACCCGACGGGGCCCGACGGAAGGCGGACATGGCCGCTCGACCTCGGTGCGGCCTTCGGCACGATCCGGGCGGCCACCGCCCAGCAATGGGTGCGCGGTGGTCAGGTTCGGCCGGTGTGGGGCGATGAACCCGAGTACCCCGACCACCTCGAGACGAAAGAGGACTGATCCCGATGGCTGGCAAGACGGGACATCGACAATTTGGATTCGTGCGCAAGCTGCCTTCGGGCCGCTGGCAGGCGAGCTACCTCGGGCCCGACGGCAAACGCCGGGCGGCCGACAACACATTCGCCTCGAAATCTGACGCCAACGCGTGGCTCTCGACCGTGCACACCCGCATCCTGGAGGGCGACTGGCGCGCACCGGAGCTCGGCCGCGAGACCTTCGGGGCTTATGGCAAGCGGTGGCTCAAGAGCCGCGTCGACCTTCGGCCTTCGAGCGCCGAGCGCTATGAGCGACTCTGGCGGATCTGGCTCGAGCCCACCTTCGGAACGGTCCCCCTCGACAAGCTCACAACGGAGTCGGTCCGGACGTGGTTCACGTCTTGCCGAACAAAGCACCCCGGCTCCACGGCGCCTGGTGCGGCTTACCGCCTCGGCCGGGCGATCGCCAACACTGCCGTCGACGATGGCCTCCTGCGTGCCAACCCCTTCCGTGTGAAGGGCGCCGGCCGGGAGGAGACGCCCGAGCGCCCCATTGCCATGCCCGAAGAGGTCCTCAAGATCGCCAAGGCAATCGGGGCCCGGTATGAGGCCATGGTCCTCCTGGCGGCCTGGTGCGGACTTCGCTTCGGTGAGCTCGCCGGACTGCGGCGGGCCCGCGTGGACCTGCTCCACCGGACTGTCAGCATCGAGGAGAACGCCGTCGAGCTCTCGAGCGGTCGGACCATCTTCGGCCCACCGAAGACCGACGCTGGCCGTCGGATTGTGTCGATCCCTGCCGAGCTCGTCCCGGCCCTCGAGGCACACCTCTCCGAGCACGTGGACCCCGAGCCGGACGCTCTCGTCTTCACGTCGCCAGAGGGCCTTCCCTTGCGCAGGACCAAGTTCCGGACCCGCTGGATCGCCAAATGCGAAGAGGTCGGGATCACGGGCCTGCATTTCCACGACCTGCGCGGTTCGGGCGCCACGTGGGCCGCTCACGCCGGCGCCACCGTCGCCGAGCTCATGGCGCGCCTGGGTCACACCACGCCGAATATGGCGATGCGATACCAGCATGCGACTGCTGAGCGGGACCGGGCGCTCTCCGACCGCCTCGGAGCCCTCATGCGGGCAGTCGAAGCTCCACCAGAGGAGCCGAAGGCAGAGATCGTGGCACTTCGCACTACCTGAGAATGTCAGCCCCGCTCACGAGGCAAGGCGATTGATCAGCTCCACGATGTAGGGAGCCGCGATGCCGGTGATCAGGCCCGCGGGAAACGTAGCGAGCTGTCCGACGGCCCATGAAAGGACGCGCCTCGAGGGTCTTGGCGCCCGAAGCTGAGCCGCGATCGTTTCGGTCGCCACGTACGCTTGGGCGACATCCTCCGGGTCAGCGGAGGACGCCCCATCACTGTCGAGCACGTCTTGCGCGGCCTTGAGCACGACTTCGAGCATGTGGCGCTCTTCGAGGGTGACCTCGACCTTGATCTTCGTTCCCAACCACTTCGCGATCTGCCTGGCGGACGCCATGAAATCGGTCGGGCTCACCTTCAGACGGTCCGCTTGAGGCTGGCCCGTTACCGTCAGAATCGCTCGCGTAGG
>Ga0209415_10011671_pt1 | contig 14755 bp, 10 predicted proteins | sample PeaSoiSIISIP2007_FD_187696 | JGI IMG/M metagenome (GOLD analysis project Ga0209415, IMG submission 187696) | Peat soil microbial communities from Weissenstadt, Germany - SII-SIP-2007 (SPAdes) (version 2) | ecosystem: Environmental > Terrestrial > Soil > Wetlands > Peat | place: Germany...
TTCCCGGGAGACCTGCCAGTAAGACAGGACGTACGGTTGCTGCCCCAACAGGTCATCCAGCGGATCGAAGCTGCGCGGATCGCCTGCCTCGCCGTTGTAGATGCGGATACTCTCGTCGAGACGCGTGTGGAAGCAGCCGTTGGCGGCGTACAACTCCCATAACCGGCGCTTCAACTCATCCTTTTCGCGATAGCGCCTGGCGATCTCTTCCGCGTCCGTAGCGGTGCTGGGCGGCAACGCCTGGATTCGGCTGCCGATCGCCGCGATCTCTTCCAAAAGCGGGGCGCAACCCTCGTTGCCGGCAAGCGCGCGCTGCATGTGAGCGATGATGCTCCCATAGGTGGCTGGATCGATTGGCAGTGACCGGTCGAAGTACTGCACGGCAAAACCGTCCGCCGAGAACCTGAGTGCGAATTCCTTCCGTTCCAGCACTTCGGCATAAGGAGCGCCCAGGATCGGCCAGAGCATTTTCCCGCTGCGCGGATGGGATGGCGGGTCCCATTCGATATCGAAGTAGTATGCATACCGCGAGCTGGGGCCGTTCTCCAGGACGTCGTTCCACCAGGGGTTGGAAGTGTGAGCGGCCATGTGATTCGGTACGATATCCAGCAGCAGGCCCATGTCGTGCCGTTTCAGCTCGGCGCTGAACTCCAGGAATTCGTCTCGTGAGCCCAGTCTCGGGTCCAGGCTGGTCGGATCGGCCACATCGTAGCCGCTGGCCTGGTCGGAGCGGGCGCGAAAAATCGGCGAGGCATACACATCGCTGATTCCCAACCGGTGAAGGTAGGGAACCAGTCTGCGCGCTTCGCGGAAGCCGAAGCCGCGCCCAAACTGCAGGCGGTAAGTAGAGAGCGGTATTCTCAAGTCAGTCCACTTGGGCCGAGAGACTCTCGCCCAAACGCCGGAAGCGTTCCACCCACACGGCCGCTTCCTGGTCTCCGCCGGCGGCGCGCCCGGCGAATCCGTCATACACCGTCCGGCGCATTTCAAACCAGAGATTCTGCGGCCTCCATAAGATCACTTCAAACGGCAAAGTGCGCGCCAGTTTGATTCGGGCATCGATCCGGTCGAGCAGTGTCGGATCGTCCGGGTTGGCTGCGAACTGTTCCAACAGACGCTCGATGGCGGTTCGGAGAGTGAACTCCAGAGTGGTGGAGTCGAGGTTCACGCTGGCCGCGCGAACCTGCTCCAGAAGGCTGTGGATGCGCTCGGCATCCATCGGTTCCGCCGCGAGCTCCCGCCGCAGCAGGCCGTTCAACGCGAACTCCGCCGCTGTGGCGATGGGTTTCGGCAGGGGCACGCCCAGGTCGCGGAGGAATTGAATTAATACCGCGTGATGTTCGTGGATCTGGCGGTACGCTGCTTCGGCTTCCGCCAGGGTAGTGTCCAGAATATGCCGCAGCACCATGCGCTGGTCGTCGCGGAACAACGACTTGGTGGAGTAATTCACATTGCCAAACTCCCGGTCGATGGCGCGGAAGGTCTCCGGAATGTCGCCCCTGGAAAACACGTCCGCGATCCGCTGGGCCATCGCCTCGTAGGCATCGCGATCCTCGCAGGCGCGAACGCCGCAGCTCAGGTTGTGATCGCCCAGGTGCAGGGCGCACAGGATGAAGCATTGCGACTCGTGCGTAATCTCCGACAACACCATGATACGGGCCAGCGCCAGCCTGGTCCTTCCCGCATCTAAGTTGCGGTAGTCTTCGGCGGTAATCGTGAAGCAATAAATCCGCTCGGGATTAACGTGCGGCTTAAACAGAGAACTGATGCCGTAGTGCGCCGCCACTTTGTCCAGAGTGACAATCGCCGGCTTGACCCATTTCTCGTAAATGCGCCTGCCGTCCCCATGTTCCGGGAGATTGCTTTTGGCCTGCGACAAGGCGTTGAGGAAGTCTTCCTCCACGCCGTTGTTCCAGAACTCGTGGGACAGTTGGATCGCGCGCCCCGCATACTGAATCACCTGTACCGTTTCGAGGCCGGAGAGATCGTCGAAGAACCAGCCGCAGCTCGTGTACATCAGCATGGCGTGGCGTTCGAGTTCCAGCAGTTTCAGGACGCTGCTCACTTCGGGCTGGTTCAGCTCGTGCGTGGCGTGGCGGCGCAGAAATCTGCAAACGCTCTTTTCCCCGCGGTCGAGCACCACGTCTATATAGTCGTTGCGCGCCGCCCACGGGTCCTTGAGAAACTCTCCGGCGGCCTGCTCGAAGCGCGCGGCCAGTGTGTCGCGCAGCGAGTCCAGGGCTGCCCGCAGCGGCGCGCGCCAGGCTTGATTCCAGCCGGCGCGCCCGGAATTGCAGCCGCAGTCCGACCGCCAGCGCTCGATGCCGTGGACGCAGCTCCACGAGGAATTCTCGAAGATCTCCACATCGTGCGTCGGCGGATGCATCGCGAGGTACTGGCCGTAGTTCGTGATCTCGGCCAGTTCTTTAGATTGGATGTAGTCCAGCGCATAAGTGAGCGCCATCTCGCCGCGGCGGTGATGGTGGCCATAAGTCTCCCCGTCGGTGGCGACATTCACCAGCTCGGGCCAGGTCCGCTTGTCGGAAAAAGCGTCCACCAGCCGCTGAGCAAAGCGCTCTCCGTTGTCGAGGAGGCCCTCGAATGCGACGCCATGCGCGATCGGCCCATCGTAGAAGAAGAGACTGATGTTCCGCCGCGACGGCAGCCGCAGCCGGTACGGCATGGTAGGGTCGATCCGGCCCCCGGACACATCGTTCCACTGCCGGGTGCTGATGCGGCGGACCCGCGAAGCTTGCCGGGGACTCAGAATCGTAAATCGGATTCCCTGTTGTGCCATCAAATCGAGCGATTCCAAATCGACCGCCGTCTCCGGCAGCCACATTCCTTCCGGCGCCCGGCCGAATCGGTGTTGAAAATCGCGAATTCCCCAAACGATCTGAGTCAGTTTGTCCCGGCTGTTGGCCAGCGGCAGAATCATGTGAGAATAAGCCTGCGCGATCGCCGAGCCATGGCCCGGGTAACGTTCACAACTCTCCTTGTCACCCTCCACAATGGCCCGATCCACCTCCGGGGCGTACGCGGCCAGCCAGGAGTGTAGAGTAGGACCGAAATTGAAACTGATCCGGCCGTAGTTATTCACGATCTGAGCCACGCGGCCGTCCGGATTCAGGATTCGCGAGGCGCCGTTCGGGGCGTAGCTTTCGGCCGTGACGCGCTCGTTCCAGTCGTGGTAGGGGTATGCCGAGTCCTGTAGCTCTACCGCCTCCAGCCAGGGATTCTCACGGGGTGGCTGGTAAAAGTGGCCGTGGATACAAACGTAACCCATCTCGATACGCCCCCAACGCCATTGGCCGCCTGTTGCACGTGTGCGGCCACTCGCCACACTTGCGCGCCATCGTACCTTTGGCGGGCTGTCGAGTCAAAGGCGCGCCAGCGCGCGGTCAGATTCTCCCGTAGAGCACTATCGATCGCGGACTCAGTGTCATCGGGAATTCACCGGAGAGCACACTCAGTAGCGCCGGTGCGCTGCCGGCCCCGTCCCAGCAGGCGTCCGCGGAATGTAATAACTTCGTCCACTGGCCCGAGGGAATCGGTATTTTCAAATCTACCGTCCGGCCGGAAAAGTTGAGTACCATCGCTACTTCGCTCGCGCCGGACCAGCGTCTGACGAATAACGCCTGCTCGTTTAAGGGTATCGCCTGACACCGATCCATCGACAGATCGGCCAGCGCGGGTGTATCTTTGCGCCGGTGAATTAGTTCCCGGTAGAAATCGCGCAGTAGCCCTTGGTGGGGCTTCTGCAACTCTTCGGGTGTAAGGCGGGAACACAAAAAGGTCCCTTCATCCTGCGGGTCCGGCACATTTCCCTCCCGGCAGAACCCCGCGAATTCCTCCGTCCGCCCACGCCTCACCGCATCGATGACGCCGCGATCTCCATGGCTGGTGAAATACAGAAACGGCGCCGTCTCCCCATACTCCTCGCCCATGAAGAGCAACGGCAGATAAGGCGACCACAACATCGCGCCGGCCGCGAGCTTGAGCGACTCGAAATCCACCAGCACGCTTAGCCGTTCCCCCTGCGCCCGGTTGCCCACCTGGTCATGGTTCTGCGCGCAGACCACAAACCGCTCGCCGGGCATCCCCCGGGCCGAGTTGCCGTAGCGCCGGCGGCGAAACGGCGAGTGCTGGCCGGAGTACACAAAGCCCTCCGTAAAGGCCGCAGCCAGGCGATCGAGCCCTCCGAAATCCTGGTAATAGCCCTGGCGTTCTCCGGTCAGCAGAACATGCAGCGCATGATGGAAATTGTCGCTCCAAAGGGCGTCGCACCCCAGGCCGCCCGCCGATTCCCGTTGAATGACCCGGACATCGTTGAGGTCGCTTTCCGCAATTACGTAGACCCGCCGGCCGAGCCGGCTGGCTTCTTCATGGACTGCGCTTGACAATTCCTGCACAAAGGGCCGGGCCGAGGAGTCAACAATTGCATGGATGGCGTCCAGGCGCAATGCATCCATGTGGAACTCGCCTGCCCAATAGAGCGCGTTCTCGATGAAGAACCGGCGCACTTCGTCGCAATCCGGACCGTCGAAGTTCAGCGCCTCCCCCCAGGGGGTGGCATAGCGCGTGGTGAAGTAAGGTCCGAAATCGCGCAAATAGTTCCCTTCCGGCCCCAGGTGGTTATAAACCACGTCCAAGACTACGGCCAAGCCCTCGCGATGCGCGGCATTGACAAGTTGTTTGAGGGCGCGCGGGCCCCCGTATGAGTTCTGGACTGCAAACGGAAACACTCCGTCATAACCCCAGTTCCGGCGGCCCGGGAATTGGGCCACCGGCATGAGTTCGATGGCTGTCACGCCCAAGCTTTTAAGGTAAGTCAGGCGCCGAGCGGCGGCGTCCAGCGTTCCTTCGGCGGAGAATACGCCGGCGTGCAGTTCATAGAAGATGTATTCGGCCAAAGGGGGATTGACCCAGGCATCGTCGGTCCATGGAAATGACGAATCGACCACTTCCGAAGGGCCATGCACGCCCTCTGGCTGGAGCCGGGAAGCGGGGTCGGGACGGCTCTTGTCGCCGTTCAAGAGGTACCAATAGCGGGTTCCCGGAGTCACTCCAGGAAGTAACAACCGATGATATCCATCCCGCCCCCTGACCATGGGCACAGTATCGGAATCGTCCCCCTGAAGTTGTAACCGGAGGCTCTCCGCGTAAGGCGCCCAAACCACGAATTCGCACCCCCGATCGCCCAGATACCGGGCGCCCACAGCATAGCTCCCGGCCACGACATCTTGGGATACGCTGCCCATCAGGAGCCTTTCCAGCCCTGTCGGGCGGGCTTCAGCCTGCGCGGGGCTGTAGCCCCGCCTCTCCGGAGTTGCCAACAATGCCCGGTCATTCTTGCGCCCTCTCTTAGCATTATCGGTGATGGTTGTTTCGGCGTCGCCTTCCAGGAGCCGGAATTTTCACATCGTTCTGACCAAGCAATTTCCTACCCACCATATACTCATGGTGTGTTTTCGTACAGACTCGAAGCTGGCACTTCGCGTGCCTTCCCAAGATGGCGTATGGCGACGCAATGTCAAACTGAGTTCCTTACTCCTGACTCCCGGCTTGCCCAAGATGTAGCTCGGATTGAGGAACTTGTGCGCGGTCTGGATGGCCAGTCCGGCACGCTTAACGCTCTGATGCGCGAGCATTTCGATTCGGCCCGCTTCTATCTGTTGAGTTCCATGCCGGGCGAATACAGGCTGGAATTAAGGCTTGCGGAGCATCTGCTGCCGCATATCGAGGACGACGCGATTCAAACCCGCGTGGCCGGCTTTCTGCGAAGTCAGGACATCCATTAGCGGGTCATGGGCTAACCCTTCCAGTGGGGATTCGATTGCTCAAATCTCATGGGGGGCACAAGATGAGATTTTTTCTGCCCGCGGCATTATTGTGCGCGTTTCTGATGGGATGCAGAACTAACGAATCCCCGGAAGCGCAAGTGGACGACCTCCAGATCGTGGCCCAAGTGAAGTCCAAGCTCGCCTCGGAAGTAGGGCCTACCACCGTGACGAATATTTCGGTCGACTCTACCAACGGAGTAGTGACCCTGGCCGGACAGGTGGATTCGGGCGAGGTAAAGGCCAAGGCGGAAACCGTTGCCAAAGCGGTGCCCAAGGTGGTTCGAGTGATCAACAATCTGCAAGTCGCCGCCAGGACGAGCAGGTCTATGCAAGTGGTCGGCGGCTGGCATCCGAGCCATGTGGGGCAGGCCATCGTTTTTTGTGGCCTGCCTTGTTGGACAGATCCCAGTTAGAGGGTTCGGCCAGTCTTGGTAGGCAGGCGCTTCCGCCTGCCAACCGTTCCAGTGGGGCAACCAATCCTGGCTGCCGCCGGCTTTCAGTCGGCGTATGCCGGGGTTTTAGCCCGGCGCTGCGCGGGGCTCTAGCCCCGCCTCTCCGGAGTTCCCAACACTGCCGAGTTATTCTTGCGCACTCTCTTAGCAGCCAGATTCGCTCAGTCATTGCACGGTAGTCGTCCCCATGGCCTGCCAATCGGTATTGTTGCCGCCGGCCCCATCGCGCCCCGCCACCCACACAATGCGGTTCCCGTCCAAAGCCGTTTGGAACATGATATTCATGGTCAGCACCAGCGTGCCACCGCTCTTCACCGCCGACGACTCTCCCCCGTTCACCGAGCATTGGCTGTTTTGCATCGTCGCCACCGCCCCGTTCAGCACCATCGTGCCCGCAAACGGCCCTCCCGCGTCCCCTCCATCATCCACCAGCAGCAGCGAATTCGTGGATGCCGCATACGCCAGATAACACGCGTTCCGCCCGTCGATGAAGTTGTTCACCAGCAGGTTCACCACTCCGAAATCGCCGGTTCCCCGGCTGTCGGTCAGCACCGCCGTGAACGTCTGCGCCGTCCCCGCTGCCGCCGCCCCGCGCGCCGGCGTCAGACTCACCACCGTGATGGTTCCCGCCGGCGTGAAGGGCGCCTGCCACACTCCCAGCGCCTGCCACCCTGAGTTTCCGCCCCCCACGCTGCGAGCCGCCATATACACCACCTTATTGCCTCCGAAACCGGCCGTGAAGATCGTATTCAGCGTCACGGTCAGCGTGTCTCCGCTGCCCGCCGCCGACGAGGCCGCGCCCGCCACGCTGCATTGGCTGTTCGAGACGCTTCCCGACCCGCCCAGAGTCAGCCCCGCCGAAAGTGTCCCGCCGTCATCCGCCACCAGGTAGAGCACGCCCGCCGTCCGGCTGTAAGCCAGGTAGCAGGCATTCCGCCCGTCCAGAAAATTGCCGATCAGGATGTTCACCACATCCAGATCCTGCCAGCCGCTGGGATCGTTGAAGGTGAAGATCATCACCTGGCCCGATCCGCTGCCCGACACCGGACTGACCGACACCGGATTCGGCACCGCGGTGCCTGTGCCGCCCGTCACCGACTCCGCGACCGCCGCCGATGTGCTCGCCGCATTGTTCGTATCGCCGCTGTAAGTCGCCGTCAACGAGTGACTGCCAGCCGTCAGCGTCGCGGTGGAAAACACCGCGGCCGCAGCGGCCACCGCACTACTCCCCAGCAGGTTCGCGCCATCGTAAAACGAGACGGTCCCGGTCGGATTTCCGGGCGTCACCGTCGCCGTCAGGGTCACGCTCTGGCCGGCAGCCGCGGGGTTGGGCCTCACCGACAGCACCGTGGTAGTGGGCTGTAAACCGACCGACACCGTCACCGCCGGCGAGGTGCTCGCCGCATCGTTCGCATCGCCGCCGTACGATGCCGTCAGCGAGTGATTGCCGGTCGTCAGCGTGGAGACATTGAAGCTCGCCGTGCCCGTGTTCAACGCCGCCGTCCCGATGGTACTGAGACCATCCAGGAAGGAGACCGTACCCGTGGCGCCGGAAGGCGAGACGGTAGCAGTCAGCGTAACATTCTGACCGGGGCTGGATGAAGTTGGAACGGCCTTCAGGGACGTGGCGGTTGCATTCTGGCTGACCGTCTCCGTGACCGCTGCCGAGACACTTGGGGCATGGGTGGGATCGCCGCCATAGGAAGCGGTCAGCGAGTGGCTGCCGCTGGACAGGTTGGACGTGACGAAGACAGCAATCCCGGCCATGGCAATCAACGGGGCGGTGCCAATGGGGGTTGAACCGTCCAGGAAGGTCACTGTGCCCGTGGCCCCGGGAGGAGAGACCGTGGCCGTCAACGCCACGGGCTGACCGGGGGTCGAGGGCGTAGGAGCGACTTGCAGAGACGTAACGGTCGCCGGCGGGTTGACCGTTTCGGTGACCGCCGATGAGACGCTCGACGCATAGTTGGCATCGCCGTTATAAGAGGCGGTCAGCGAATGGCTGCCGACGGACAGCGTGGAGGTGGGGAGGATTGCAATCCCGGCCATGGCAATCAACGAGGCGGTGCCAATGGAGGTTGAACCATCCTTGAAGGTGACCGTGCCCGTGGCCGTGGGAGGCGAGACAGCGGCGGTAAGCGCCACCCCTTGACCGTAGGTGGACGAGGTAGGAACGGCCTGCAAGAACGTGGCGGTCGCAAGCCGGTTGACTGTCTGGGTAAGTGGCCCGTTGACCGGCAAGGCGCTGTTGTAGTTGCCATCGCCCTCGTAAATGGCGTTGACGCTGTGAGTACCGGCCGTCAGCGTCGCGGTCGTCTGCGTGGCCACACCGTTAGACAGAAGGACCGCGGGCTGCGAGTTCCCGTCGATCGTAAAGGTCACCGATCCGGTTGGCGCCGGTCCCCCGGAGTATTCGGCGGCCGCCGTCGCGGTGAGTGTCACCGTTTGACCTGGGGTGGAGGGATTGGGCGCGAGCGCGAGAGTGACAACGGGCGAGGCAGGGTTGACGACGAGGGAGTAATCTGGGTTACCGCCGTTTGGCCTTACCGCTGCGATTAGAGTGTGTTGTCCGGTTTTGAGGCTGGAGGTGTAACTGTTCGGCGTCAGGGTTGCCGTGCACTTGGTCTCTCCGGGCAGTATTTCCGTCAGAACCGCTTGTGCCGTGCCCAGGGACGCACCGTCCGCAAAGTCCTGGAAGGCGACAGATTCCCCCGTGCATGGAAGCTGAGCGGAAGTTGAGTTCACATAGGCAATCAAGGTTAGCGGCTGCCCGTAGGTGATGGGACTGGCCGGCGAGGCGGTCAAGCTTGCGGTGATCTGCGCCGAGCCCACGCCCGCCATCCCAGCGGCCAGCGCCGCCATGCGAATCACACGTAGACTGTCCATCGGATTCCCTCTTTTCCCTCAGGCTGCGTCCGGCAGAATAGGCCCGGAATCCCCGCCGAAACGCGACTCCGCGAAATTCCGCAAAATCGGTTGCCCATGCAGTGTATCACCGCCGCTGCCCAAATTAAGGATGGAGACCGGCGGTATCCCCGTCCCACGGCCAATCGCTTAAAGACCTCTCCCAAGTGCTTTCGCAAACCCACGTACAGCGTTTTGCGTCGGCACTTCGGAATGAACACCACGTGGTATTTGCACTCCCATTTCGTATGGCTTAAACTCTCGTAGTCGTCCATCGTGTGAAATCTCCTCTTCGTGCGCTTGGCGGCTCACGATTGGAGTTTCCACGATGGACTCCCGGATCTGTCAAACTTCTACTGCCTCCCCGGCAGAGCCGGGGGCCTCTCTTATTGGGCTAGTTTTCGGTGGGCACCTTGTCGACCGAGTCGACGACCACGACGCCAAATGGGATCTTCTTACCAACGAGTTGCAGCCCGAGTTGCTCCTGCAAGGCGGTGAACAGATTGGGCGTGACCGGCAGTTGCGCGCCGCCGCCAGACGCGGCATTCGGCACTTCGCTTGAGAACTCGAGTGTGAAATCGTACTTCCCGGTCAGCCCGGTTTTGTCCACCAGCGGCTGTCCGTCCGGCAATCGCAGCATCCGGGCCAACTCTGAAATCGGTTCCTGCTGTGCCTTCAGGCGGATTAGCACAAAACCACCGCCCACGGAATGTTGAGCCACCATGCCGGGCCGATTGGACGGCAGATCCGGAAAACCATCGGAAGATGCCCTGGGCGCCGGCGCCGCTCCGTTGCCAGCCGTCGACTCCTTCAACTTCGTCCCGCTCTTCGCAACGATCGGTTCGTAGGAGGCGAATTCCTTCGATTGCATGTGCATCTTGAGGTGAAACCGTTCCGCCGGCAGATTCTGCATCATCAGGCGGAACTGCTGCCTGGTGGCGCCTTCCGGTAGTTCGGCTACCAGATCGAAGGTTTGCTCATCCAGCGGGGCCTTACTCGAAATCTGGAAGTAATCGACGGTGAAGTTTGGCTGTTCGCCCTCGGGATGGCTGCCAATACCCCGGTCCTGGTTGTGAGTATTGCATATGGCGATGTTGATCGCGCTATTGTCACGGTCGTTCCCCACACAACGGAGCTGCGGGGCTCTCCTTTTGAAATCGAGGTAGCCGTCCCGTTTCTTCAGCCGGAGCGTTAAATCGGGCACAAATGGCGGCCGTTGAGGAAGGCGTGCAGGACTGGTTCGGCCTCGCTCGAAATCGACGCGACTTCTAATCGCGAAGTCTCGCTGGCACCGAAGACCACTCCCTCACGGTCGTGGCTCCAAATGGGGCCGCCTTGTTACAATGAAACATTCCACACCATGCTCGATGAATCCATACAGGAACTGGAGTCCCGTTCCCTGGCACGAATCGCATCGGCGAAATCCCCGGAGGAGCTGGAAGCCGTTCGCGTGGACGCGCTGGGGCGCAAATCCGGACTCACGCAATTCAGCAGGGAGATGGGAAAGCTCGCGCCGGAAGAGCGCTCGCGCATCGGCAAGCTGCTGAACAGCGCCAAACAGAAGCTCGAAGAGGCGCTCGAAGTCAAGAAGCAACAGTTCGCCGAAGCCGCACTGCGCGCCCGCCTGGACGCCGAATGGGTCGACCTCACGCTGCCCGCTCCCGGCCCGCGGCGCGGACATCTGCACCCTATTACGCGCATCCAGCGCGAGTTGGAGGAGCTGTTCGTTTCGCTGGGCTTCACGGTGCTCGACGGCCCCGAGGTGGAAACCGAGTACTACAACTTCGACGCGCTGAACATTCCGGCCGAGCACCCCGCGCGCGATATGCAGGACACGTTCTGGCTGGATGGCGGCAACCTGTTACGCACCCACACTTCGCCCGTGCAGGTGCACGGCATGGAGCGGCTCGGTCCGCCGCTGCGCATGATCGCGCCCGGCCGCGCATTTCGCAACGAGAGCGTGGACGCTTCGCACGAGCACACGTTCTACCAGCTCGAAGGCATGATGGTGGATCGCGAAGTCTCGGTGGCGCACCTGCTCTATTTCATGAAGACGCTGCTCACGGCCATCTTCAAGCGCGAGGTCACGGTGCGCCTGCGGCCCGGCTATTTCCCGTTCGTCGAGCCCGGCTTCGAGCTGGATATCCAATGCCTGATTTGCGGAGGCCCGGGCTGTGCGGTGTGCAAGCAGAGCGGCTGGGTGGAGTTGCTGCCTTGCGGCCTGGTAAACCCCAACGTCCTGCGCATGAGCGGCATCGACCCGGAGGAGTGGGGCGGGTTCGCCTTCGGGCTGGGCCTGACGCGACTGGTGATGATGCGCTACGGCATCGATGACATACGCCACTTGCAGGGCGGCGACTTGAGATTTCTGGAGCAGTTTTGAATGAGCGGTCAGCTTTCAGCGATCGGCTCTCAGCCAAAACCGCCCGGCGTCGAGAGCTGAAAGCTAACCGCTGACCGCTGATGGCTTTCTTATGAAGTTCTCTTACAACTGGATTCGCGAGCTGGTGGAGGACCTGGATTACGCCCCCGGTCCCCTGGAAAGGCTCATCACCATGAAGACCGCCGAGTGCGAAGGCATTGAGGCGGCGGGCGTGCTGCTGGAGCGCGCTTGCGCGGCGCGCGTGGAGTCGGTAGAGGCGATCCCGGATACGCACAATGTGAAAGCAGTGGTGGATGCCGGTCGATACGGACACAGGATCGTGGTGTGCGGCGCGACCAATTGCCGCGCGGGCATCATCTCGGCGTATGTCCCTATCGGCAAGAAAATCATTCACGGCGTGGAAAGCGACGGCATGCTCGCCAGTGCCGCCGAGCTGGGCATCAATCGCGACCACTCGGGCATTGTGGAACTGGACTCGCAGGTAGGCGCGCCGATTGCCGGCTGCCTGGCCGACAGCGTGATCGAAATCGATAATAAGTCCATCACGCACCGTCCCGACCTGTGGGGCCATCACGGGATGGCGCGCGAAGTCGCGGCGATCCTCGGGCTCAAGCTTAGGGAACCGGCGAAGCTCGATCTGCTGCCGTGGAGCGCGCCCGCGATCCAGGTGCGGATCGAAGATCTCAACCTGTGCCCGCGGTACAGCGCGCTGGTTTTCGAAAACGTCGCCATCCGGCCTTCGCCGCTGTGGCTGCAGTGCCGGCTCACAGCCGCCGGTTTGAACCCGATCGGCAACATCGTGGACATGACGAACTTCGTGATGGCGGAGTTGGCGCAGCCCATGCACGCCTTCGACGCAGACCTGATCGAGGGCGATACCATCTTCATCCGGCCCGCGAAAGCCGGCGAGCATTTCCGCGCGCTCAACGGCGAGGAGTACAAGCTCGATCCCTCCAACCTGGTGATCGCCGATCGCTCGGGCGCCATCGCGCTGGCCGGGGTGATCGGCGGGGCCGGCACCGCCATCAGCGACAAGACCACGCGGGTGGTGCTCGAAAGCGCCAACTTTCAGGCAGCTTCGATCCGCAAGACATCCGCCGCGATCAAGCTGCGCACCGACGCCTCCATGCGATTCGAGAAATCGCAGGACCCGGCCAACACCGTGCGCGGCATCGCGCGCGCCATCGAGCTGCTCCGGGAGGTGTCGCCGGGCATCCACGCGGTGGGCGGGGTGGCCGACCAGAAGAAGGAGATTCCCGCACCGCCGCCCATAAGGCTGCCGGTCGCGTGGCTGGAGCGGAAACTGGGCCGCGCCGTCGCTTCCGCCGAAGTGCGCCGCATTCTCGAGAGCCTGGAATTCGGCGTCGCCGAAACCGAGCCGGGGGTCTTCTGCGTTTCCGTCCCTTCCTGGCGCGCCACCAAGGACGTGTCCATGAAAGACGACCTGGTGGAAGAAGTCGGCCGCATGGTGGGCTACGATTCGATCGCTCCACAAGCGCCACTGGTGCCGGCGTCGGTGCCACCCGGCAATCCCGAGCGAAAATTCCAGCACGAGGTGCGCAATATTTTCGTGGATCAGGGCTTTACCGAGGTCTACAACTACTCCTTCATCAGCGAGGAATCGGCGCGGGCATTCGGCCTGGAGCCCGCCGCTCACGTGCGAGTCACCAACCCCATCGCGTCGGACCAGGCGCTGCTGCGCACCTCGCTGCTGCCGGGCATCTGGCGGAACATCGCCGAGAACGCCAAGCATCGGGAGAGCTTCCGTCTCTTCGAGATCGGGTTGGAGATCCACGGGCAAGCCTCCGGTTTGCCTGCGGAGATCCCGCACCTCGTGGCCGCGATCTACGGCCGGCAATCCGATGGCCCATTAGACACAAGCGCCTCGCTTTTTGAATTGAAGCGCACGGCCGAGTGCCTGATGCCTGGCGCCCAAGCCTGTCCCGTCGAGGCCCGTCCATTCGAACATCCCGCGCGTTCCGCCAGCATCCTGTGGAAGGGCGCCCCTGGCCGCGCCTGCGAAATCGTCGGGCGCCTGTTCGAACTGCACCCGCGGCTTGTGGAATTCGGCCGCGCCGCCATCCTCGATCTGGATCTGCGGGCGATCCAACCGCTGGCCGCCGCGGATGCCAAGTACACGCCCATTCGCCGCTACCCGTCGGCGGCCTTCGACCTCTCGGTGATTGCCGCGATGCGGGAGCTCGCCGGCACGCTCGAAGCGGCCGTCGCTTCGTTCGCCGGCCCGCTGCTCGAATCCATCCAGTTTCTGCGGCAATACTCCGGCCCGCCGCTCGGAGAGGGACAGAAGAGCGTCTCCTTCCGCCTGACCGTGGGCTCGCCCGAGCGCACGCTTTCCTCCGAAGAAGTGAGTGAGATCCGCGCGCGCATCATCGATGGGATGCGCGGGTTGGGCTACGAACTGCGCGTGTGAGCACTCGACGCAGCAAGCCTGGCGGGTGGGTGAAGCGGCAGCGGGGCGTGTGCCGTTGGTGCGGGGCCGCCGTCCCCGAGGGGCGGTTCACGTTTTGCGGCGCGCACTGCGTGCACGAATGGAAGCTGCGCACCGACCCCGGCTACCTTCGCGAGCAGGTCTTCGCGCGCGACCGCGGGGTGTGCGCCGGGTGCGGAGTCGATACCGAAGCCCTGCGCAAGAACAAACGCAAGCTCGATTATGCGGCCCGCAGGCAATTCGAAAAGGACTGGGGATTACGCCGGCATCTCTGGGACGCCGACCACATCGTGCCGGTGGTCGAAGGCGGCGGCGAGTGCGACATCTCGAACATGCGCACCCTCTGTTTGAAGTGCCACCGCGCCGCGACGGCGGCACTGAGACAACGGAAAAATGAGAGTTAACCGCGGAGACGCGGAGGGCGCGGAGGAAGACGCGGAGAAGAAAAACCTGAGAGGGCCGAGGGAGCGGAGCGCGCTGAGAAGAACCTGGCCGGGCCCAAGGGGAACCTTCGCCGCCATTTCTCACAGTCTTCAGGTGGAGTGAACGTGGCGCAGGGGGTGCCCTCTGGGCCCGTGCCTGCCGGGGTACCCTCTGGGTCGGGCACTCATGCCGACGCCTGCCTGCGACAGTGTGTCACAACCGGGAAGCGTGGCGCAGGCTGTCAAGCCTGCTGAGCCGAGATTCATCTCGGCTTTCTTCTCTTTTCCGAGAGATTCTCCCC
>Ga0209415_10011673_pt1 | contig 14753 bp, 4 predicted proteins | sample PeaSoiSIISIP2007_FD_187696 | JGI IMG/M metagenome (GOLD analysis project Ga0209415, IMG submission 187696) | Peat soil microbial communities from Weissenstadt, Germany - SII-SIP-2007 (SPAdes) (version 2) | ecosystem: Environmental > Terrestrial > Soil > Wetlands > Peat | place: Germany...
ATGACGGTCGGCGATTCAAGCGAGCCGCATGCCTATGAGCTCTGGCGCCCCAACGGCACCGTTCTCGAGATCTGCAGCAATCCAATGCCGGGCGGCGGCGCCGTGAGCACCTATACCGACGTGACCGTAGCGCGCGCACGAGAAGCCACGTTGCAGCAAGCCCTGGACGAACGCGACGCGGCGGAAGCCTCGCTGCTACGGCATCAGGGCCACCTCGAGCGCGAGGTGGCGACGCGCACGGACGCGCTCGCCACGAGCGAGGCGCGGCTGCGGGAGGCCATCGAGACAATCCCCGAGGGTTTCGTGCTGTTCGATGCCGAGTATCGTCTCGTCCTGTGCAATGCGGCGTACCGTGAGCTGTTCGGCTTCACCGAGGAATTTGCGAAACCGGGTCTGTCCCTGAAGCAGATGGTGCGCTCGAATGCCCCGCCCGGCCTGTATGCGACGGACGAGGACATCGACAACCTGGTGAACGAACGCTTGGCCGCACAACGCTTGGCGGCTGGCGCGATCCACCGCACGGAGCACCGTCTCGCCAACGGGCGCCTGATCGAGATTCGCGATCGGGGCACCGCGGACGGCGGCATCGTCGGCCTGCGCATCGACGTCACCGAGGCGCGGCGGCGCGAGGCGACCGAGCGCGAACGCGAGAAGCTGGCCTCGCTCGGGCAGCTCGCCGGCGGCGTCGCCCACGAGATCAACAATCTGCTGCAGCCGGCGCTGACCTTCCCCGAGCTCGTGCGCGACCGTCTCCGCGCCGACGACATCGAATCGCGCGAGGATCTCGAGATCGTGATGGACAGCGTGCGCAAGGCGCGCGACATCGTGCGCGACATTCTCCTCTACGCGCGCAAGGAGGACCCGGTGCTGGCGCCGCTCGACCTCGGGAGCGAAATCCACGCCACGCTCGGTTTCGTTCGCAAGGTCCTTCCGCCCGGCATCGATTTGATCGAGGAAGCCTCCCGCGACGCCGCGATTGTGGCCGCCAACAAGACGCAGCTGACCCAGGTGCTCACCAATCTCATCGTCAATGCCGGACACGCGATGAACGGCCGCGGCACCGTCACCATCGCGGTCAAGGCGGCGCATCCCGACGCCGGCACAGCGCGGGCGCTCGGGATCGAGCCCGGGCAGCCCTATTTCGCCGTGACGGTGGCCGACGACGGCTGCGGGATGGACGCGGCGACCCAGAGCCGGATCTTCGAGCCGTTCTTCACGACCAAGCCCATCGGCCTCGGAAACGGCCTAGGCCTCTCGATCTGCCACGGCATCATCCAGGATTCCGGGGGCAGCATCGATGTCGAGAGCGTCGTCGGCAAGGGTACGACCTTCCGGGTGCGCCTTCGGGAGAGTGAACGCGAGAGCACCGGAGCCGCCGTCGTCGAGGCTTCCCGCGCAGCCGACGGTCCGGTCCGTCGTGGCCGGCTGCTGGTCGTCGACGACGACGCGAAGGTCGCTCGCTCGCTCGCCCTGATGCTCCGCGATGATCACGACGTCGAAGTGAGCGTCGAGCCTGGCATGGTCGCCGCGCGCATCGTCGCGGGAGAGCGCTTCGACGTCATCGTGTGCGACCTCATGATGCCCGGGATGACGGGCATGGACTTCTACGCTGCCGTTGCCGAGGGGGCGCCCGACCAGGCGAAACGTATCGTGTTCGTCACGGGGGGCGCGTTCACGCCTGCAGCGCGCGCGTTCATCGACCGAGTGGACAACACGTTCGTCGACAAACCGTACGAGATGCACGTGATCAAGGCCGCGCTGGCCGTTCACCTGAATCGATGAGGGGTGCGCGGTCTGTGCGCTCCAGCTCCGTCAGCGCACGCTCGATCGATTGGGGGTTCCGGAGAGCTGCCAGGTTGCGGACCGATCTTCCGTTGAGCGCGTCTTGCATTGCCGCCTCCGAGGCCTTTCCACTGTGCGTGAGCGGCAACTCGTCGACGGGCACGATCACGGTGGGGACGTGCGCGGGCGAGGCCCTCGACTTGAGCTCCCTCTTGATGCGAAACGAGAGTGCACGATCGAACGTGGCGCCGGAACCAAGCACGACGAACAGCACCAGTCGCTTCCCCCCCGGCTCGAGAGGTGCCTCCTGGTCGACGGCAATGGACTGGACGACCTCGGGCACCGCCGCCGCGAGCACCTCGTAGATCTCTGCCGGGCCTATGCGGATGCCGCGCACGTTGATCACCCCATCGCAGCGCCCGAGGACGCGTGCGCCCCCGCAGGATGTCAGTTCGACGAGGTCGCCGTGCGTCCACATGCCTTCGTTTCGGGCGAAGTACGCCTCGTGGAAGCGGGCGCCGTTCTCGTCCCCGAGCAGTCCGACCGGCCGCGAGGGAAACGGCTTCATACAGACGAGCTCTCCGCGTCCTTCTCTGGCTGGCCCCGTCGAACGGTACGCGCGCACGTCGAGACCCAACCCGATACAGCCGCTCTCCCCCTCGTATGTGGGAGTCCACGGGCTTCCCATGACGAAGCAGCCCACGATGTCCGTTCCTCCGGAAATCGAGTGCAGAGGGACGTCCACGAACTGCTCCTTCGCCCACCGGTGCAGCTGGTTCGAGAGCACGGATCCCGTCGAGAGCACCTCACGCAGGCTCGCTCGCAAGTCGGGCGGACAACGCGCACCCGCGTCGATCAAGTACCGAAGGTACGCGGGGCTGGTACCCAGGACGGTGACGCGCTCGCGCCCGGCGACCTCCAGCAAGGAATCGCGCTCGGGGTAAGAGACGGACCCGTCGAAGAGAACCAGGGTCGCGCCTGTCGCGAGCGCGGACACCATCCAGTTCCACATCATCCACCCGGCCGTGGTCTGAAAAAGGAGGCGGTCGCCGGGACCGAGGTCGCAGTGCAACCGGTGCTCCTTGAGGTGCTCGAGCAACGTCCCACCGTGCCCGTGGACGATGCCCTTGGGCGGTCCCGTCGTACCCGAGGAGAAAAGGACGAACAGAGGCTGATCGAACGCGAATCGCCGCCACGGGCCGGCGTGGTCGGCGGACGCGATCGAAGCGCCCTGGCGCTCGAGCGTCTCGAGGGACATCGTACCGGTCCCATCCAACACCCCTCCGTCGGATGACATGTCCCCGCCCAATGACACGATGCCCGTCACCGACGGCAAGCGCTTCGCCAGATCGCGCAGCGGGACGTCCACGCGAACGCCGCCGATCCGGGTGGATCCGTGCACGAAGAGGAGCTTGGGCTCGAGCTGCGCGAATCGGCTGACGGCGGCCTGGATGCCCATGTCCGGCGCGACCGACGACCAGGTCGCTCCCAGGGAGGCGACGGCCAGGCACGCGACGACCGTCTCGACCGTGTTCCGGGCGACTGCCGCCACCCGATGGCCAGGGCCTACGCCGCGCTCATCGAGCGCTGCGGCGACGGCGCGCACCCGCCGCCGGAGGTCGCGACGCGAGACTTCGACACGCGCGCCGCCTTCGTCGCACGCGATCAGCGCCGCAGACCTCTCTTCCAGAGGGGAGCGCTCGGCGAGGACGGTCTCCGTCCAGGAAAGGCGGAGCTGGGGAAAGAAATGCGCCCGCTCGACCTCGTCGCCGACGATGACGGGCGTCGACTCGCCCGACGCCGATACGCCGGAGAAGTCCAGAAAGAGCCTCCAGAACGAGGCGGGCTCCTCGATCGAGAACGCGTGAAGTGTCGCGTAGTCGTCGAATCGCTTTTGGATCGCACGCGAGGCGAACCGAGCGAACGCGGACAGCTGCGAATGCGCGGCTCGGACGGGATCGACCGGATGGAGCGGGGTCTTCATGGCCTTACGATCAGATCGACGAGGGCGCGGACGGTGTGCGAATCGTGGCGTGCGACGAAGTCTCGATCGATCGTGACCTCGAATCGTTTCTCGAGCATGAGCAGCAGCTGGACGAAGCCGAGGCTGTCCACGAGGCCGGCGTCTCGTAGCGATGTCGCGTCGCTCGTGAGGATTCTCGCCGCGTCGCCGAAGCACCGGGTGTCGTCGAGCCAATCGATGATCGCCGCACGCACGACGTCGGGCGAGTGGCGTGCGCCTTCCACGACGGTCGGACGGACGGGGGTGGCCAGGGCCGCGTCATCCTCGGGCCAATCCTGGTGCGGTAGCGGGGCGCACTGCGCGGGGTTCCCCGTCGCGAGTGAGCGGGGGGGCACGGCGCCGATGATCACCGCGCCCGCCGCCACGACCGACCCGGCACCGATGGTCGATCCTGGCTCGACGATGGCCCCGTGGGCGATCCAGACGTCGTCCTCGATGACGACGGGGGCGGTCGTGCGCCCGTCGTGATCGCGGACGTGAACGAGGGAGCCGAACATGCAGCGCGCACCGATTCGCACGCCCCGTTGCGCTTCGATGGTGACTCCGTAGTTCAGGAGCGTGAAAGGGCCGATTTTCAGCTCGGCCCCCGGTGCGCACTCGAGCTGGGTCGGCAGCATGCCTTCGACGAAAACGCAGCACGAACCGATCTCGATGCCCGCCCTTCCGCGGACCAGCAGCGGACCAAACGCGCGCACACGGGCGCCCCGCTTGGTGCCTCGGAGCTGGATGTGCGCTCGTGCGATGCCGCGGACAGAGGTGAAGTGCCTGCCGACCGCGCGCGCGAAGCGGGGCAAGGCCACTTCATTCATGCGACACCGTGAGCCGGCAACCGAAACGACAGCACCCGGCCCGCTCCGACGCGGGCGCCAGCGCCGAGCGCTGCGCCCGGGAGAAGAATCGCGCGCGGGCCGACGTGCGCTTCTCTGCCAATCGCGATCGGAATGGCGTCAGGGCGCTTGGTGCGATCTCCGCTCGTCTGGTGAAAGTTGTTGTCGATGATCTTGCAGAAGGACCCGACGTGAGCTCCGGGGCCGATACGAACGGAGAGCGTCGCCTCGATGGACGCGCCGGCTTCGATGACGGATCCCTCGTCGATCCAGATGTGCCCGCCGCGGTGGGCGTTGAGCTCGATGGGCGCGCGCCGCCCAAGCAGCCGAACCCGCCTGCCGATATGCACCTGGCCAAATCCAGGCACCCACACACGCCCCTCTACCTCGATGTCGCCTTCGACCTCGACACGAAAGATGGCAGACAGCGGCCGGACGTTGAGGGAAATGCGGCCGCTCTGAAGGGCCGATCGCACGATCGAATGAAGCTGGCCCATTGCCGGTGTCGATGCACGAGCTAGTCCATGCGCGCGGCTGCGAACTTCAGGACGCCACCCGGTCCAGACCGAGGCGGAAGGCGCCGGTGTGGCGAAGGCGCCACGGGCTCGCGCGCTATTCTTTCAAGGGCGTCGCCTGGCGCATCTCCCGGCGCTTCGCCATCGCGTCCCTTCGAGCGCCCGCACGCTCGTGGCTCTGTCTGAGAACTTCGGCGGTGTCCGGTCTGGTGTCCAGGATCTGGGCGGCGAGCGCACGCACGGTGGGGAAGCGAAACAGGTCCAGCAAGGGCACGGCCTTTCCCAGCGCCACGCGCAGCCGACCGTTCGCCTGGACCATCATGAGCGAATTGGCGCCGAGGTCGAAGAAGTTCTGGTCCACGCTCACCCTGTCGATCGAAAGCAGGTCCTGCCAGATGACCGCGATCGCGCGCTCCACGTCATTCTGCGGTGGGCTATAGGTGGCCGTCGCCTCCGTCCGAGCGCGGTCAGGAGCGGGGAGGGCTTTGCGATCGACCTTTCCGTTAGGAGTCAACGGAAGCGACTGCAGGGCGACGAAGGCGCTCGGCACCATGTACTCGGGCAGCTTGCCCCGCAGGTAGGAGCGCAGCTCGCTGTTCAGCGCGCGGCGCGATAGGCCGTGGGCCGGCGTGTTGGCGTACGTCGTCCACGGCCCCTGCTCGTCCGTCGCCGCGGGCGCGACGACGACTGCGCGCGGCCCCTTCGTCTTGTGCCTCGCGATCAGGTCGAAGAGGTCGACCCCCGCCGCAGACCAGGTCGTGAAGACCTCGTACGCGGGGTCGATATCCAGAACGGCGCTCGGATCGAGCCCCTTCAGTGGGAGCGCGTGAATCGTCGACCGGAGCTCGCCCGTCGTCTTGCCTCCTTCTCCGCGTGCGAGCATGTCCAGAACGCGTACGTCGTCACGCACGCGCGCGTTGGGAATGCCGACGATCCGGGTCGCCGGTGGCTCGCCCCGAAGGAGCGCGCGCAGAGAGTCGAGCGTACAGACTGCGGGGGCGTCCACGGGGACTGCCACGGACGCGCCGCGCGATCCGCCCCGTTTCCACAGAACGACATCGTACCGGAAGCGCGTCAGCTCGTTCGCGTGTGCATCGTCCTTCAAGCGAATTTCCACATCGGCCACGTCGGGCACGATCGCCTTCAGGGCGAGGAAGAGGCGTGGATCGAAGACCAGCTCACCTTCCCGGGCGACTCGCTGGTCGATCCTCGCGGCGAGCTCCTTTGCCGCAAGCGCAGCGGGCGCCGCGTGGAGCTCGACGGAGCAATGAAATGCGGGCAATAGAGGCAGACTGCGAACGTCGCCGACGAACATCCGGCCCCCCGGTTCGAGCAGGCCCCACGCCTTCTCCACGACGCCGACGAAGTAGCTCGCGTCGGGGAAGTATTGCGCGACCGAGTTGAGGACAATCGTGTCGAAGTGCACGTCGCCGAGCTGATCGATGGCGTGGGCTGGAAGCTCACGCAGCGAGACGACGCGGGAGAGATCGGTCCCCTCGAGCTTTGCCTCGATCTGCTCCAGCGCCGAGCGCGCGACGTCGACGCCCACGTAGCTTTCGCACGTGGGTGCGACACGGAACAGGACGAGCCCCGTTCCGCACCCGATCTCGAGCACGCGCTTCGGCCCTAACGCCATGATGCGCGACGTCGTCTCCGAGACCCACGCTCTCATCTCGTCGTCGGCGATCGCCGCCGAAACATAGCTACTGTTCCAGCCGACCGTGTTGAACCGCGCGTCGACGTCGGTCATGCCGCGGGTTGCCTCGTAGGTCTCGTCCCACAGCGTCTGCCAATGCGCGGTCACGTCCGTCCCTTTCGTCCTGGTGCCGTCGGCGTCGCGCAAGAGGACGTACGCGACGAGGGATGGCTCGCCTCCTCCGTCGGTTCGCGACACCGCGACCGCCTCGCGAACCGCAGGGTGCCCAGCCAGCACCGCCTCGATCTCGCCCAGCTCGATCCGATGCCCGCGAATCTTCACCTGGTGATCGAGCCTGCCGAGAAACTCGATCGTTCCGTCGTCGCGCCAGCGCGCCAGATCGCCGGTGCGGTAGAGAAGGCCGCCGCACGCGTTCCGGGACAGCGAGTCCGGCACGAAGCGTTCCCGTGTCAGCTCCGGCCTGTCGAGATATCCGGCCGAGACGCCGTCGCCGCCGATGAGCAGCTCGCCAGGGACGCCGATGGGTGTCGGCGCGAGGCGCCGGTTGACGACGTGCGCGCGGGTGTTGGCGATCGGCTTTCCGATCGTGATCGCGGCGCCGTCATCCTTGGACACTTCGGCGAACGTCGACCAGATCGTCGTCTCGGTTGGCCCGTACATGTTCAGGATGCGTCCACGCACCACGGGCCTTAGCCGATTTGCCAGAGTCGCGGGCAGCGCCTCGCCCCCGAGGAGCAGAGCATCGAGAGACGCGAGGGCCTCGAGACCCCCAGGTTCGCCGACCACGAGGCCAGCCAGCGTGGGCGTGCACTGAAGGTGCGTCACGCGGTGCCGTACCACCTGGGCGGGGATCGAATAGTCCTCGTCCGCCGGCTGCGTGGCCTCTGCGTTGGCGAGGCTTCGAAGCTCGTCGAGGTGCCGGAGGTTGTCGAGCACCACGTCCGTCGGGACACCGAAGTCGACGAGGCAGGCAATCTCGTCGACGCCGAGAGCCTTGAGCTTGTCGACCGTCGCCAGGCACGATCGCGGCGTCCCGAAGAGGCCCGCGGTCGAGAAATAGCGCTCGAACGCGTGATCCATGATCGCGCCCATCTCCTCCGGCGTGAGCTCGTCGAGATCTCGGGCGCACTCCGCCGGATCGCGCTGCGCCGCCGGCTTCGCGAACGCCGTGAGCTCCCAGCGCGCCTTGTTGATGAGATCCGTCGATGTCCGCAGGTACTCGAGGAACGGCTCGCGAACGATCCCCCGTATGGCGCCAGGCTCGGCGCCCACGAAGGTGTGCACCATGAGGCTCACGTGTCCTTCGCCGGGATGGTTGGCCTCCCTGGTTGCCTCCCGGTAGAGCGCGATGTTCTTCGCGAGCTCCTCGGGGCTCATCACGAGGAGATTGGTGAGCACGTTCGCCCCCATCCGTCCGGCCATCGCGAACGTGTCGGGGGTCCCGCTCGCGGTGATCCAGATCGGCGGCTCCCTCTGCACGGGCTTCGGAAAGATCCGGACCTGGATGTCCTTGCCATCGCCGCTCCTCGCGGGTACCGCCTCGCCGCGCCATAGCTTGCGGATCGTCTCGATCCCCTCGCTCATGATCCGGCGCCGATCCTGGAAGCTCCCGGGCATGAGGGCGAAATCGGCGGCGTGCCAGCCGGACGCGAACGAGAGGCCCACGCGTCCGTTCGACAGGTTGTCGACGACCGACCACTCCTCAGCGCAGCGAATGGGATTGTGGAGCGGAAGCACGACGCTCCCCGCGCGCAGAGCGACGTGCTTCGTCACGGCGGCGACCGCAGCGCTCGTGACGGCGGGGTTGGGATACAGGCCACCGAACGGATGGAAGTGCCGCTCCGGCGTCCAGACCGCGGCGAAGCCGTGCGTGTCCGCGAACCTGGCTCCGTCGAGCAGCAGCCGGTAGGCGGCCTCGCCTCGCTCGCGTGCTTCGGCCGCGAAGTAGAAAAGGCTAAAGTCGATCTTCTTCGCGCGCGTCTTCACATCCACGGCGGCGCTGCGCGGCCGACTCGCCTCGTTCGGGGATTCCTGCACGACGACCGTGAAGCCGCGCGCCAGCGTCCAGAGAAGCTCGAGCACCGAGATGTCGAATGAGATGCTGGTCAGCGCGAGCCAGACGCCGGGGCGCGCTCCCCGCGTCCCGCCGATCGCGTCGTCCATACCGGTGAAGAAGTTCGTCACGTTCCGATGGCGGATGAGCGTGCCCTTCGGGCGGCCCGTCGAGCCGGAGGTGAAGATGACGTAGGCGAGGTCGTCGCCTGAAACGTCCACGGCGAGCGCCGACGGATTGGCACGCCGGCCATCGAACGAGTCGAGGTCCACCACGGTGGCGGCGGTCGGGGGAAGGGCGTCCCTGAGTCTCGCAAGGGTGACGACCACCTCGGCCGCCGCGTCCTCCAGCATCATCGCGATGCGCTCGGCCGGATAGGCCGGGTCTATAGGCACGTATGCTCCGCCGGCCTTCAGGATCCCGAGCAGCCCGACCACCATCTCGATCGACCGCTCCACGAAGACACCCACCAGCGAACCCGGCTTCACGCCCTCCTCGCGCAGTCTTCGCGCGAGGTCGTTCGCGCGTGCGTTCAACATGCCATAGGTCACGGACGACTCGCGAAACACGACCGCGGTCCTATCGGCCGTCTTCCGGACCTGCGCCTCGATCTGGCGGTGAACGCGCGGATCGCCGTCGACCGGCACGCTAGTGTCTTGCCACTCGCCCAGCAGACGCCGCGCGTCTTCATCGGGCAGATGGGGAAGAGCCCCGACCGTGATCTGGGCGTCACGCGCGATCGCCTCCAAGATGGCCCGGGTGAGCGCCGCGACGCGTTCCATCGCGCGGCCGTCGAAGCGGCGCGGGTCGTACTCGATGCGGAAGTGCAGCTCGTCGTCCCCGTAGCCCATCAGGCTGCACGGGAAGGTCATCTGGTCATGGAGCTCGACGGTACGGCCGGTCCACGGGCCACCGTACGCCTTCATCCGAGCGTCCGCGTGCGCGTCGTTGTAGACGACCAGCGTCTCGAAGAGCGGTGTGTTGCGCGGCGCGTCGGACGCCGCGATCGCGTCGACCAGCGCCGTGTGTTCGAAGGGGCGAATGGCCACTTGCTGGGCGCGTAGGTCCCCGAGCCACTGGAGAAGCGGGCGATCCGGGTCGATCCTCGCGCGCACCGGGAGCGTGTTGATGAGGAGACCCACCATCGACTCGGCTCCCTCGACGGACGAGCGCCTGCAGTTGCGCGTCGCACCGAAGACCACGTCGTCGGCCGCATCGAACGCTGCGAGCACCAGGGCCCAGGCCGCTTGGACGACGACCGAGACACCGATGCCGTGGCTCCTCAAGCCGCGGAGCGCGTCCGAAGTCGCACGGCTCAGTCGAAACGCCTTCGTCGCATAGCCGGCCCCCCCCGGCGCCGTCCTCCGGGCGAGGGCGCCAAGGTTGGTGGGCGTCGAGAACCCGCCCAGCATCCGGCGGAAGAAAGCCCGCGCCTCGGGGCGGGTCTTGTCCAGGTGCTCGGCCAGCCAGACGCAGTGCTCGCGATACGGGCGTCGCGCTTCGAAGGTGGGTACTCCGCCCGCGAGCGCCGCTCCGTAAGCGATCTGGACGTCGTTCAGCACGAAGGCGAAGGCGTTGTCGAGGAGCGTATGGGAAAAAGTCCAGACGAACTTCCATCTGTCGTCGTCGATGCGAAGCAACGTGACGCGCCACAGCGGCGCGGTATCCAGATCGAACCCACGCGCGCGGTCCTCGGAGAGGTACGCCCGGAGTGCCTCGTCCAGGTCCGCATCGGACCGTCCACGGGCCCGACCACCCAGATCCTCGACGACGAATGGAGTCTCGATTGTTCTCAGCACCTCTTGCACGGGCATCTCGCGATCCGACCAGGCGAAGCGCGTTCGCAAGACCGCGTGCCTCGCGGCAGCGGTGCCCCACGCGTGGCGGAATGTCTCGGGACTTACGCGCTCGTTCAGGTCGCCGACCAGCTGCTCGACGTCGACGCCGGGGGCTCCGCCCTGGATGCCGTGAATGAGCATTCCGTGTTGAAGCGGAGTTACCGGATAGCGGTCCTCGATGGCGCCGAGCTGCTCGGAGCGAATCAGGTGCGGGTCACTCATAGTTGGCCTCGTTTCGCGCGTTTTCTTGGTGCATCGCAGGTGCCGGGCACGGAGCACGCAGAGAGCACGCGGAGAGAGGCGAGCTCGGTGAAAGCGGACGCGATAGCGGTGATCGGAATGGCGGGACGTTTTCCCGGCGCCGCGGACGTCCGAGCGTTCTGGAACAACCTGTCGGCCGGCAGGGAATCGATCCACTTCTTCACGGACGACGAGCTTCGTGCCGCCGGAGAGGCGGAGGAAGCGCTCGCCGACCCCAGGTATGTGAAGGCGTGCGGGCGCCTCGAAGGCATCGACATGTTCGATGCCGGCTTCTTCGGGTTCAGTCCGCGCGATGCGGCGATCTTCGACCCGCAGCACCGGCTTTTCCTGGAGTGTGCGTGGGAGGCGTTCGAGCACGCCGGCTACGTCGGCGAAGCGGCAAAGGGCCCCGTGGGCGTCTTCGCCTCCTCCGGCATGAGCGAATACATGTTCAAGAACGTCCTCACGAATCCGGAGATCATGGCCACCGTCGGCGAATGGATGGTGCGTCATACCGGCAACGACCCGAACTTCCTGGCGACGCGAGTCTCCTACGAGCTCGACCTTCGCGGGCCCAGCGTGAGCGTGCAGACGGCGTGCTCTTCCTCGCTCGTGGCGATACACATGGCATGTCAGAGCCTCCTGAGTGGTGAGTGCGATCTCGCGCTGGCAGGGGGAGCGACCGTCTACCCGGAGCAGAACAAGGGCTACTTCTGGAGGGAGGGCGAGATATTCTCGGTCGACGGCCACACGCGATCGTTCGACGCGAGCGCGACGGGTATGACGCTATCCAGTGGCGTTGGGTGCGTGGTGCTGAAGCGTCTGTCGGACGCCGAACGCGACTGCGACAACGTGCTCGCGATCGTCCGCGGGTCGGCCGTCAACAACGACGGCCACGACAAGGTCGGCTACTTCGCGCCGAGCGTTGCGGGCCAAGCGCGAGCCGTCACGGAGGCGCTGGGGATCGCGGGTGCGTCCGCCGAGGAGATCTCGTACGTCGAAGCGCACGGCACGGCGACGGCCATTGGCGACCCCATCGAGATAGCGGGCCTCACCCAAGCTTTTCGTGCGTTCACCGGGAAGACGGGATATTGCGCCATCGGATCGCTGAAATCCAGCATCGGACATACCGGCGAAGCGAGCGGCGTTGCGGCGTTCATCAAGCTCGTCCTCGCGCTGGAGCACCGGCAGATTCCACCCAGCTTGCATTACGAATCTCCGAATCCACGGTGCGAGTTTCCATCGTCGCCGTTCTTCGTGAATACCGAGCTCAGGCCGTGGGAGGCGACACCGCGAATTGCCGGAGTGACCTCCCTCGGCGTGGGAGGAACGAACTGCCACGCCGTTCTCGAGGAGGCGCCCGCCAGGCCGACGCCCGCGCCGTCGCGAGACCATCAGCTCCTCGTCGTATCGGCGAAAACGAAGGCGGCGCTCGACATGGCGACGAAGAACCTCGCGAGGCAACTGGCCGACGAGCCGGGAGCGCCGCTGGCGGACGTCGCGTACACGCTGACAGTTGGACGCAAAGGGTTTCGCCACCGGCGCGCCATCGTCGCGAAGGACGCCCGAGAAGCCGTTCGCGCGATCGCTGCGATGGATTCGCACCGGGTCTTTACCGACGACTGCGCAGGCAAGCCGCGGACGACCGCGTTCCTCTTCGCGGATGGCGACGCGCACTACGCCGGGATGGCGCGTGATCTTTATCATACCGAGCGCGCCTTCACGGAGGCGGCGGACACTTGCCTGGCGCTGCTCCGGCCTCACCTGAAACGTGATCTCGGCGCGCTGATGTTTCTGGCACCGGGGCGACCCGAGGAGGCCGGCGCGGCTAAAGAGGCGCTGGGGCGGCCCTCGCTCGCGCTCCCTGCGCTCTTCACCATCGAGTACGCGATGGCGAGGCTGCTCGTCTCATGGGGAATCACCCCGAGCGCACTCCTCGGGCAAGGCGCGGGGGAATACACCGCGGCTTGCCTCGCGGGCGTCATGTCGGTGCAGGATGCGCTCGGGCTCGTCGCCGCGCGCGGCCTGGTTTTCGAGACCGTGGCGCCGAGCGGCGCGGTCGACGCGCCAATTTTGGCCCCGTTTGCCGAGCTCTGTCGCACGGTCCGCTTCGAGAGGCCCCGTATCCCGCTGCTCTCGAGCAAGACCGGGACGTGGCTGACGGATGCGCAGTCGATCGATCCGCAATACTGGGTCGATCAGCTGCACGGCGCGGTGAGGATCGACGAATGCCTTCGCTCGCTCCTCGAGGACCAAGAGAGCGTCCTGGTCGAGGTCGGGCCCGGTTTGACCTCGGGCAGCCTCGCCCGGCAAGAGCGGCGGCCCCCGCTCGCGACGATGCGTCGACCGGGCGAGCAGGGCTCGGACATGGAATTCCTGCTCGCGAGCCTGGGCCGCATGTGGGCGGCCGGTGAGGTCGAATTGAGCGCCCTGTACGAAGGTCAGGCGCGCCGCCGGATACCGCTCCCGACATACCCATGGCAGCGGCAGAGATACTGGCTGATGCCAGGCACTGCGCCGACCGCCGCGACCCCGGCCCGGCCCGCTCACGCTTCTGCATCTCTCGAGTTCGAACGCCCCGAGCTCGACGCAATGTTCCTCGCGCCGCGCACGCCTGTCGAGCGGGAGCTCGCCGCAATGTGGCGCGAGCTGCTGGGCGTCGACCGTGTCGGAGTGCGCGACGATTTCTTCGAGCTGGGCGGCCAGTCGGTCATCGCGGTCCAGTTCGTCGGTCGCATCCGGAAGACATATGGCGTCAACCTGCCCCTCTCGACGCTTCTCGAGGCGCCTACCATCGAAGGGTGCGCCGCCCTCGTCTCCGCGGCTCTGGGGGTCGAGCCCGCGGTCATGCGGGAGCTCGCGAACGGCGGCGCATTGGGAACCACGGCGCGCGACGCCGTGGCCGCGAAGTCCTCGACCGGCGCTCCCACCAGGGAGTTCCACTCGCTCGTCCCGATCCAGCGAGGAGATGGACGCAGGCCGTTCTTCTGCGTCCATGGCGCCGGGGGGAACGTCCTGAACTTCCGCGACCTATCGCGCGCGCTGTGCCCCGAGCAGCCATTCTACGGTCTGCAGGCGCGGGGCATCGACGGCGTCCTTCGCCCGCACGAGACCGTCGAAGAGATGGCAGCCGCGTACCTCGAAGAGATTCGCGCTTTGCAGCCCCACGGCCCCTACATGCTCGGGGGATATTCGGGCGGCGGTCTCGCCGCGCTCGAGGTCGCCCGCCTCATCACCGACGCAGGCGAGGCCGTGGATCTCCTCGCGCTCATCGACACGTTCCATCCGGCCGTGCCCGTCCGCAAGATGACCCTCGCCATGCGCCTCGAGCGGACCCATGACGAAGGCTTCGCCTATTTCCGTCGCGGCATCGAGGGCCAGATCTCAATTCGGCGAACGCGTCGACAGCTCGCCCAGGCGTGCCGCTTCGTGTCCAAGGGCGAACCGATCCCTCCCGAGCTTCGCGAATGCTACCTCGTGCAGAGCTTCGAGAAGGCCGTGGCGCGCTACCGCCCGCGCCCATGGCAAGGGAGGGCGATCCTCTTCCGCGCGGAGGACACCGCGTACATCTACGGTGATGCGAGCCCGGCTTACGGATGGGAGGGGATCATCGCCCAGATCGCGATCGTGCGTGTGCCCGGCAATCACCATAACCTCCTCCTCGAACGGCATGGCTCGGTCCTCATCGAGCGGCTGGGCCGCGCGATCGAGGAAGCAAGCCCCAGTCGAATCGCCGCCACTCCCGCCGTTCCCGTCGAAGCTCGCCGGCAGCGCGTGCAGAGCGGCGTCGAGCAGCGCGGGATGCAGTTCGTAGCGCG
>Ga0209415_10011674_pt1 | contig 14752 bp, 16 predicted proteins | sample PeaSoiSIISIP2007_FD_187696 | JGI IMG/M metagenome (GOLD analysis project Ga0209415, IMG submission 187696) | Peat soil microbial communities from Weissenstadt, Germany - SII-SIP-2007 (SPAdes) (version 2) | ecosystem: Environmental > Terrestrial > Soil > Wetlands > Peat | place: Germany...
AGGTGTGGGGTCGGGGCTATCGCTTTCCAATCCGCCGAAGGGAGAAAAACTAAGTGGCATTGCGCACTCGTGCGTGCCGCGTCGCCACTCCTGGAGACGCCCCGGCTCCGACAGGCTGTCACCCGCCGCTAAGGTGTCGAGACGAGTCTCGACACTGCACGCACGAGTGCGCACGAGTGCGTGCGCCACGAAGCCGCGCTATGTGTGAGAAATGCGGTCTAGCGGCCGCGACCTTGCCCGGGAGGCGGCTGGTTTACATGCGTCGCAACATCCCTTGAGGCTTTGGTTTCGATCCCGGGCTTCCCGAGGAAGCCGAGATCGCGGAACCAGTCGATGAAGCGGTATTGCCAGGTGCCATATGGAGTGTTGTTGCGGTCGGTCAAGCCGCCGGTCATGTTGCTGCCGTCGGGCAATGGGTCGCCGGGATGGCGGCCTTGCGCGTAGATGTGCATCTCCAAGTTGGGCGCTCTGACGGCGAGCATCGCTGAGAAATAGTCGTTGGCCCACACTGCATGCTGCTGGTCGTCCGACCCTGCGCAGACGATGAAGGAAGGCGGAACATTGCTCGGAATCGCCGGAGCAGTGCGGCCTCGGGCGAAGGGCGACGGACCGGGATAGACCAGCCCCACGAAATCCGGCCGCGACGAAATCCCGGCCAAAGGATCGCCGGGGTCGTTGTTCTTTTTGTCGAAATCGTCGAACAAAACCGCCGCAGGGGCTGCCAATTCCGCGCCCGCCGAGAAACCCATGATGCCGATTTTGTTGGGATCGATGTTCCATTCCTTGGCATACGCCCGCACGATACGGATAGCTTGCTGGGCGTCGTAGACCTCGTCGGTTTGCGGATTGTAGCCGTCGCGCCGCAGGCGATTCCTCAGGATCACGGTGTTGACGCCGTAGTTGTAGAAGAAGGGGACGAAATCGTCGGCCTCGCTGCCGACGTTCAGAGTGTTGTGGCCTCCGCCCGCCGCTAGGATCACCGCGGCGCCGGTATTGATGCTGCGATCGACCGTATGCACTTCGATCGAAGGGTTGTGGATGTTGACGATGCTGCTGACGCGCCCCGGCGAGGTCCGGCTCATGCTGTATTGCTCGGGCTCGCGGATGCGGTCCATTTTGAGATACGGCGAGCCAGGCGGATAAAGAGCGACCACTACGCCTCCGGGCAGCAAGGCCGTTGGAGCGTATGGAGCATCCGTCGCCGAACCGGGCTTGGGGACGTCGAGAGGAGCGGGGAGAGGGGGCAACGGCGCGCGTGGAGCGGCGTTCTGGGCGCTGGCGCTTAAAGCCAAGAATAAGCCGATCGAAATTTGCTTCATCATTCAGAATTATCGCAGGCCGGAGGTCCTGCGCCACATGCCGGCCTGCGCCACTAGGCTCGGCGCGCAACCGCCATCGCGATGACGGCAGCGATGAAGCCAAGTATCGCGGCAATCAATACGATCGCTGGAATTACGGTCGAATAACGCATCGGCTCCATTGAAAGTTGCGCTTCATCATCCGTCAACACATAACCATTTTCAGCCAGCACGGATTCAAGACGCGAAAAATTAGGAGGCTGGAATATAACCGACTTCGAAAATGCCGGATTTGTGTGGACGATAAAAAGCGATGTCCGACCGAAGAGTGGCTTCTTAAGAAGACCCCGAATCGAGGACCTCTCAAATTTGTACTTGACCGGCCACATGGAAAGCGTAAGGGAGTCCGGTGCCACCGTCAGAGAAGCCAGCGGCCAGCCCGCGTGGTAACCGAGCCAGGGATTCGAACCGACATGGGCGCCGCCTCTGATTTTTTCGCTCAAACTACATTATCGGCCGTCGAGGATCTCCTGGCAGACGTATTCCTGAAGCTCCCAGCCTGGCGCGAGCGTGAAGACTCGCTTGAACTCGTAGGGCTTGGTGAAATCCTTGGGATCGTCGAGCGACACGTCGAGATTCAGATGGCCCAGATCGGGGCGGCTGTAGCGCTCGACCACATGCAGCTCGTCGCTATGCGGCTTGCCGGTCGCATCCAGCCAGGTCTTGTCGTTTACGCCGACCGTATCCACCACCAGCGTGTCTCCATCCCACTTGGCGGTTGAATCGCCGGTCCAGGAATTGGGATCGAGGTCGAGGTTATGCGGGCGTCCATCCAGAAAGAAGCGCCGATAGCTGTGCGTGTTGCCCTCGGAAAGCAGGATCACCATCTTGGGCGTCTGCACGATTTTGTAGGGAAGGCCGGTGACGCGCACGGTGCCGTTGGGCAGGCAGAGCGCGGAAGGATCGTCCTTGCCCTTGTTGGCCTTGCGCTGGTCGTAGAGCTTTTTCGCCTCGGGCGTGTAGGCGGGATCGCTCGGAAGATTGGGACTGCCGGAAAGCACCCACACTCCGGAAAGATCTACTTTGCCGTCGAGCGCCCGAGGCGTGGCGCCGGCGGGGGGCGGGGGCGGCTTGCGCACGGGAGGCTCGGGAACGGACTTGACCTGTCCAAAAACTGCGGGCGCGAATAAGGGAGCAGCGGCCAGCAACAGGACCAGGGCGCGGCGGTTACTTGTGAGCGCCGTCTTATTTATGTGCCCCATCGAGATGCACCGGGTCCTGATTATTTTCGTTGCAGACGTACTCGGTCATTTCCATGTTGGTTTCGAGCGTCGTGGAACGCTTCTGAATCCACGGCTTGGTGTATGCGCCGGGATCGTCAATGGTGATGTCGATGTTGAGCGTGCCGAGGTTGGGGCGGCTGAAGCGCTCCGTCAGGTGCATCTGCGAGGTGTGCGGATGGCCGGGCATATCGATCCAGGACTTGTCGTTGAACCCGATGGTGTCCACCACCAGCGTGTCTCCATCCCAGTGGGCGCGCGAGTCGCCGTACCAGCTGGGTTTCAGATCCTTGGGATGATTGGTTCCATCCACGAAGAACTGCCGGAACATGTGGGTGTTGCCCTCAAACAACATCAGCACCAGCTTGGGAGTGGAAACCAGCGAGGTGTGATACGGCGCGGCGCGCGGAGGGCCGCCGGGCAGGCAGCGCGCTTCGAAATCGTCGGCGTAGTTGCTGACGGCGCGCTGCTCCAACAGCTTCTGCGCCCACGGCTGCAAGTAGGGGCCGTCCTGGCTCACCGTTCTTTGCCCATTCCAGATTCCGGTGAGGTCGGGCTTGCCGTCAGGCAAACGAGGCGTGGGCCCGGGAGGTCCGGGTGGAAGTGCGCCCTTGCCTCCCGCTTTGCCCTTGGCTTGCGCGGCGCTAAAGGAAGGATTCAGGGGGTCCTGGGACCGGGCCGGCGACGGCGTCAACGCTAGAGATACGAATAGCGCCACGGCCGCCGTTCCGGCCGAGAGCGCGAGATGTTTGCGCATTTCTTTATCGATCGATCCTTATTGATCGACCTCTATTGATCGGCAGCCGCGCCGCCGGGGGCACCGGGCTGGGAGGACCCTCCGAAGACCCTGCGGCCGTCCGGTAACACGACACTTGTCGCATTCGCGGTGCTCGAACCGTCCTTGGCCATCGAGCCCTGCACCGTCACTGTGTCGCCGGCATGGAGCGAATTCTTGGTCCATCCCTGCTTGAGCAGCACGGGGATCGCGCCCAGCTCGAAGTTCCAGTTGGTGACCTTGCCGTCGGCGTCCTTCACATCCACATAGAAGCGGGCGTGGGGATTCATCCACTCCACTTTGCTCACCGTTCCGGTGATCTTTACGGGCTTCTTCGAATCATATTCGGCAGCGAACGAGTGGTGCGCCAGCATGGGCACCGCGGAAACCAATAGTCCGAAACCGGCTGTCAGAAGCGCAAAGGGCGCGAAGCGCTCCGTTTTGCGCGAGTCCTTCGAAAGAGCTGTCTGGGCTCTCATCCTCACACCTCCTAGGAGAAATGGATGTCACATCAGAGTTATCACACTGGTTCGAGAGCGTCAAGCGGGCTGCCGCAAAACTGCGAGAATGGAGCGTGCCGCGCGTATGGAACACGCTACCCGCCGCGCTGGCGTGGTGCTTGCTCGCGCTCCAAGCCGTGGTCCCCTGGACCGCCGCGCAGTACATCACGCAGGACGGACCTTCGCACCTCTACACCGCCTTGGTGGTGAAGGATTTGATTCTGCATCCGCACGGGCTGTACGCATCGGCGTATCGTTTGCAACCTCGGCTGGTGGCCAACTGGAGCACGACTCTGCTGCTCGGCATGCTGGCTCCGGTGTTCGGCGCGGCCCATGCGGAGGCGGCATTATCGAGTCTCTGCGTCCTGTTCGGGTTCGCCTGTTTCACTTACTTCCGGCGGTCCATCGATCCAGGCTCGCCCGCTTGCGACCCGCTCACCAATTTTCTGATCAATACGTGGTTCCTGTGGGTCGGTTATTACAATTTCCACCTGGGAATGGCGGGGTGTGCGCTGCTCGCCGGATTCTACCTTCGCCACGCGCGGGCGTTGAGCGTCAAGCGCGCGGTTGCGCTGGGACTCGGGTTGGTGGTGCTGTTCTTCACCCACGTTCTTCCGGCTGTTCTTGCGCTGATGGTGATCGGGCTGGCTTGCGTGGTCGAGTACATCCGCGCGCGAACGCTGCCGCGGCGGAGCTTGCTGGCGGCGGCTGTGCCGGTGCTGGCGTTGCTGGGATTTTTCGTGAGCGGGCGATCTTCGCGGATCGCGTTCCAGCCGGAAATCGGCTGGGCCTGGAGCTCGTTTCCCATGCACGTGTTCGCTTCGGCCAAGGGCCGGGCGGGCGAAGAGGCGATGCTGGTTCCCGCGATGATCGCCCTTTTAGCGATCGGCTTGTTCGCGCTGCGGCGGCGCGAAGGGACCTCGGCTCGCCTCACGCTGGCGGCCGCGGCGCTCGCGAGCTTTGCCGGCTACCTGCTCGCGCCGGACTCCGCGTTCACGGGTGGCGAAATCAAAATCCGTCTGGCATGGGCCGTGTTCTTCTTCGGATGTCCCGCGGTTTTCTCCGGCGCGCGCCTGCGCGCTCTGCGAACGCCGCTGAGCCTCTATATCGCCGGTTTCGTGGCGGCCAATCTGATTTTCACGGCGCAGACCATGCGCCAGGTGAGCCGAGCCGCGGACCTTTACGCCTCCGCCCTGGAGCAGATTCCACCCGGCTCCGCGGTCCTGCGCGTGCATTACCAAACGCAGGGAACGCGCGATCGCTTCGGCTTCGACGTAATCGCCGACGATCCCTTGTTTCACGCCGATGCGTGGATGGCCGCGCGGAGGCGTCTGCTGGATCTGTCGGATTACCAAGCCCTCAGCCGCCTGTTTCCGATCACGCTCGGCAAACAGTTTTCCACCAGCCAGCAGAATTGGCTGTGGCGTTTGGAGGACGGGGAATCGGCCGGCTTCGATCCTTTACCGGATTTACTCGCCCATTTGCCGGTTCGCGCGGAATATGTGGTGCTGGTGGGCGACGACGGATCGGACGCCACACGCCACAGCGATTTCGCGAAGACCGCGGCGTGGCTCGACGCCAGTCTGTTGCCGGTGAGCCAGGGAGATTCATTCGTGCGCGTGTACCGGCAGCGCTGACGCGATGGGGATTATCTCTGGCTGTGGTGGTCGTTATTGATGAGCTTGCTGGCGTCGCTTTCGACGCACTTGGGCGATTCTTCCAGCGGCTCAATGGAGGGCTTGATCACTCGCGGCGGCTCAGTCCAGGGTGCGGTCAGCACCTTGGGATCCGCCACCGTGACCTGATACACCAGGTTCGCGCCGTCGCGCCAGAAGCGCTCGGTCACGTGCATGGCGTCGGTGTGGAAATACCCGCCTTCGCCGAACCAGGTCTCGTCCACGAAGTTGGTCACGTCCACCACCAGCTTGTCGCCCTCCCAGTGACCGACCGAGTCGCCGTAGTAAGAAGGGTTCGCGTCGGCGCGATGCGGGCGGCCGTCGGTGGGGATGATGCGATAAGCGTCGCCGGAGATGTCTTCGTAAAAGAAGATCATCTCCTTGGGCAACTGCACGATCTTGCGCGGAGAACCGATGCGCGGAACGCCCGGCCTGCCGCAGTAGAAGACTTGATCGGTTTTGCTCTCATGGTCGAACAGGTCTTTCACCTTGGCCTGGAACTCGGGCTTATAAGAAGGAGCGTCGGTGAAGGGCAGCGCACCCGCGACTGGCTTCGTCGCTGGCCTGCGCCCGCTGGAATCCACCCCCTTGATCTCGGTTCCCGCGGCCGACTGCCGCTTAATGGCCGCTGGAGGAAGATCGATGGAATACAGCCAAACGCCGCTCAGATCGGGATGGCCGTCGGCGGTGCGCGCGAGGTTCTGCTGCTGCGCGGAGGCGCTCAGCGCAATCACTATTCCGAGAAAAGCGTTTTTCATATTAGTGCCCTTCCGCGGGCGTGCCGCTGACCAATTCCAGAGAATTTCCATCCGCGAAAGTAATCTTTAGAAGATAGCCGTAGTTGGATTCATCCTTGGCGCGGTTTCCTTCGACGGTGACGCTCTGGCCGATGCCTTTCGCGAAATCGCTCCTGTTCACGCCCACGCGTTTGAACCAGGCGGGAGGATTGGTCTCAAACCGCCATTCTTCCGAGGAGCTCGCCGCGCCGCCGCCTTTCGCGCTCATGTAAATGACGATGTGGGGATTGACCCAATCCACTTTGGTCAGCGTGCCGGTGAGCGTAAATCTTTTTGTGACGTCGAATTCGGCGCTGGTGGAATGGTGCGCCCATAGCGACCCCGCCGCACAGAAAAGACCTACGGCCAGGCCGGCGCTCCAAATCCTGTGTCTCAAAGGGATCGTCCTCCTTCGAGGGAGCATATCATAACGGTTCGTCGAGCAAAGGCAGCGGGCCGGCCTGGTTAGAACCGGCCCGCCACCCAAGTCGAAGATCTAGACCTTCTGGCCATTTCTCCCAGGACCACGGGGCTGTCTCTCAACGCAGAACAGCGACGTCCCATGATCCGGCATGGGCCGCCCATCACTTCTTACGTTTGTGCAGCGTGGCTTCGAAGACTCTACCGCACACCGGTGGACCGGTTCGCTGATGGAATGCGCCGGCCTCTCACGCATCAACTATGGACCACGAGGCAAGCAATGCAGCTTGGACGAAAGTGCAAAGACGTTGACTCGGTAGGAGAAATAGACCGGCACTTCCATGTTATATACTCTTCCCGAGAGTCCAGAGCAGGAGCAAGCCTATGAAGAAAGGGACCACGATCGCTGCATTTGGGGGAACGATCGCTGCATTTTTGGGAACCGTCCTTCCCATCGGCGCGCAGGATTTCGACGGACGCCAAGTTGCGGCGGCGCTGGCGCAAAAGAATGTCCCGCCCGCTCCTCGCTTGGCCGACGGCCATCCCGACCTGGGCAATGGCAAAGGTTCCTGGATTCCACCCGGCATCGGAGACATGTCCGGGAACGGAGGCGGTTTTGCGGGAACCGCGAAGGCCGAACAGAAAATCGACGTTCCGTTTCTGCCGTGGACCAAAGCGTTTTACGACTCGGCCAACGCCACCAACACCAAGGACGATCCCGAGGGCTTCTGCTTGCCGCCTGGCATTCCGCGCATGTATGCGACCTCGTTCCCGTTCCAGATCTATCAGCAACCGGACCGCATCCTATTTGTGTTCGAAGGCGGCGCGCACATGTGGCGCGTGGTCTATACGGATGGGCGCAAACACACGCCTCCCGACAAACTGAATCCGACATATTTAGGCGAGGGCATCGGCCACTGGGACGGCGACTCGCTGGTGGTGGATGTGACTGGATTGAACGACCGCAGTTGGCTGGACGCCGCCGGCCATGCGCACACCGAACAACTCCACGTGACCGAGCGCTTCACGCGCGTGAATGAACTGATCCTACATTACCAGGCCACCATCGAAGACCCCGGCGCATACTCCAAGCCTTGGACCGTGAGTTGGAACATCCGCTTCTATCCGGGCATGGAACCGCTCGAATATATTTGCCAGGAAAACAACGCGGATTTGAAACATCTGGTGGGCAAGTAACGTATACTGCTCTTCAAGCGCGGTTAGAAAGGGAATCATGCTCACACGTTTCGTTGTCGCACTCTTGCTGGCGGGCTCCTGCCTGGCGCAGCGTAAGGAAATCACGGTTCCGGCAAGCGTTCTTTCGAAATACGTCGGCACGTATGAAATGGCGCCGGGTATCAACATGATGATCAGGCTGCCGGGCGATCAACTGACGGTGCAACTCTCCGGGCAACAACAGATTCCGCTGTTCCCCGAGTCGGAGACGATGTTCTTTACCAAACTAGTCGACGCCGCGGTCGAATTCGGAACGGACGATAAGGGACCGTTCCTGATTCTGCACCAGAACGGCCGAGACCAAAAGGCGCCGCGCACCAGCAACACCGTCGCGGAGAAAAAGGAGATCCAGGTTTCTCCGGCGATCCTTTCGAAGTACGTTGGGACGTATGAGCTACAGCCGGGCTTTGACCTGGTGGTGACGCTCGAAGGCGAACAATTGATGACACAGGCTACGGGGCAAGGCAAGCTCCCGATCTTTGCGGAGTCAGAGACGAAGTTCTTCCCTAAAGCGATCGACGCGGAGATCGATTTCTTCAAGGACGATAAGGGTGCGGTGACCTACCTGGTGCTGCATCAGGGCCCCAACGAAGTAAAAGCGATGCGCAAGTAAGCAGCCTGCCGGCGCTGCACTTAGCGGGCAGGCTCGGCGAGCATCGCCTTCCAGGACTTAGCATCGTGGCCCACGCTCAGGTGATTGCCGGCCCGAACCAGCGGCAGCCGAAGCAGATTCGGCTCGCGCTCTATTTTCGCGAGGAGATCGGATTCGGAAAGCTTGAGGTACTTCATTCCCGCGGCGGTGTAACTCTTGCCCTCGGTGTCAAGAAGTCCGTCCAATTCGAAGCGGTCGATGAATCTCTTTATCTCGCCGGGCGCCATCGGCCTCTGCTTCAGATCGACGAGGTGAATCGTAACGCCACGCTCCTTGAAGAAGCGCTCGGCGGCGCGAGAGGCCTGCGAATTTTTCACACCGAAAATCTGGACGGTCAGCACAAGCACGATTGTAGCTCAGTAAGTTCTGTATTATCAAAAGCTTGGCCGTGCAATAAAATTTTTATGAAAGATATCACGCCTTTCGATTGTGGTCGCAGCCTGGCGGCCCGTATACTCCAAACAGGCGAGTTGAGAATTTGATGGCGAAGATTAAACACCTCAGCATCGGTTGTCTGTTGGCGCTGGGGACAGGCGCGTTCGCGCAAACGGTCAGGCCGGACATCGCTCCGCCCGCGACCGCCGCGGGGCCAAATCAACTCGCGCAACAGAGTCTGCTCGCGCAACAGTTCGTGGACGAAAAGCTGGCGGTTTGGCGGCAGCGACTCAAATTGGAGAATTGGAAAATCTCAGCCGTGATGACTCCGCTGAGCGATTTGGCGCCCAAAACCCTGGGCGGGATCCGCTGGGACAAACCTAAGAAAAGCGCCGTGATCTTCGTGCTGAACCCAGCCGATTACCGGCTGCCGTTTCGCGAGATGCTGGACGACATGGAGTTGACGATCGTCCACGAGTTGGTTCATCTTGAGCTGGCGACGGCTTCGCACCACGAAGCCAGCCGCAGCGTTGAGGAGCATGCGGTCAACGGAATCGCGGAGGCGCTGCTGGCGCTCGATCGCGCCCAACGCTAGGCGGGCTTCCGCGTTGGCACTCTGATATACTCGCCTCCAAGAAGGAGGTGCTGCATGCGCCATTCCGTTTCCACTGTGAGCCTCGCCGCGCTGCTGCTGGCCGCCGGCATGAGTGCGCAAGGGCCAGCTCCTGCGCCAGGAAGAGGCCCCGCGCCTGCCGGCCGCGGAGGCGGTCGGGGCGGGCCCGCGATCGTCTCTCCGGAAGTTCATCCCGACCGCACCGTCACGCTGCGCCTTAGCGCTCCGCGCGCCACTGAAGTTGTGCTCAGCGGAAACATCACCGTCGACAAGCCGCAGATTCCGATGTCGAAGGACGAACGCGGCGTCTGGAGCGTCACCGTCGGCCCGCTTGATCCCGACATCTATGAGTACAGCTTCATCGTCGACGGTGTCACGGCCACCGACGCCGTGAATCGGTACATTCGGCCGGCGGCCGGTAACGCCGGCACGTTGAGTCAAGTGGAAGTTCCCGGCGACGGCCCCATGTTCTACGATGCCCGGGCGGTGCCGCATGGCGACGTGCGCATCAACACGTACGACTCCAAAGCCATGGGCGTCACGCGTACAGTGTGGGTGTACACGCCGCCCGGCTACGACAAGGGCAACACGCGCTATCCCGTGCTGTACCTGCTTCACGGAGCGGGCGGGAATGAAAACGCTTGGGTCACCGCGGGCCGAGCAAATCTGATTCTGGACAACCTCATCGCCGACGGCAAAGCCAAACCCATGGTCATCGTCATGCCCCTGGCGCGGGCCGAGCAGAGCGACAACGTCGCGTCCCGCAAGACCGTGACGGATCGCAACGCTTTCGAAAAAGATCTGCTGGGCGATATCATCCCGATGATCGAGAAGACCTACCGGGTATCGAATCAGCCGGACCAGCGCGCGCTGGCAGGGCTCTCCGCAGGCGGCGCGGCGACGCTTTCCATCGGCTTGCGCCATCCTGAAATGTTCCACTGGATCGTGGCCATGAGTTCGGCCATCGGCGTTCTCGGCGGCAATGTCGAACAGCAGTTTTCCGATGTTCTGGCCGATCCCGCCAGGCTGAACAAGAATCTGCACATGCTGTGGATCTCCTGCGGCACGGAGGATACGCTCTTCGCCTCCAACCAGCAGTTCGTGAAGCTGCTGACCGATCACGGAATCAAGAACCACTTCCGCACGGAGCCGGGCGCGCACTGGTTCCGCGTGTGGCGCAAGGATCTACACGAAGTGGCGCCGATGCTGTTCAACACCGCCGCAGCGAAAACCAACGCAGGGGCTTAGTGCAGAAGTCCACAACCGCTCCCTTTGGTCGAGGCTCAGAATCGGCGCTCAGTCAGAATCGACGCGATTTTGGGGCCGCGATCAAAGGGAGCGGTCGCTGCGGCTTTAGGGCTTTTTCCCGACCACCAGGAACTGCTTTCCAAAGATCGGCCAAGCGGCGGGCATGGCGAGATACAGCCGCAGCATCCACGCCGGATACTGACGCCCGCGCGACATAGTGTAGGGCAGAAAGCGTCCCACGCATTTTTCGATCTCGAAGCCGCAATTGGAAAGCGCCTCGGCCAGCGACAACTCCGTTAATTCAACATAGTGATCGAAGAAATCCCAATATCCGCCAAGAACATACTTGATATTCGGCCCCATGGCGATGAAACGGCCGCCCGGCTTCAGGCACCGGTATGCGTGTGACAACACCGTGGCGACGGCGGCCTTATTGGGCAGATGCTCCAGAAAGTTGCTGGTAAAGATCGCGTCCAGCTCTCCCTCCAGGAGCGGCCAAGGCTCCGAGCAATCTTGCTGGAGGACGGTGACATCCTGCGCGGCCCGTGTATGGACATCGGGATTCAAGTCCATCGCATATTTCCGTGCCGCCGCGACATTGTTGATGAACTCGCAGTAACCGGCGCCCAGGTCGAGCACCGTTCCCGTGCTGGGGAACCACTGGCCGAAATACGCCACCAGCACTTTCCAGATGCGCGCCCGGTAGTCGCTCTTTCCGGCAAAGCGGGCGCCATAGATTCGCTGCAATTCGGGCCCGCCCGGAGAGGGGTGCATGCTTCTTTAAGACTCCTTATTCCCTAACTCGCGTCACTTTACGCGGTAATCGCCGCGGCTGAAGTACTTCTCCAGCCAGCAATACAGGGCGACAAACAGATAACGGCTGCCCATTTCCCTGATCTTGAGTTTCGATTCGCCGGCGCGCCGGTTGCGCCAGGTAATGGGGATCACGGTCCAGGAATATCCGCGCACGATGGTCTTCAGCGGCAACTCCACGGTGAGGTTGAAGTGCGGCGAAAGGAACGGATGGCAGCCTTCGATGACGGTTTTCCGGTACGCCTTGAAGGCGTTGGTGAAGTCGTTCAGTGGCACGCCGAACATAACCCGCAGGAAGAAGTTCGCCATGCGGTTGAGCAGAAGTTTGTGGCGCGGATAATCGATCACGCCTCCGCCGCGAACAAAGCGCGAGCCGAAAACGGCGTCCCAACCCTGGCCTAGAATCTGCCAGTAGCGGACGACGTCGCGGCAATCGTCGGATTCATCGGCCATCATCAGCACCACAGCGTCACCGGCTGCCTGACTGAATCCGTAGGTAACGGCGAGCCCGAAGCCGTGGTTACCGCAATTTTGGATCGGCCGGCATTCCGGGATGCGGCTGTGAATCTCCTGGAGCAGGCTCCAGGTGGCGTCCGTGCTTCCATCGTCGACGACCAAGATTTCGTGGGGAATTTGCTGTAGGCGCAATTCCAAGTGAAGGTGCTCGATGGTGGGGGCGATGCAGCCCGCTTCATTCCGGGCCGGAATGACCACGGAGAGCAATTGAAGCGGCTCGCGGGGAACGGGAGGCGGAGATTTCATGCGCGGCTTATTTCCAGCCAATCCGGATGATTGCCGGCGTGTTGCGCGATTTCTTCAAGAATCGCCGGAAGCGGCGTTTCAATGCCCCAGCCGAAATCCCGGGCCGCCGAGGTGTTATCCATGGCAACCCACGGGATGTCGTACTTCCGCGGCTCCAGATCGACGGAGGGAACATGGCGTCCGAAGCGTTCGTCGCACCACGCGGTAAGTTGCGCCAGCGACATCGCGTTGGCGGGACCGCCTCCGGCCGTATAGACGCGCGGCCCATCTGAACGGGCCGTGCGCATTTGTGCGATCAGCAGCGCCGCGAGATCGCGAGGATGAAAGGCGTCCCTCGTCTGACGGCCTTCGCCGTCGAAGCCGATATAGCGTAGCGGCCGACGCCGCAGATGAGCGTTCAACCAAAAGGCGAAGATGCCCTGCTCCGGCGTGCCGAACTGTCCCGCGCCCGCGAGCACGCCGCAGCGCGTGATCCATACCGGAAAATCGAACGCGGCGCCGTATTCGAGCGCCATGATTTCCGAGGCGAGCTTAGTTGCGCCGTAAAGAGAAATCGGCGCGGCGGTGGAAAAGTCCACTCCGATGCCGTCCACGGTCAACCCACGGGGAAGCGGCGCGGCTGCGTCGACGGCGAACGCTTGCTCGCATACGCGCAGAGGAATGGCGGCAAGCGCGGGAATCGAATAGACACGGCTGCTGCTGATCAATAGCAGCCCGGCTTTGTGCTCCCGGCAATATTCGAGCACGTTGCCGAATGCGGCCAGATTATGCTCAAACAGCCGGCGGCTGCTGGCGCCACCGGAGAGGCCCGCCAGCACACTGGGATTGGCGGCTGCGTCGATCACCCAATCGCATGCGGGCAGAGCGGCGACGTCGCTGGCCGATCTGAGATCCCCATGAATGAATTCGACACCGAGGCGATTCATCCGCGCGCGATTCGTTTCCGACCCTGGACGCATCAGATTGTCGATGCCAGCGATGCGGATGCCTTCCACACGCTCCATCAAGTATCCGGCCAGCGCGCTTCCCACGAAGCCGCACACGCCGGTGATGAGGACTTTCATAAAACCTTGGCGGGCAGACGCTGCTTCCAACTGGATGCGATCTGCTCAAAAATCATCGGCAAGGTATTGACGATCTTCCAACCTGGATAGTGCGCTTGCATTTTCCTGAGGTCGCTGTAATAGCAGATGTGATCGCCGACCCGATTTTCATCCACGTAATGCCACTTCATCTTCTGACCGGTGGCTTCCTCAGCCATGCGGAAGGCTTCGAGAATCGAGCAGGAGTTGGATTTTCCACCGCCGAGATTGTACACCTCGGCAACCCGCGGGGATTTCCAGAACTCATACATGAAGCTGGCCACATCCTCGGAATGGATATTGTCGCGCACTTGCTTGCCTTTGTATCCGAAGACCGTATACTCGCGTTCCTCTACGTTGCATTTCAGCAAATAGCTGAGGAATCCATGCAATTCCACGCCGGAATGGTTCGGGCCGGTCAGGCATCCCCCGCGCAAGCAGCAAGTGGCCATGCCGAAGTATCGCCCGTACTCCTGCACCATGATGTCGGAGGCGACCTTGGATGCGCCGAAGATGGAGTGCTTGCTCTGATCGATCGAAAGATCCTCGGCGATGCCATGCTCGAAGGCGGGGTCCGCGTAATCCCAGCGTGTCTCGAGCTCGGTTAATGGAAGCGTGTTTGGCCGGTCTCCGTACACTTTGTTGGTCGACATGTGAATGAACGGCGACTCGGGACAAGAGCGGCGCGCGGCCTCGAGCAGGTGAAGCGTCCCCAATGCGTTCACCTCGAAATCGAGAAACGGAATGGCTGCGGCTCGATCGTGCGACGGCTGGGCCGCGGTGTGAATAATCAGGTCCGGCCTCAGTTCCGCGATGAGACTCAGGACCGCTTCGCGATCTCGGATATCGATGCTCGCGTGGCGGTAATCCGGAATCTCGGATTGCAACTGGCCGAGCACCCAGCTGGTGTCGCCCTCGGGTCCGAAGAAGACGGCTCGATGGTTATTGTCGATCCCCGTGATAGAGAATCCCTGACGAGCGAAGGAACGCGTGACCTCCGAGCCGATCAGGCCGCAGGAGCCAGTCACAAGAACCGTTCGTCCTTTATTCAATCAGGGCGCCTTTTCCAGATAATCGACGAGAAATGACCAGCCAGTGAGCCATCGTATCATGATGGGCCTGCCGGAGTTCAATTCACTCCATGGTACGATATCGACTCAGATGCCTCCTAAAATTGCCGGTGCTGTGCCGCCCGCAAGGAGGGCTTCGCCTCTGACGACTCTGGCGTGGGGAGCCGGGATCTACA
>Ga0209415_10011677_pt1 | contig 14751 bp, 13 predicted proteins | sample PeaSoiSIISIP2007_FD_187696 | JGI IMG/M metagenome (GOLD analysis project Ga0209415, IMG submission 187696) | Peat soil microbial communities from Weissenstadt, Germany - SII-SIP-2007 (SPAdes) (version 2) | ecosystem: Environmental > Terrestrial > Soil > Wetlands > Peat | place: Germany...
GCGGCAGACGGCGGTGGCGCGGCGGACGGTGCGGCCGAAGCGGACGTCGCCGCCGACGCGGACGGCGCGGCCGAGGGCACCGCGGACGGAGCCGCCGACGCGGGGGGCGCTGCCGAGACGACCGCCGACGGAGTCGGCGCCGCCGTCGGAGCCGACGTCGCGGGTGTCGCAGGCGTCGCGGACGGGGTGGCCGTCGTCGGCTGCGCGGGCGTCCCTCCGGACATCATCGTGTAGATCCCGAAACCCACCGCGGCGGCGGCGATGAGGACGGTGGGCATGAGCCAGGAGCTCTTCCCGTCGGCTTGCGCGGGTGGCGGGGAAGACACCGCGGCCTTCGCGGGCGCCGCGGCCTTCGGAGGCGATGACGCGGCAGGCTTCGCCGCGACCTCGGCCTTCGCCTCGGGCTCGGGCGCCTTGGCAGGTTCGGGCGCCTTGGCGGGCTCGGGCGCCTTGGCGGGTTCGGCGGCGGCGCGGGCTTCGGTGCTCGTCGACGGAACGTTTCGCTTCGGCTCGTCGAACAGAGGGTTCTGGCCGACCTCGTCCATCGAGCCGCCGGCGCCCTTCAAGGCCTCCTCGAGCAGCTCCGCGGCCTGCTTCATGACGGTCCGTTCCTGGACCGGCGGCATGTCGGCGCGGCTGTTCGTCTCGGGAAAGAAGGACGCAGCTTGCGGCTCGGGCGCGGGGGGTGGAGCGGGCGCCGCGGCGACCGGCGCGGGAGCAGGCGTCGGGGCGGCGGGGGACGACGGAGTCGGCGCGGGGACCTTCTTCGCGACGGGCGCGGGCGTCGGCGCCGCGACGGGGGTGGGCGCGGGGGTCGGTGCGGCCGCGGGACGCACGGCGGCAGGGGTCGCCACCGCTGCGGGGGTCTTCGGCACGGGAGCGGGCGCGATGTGCGCGACAGGACCCGCCGGCGCCGCGGGATCCTTCGGGGCGGGCACGGTCGGCGTCCCGCCCGTCCCGCGTGGCGCGGGCGGAGTCGGCATCGCGGTCTCGCCCGTCGGCGCCGGCTCGTGGGAGGGCCCCGCGCCCGAGCCGTCGTCCATCGGACCGGAGTCGAACGCGGACTTCGCGTCCCCCTTCGTCTGCACGAGCTTGTCGATCGTCGCACGCGAGGCGTCGTCCAGCTTGATGAACTTCACCCCCATGCCGCCGGGGTTCTCGGCCGACGCCTGCCCACCTTCGCGCTTCCACACGACGCGGCCGACGCCCCCGATCACCGCGACGTCCCCCGCGATCCGGATCTCGAACTTCAGCAACGTTCCAGGCGCGAAGGGCGTGGCGGTCTTGATGAACACGCCCCCCTTGCTGACGTCGTACGAGTGGTTCTCGATGAACTCATCCACCGTCGCGCTCTTGTAGCGGACGTTCAAGCTGACGATCTTCGCGCGAGCGTCTTTCCGCGTCTCTTGGGCCATCGGCGGTGATGGTAGCCGACCGGGCACGCGAAACGCCATTCCGCAGTTGCACCGGCGCCCTCCCTCCGTCGCGAGGGCCCCGGCCCGCCCGTGATACTCTGCCTCGGCTTGATCCCCCCGAGCGAACGACGGACCTCTCACTTCCGCGCTCATGAACGGCGCGCGCTGCAGCTCCAGGCCGCCGTCTGGCACCCCGGGCGGGTCGACCAGGCGCAGGCCTACGTCTTCAACATCGGGCTCGGCGGAGCGGGGGTCGCGTGTGCGACGTCCTTGCGGCCCGACGACCGCGTCATGCTCACGCTCTTCTCCACGAGCCTCCTCGACCCTCTCGCCCTCGCCGCGCGCGTCGCCTGGGTGCAGACGCCCCAGCAGACCGAGCTGCTCTACGCCGGGTTCGCGTTCGAAGCCCCCGAGCGCCACGCCCTCCTCACGCTCTTTCAGCTCATCTCGGCGCTCACGTTCTGACGCGGGCCGCGCGACCTACCGAGGCGCCACTCTCTCGAGGCGCTCGGCGAGATCGAGCACGGCGTCCTCCGACCCGGGGGGGCCCATGATCTGGAGCGATCGCGGCATCCCGTTCGCAAAGCGTCCGAACGGGAGCGCGAGGGCCGTCGCGTCGGTCAGGTTGCCGACCTTCGCGAAGGAGAGCAGGCGGAGGTCGAACGCCGTGCGACCGTGCCGCGGGGCGGGGACGGTCGTCGTCGGCGAGAGGATGAGCGTCCCGCGCGACCACACGCGCCGGAAGGCCGCCCGGGTCTCCTCGAGCACCTCCGCGGCGCGCACGGGGTCGCGGAACACCGTCAGCCGCCCCAGGGCGACGAGCGCGAAGAGCGTCGCCCCCGTCGGGTGGAGCCGCTTGTCGGCGCGCCCCCCCGTCGCGATCCCGAGCAGGGCCGCGGTCACGCCGTCGCGGAGGGAGAGCTCCTCCTTCCCCACGAACTCGTGGAAGTGCGCGCAGAGGTAGCCGTCGAACGCGCGCGCCGCCATCCCCACGTCCGGCAGCCCGTGCGCAGGCTCCGACGAGACCCCGGCGGCAGCGAGCGCGGCGTGGAGGTCGTCCGCGAACGTGCCCCACGCGCGCCTCATGAAGCGCCCTGGCCCGTACACGACGACGTGATCGCGCTTGATCGCGGGCGCCTCGGGGACCGGCTCGCGTCGCAGCGAGCTCACGGCGGCGAGCACGCGCCTGCACGTCGCGACGTCGCGGGCGAGCGGCCCCATCCCGACGAAGGGCCAGAACTTCGGCGAGACCCGCGGGAAATGATGCTGCTCCACGGGCCACCGCGAGGCCGAGAGTCGGAGCCCGACGATCCCGCAGAACGCCGCCGGGATGCGGATGGAGCCGCCGAAGTCCGTCCCCCAGTCGAACGCGGCCATCCCGGACGCGATCGCCGCCGCCCCGCCCCCCGTGCTCCCTCCCGACGTGCGCGAGTGGTCGTGCGGGTTCCGGGTCGAGCCGATCAGGTGGTTGACGCTCTCTGCCGAGAACGCCATGTCCCCGATGTTCGACTTGCCGAGGAGGACGGCCCCTGCCGCGAGGAGCGCGTCGTACACGGGCGCCGACGTCGTCGGGATGCGGTGCCGGTGCCGGTGCGAGCCCCCCGTCGTCCGGACCCCCGCCGTGTCCCACGTGTCCTTGAGCACGAACGGCACCCCCTTGAGCGGCGCGTCCGCGGGGGCGCTCGCGAGGGAGATGGGCGGATCGACGGGGGTGAGCACCGCGTGCAGCACCTTGTTGCGCACGTGAATCGCCTTCTGGCAGTCGCCGACGGAGGGGAGATCGCGTGGAGAGCTCAGCGGGCCCGCTTCTTTCGCGCTCTCTCCGTCGGGAGCCCGAACTCGAGCGTCGGCGCGAGCTTCTTTCGTCGCTTCTCCACCTCGCGCTGCAGCGTCGCGACGGCGGCCCCCCGCGCGGCGTAGAGGCGCCGCGGCTTCCGATGGATGCGCGGGTCGGAGAGGAGCGCGTACGTGAGCCACGGGAAGACGGCGGTCACGTCCGCGTGGACGTACACCGACCCTGTCGTGACGCTCTCGGCCGAGACCTTCCCCCACGTGTGCCCCTCCCCCGCGGGGCACGAGCTCAGGGCGCCGTTGTCGACCGGGTCGACGCAGAACTGCAGATCGAGGTCGAAGCCGTGCGTCGGGACGCCCAGGATCTGGTCGAGGAGCGGCTCGCCCTGCAGCGTGTAATTCTTGGGGACGCCGCCGCCGAGGATCCACACCGCCATCCGCTTCTTCAGCGTGCCGAAGCAGTGGTGCTGGATGGCCCCCATCTCGAAGACGTCGGCGTTCACGTCGATCTCGAGCTTGAACGCGGACCCGAGGAGCCGCTTCAGTTTCACGATGTTCAGGAAGATCGAGCCGTCCTGCACCGCGCCGACGAAGATGGGGACGCCGTAGCGGTAGGCGGTCGCGAGGAGCGAGGGGGTCTTCACGCCGAGCGCCTCCTCGATGCCGGCGACGTGCTTGCCGAGCAGGTAGTGCAGCTCGGGCGTCGTCATCCGCTTCTGGAAGTCGGGGAGCTGGAGGAGCGCCGAGAAGAGCTTGTCGGTCTCGAGGAGCGTCTCCTCCCAGAAGCCGAGGTCGTAGATGCGGATGATGCGCGCGAGGCGGTACTGGAGGTCGCCCGCGTTGGGCTCGATCTCGCGGATGCGGTGGCCGATGAGCCGGTGCGCGTCGTGGTAGAGGTTCGCGCCGGTCGTCGTGATGCAGTCGATCACGCCGCGCTCGATGAGGGGGATGAGGCACGACTGATGGAGGCCGGCGGGGGTCATCGCCCCCGATAGCGTGAGGAAGACCGCGCAGTCCTCCCGGACGCTCCGCTGCATGAGGGCGAACGCCGTGCGCTCTTGCCGTCCGACATAGGCGGGGAACATGCGCTCGATGATCTGGGTGGGCGTCTCCTTGCCGGTGATGCCAATCGGGTGGACGTCGCGAGCTCGCTCGAAGTCTTTTCGCGCCGTCTTGCCGGAGCTCGCGGCGGACGCCGTGCGCTTGGAAGAGGGGAGAGAGGTGGCTTTGGCCATGGGGAGGACGGGTTCTCCTCCGGGTCTCCGCCTTGCGTCAAGCGGCTTGCGCGCGGCCCGGCTTGGGGGCATGCCTAACCGAACCGGGATGGACGCTCCTTCCTTCGCCAGGCGCGGTAGCGCGGATCGCACGCGCCTGCGATTCGAGGACGTGGCCCGGCAGAAGGACTCCGAGATGGACGTCGCCGTCGGCGCGGCCCTCGTCGCGCGCGACGTGTACCCCGACCTCGACGTCGCGAGGGTCGTCGCCGAGCTCGATCGCCTCGCCGCCCCGCTCTTCGGTGCGCGCCTCGAGCGGCTCGCGCCGGAAGAGCAAGCGGGCGTCCTCAATGAGCACCTCTTCGGGCTCCTGTCTTTCCGTGGCAACGAGGACGACTACTACGACCCGAAGAACAGCCTGCTGTCGGACGTCCTCACCCGGAAGCTCGGCATCCCCCTCACGCTCGCGATCGTCTATTGCGAGGTCGCGCGTCGCGTGGGCGTGCCTGCGCGCGGCGTCGGCTTCCCGGGCCATTTCCTGGTGCGGATCGAACGGCCTGGGCGCACGGCCCCGCCGCTCATCGTCGACCCGTTCTTCCGCGGCCGAACGCTCGAGGAGGCCGAGCTCTCTGCGCGTCTCGCGAGGGTCCTCGGGCCGGACGGCGCGTTCGGGGCCTCGTCGCGACGCGGCCCACCCCAGGTCGAACGGGAGAGCCTCGCGCCGCACCTCGCCGCCGCCTCGCCGCGGGCCGTCCTCGTCCGCATGCTCACCAACCTCAAGGCCATCTACCTGACGCGCGGCGAGAAGGCGCGCGCCCACGTCGCCGTCGATCGCATCGCCTCCCTTCTTCCGAGCGCCGCCGGGCCCCTCTTCGAGCGCGCCAGGCTCGCCTCGCAGCTCGGAGCGAAGGAGTCGGCGCGCAGCGACCTCACGCGCGCGCTCACGCTGAGCCCGGGCGACGAGGAGGAGAGGTTGATCCGCGCCGAGCTCGCCGCGCTCGGGGAGGAGAGGGTCTCGCTGAACTGAGGGGGGCTGCTCCCTCCGCGAGAGGCCGAGGACTACCGCGCCCCCCCGCCACCCTTCGCCCGCGTCCGGATCGCCTCCAGCCGAGCGCGCACCTTCGCCTCCTCCCCTCGCTCGGTTGGCTCGTACAGAACCTCCCCGATCAGTGCGTCGGGCAGGTACGTCTCTCCGGGCACGACGCCGCCCTCGAAGTCGTGCGCGTACTTGTATCCCTCGCCGTACCCCTCGTCCTTCATCAGCGAGGTGACCGCGTTCCGTAGCTTCTTCGGCACCGGCAGCGCGCCGTGCTCCTCGATGAGCGCGCGCGCCTTCTTCCACGCCTTCGTCACCGCGTTCGACTTGGGGGCGCTCGCGAGGTACACGGCGGCCTGCGCGAGCGGGTACATCCCCTCCGGCATCCCCATCCGCCGGAAGGCCTCGTCGCACGCGGTGACGACGACGAGCGCGCGCGGGTCGGCGTTCCCCACGTCCTCGCTCGCGAAGATGAGCATGCGGCGGAGCAAGAAGAGCGGCTCGTCCCCTGCCTCGAGCATGCGCATCATCCAGTAGACGGCGGCGTCGGGATCCGAGCCTCGCATCGACTTGATGAACGCGGAGACGACGTTGTAGTGCTCCTCGCCGGCCTTGTCGTAGAGGAGCGGGGCCCTTTCCTCCACGGCCTGCACGGCGTCGAGCGTCAGGGCGGTCGAGCCCATGGGAGAGAGGTGGCTCGCGACCGCTTCGAGGGAGGCGAGCGCGCGGCGTGCATCGCCTCGCGCGCCGCGCGCGATCGCGATGAGGGCGTCGTCGTCGGCCACGAGCTTCGCGGCGCCGAGCCCGCGCGACGGGTCGGCGAGGGCGCGACGGAGGAGGCGCACGATTTCGTCCTCGGCGAGCGGCTCCAGGCGGAAGACCTTGCAGCGCGAGAGGAGCGCGGCGTTCACCGCGAAGGAGGGGTTCTCGGTCGTGGCGCCGACGAGGGTGAGCGTGCCGTCCTCGACGTGGGGAAGAAAGGCGTCCTGCTGCGCCTTGTTGAACCGATGGATCTCGTCCACGAAGACGAGCGTGCGGCGCCTCTCGAAGGCGCTCCGCTCCTTGGCGGCGGCCACGATCGCGCGGAGCTCCTGCAAGTTGCCGAGGACGGCGCTCCAGAGGACGAAGTACGCGCGCGTCTGGTCGGCGAGGACGCGCCCGAGCGTCGTCTTGCCGACGCCCGGCGGGCCCCAGAGGATCATCGACGGGACGCGGTCGCGCGCGATCGCGTGGGCGAGCGCCTTGTTGGGGCCGATGAGGTGTGCCTGACCGACGATCTCGTCCACCGTCTGCGGGCGCATGCGCTCCGCGAGCGGGACGTCCCCCGTGCGCACCCCGTCGCGACGCGCCGCTGATGCGAAGAGCGAGTCGCCCGAGAAGGCGTGTGTGGGGGGGCTCCGCTTCGAGGGCACGTGCGGAGGCTAGTCGAAAGGGAAGGCGCCGGCTCGTCCTGCTATGGTGCGTCCGTGCGCGTGGCTAGAGGCTGGGGCGGGCTCGCGGCGGGCGGTGCGCTGCTCTTCTCACCGGGTGCGTGCGGAGGGCCGCCCCCCGCCGTCCCCGAGGAGGCGACTCCCCCGACGAACGTCGAGGTCGCCACGCTCGAGATCGACGCGTCCGGCATCGACCGCTTCGCGACCTGCCCTCCGCCGGGAGAGCTCGGCCAGGCGTGGATTCCTCCCATCCCGAGTTGGTCTGCTTCCGGGTCCACCCGACCGGCGGACCCCGACGCGACGCCTCTCAGCGCCGAGGCCGCGAGCCAACCGGCCGGTGCGCGCGCGTTCTCCCTCACCCACGAGCCCTTTCGCACGTGCTACGCGCGAGGGCTCAACCTCGACCCAACCCAGGACGGCCACGTCGCGATCGTGCTTCGCGTCGGTGCCGACGGCCGCGTGGCGAAGGTCGAATCGTACGGCGCCTGCGAGATCGCGCGCGACACGATCCAGTGCATGCACGACGCCGCGAAGCAGGTCCGACTCGCCCCGCCCCAGGCGGGCTCCGACACAGTCGTCCTCCCTGCTGTGTTCGAGCAGACGGGGGCCCCTCGTCCGTCGAGTCCTTCCTCGAACGACGCGTACACGACGCTCGCGTTCGTGGCGGTCGAATCCTTGAGGCCCGCGTTCCACTCGTGCGAGGAGTCGGTGCGCCGCGAAGGGCAGGCGGCGCGCGCCAAGGCCACGTTCGCGCTCGACCTCGACGCTCGAGGCCGCGTCCTCCACGCGAACGTCGCCCCGTGGGAAGGCAACCAGCGCCTCCTCGCCTGCACGGCGACGGCGCTCGAGCACCTCGTCTTCCCCCCGCCACCCGGCGGGCGCGGCTCGGTCCGCGCGCGCATCGCGTTCAACCCCGGTATGGTCGCTCGCTGAATGAGCGCGCGCCCTCCGGCACGACCACCCTCCGGCGAGCCCCGGCCCGGCCGCCGCGCGGTCATCGTTCCGTTCGGCGTTCCGGAAGACTCTCGCGGGCTGGGCCTCGGGCTCGCGTCGCTGTTCCACGGCTTCACGTTCATCGACGGGCAGAGCGTCGGGCTCGCGCAGCTCTTCGCGCGCCCGCGTGAGGATGCAAGCGAGGCGCGACGCGCGGCGCCCCCCGGACCGGTGGAGACGTTCGTGCCGCCGAACGCGTGGCGCGACCTCGCCGGTCCGAGCTCCGGAGGGCCGGAGATCACGATGGTCGTGACGGGCGCCTTCGAGCCGCCGCGGGACGGGAAGGGCATGCTCCACCTGGTCGCGTTCGACGCGTCGGACGGGACGGTCCGCGCGCGCGTCGACGCGCACATCGACGGGGCGCGCGCGGGAGAGACGATCCTCGTCGCGTTCGACGAGCTCTGGAAGGAGGTCGGCGGGGAGCTCGGGCAGGTCAAGGACATCGGGGATCTCGGGTGGGAGGCGCTCGAGAGCGTGCTCCGCGCGGAGCGTTGCGTGCTCCACGACCCGGCGCGCAACGGGCCTCACGACCGGCTCGCCGCGATGCTCCACCTCGGTCGCGCGGTGGGCGACGCGCCGTCTGCGCGGTTCCCGGCGGGGAGGCTCGCCGTCGTCGCGCTCGAGACGGTCATGGCGCAGTCGGTCGACCCGAAGCTCGTGAACGCCGCGCTCCGCGCGCTCAGCCGCGCCACCGAGGACGCTCCCGCGCAGCTCGACCTCCTCGAGGCGACCGCGGCGGTCCACGCGAGGCTCGGGAACGCGAAGGATGCCGAGGCGTTCGCGAGCGCCGCCCTCGAACAGGCGCCCGATCGCGCCCGGCTGTACGCGATCCTCTCGGAGGCGCGCCGCGCGCAGGGGAACCTCGACGGAGCGCTCGAGGCCGTGGACGCGGGGCTCCGTCGGGTCCGAGACGACGGCCTGTTGGCCACCGAGCGCGGCGTCGTGCTCCTCCGTCGCGGAGACGTCGCGGGGGCCGAGATGACGTGGAAGCGCGTCCTCTCGCGCGACGCGGTGTACCCCTCCGCGTTCGTGAACCTCGCCTCGCTTGCGGCAGAGAAGAACGATCTGCTCCTCGCCCAGGCGCTCGTCGACGAAGCGCTCGCCGCCCCTCGCGCGCACCCCGACGTGCAGAGGCGAGCGATCCAGCTCGCGGTGGCGACCGAGGTCGAAGGCCTCCCGCGCGCGGCACGCGTCGCGAAGCTCGCGTCGCTCCTGGTGGAGCGAGCGCCGGGGGACGCCTGGGCGTTCCTCGTGCTGTCGCAGGCGCGCGCGAGGCTCGGGGAGACGGCCGCCGCGCTCGACGGGTTCGCGCGAGTGCTTGCGCTCGCCCCCGAGAGCGCGTTTGCGGCCGAGGCGCAGCGCGAGCGGCTGGTCTGCTCCGACGCCGCGGCGTCGCTGGAGATCGAGGCGGTCCTGCGCGCCGCCGAGAGCGCCGCGGAGAAGGATCTCGATGCGGTCGCGGCCAGGGGTCGCGCGCTCGGGCTGGCACATGGAGTGTGGACGGCGGCGTTCGCGGGAGGCGTGGCCGAGAAGCGCCTCGGGCGGTTTGCCGCGGCGAAGGTCGCCTTCGACCGGGCCCTCGAGCTGGCGCCCGGGGCGACGCCCGCGCACGTGGAGCTCGTCCTCGTGAGCCTTACGCTCGGGGACGTCGACGCCGCCGTGAGGCATGCCGAGCGCGCGGCCGCACTGGAAGGGAAGACCCCCAGGGTGCAGAGCGCCCTGGCGCACGCGCTCGCGGCCGCGGGGCGGACGGCCGAGGCCGTCGAGGCCGCGCGGGCAGGGCTCGTCGCGCTCCCGAACGACCCGACGCTCATGGCGATTGTGGCGCAAGAGACGGCCGCGCAGCCCGAGGAGCGGCCGTCGTTCTGGCGGGTGCTGCGGAGGAAGATGAACGGGGAGTAGGCGAGCGGTCGAACGGCGCTTGGCGGCCTTTCCCGCGGTCGAGAAGTGGCTTGTCTCCTGGCGCGAGACTAGGCTTCGACGCCGGATCGTTCGCGGCAAGGAGCCGCGAGCCGAGGCCGCCCTCATGTCGAACACTCACGGCGCACGCGGCTTCGTCCTGGCGCTCGCGCTGGCCGCGACCTCCGCCGTCGCCGCGTGCGGTCTCGCCTCGGACGGCATCCTGGGGGACGCATCGAGCGACCGCAGCGTGGTGGATGCGCGGGCGGACGTACGACCGGACGCCGCGCGCGACGCGGCCTCCGACGCGCGGCGCGACGCCGCGCACGATGCGTCGAGGGACGCGAAGCCCGAGGCGGCGCACGAGGCGTCGACCGACGCGAGGCACGACGCTCCGCGCGAAGCCTCCGTCGACGCACGCGAGGACGCCGCTCGCGACGCCGCGAGGGACACGCGACCCGAGGCGGCGCACGAAGCCTCGACCGACGCGAGGCAGGTGGACGCCCGCGAGGCGGGGCCGAGCTGCGGGCCAGGCCAGACGCTCTGTGACGCGGTATGCGTCGAGACCGCGGTGGATCCTGCCAACTGCGGCGGCTGCGGCATGAAGTGCGTGACGGGCCAGGTCTGCTCCGGTGGACAGTGCGCGCTCACGTGCGGAGGGGGCACGACGGAGTGCGGGACGCTCTGCGTGAACGAGCAGGAGGACCCTCTCCACTGCGGGAGCTGCACGAACGCGTGTCCCCACGGAAATGTATGTACCGCGGGGGGCTGCGCGGTCTCGTGCCCGGGGACGGAGATCGATTGCGGCGGGACGTGCGTCGACCCGCTGACGAGCGTCACGAGCTGCGGCGCGACGGCGGGCTGCGGCGTAGCCGACGCGGGGAGCGCGGGGAAGGACTGTCCGAGCGGGGGGGCGTGCGCGATGGGGACATGCACCTGCCCCGCCTCCGAGCGGAGCTGCGGCGGATCGCCGGGCAAGTGCACGAGCACCGGCACCGATCCGCAGAACTGCGGAGACTGCGGCACGCCGTGCCCCTCCGGTCCGCATTCGACGCCCGCGTGCGCGGGCGGCCAATGCGGGCTCGTCTGCGCCGCGGGGTTCGCCGACTGCGATCAGAATCCGGCGAACGGGTGCGAGGTCGACCTCGTGGACGATCCCGCGAGCTGCGGAGCCTGCGGCGCGGCGTGCCCGGCGGTGCCGAACGCGACGGCGACGTGCGGCGCGCGCGTCTGCGGGTTCATTTGCCTTGCCGGCTACGCCGACTGCGACATGGTCGCGGCGAACGGGTGTGAAGTCGACGTAGAGACCGATCCCGCCCACTGCGGCGGGTGCGGGAAGGCGTGTAGCGGCGCGTGCGCGACGTGCAGCGCGGGCGCGTGCGTCGCGTTCGGACCCGCGACGTCGGCGATGTCGACTTTCACGGCCGACCCGACGACGGTAACCGCGGACGGCGTGTCGACGACGACGCTCACGTTCACGGCGACGGACGCCTGCGGCGACGCCGTCCCCAACCTGACGGTCACCTTCTCGTCCACGGGGAGCAACAACCTGCTCGTGCCTGTCTCCACGATGACCGACGCGAGCGGCGTGGCCGCGTCGGTGATGAGCTCGACCACGGCGGAGCCGAAGGTCGTGTCCGCGACCGTGACCGGCTTCACGTTGCAGACGAGCGTGACCTTCGACTGACGGCGGTCCTCACCGGGCGCCGAAGATGGCGGTCCCGACGCGCACCATCGTCGCGCCGCACGCGATCGCCTCCTCGAGATCGGCCGTCATGCCCATCGAGAGCTCGGGGAGCCGCGCGGCGCCGCCGTGGAGATTCCTCAGCGTCGCGAGCGTCTCGAACGCGCGCCGCGCAACGTCCCGGTCGCCGGCGGGCGGGACCGTCATGAGCCCGCGGAGCTCGAGCGCCGGCTCGCGCGACACGGCCTCCATCACCTCCGCGATGTCGCCGGGTGTGACGCCGAATTTCTGCGCTTCGCCGCCGACGTTGACCTCGATGAGGGCCTGGCGCGGAGGCCCCCCCGCCTGCGCCGCGCGCTTGCCGAGCTCGCGCGCGAGCGCTGCGCTGTCGACGGTGTGTACGACGCGGGCCACGCGGACGACGACCTTCGCCTTGTTCGACTGGAGGTGACCGATGAAGTGCCACTCGAGGTCGGTGAGATCGGCGAGCTCGGCGGCCTTCGCCTCGAGCTCCTGGGCATAGTTCTCCCCGAAGGCTCGCTGCCCGGCCGCGTAGGCCTCGCGGATGGCGAGGGAAGGCTTCGTCTTCGACACGGCGATGAGCTTCACCTCTGCCGGGTCTCTCCCCGCAGCCCGCGCGGAAGAGACGATGTGCTCTCGCACCCTCGCGAGGCTGTCGGCGATCGCGGTCACTTCTTTCTCCTCGCGTGCCAGACCATGACGTCGCTCGACCGGGTCAGCGGCCCGCCGTGAAAGTCCCCGTACACCGCGTCGACGACGAACCCGTTGTAGTGCAGGAGCGCCTCCCACTCTTGCGGGAAGAACTGCCGGTGCGCCAGTGGCAGCGCCCACGCGGCCTCGGGCTTCCCCACGGGCTCGAAATCGGTCGTCACGAAGAGCACCTGGCGGATGCAGTCGTAGTCGAAGCGCTCGGTGTAGCGGACGAGCTCGCCCCGGGTCGGATGCCGGAAGTTCGAGCCGCGGAACGCGCGCGCCGGGTCGCGCATGAGGTCGACGAACGACGGGACGGCGAGGTCGGCGATGAACGTGCCGCGCGGCGTGAGGTGCGCGTGGACGCGCGCGAGGAAGCGCTCGACGTCCCTTCGCGTGTAGAGGTGGAGCGCGGCGTTGAACGGGCAGACGACGAGGGGGAAGCGGGAGCTCAGCCGCACACTCCGCATGTCGCCCGTACGTACCGTGACGCGCGCGCGGACGTCGTCGCGCTCGAGCCGGATGCGCTCGCGGAAGTCCGCGAGCATGGCGCGCGACTGGTCGACCCCGGTCACCGAGACGCCGTGGCGTGCCACGGGCAGCGCGATCCGGCCGTTCCCCACCCCGTACTCGAGCATCGGGCCCCCGGAGCGGGTCGCCTGCGTCACGTAGTACTGGACGTCGTCGATGCGCCGGCGGTAGGTAGCGGTGTAGTAGACTGGGTCCTCGTAGTGGGCGCGTGACCCGGCGTCGAGCTCGAGGTCGACCGGCGCGTCGCCCTTCGTGGGGGACCTCGACATGGGAAGCTGCTCTCCGTGCCGCCCCCGCGTGCGTGACCCCGGGGCTAGAGCAGCCCTTTTTCGGCCTGGACCGCGATCCACTCGCGGACGACGTCGTTGCTCGGCCGGTCGAAGTGGACCTTACCGGCCGCGATCTCGCGGAGCGCCGTGACGGCTGCCTTGTTCTTCGAGTGCACGAGCGGGCTCGCGCCCTTCATCAGCTGCCGGGTGCGGTAGGCCGCGAGGATGACGAGGGCAAAACGGTTTTCCTCGCGCTCGAGGCAATCTTCGACGGTGACGCGCGCCATGGCTGAATGCTCCGCTACAGGATTGGGGGAAGCGCACCCTAGTCGCAGACGCCGGGCTCGGCAAGTCGAAGGGCGGGGGCGGTCACTTGCAGTTGCCGGCGCCGTCCGCCGTGCCCGAGCAGCAGTAGGACGTGTGGCCGACGTCGTTGATCCCCTTCGGGATGCAGCACGTCCCGTTGTTCGACGCCTGCGTGCAGCAGTTCGCGGCGCTGCCGTCGTCGCTCTTGGTGATTTCGATGCAGCAGACGCCCGCGGGGTTTGCGTGCCCTACGCAGCAGCTCGCGGGGTTGCCGAAGTCGCTCGTCCAGTTCGCGATGCAGCAGGTCCCGTCGTTGCACGTGTTGGGCGCCGTGCAGGTCGCGCACGCGCCGCCCGGGGCGCCGCACGCGCTCGATGCGGTCCCCGCCTGGCAGGAGGTCCCGTCGCAGCATCCTCCGTTGCACGCGAGCCCTCCCGCGCACGAGGTGGAGCAGGTGCCCGTGCCCGCGTTGCACGCTTCGAGGGTGAGGCATTCGGAGCTCGTCGTGCAGCGCGGCGAGCCGCTGTCGTGTCCCGCGTCCACGCCAGCATCGTGCCCCGCGTCGTGTCCCGCGTCCTCTCCTGCATCGTGGCCGGCGTCGTGTCCCCTCTCCTCGCCTCCGTCGCGAGCGGCGTCGGCGGCGGCGTCGTGGACGAAGGCGGCGTCCTCCAGCCCATGACCGCCGTCGGCCCCGCCGTGGTGGCCTGCGTCGTGTCCGACGGTCTCCCCGTCGGTCCGGGCGTCGCGTCGCGGGGGCGCCGTCTCTCCGGACGCGTCGAGCAGCGATGCGTCGGTCTCGATCGCTCCCGCCGCGTTCAGCCCGCACGCCGACCCGAGGACGCCGATCGCGAGCAACGAACCGACGCGACGCGTCCGCGATGGGGACGAGATCACCCGCACGTCATGAAAGCTCCGAAGAACCCACCCTGGCAGTCGTTCGAGCAGCAGTCACTGTTGCTCCCGCAGCCGCCGCCCGATTTCTGGCAACACGCCCCGCCGCTCAGGGCCTCGCCGCCGCAGCAGTTCGCGGGGTTCCCCTTGTCGTTCGTCCCGTTGGGGATGCAGGAGCAGTAGTTGAAGTTGCCCGATTGACCCGAGCAGCAGTTCGACGAGCTGCCGTTGTCGGCATTGTTCGCCGGGATGCAGCACGTGCCGGACGCCGGGTTGCAGGCGGACGTGTGGCTCTCCGTCGTGCAGTCGGTGCAGGCGCCCGTCAGGCCGCACGTGTCGTTCGCGGTCCCCGGGGCGCACATCCCCCCGCCCGTGCAGCAGCCTCCGTTGCAGGTGAGACCGCCGGCACAGGACGTCGAGCACGCGCCGGTCGTCGGGTTGCAGGCCTCGTTCGCGGGGCAGTCGGTCGACGCGTGACACCCCTTCGCCCCGGCGTCCTCTCCCGCGTCGTGACCCGCGTCGTGACCCGCGTCGTGACCCGCGTCGTGACCCGCGTCGTGACCCGCGTCGTGACCCGCGTC
>Ga0209415_10011678_pt1 | contig 14749 bp, 11 predicted proteins | sample PeaSoiSIISIP2007_FD_187696 | JGI IMG/M metagenome (GOLD analysis project Ga0209415, IMG submission 187696) | Peat soil microbial communities from Weissenstadt, Germany - SII-SIP-2007 (SPAdes) (version 2) | ecosystem: Environmental > Terrestrial > Soil > Wetlands > Peat | place: Germany...
GAGCCGTAGAGCCGCGGTCGAGAGTCCCCGAGCCGGCCTTGCGGCCCTTCGCGGAACGTGCCGGACCGTAGAGGAGCGGGGGAGGCTGGAGTCGAGCTGTCCCGTCCGCGCCGCCGCGGTCGGAGAAGAGGACAGGGTGATTGTTCGCTTTCTTCTGTGGCGCATGCTCGGGGCGCTCGCCGGCTTCCTGGCGGTCGGCGTGGTGCTGTGGATGCTCGGCGGGGGCCTCGGCCGGGCCCTGCGAGGGAGCGTCCCGCCCAGAGCGGTCCTCCACGATCACCTGCTCCACATTCACCTTCACCTCGCGCGCTCGCCGGCGCAGCCGCCACACCGCATCGCTGCGTGGCTGGCGGCGCTGGCGCTGCCGGCGGCGGTGGTCCTTGCGGGCGCTCTGCTCGCGGGCTTGGCAATCGGGGCGATGCGGTGGCAGGCCCGCCGCGGGCGCCGCTATGTGCGGCTGCGGGTGGAGCCCTACCGCACCGACACGGCCACCGCGGAGGCGGTGGTGGCGATGTTCGAGTCGCTGCACAAGCGGCTGCTGGCGCGCTGGTGGCGGCGGCTCTTGCTCGGGCAGCCCTCGACGGCGCTGGAGGTGCACAGCGCGCTCGGCCCGGAGGGAGCAGCGCGCGTGTGGCTCGAGCTGACGTGTCCGGCGGGCGAGCAGGAGATGGTGCAGGCGGCGCTGCGCAGCGCCTATCCGAACTGCCGCCTGGGCTCCTCGAGGACCGAGGTCGGCGACCCGCCGGCGGTGGTGCGGCTGAAGAAGCACGCCGAGTTCATCAAGCGGGTGAAGGTGGCCGACCACTTCGAGCACGAGCGCGAGCCCGCGATGAACCGCCTGATGACCGCCATCGCGGCGGCCGGCGCGCCAGGCTTCGTGCAGATCGCCCTGACCCCCACGCCGGCCAGCTTCGAGCGGCACGCCAAGCACGTGTACAAACACCACGAGGCGCGGCTGGCGCGCGGCCGGCGCGACGGGACGAGGGTCGTCAGGGACCGCTCACTGGTGGACGAGAGCGAGCTGCGCGGCGGGCTCGACGTGCAGCACCGGCCGCTCTTCTTCACCGACATCCGCGTGGTGGCGGCCGAGCGCAGGACGTGCGAGCGAATCGCCTCCGAGCTGCGCGCGGCGGGGGCCGAGAACCATCTCGTGGAACGGGGGACGGGGGTGCGGCACGGGCTGCTCGGCCTCTACCGCAGAAGGATCCAGCGGGGCGAGGGCAACCCCTGGCCCTCGTGGCGCAAGGGCGTGTGCGCCAGCACGGAGCTGGCGGCGCTGTGGCACCTGCCCTCGGTGGGCTACCTGACGGTGCCCTTCGCGCGGGCGGCCGTCGCGGCGGCGCCCGCGCCGCCGGGCATCCTGCGGCCGCGCTGCGGGGGAGGGATACTCCGGGACGCGCTCGGGCCGGTGACGCTGCACGAGCAGATGCGCCGCCAGAACACCGCCGTGCCGGGGACGGTGGAGCAGGGCAAGACCAGCTACCTGGTGGCCACCGTCGCCGAGGACCTGCGCCGGGAGAACTGCGCGGTGATCGTGCTCGACCCCAAGGGCGACGCGGCGGAGGCGGCGGTGAGCGCGGTGGCGCCGGAGCGCACGTGCACGCTGCTCGACTTCTCGCACCCCACCTGCGGGTTCAACCCGCTGGCGGTGCAGGCGCCGGCGGACACGATCGCCGACTACGTGGTGGGGGCGCTGAAGAACCTCTTCACCGACGCCGACATCAGGGCCTCCTCGGACCGCTACCTGCGCAACGCGCTGATCGCGGTGCTCGCGTACGACCGCAACGCCACGCTGTGGGACGCGGCGCGGCTGCTGTCGGTCGGCGAGGAGGGCTACGCCTACCGCGCCCGCGTGGGCGCGCGCGTCAGAGAGCTGCCGGAGTTCAAGGAGATCTCGGAGTTCTTCACCGCGGAGCTGGCGGCGCAGCTGGCGGACGCGCGCAGCATGACGACGGCGAAGCTGGATGCGCCCGTGAACAAGCTTGCGCGGCTCCTTAATTCCCCATCCATCAAGCGCGTGCTGCTCAACGACTCGCTCAAGGTCGACTTCGACCGGCTGATCGCCGAGCGCGAGGTGCTGGTGGTGCGCGGTGCGATGGGCGCGATGGGGGCGGGCAACACCTCGGTGCTGATGCAGCTGCTGGTGGGCATGCTGGACGCGGCGCTGGCCCGCCAGCAGGACCTGGTGGCGGCGGAGCGGCGGGTGAGCGTGGCGCTGAAGGTGGACGAGGCGCCGCTGGTGCTCAATCGCGGGTTCGCGGAGACGCTGGCGCTCAAGCGCTCGGCGGGGCTGGAGACGGTGGCGTGCTGGCAGACCGAGGCGCAGTGGACAGAGCGCGAGGTGCGCGACCAGCTCGACGCGCTGTTCGCGCACCGTGTGTATTTCGCCACGGCCTCGGTGGCGGACGCGCGCGCATCGGCGAGCCTCGCGATGGCGGAGTTCTCAGACGTGGTGCGCCCGGGGGAGAGCCTCTCCGCGCTGGGCAACCCGGACGCGCGGCTGCGCCTGCCCAAGCACCATGCGATCGTCAGCTGGAGCACACCTGAGGGCCGCCAGCCGCCGTTCGTCGCGCGCACGATCCCGATGCGGGTCGACCGCGAGCGGCTCGCGCTGCACGCCGCGCGCCAGGCCGAGCGCGGGGGACGGCACCTTGCCGATTTGACGCAGCCGCACTGGGACCGGCGCGACACGATTCAGGGCGCGAGCGCACGGGCCGAAGGTCCGCGAGGAACGGAGGGGGGAGAGGAGGAGGAGAGGAGGGCCGCGCACGGGGAGGCTGGGGAGGGCACCGAAGCGAGCGGGACGAGCGCGCCGGACGCGCGGGCTGCGCACGGCGAGGCGGCGGTGGGCACCGAAGCGAGCGGGACGAGCGCGCCGGACGCGCGGGCCGCGCACGGCGAGGCGGCGGCGGGCATCGAAGCGAGCGGGCCGCCCGCACCGGACGCGCAGGCCGCGCACGGTGGGGCAGTGGAGCGCACCGAGACGAGCGCGCCGCGCGCTCCGGACGCGCCCCCCGCCGCGGCAGCATCCCTCCCGCAGGAGCCGGCGGAGAGCTATCGCGAGCTGGTCGACCTCGACGGGGCGCAGCGCGTGCGGTGGGCCAAGCCCCCAGCCTCACCACGCGCGGTGGAGCCCGATCGCCTGGACATCGAGATCCTGGCGCTGGTGGCCGAGATGCGCCATGTGCTCTCCAGCCAGATCCACCGGCGCTTCAACCCCGCCCGTGCGAACACGACGACCCAGCGGCGCCTGAAGCGCCTCTCCGACGCCGGGTGGGTGCGGCGGCTGCAGTTCCATCGCCACGACGGCGGAGGGACGCCCATGTGTTACGTCCTCTCCGAGGCTGGAGTGGAGCTGCTGCGCGCCCACGACCGCCTCGGCGGCTCACCCGAGCAGGGCTCCCACCCGCAGGCCGACGAGGAGCGGCGGCTGCGCCAGGCGCGCCACGACGTGCATGTCGCCGGCTGGGCGCTGGCGCTGGAGCGCACGCTCGGCGGTCCCGCGCGGGGGCTGCGGTTGCGCGGGGCGGCCGGCTCGGTGCTCTCGCCGCCGCTGCGCTCCACAACCGACGGCCACACGGCGCTCGGGCCGCGCGAGCTGCGGCTGCCGGGAGGACGCACGCCGCACGAGTTCCTCAGCACCGACGGCGCGGGCCACCGCAGCGAGGTGGAGCGGTTTGAGACCGTGCGGCCCGACGCCACCATCGAGGTGCCCGCCGAGGTGGTTTCGACGTCCAATGGGCCCGTCTCGGCGCTCGGCAAGTCCGCCTTGGTATCTGACGGGTCCTCGCGGGTGCAAACCCTGGTGGGCGCTCCTCCGGCCGGTGTCGACGTGCTCGTCGAGTTCGACGATCGCCTGCCCAGCGGTCGCGGGGCGGCCAAGCTGGAGCGCTACGACCATCTGCTCACCGGGTGGAGCGTGTGCACCAAGCGCTATGGCCCGCGCTCGCTGGCCACCCCGCTCGTGGTGTTCGTCTGCCGTGACCGCGCCCGCGCGCGGGAGTGCGCGCGGCGGGCCGACAGCGTGCTCACCGCCTGCCGCGCGTACGCGGGCGAGTACCCCGCCGACTGGGAGTACCCGGGACGGGCCGGGGTGGTGTGGGCCGCCGAGCGCGACATCCACGAGGGGGTGGCGCACGCCTACGGCGTGCCCCGCCTCCCGCCGGAGGTGCGCGTGGCCGCTGCCCACGGGGATCCCCACGCCCGTGAGGCGGTGGTGCGCGCCGCGAGCATCCTGCCAGTCCACCGGTAGGCGATTCGGACTGAGAACAGCGGTGGGAGCTCGGCCGAGAACGTGGCGGGAAAACGTTCCTGCAAGGGCCCTCCACAAAGCGCAGCTGCCCCCGCGCGTGATGCAGCCGCCACCCCTCCATAGGGTCATATCGCGCAGTCGCCCATCGGCAAAGAGGCCGGGCGGCTGCGTCACTTCGCTGTCGATTTTGGCTTTGCAGAGCCAAACTGCACGGGGCTCAGAGGGCGAATGCGCGGGGTGAGGGGGCTCGGGGTCTCTGCCTGGCGTCGAACAGTGAGCGGTCTCCCCGTGAATGGGTAGGCTGGCGGCCTTCCTTTTTTCGCTTCCCTGAGCCATTCGGCGTACGCCGCTCTCGCATAGCTCCTCACCCGAGGGGCGCCACCAGCCGCTTCGCACCGCCCTGGCGGTCCACCCGCCGGGCCGAACGCTGCTCGGATTGGCGAGCTCGTGCACACGCCGGGGCTCCCTGGCGAGCTGCCACGCCGTCTGGGCGAAGCCGTCCGGATCGGATGAGCTGACGCTTCCAGGCTCACCTCACGCGAGCGTCCGCGCCGCTACAGCAAAGACCGAAATCCGGACAGCTTCGTCTGTTCAGGATCGCTCGGTCGTGCCCGCTCCGAGAACCCCGTAGGGGTCTCGGAGGCTTCGCCCGCCCCGTTCGACCGCGCTCTCACCCCGCTTGACGCCCGCGCGGCGGAGGCCTACAAGCCACGCCTCACACCCGCCCACCAGCAAGCCCGGGCGCCGGCCCGCGCAGGCAAGGAGACCACATGACCCCCACCGCCTCACCCGTGCCCACCGTCGACTCGAAGGTTGCCACCGTCGACTCGAAGGTCGCCAAGCGCCGCCGTGCTCGCTCGAAGGCGCGCTCTCGCCGCCAGGCGGCCACCGCCGGGCACACGGTGCTCGGCCGCTACCTCGCCGAGGGTCGTCTGCGCGAGGTGCTCACCCAGCCGGGCGCCGCGGGCAGCGTGCTGGTGGTCGATCGCGACGTCGCCACCGATGGCGATCTGCGCCTGGTGGCGCACCTGGGCGCCGAGGAGCCGCGGGGCAACGCCGCCCTCGCGTGCCGCGACTACCTGCGCTACCCCTCTCACCGTTGGTGCCGGCGCCTGATGGCTGAGGACCTGGTGGTGGCGCCCTTTGCCGAACGTCACTCCGACGGCTTCGAGGCCGAAGCCGGGTTGCGCGACGGCCAGGGACGCGCCTACCGCCTGGGACCGTCCGACACCGGCATGTCGATCCCCGAGCTGCGCTGGCACCGCCTTGCACTCGACGCCGCGGCGGGCGCTCCCGAGCCCGTCGGCGTGCACGAGCTAGCGGGTGGGTGTGTGCCGATCGGCGTTCACGAGCGCGGCGAGCGGTGGGAGCCAGTCGGTGTGCGCGAGCTCGTCGGCTCGATGGAGAGCTATGAGCCGGCTCGCACGCTCACGGTCCGCGCGCTCGATCGCCATTGCGGTGACCCGCGCGTCTCCACCTACACGCTCGGCGCCGAGCTGGAGCGGCTGGACGGCAGCCGCATCGTTCTGAACCGCGGTCTGCGCGAAGCGGTCGAGGCGGCCATCGCCTCGGGCACCGTGAGCATGAGCGAGATCACCGTCCGCTGCGGGCGTCTGAAGCGGGGCAGCGGCGGCTCGGCGGGCGGCGGCGACACCTCGTGGCTGGCGCGTCGCGTCGGCCTGATGGCCGAGGGTGGGCGTGGCGGGGCGCCCACGCCGTGGGTCCACAGCGAGGTGCTCGCGCTGATCGCTCGCCGCGGTCTCGGCATCAGCCCGCGCGAGGTCGAGCTGGGGTGATGTTCGCCGACGGCCCCTTCGTGCTGGTGGTGGAGCCCGAGCCTGCGCTCGCCGGTGAGCTTGTCGATCAGCTTGTGGCTGATGGCTGCGGCGCCCGCGTTGCGCTCACGGCCGAGCATGCCCGTGCGCTGGCCCGCGCCCACACTCCGGACGCGGTGCTACTCGGCGCGCTCGACCCACCGCGCGGCGCGTTGGATCTGCTCGCAGTGATTCGTCGGGGCGCCTCACCCTGGGTGGACGGCCTGCCGGTGCTTGTTCTCGGCTCGCCTGCCGTCCTTGATCTGGTGCGCGCCTTCGAGGCGGGCGCCGACGACTTCCTCGCGCGGCCCTTCGTCTACCTGGAGCTGCGCGCGCGCCTGCGCGCTCTCCTGCGGCGCACGGCAGGTCGGGGGAGCGCGTCTGTGGAGGTTGGCCCTCTGCGTCTTGACGCCCGCTCGCGCGCCGTCACTTTGGACGGGCGGCCCGTGTCGCTCTGCCGGCTGGAGTTCCAGCTGCTTCAGCACCTCGCCCGCGAGCCCACCCGTGTCTTCACGCGCGCCGAGCTGTTGCGCGCCGTCTGGGGCTTCTCTGCCACGGGCTCGACGCGCACGCTCGACAGCCACGCCAGCCGTCTGCGCCGCAAGCTTGCCGGCGAGGGCCGCCGCTGGGTGGTCTCGGTCCGGGGCGTCGGCTACCGGCTGCTCTGAGTTCTTGTCGGGCCGGGGTCCGACCCCGATCTGAGCTTCTTCGCGGGCTGACCTGAGTTTCGCGCCCTCGGGCGCTCACATCGTCGGCGAGCCTTGCGGCTCGTCTTCAGCAGCACCCCCTCAACGGCGAGCCCTCGGGCTCGCCGTTGCTCGTTAACCACGGGCCGGCCTGCGCCGGTCCTTCATGAAAGGAGGGGCTCATGCCCTCGTCCTCATCTCATCCTGAACACGGGCCGGAGCTTCAGGCCCATCTCGAAGCCGGGGCCGGGTCCTACGGCTCCGAACCGCCGGTCAATCCGCTGGCCCCCGTTGGTCAGCTCGTCCAGTGGGCGGCCCAGACGGCCGTCCACGTCGGCGAGGGCATCGTGCTCGGTCTGGTCGCGGCGCCGCTCATGCGCCACCGCCACCTGCACTGGAGTTGGGCCGCCGGCGCGTTCGCGCTGGTTGTGGTTGCGCGTGACGCTCTCGGCCCGCTGGCTCCGACGCTGGCCACGGCCGCTCTCACCGCCACGCTGCGCGGGCGGCGCTGGCACCGGGAAGACCTCGAGGCCGGCGCCGACCTCACGGACATCGCGCGGGAGCGGTTCACGCCCCTCGACGGTCTGCGTTCGGTCCTCCGTCTGTTTGGGCGGGTGGAGGAGGGCTCGTTCGGGGCGCACGGGTCCGGCGAGGGCTCGGCCGGACTCGGCGAGTCTCGTCGGTCGCCTCTCGGCTGGTTGGGTCGCGGCGCCCGCCTTGCGCCCGGCGAGCTCGTCGTCGGCGAGGACCGCCGTTCGCGGTCTGTCTCGCTGCCGCTCTGCGACGCCGGCGGCGGTGTCCACACGCTCGTCCTCGGCGCCACCGGCTCGGGCAAGACCGTCACACAGGCCGCCCTTGCCGTCGCCGCGGTGCGGCGGGACATGGCGGTTGTCGTAGTCGACCCCAAGGAGGACTCCTTCATGCGCACCGAGCTGGCCCGCGCCGCGCGTGTCGCGGGGCGGCCGTTCATCGCGTGGACACCCGAGGGGCCGTCCGTCTACAACCCGTTCGCCCACGGCTCGCCCACGGAGATCGCCGACCGCGCGCTGGCGGGGGAGCGTTTCACCGAGCCCCACTACCTGCGCCAGGCCCAGCGCTATCTCGGCCATGCCGTTGGCTCGCTGCGCGCGTGTGGGCGCGTCGTGAGCCTGGCCGAGCTGGCCGCCGTGCTCGATCCGGACGCGCTGGGCGTGCTGGAGCGCCGCATTCCCGACCCGGCGTATTCCCAGGCGGTGCACGACTACCTGGGTTCGCTCTCGCCGCGACAGCTCACCGACCTCGGTGGGGTGCGCGATCGGCTGGCGATCATGGCCGAGTCGGACATCGGCCCGTGGCTTGACCCGCGCACGGAGGGCGTGGTGTTCGACCTGCCGGGGGCGTTGCGCGAGCGGGCGGTCGTCTACTTCGGCCTGCGCGCCGACCAGCGGCCGTTGGTGACGGAAATGCTCGGCGCGGCGATCGTGCAGGACCTGCTCAGCGCTGCGGCCGGCCTTCAGGACGAGCCGGTTCCCGCGCTGGTGGCGCTCGACGAGTTCTCAGCGTTGGGCGCCGCGCACGTCGCGCGGCTGTTCGGCCGCGCCCGCTCGGCCGGCATGTCGCTGGTTCTGGGCACGCAGGAGCTCTCGGACCTGCGCGCCTCATTGCCCGACGGTCTGCTGGAGCAGATCCTTGGCAATCTCACGACGCTCGTAGCGCACCGCCAGGTGGTCCCCGACTCGGCTGAGTTGGTGGCCCGGCTGGCGGGCACGCGCGGCGCGTGGCACGTATCGGTGTCCTCCACGGGCCAGCGCACGCGCACGAGGGTGCGCGAGTACCTGTTCAACCCGCAGCACCTGCTGGACATGCCGCGTGGATGCGCGGCCGTGTTCTCGCTCACCGGCGGCGTCGCCGACGCCGCGCGCGTGCGCATCGCGCGGATGTTCTCGCCCGAGCGGTAGCTCCGCTGGGCAGTCCGCGTTTCGCCCCGAGCTGGCCGTGTGGCTCGTGGGCGTTCGTCGGCGTCGGTGCCGTTTGCCCACGCCGTTGTCTCGCCACACGCGGCTCCCTCAGACCCCCTTGTGGGGTCCTTCTTCAAAAAAGGAGTTCTCATGTCCCGTTCGATTCCCGTGCCCTCGCCTGAGCGCGAGGCGCTTGTGCAGTGGGTTGCCTCCCTCGGCGCCGTCACCGTCGAGGCGCTCGCGCTGCGTCTGGACGTCTCGCCTGCTTCCGCGCGCGGTCGTCTGCACGCGGCTGCCCGCGCCGGCCTGCTTGCCGTCCACCGCGTCGGCCCCGTGCTGTTCACCGTCACGCCCGCCGGGCTGCGCGCGTGCTGTCAGCCGGGCCTTGAGGTCTGTCGCGTCAGTCCCGCCTCGGCGCGCCACCTCGCCGTCGGTGCGCGTGTCGCCGCCGCCCTGGAGCGCTGCTACCCGGAATGCTCGGTTCTCGGTGAGCGGCCGCTGCGTCTGCAGGAGCGAGGCGTCGGTGCGCTGGCCAGCGCGCGTCTTGGCTTGACGGCGGGCGGCGAGCCGGCTCTGCACCGGCCCGACCTGGTGCTGTGGCCGCTGGACAGTGACGGCGGACTGCCCGTGGCCGTCGAGGTCGAGCTGACCGTCAAGGCCCCCGCGCGGCTCTTGGAGATCTGCCGTGCGTGGGCGCGTGCGCGCTGTGTCGCGGGCGTCCTCTACCTCGCCCCGCCCGAGGTTCGCCCCGCCGTGCAGCGCGCCATCGAGCGGGCCCGCGCGCAGGAGCAGGTCGTCGTGCTCGGGTTCGACTCCGTTCCCGGGCTTGACGATTGACCGGTGCTGTGGGGCGTCCTCTCGGGGGCGCCCCGCGCGTCGGCTGCCGCCGGCCTGCGCGCCTCGCGTGCGCGCCCGGCGTGCCGATCCACTGAAGTCTCCCCTGCACCGCGTACCTTCTGCGTTGGGGGTGTCCTCTCTAACCCAAAGGAGCACCATGTCCTACGCCAACACCAACCGCGTCATCCTCGTCGGCCGTCTCACCCGCGATCCGGAGCTACGCGCTCTGCCCTCGGGGAGCACCGTCTGCAGCTTGCGCATCGCCTGCAACGGCCTGCGCAAGGACGGTGACGCCTATCAGGAGCGCCCCAACTACTTCGACGTCTCCGTCTTCGGTTCTCGGGGCGAGAACGTCGAGCGCTACCTGCGCAAGGGCTCGCGCCTGGCCATCGACGGGCGCCTGGAGTGGCGCGAGTGGGAGACCGCCGAGTCCAACAAGCGCCAGGCCGTCTGCGTGGTCGCCGACTCGGTCGAGTTCCTCGACTCGCCCGGCTCCGCGCAGCGCGAGCAGGTCGCGGACGGCGAGTCCGGCTCCGAGGAGGGCGAGCTGGTCGGCGCGGGTGTCGGGGGCGAGAGCGACCTCGTTTTCTGAGGCGTCTGTCGGCTGAGTGACTGTTGTGTGTCGGCGCCTGTCACGGGGGTGTCGGCACAGCGTCAGCGCTCGGGAGCCCTCGGACCGCCGGCTCTCGCTGGTGGCCCGGGGGCTCTTTTTGTGTTTAAGGGGTCTGCCGGCAGGCTACCCGAGAGCCCGGACAATTGGGGAATAAATCGCGGACAATTGGAGAATCGCGATCGGGCGGATGGGGAGTGTCGCCGGGCGCGGCTCGCGCCGCGCCCGGGTTGAGCAGACGAGGGGTTGGGGTTGAGGGAGTCACTGCCCGTCGATCGATGCTCAGGGGAGGTCGAGCACCAGTAGGAGGGCGTCGTCGATTGCGCGGATGTCCTCCAAGCTCAGGTGGCTGACGGACTCGCCGAGTGCGCGCGCGTCTACTGCTCCGGCCATCTCGCAGAGGATCTGGGTGGGCTGGTCCAGGAGGGTTACCTCGGGGTGGAAGCTGGCTGGGAACGCCGAGGTCGAGGTTGGGCAGATCACGACGGTCGAGAGGGTCATGAGGTCGTCGGCTTGGACGATCACCGCGTAGCGGCGTCCATGTTGGACGTGGCCACGTTTGCGCGGCAGTGTGATCGCGTGGACGTCACCCCGAACCACGCAGCTCCTCCATCAGGGCGGCGACCTCGTGCGCTTCCTGCACATACGCGCGGTCTGCCATGAGGCGTCTGGCCTCATGGGCGAGCCCGCGGCGCCTGCGCTCCCGGTCCGCCGTCTCGGCGATCGCCTGGCGGGCGGCCTCGGCGCGGCTGACGCCTCGCCGGCGAGCCAGTTCCTCGAGCGCGCTCCAGCCCTCGCGACCGAGGCGCAGCGAGAGGGGATGGGGGGCAGAGGCCATGGGCCAGTGTAGCGTGTTTTGCGCTACCGCTGAATCGGTTGCGCGGGTAGGCAGCCGTGGGGAGTTCTCGCGCCGCGTGCCCCGCGCCGGCGCGAACACGTAAACTGCCCGGCCGCAACCCACGCGCAAAGGAGCCATGACTCGGTGCCAGTGAACACGCAGGCCGTTGGCAAGACATACGAGCCCACGCTCTACGCGGTGGGCCGCGAGAAGATCAGGGAGTACGCCCGCGCCGTGGGCGAGACCAATCCGCTGCACCTCGACGTCGAGGCCGCGCTCGCGGCCGGCTATGCGGATGTCGTGGCCCCACCGATGTTCGCCGTCGTCTACTCCGCCCCGTCGGTCGGGCCGCCGATCTTCGATCCTGAGATCGAGCTGAACTTCGCGATGATGGTGCACGGCGGGCAGGAGTTCGAGTGGGGGCCCGTGGTGGTCGCGGGCGATGAGATCACCACCACCGCGTCGGTCAAGGACATCTCCGAGAGGGATGGCCGCGGCTACTACGTGTTCGAGTCCCTCTCCACCAACCAGCGCGGCGAGCAGGTCGTGCGCGGGACGTGGACCAACATCGTGCGAGGAGTCTGATGGCTGATCTATCTGTGGGTGCCTCGATCCCCGAGGTGCGCGTCACGCCCGACAAGTATTTGACGGCCCGCTACGCCGGCGCCTCCGGCGACTTCAACCCGATCCACATCGACGAGGAGTTCGCGCGCGCCGTCGGCCTGCCCGGACGCATCCTGCACGGGCTGTGGTCGATGGCGCAGGTCGCGCGCGCGCAGACCGAGGCAGCGGGCGGCCCCGAGCACCTCAAGCGCCTGTCGGTGCAGTTTCGCGGCATGGGCGTGCCCGAGCAGGAGGTGCTCGTGACGGGCACCGTGCGCGAGGTCACCGACGGCCTGGCGACGATCGACACGGTCGCCGAACAGGACGGCAAGCAGATCATCCGCAACGCCGAGGCTGTCGTCACGGTGTAGCGCGCCGGGTCGCCGCCAGCTCGGGGCCTACAATCACAACATGTTAACCGCCCGGCAGGAGCGCATTCTCTGCAAGGTCATCGACGGCTACCTGCGCACGGGCGAGCCGGTGCCATCGAAAGCGATCGCAGTCGACCCCGAGCTCGACTGCGGGGCCTCGACGGTCCGCCACGAGCTGGCGCAGTTGGAGGAGCTGGGGCTGCTCGCGCACCCGCACACCTCCGCCGGCCGCGTGCCCACCGATGCCGGCCACCGCCACGTGGTCGACCGCATGCTCTACACCGGCCAGGGCCTGGTCCCGGCGCCGCGCCTGGAGCTGGCGGTCACCCAGCGCGAGGTCGAGGAGGCGATGCGGGTCACGACCGAGACGCTTTCGCACGTCACCAATCTGCTCGCGGTCGTCTCCGCGCCCTCGCCCTCGACGGCTACGATCCGCCACGTCGAGGTGCTGGCGCTGCAGCCGCACGTGGTGATGGCGGTGATCATCACCTCCACGGGAGGCGTCGCCAAGGTGCTTGCGACGCTGGAGGGGTCCGCCGACCCGGGGCTCTTGGCGTGGGCGGCGGAGTACCTCAACGAGCGCCTCGTCGGGCTGCAGCTGGGCGCGCGCATGCTCCACCAGCGCCTGTCGGACCCCACGCTGCCCGCGACCGAGCGCGCGTTCCTCGACCGCCTCGCGCCCGCGATCGCCGCGCTGGGCTCCGACGCCGAGGACACCCTCTACGTAGAGGGCGCCGCGCGCCTCTTCTCCGAGGAGCGCCCCCATGAGCTGACGCAGGTCAACGAGCTGATGGACCTCTTGGAGCGGCGCGTGGCGCTGCTCGACGTGCTGCGCGCCGCGCTCTCAAAGCCCGGGGTGTACGTGCGGATCGGCCATGAGAACCCGCTGCCGGCGATGCGCTCGCTCGCGCTCGTGGCTGCCGGCTACGGGGTCGCGCAACGCAAGCTCGGCACCGTCTCGGTGATCGGGCCGGTGCGGATGGACTACGCGCAGGCGATCCCGACGGTGCGCGAGGCCGCGCACGAGCTCTCGCGCTTCGTCGAAGACGCCTACGCCGAGAACTGACATCCTCACCTCCGCAATGCCACGCGATCCGTACGAGGTGCTGGGCGTCCAGCGCGACGCCACCGAGCAGCAGATCAAGAAGGCCTTCCGCGGGCAGGCCCGCGAACTGCACCCCGACGTCAACGCGCACGACCCGCAGGCCGAGGAGAAGTTCAAGGAGGCCGCAGAGGCCTACGAGATCCTCTACGACCCCGAGCGTCGCGCGACGTACGACCGCTACGGCCACGAGGGCCTGCGCTCCGGTGGCTACGCGCCGAACTTCGACGCGTTCGGCTCGATCGGGGATCTGTTCGACGCGTTTTTCGGCGGCTCCTCGCCCTTCGGAGGGGGCGGCGGGCGCGGATCGGGTGCCCACCCACCCGCCGCCGGCGAGGACGTCGCGGTGGCGGTGCAGGTCGATCTGTTGCAGGCCGCGCAGGGCGCCAAGGTCGAGGTCTCCTTCGAGGCGATCGAGCGCTGCGAGCACTGCCACGGCAACGGCGCCGAGCCGGGCACGCCGATCGAGACGTGCTCCCGCTGCGGTGGCGCCGGCCAGCTGCAGGCGGTCACGCGCACGCCCTTCGGGCAGATGATGCGCAATGTGGTGTGCGACACCTGCCACGGCGACGGGCGCGTGCCCGCCAAGCCCTGCGCCGAGTGCCGCGGGCGGGGCCGCGTCGCCGCGCCGCGCACCTTGGAGGTGGATATCCCCGTCGGCATCTCAGACGGGCAGCGCATCCGCCTCACCGGTAAGGGCCACGCCGGAGGATTTGGACCCCACCCACCCGCCCCCGCGGGGGATCTGTACGTGCTCGTGCGCGTACGTGCCGACGAGCGCTTCGTGCGCGAGGGCGACGACCTGATCACGCTCCTGGACGTCCCCGCGCCGCTGGCGGCGCTCGGCGCGACGCTGGAGGTGCCCACGCTGGGCGAGCCCACGCCGCTTGAGATCCCCGCCGGCACCCAGGCGGGGGAGGTGGTGGTGCTGCGCGGCCAGGGCATGCCCGCGCTGCGCCGCGGGCGGCATGGGGATCTGCGCGTGGTCGTCAACGTCGTGATTCCCCGCCGGCTGTCTTCCGAGCAGCGCGAGCTGCTTGAACGCTTCAATGAGACGCTTACCGAGGAGAATCTGCGCTCCGAGGAATCGATGTTCGCCAAGCTGCGCCGCGCGCTGCACAGCCGGGCCGCGTGAGGCGGCCTGGGGGCCAGGCCGGCCGCTCTCGCGGGCGCGGTCGGGTGCTGAGAGGCCGGGCCGCGTGATCCGCCTCGCACTGCGCGTTCGCCGCGAGGACGCGGAGGTCGCGCTGGCCGAGCTGCTGGAGCTGGCGCCCTCAGGGGTCGAGGAGACCGAGGTGGGGGAGTGGGTCGAGTATGCGGTGTACGGGGCGCCGGGCGAGCTGCCCGAGCTGCCCGCTCTGCGCGCTGCCGTGGGCGGGACGCTCGTCGAGGTCACCACCAGCGAGCTGGCCGACGACTGGGGCGAGCGCTGGAAGAGCTTTCACAAGCCGATCGTGATCGACGCGCCCGCAGGCGTGCCGGCGCTGCGGGTGCGCCCGCCTTGGGAGGCGCCCGCCGATCTGCCCGGCACCGAGGAGATCGTGATCGACCCCGGCCAGGCGTTCGGCACCGGCGCCCACCACACCACGCGCATGTGCCTGGAGCTGCTGCTCCAGCTCGCCTCACTGGAGCCCGGACGCGGGCCCGTGGTGGACGTCGGCTGCGGCTCGGGCGTGCTCGCGATCGCGGCCGCGCGGCT
>Ga0209415_10011681_pt1 | contig 14749 bp, 9 predicted proteins | sample PeaSoiSIISIP2007_FD_187696 | JGI IMG/M metagenome (GOLD analysis project Ga0209415, IMG submission 187696) | Peat soil microbial communities from Weissenstadt, Germany - SII-SIP-2007 (SPAdes) (version 2) | ecosystem: Environmental > Terrestrial > Soil > Wetlands > Peat | place: Germany...
CCGTTGTGTGCACCCCTCATCTGGCTGAGCCCGAGATAGATGGCATCGAGGAGCGCGGTGCGCCCTCGCGAGGCGGTGAACATCATGCGGTTCTGCAGTTCATCCACGCTGCTGGTGAAGCCGCTGGTCAATTCGGCGCGATCGTTGAAACTTACCAGGAAAAATTGGTCCAGCGGATTCGCCGTGCGCATGAATTGCACGGCGGCCTCGCGCGCTTTTTCAACCTTGTCCGACATGCTGCCGCTCATGTCGAAAACCAGGCCGATCGAAACCGGCACATCCTCGCTCGACATGGTGAGAACTTCCTGCTCGACGCCGTCTTCAAATACGCGAAAATGTCCTTTTTCGAGCCCGGTGACGAGACGGTCCAACGGATCCGTGACCGTGAGGTTCACAAGGGTCATGTCTACATCAACTTTGATCCCTTGCCCTGGTTTGATAATTGGTTCGGGGGGTAATTTCGGAGGCTTGACGGGGCCTTGGGTCTGACTAAACGCGGCTGCGGCAATCAGAGCGCACACAACAAGGGCGAATCCGCGGAGACATTCCCGTTTTTGTCCTGCCATCACCGCATTGCCTGCCTTCGCCGACGTTGCCCGGGCGGTTACGGCCGGTTCCGACTAGCGAACCATAAAACTATTCTACCACCCGGGAGAGTCCGCGCAAGTCCCACGCTTGTCTTTTGACAATTAATTTACTTTTGGGGCCGATTCACGAGTCTTAATCGCCATGCTACGGGCTGCGTGCAGGTTTGTTCGAACACTGTGATAGGATTTCTAAGTTTCGCTGCCCATCTCGTAAATCGGCGCGCGGAGAGAAAACTTTATGGCCATCGCTGTGATTCCCGCCCGTTATTCCGCCACCCGCTTGCCGGGCAAGCCCCTCGTGTCTCTCGCCGGAAAGCCCATGATCCAACGTGTGTGGGAGCGGACGCGGCAGGCCAAGAGCATCAGCCGCGTGATCATCGCTACCGATGACGAACGCATCCTGAAAGCAGCGGCTGGATTTGGGGCCGAGGCGGTCATGACCCGTTTGGAACACCGCTCCGGCACCGAGCGAGTGGCGGAAGTGGCCGTGCACCTTTCTGGTTCAGGAGAAGAAGATTTCGTGAATGTGCAAGGGGACGAGCCGCTTGTCGAGCCGGAAGCGATTGACACCCTCGTCGAGGCCATGGAGTCGGAGGATGGCGTTTCGGTGGCCACGCTCATGGTTCCCATCGCGAAGCCCGCCGACATCATGGACCCGAATATCGTGAAGGTCGTTCTCGATTTCGACGGCAACGCGCTCTATTTTTCACGAGCACCCATCCCGTGGGTGCGCGACCGCGACGCCCCGGTGCACGCGCAGCATATGAAGCATCTCGGGCTGTACGCGTTTCGGCGCGCCGCCCTGCTCGATTTTCCGACGCTGCCGCTCGGAGACCTCGAGCGCATCGAGCAGCTCGAACAGCTTCGCTGGATGGAAAATGGATACAAGATTCGAGTCGCCGAAACGCAACACGATTCGATCAGCGTGGATGTGCAGGAGGATGTCGCGCGCGTCGAAAAGCTGTTGAGCAAATCGCACTCTGCTTGAGGACGGCCTTGCCGGGATTGCTTATTAGAATTGCCGGAGAAGCGCGCCGACGGCGAGCTGCGCGGGTAGGATTCCCAAAATGTAGACCTGAGTAGGACTCACGACGTACGCGGCATAATTCAGCGTGCCGGAATTGAGCGTGAGGGTTGCGCGGCCAGTGGCGGCGGGAGCAGTGTAGGCGCCCGTGACGGCTTGCCCTGAGGCAAGCGTGCCTCCCGTGTTGGTGTCAATATTTCCTGACGTTACGGCCCCTGCGCCATTGGCGCCGATTTGGCCCGTGCTGACTTGTAACGACCCCGCGGAAACGCCGCTGGTCTCGATCGCGTAATTGCCCTGGATGGACGCCAGAGTGAACGGACCGCTTTGCTGCAGGGTGAAATTTCCATCGCTGGCAATCCCCGAATCGGTTTCCTGAAACACGGCGGTTGTGTTGGATCCCACCGGCCCCAGATAAAAAACAAACGTGTACGTCCGGCCCGCAGTTGTGAATGTCGCCGTGCCCCGCCCATTCGAAGCGACCGTATAATTGTCGCCCGCCAGGTTGGCTACGATCGGCAAGCCAAGAGCAGGTGCGCCGGGCGCGACATTTTCGTCCACCACGCCGCTCGTCAAGTTGCCTCTGCCATCCGCAAAAAAACTTCCAGCGGTTGCGATCGTGCCGCCCAGTCCCGATCCCGCCAATAGGAATGCGTAATTGCCGTTGAGGGCGGTCGCGTCCAACGTGGCATTGGGAGACTGTTGGGACGTGAATCCCGCAACCTGCTTCGCGGTGTCGGTCCCGACAAATTTCGCAGCCCCGCGGTTGACGACGTAGAAATTGAGCGTCAAGGCCGGGCCGCCGGCGCACGTAGTGAGAGTCAAAGTCCCGCGCCCGTTCGAGCTAACGAGATAGGTGGAAAGGGAAGCGGGGGGAGAAGGGCATACGGTCTTGTTTCCGAAGATTTGAAATGAGCTCGGGACTCCGCCATCATTGATGTCGATTGACCCGCTCGTAACGTTGCCCGCGCCATCCGCGTTGAATTCACCGATTTGCGAAAGCCCATTCAATCCATCCACGCCGGCAAAATCAAAGACGTAGATTCCGTTTAAGGCCGAGTTTGGCGTGCCGGAGAAGGCCGAAGCATTCTGCGCATTCGCCTGACCCGACGCGGTTCCCGAGCCGTCGAAACCAATGATCTGAAGTTGGGAGCCATTCACGAGGACGAAGTCGAAACTTGCGGGCAAAAGCCCGTCGTTGAATTGCAACGTTCCACGGCCATCCGCACCTACGGTATAGGAGCCGGTCGTCGAAATCGGTGTGGAGGTCGCTCCCGAAGTCGTGTCGGTGTCCTCCAAAACGCTGCTCAGATTCCCCGCGCCATCCGCCACAAAGCTGCCGGCCCTGAAAAAGTGAGCCGATCCGACGTTTCCGGCCATGGAAAAAGCAAACGGCCCCTGCAAGGATGAAGTGGAATATCCGGAAATGGTGACGGCCAGGCTCGCGGTGGAGGTCGGAGAATCCTGCGCCGCCGCCGTGACCGTGACGGTCTGACCGATGGGCGGCGTGAGCGGCGGGCTATAGACGCCGCTTGCGCTGATCGTGCCGAGCGTCGCATTCCCACCCAAAACTCCGAGCCCGCCCATAGGCCCCACGGACCAAAGAATCGTGCTGGTCGCTCCGCCGGTTTCCGTCGCACTGAATGTCACGGTGTTCGCGGTGCCGGAAGTTACCGTCACGGGAGAGGAAGGGGAAGTAATCGTTACGACTGGGGCAGGAACAATAGTGACCGCGGAAGTGGCGGCGACCTTTTGATCTTCAAACGAAACCGCACCCACCGTCACGATTGCAGGCGAGGGAACCGTCACAGGGGCATGATATAGGCCGTTGGAATCAATCTTGCCAATTGTGTCGTTGCCTCCCGTCGTGCCATTCACTTGCCAGATGGTGACGTTATTCGTGCCCCCCTGGATAAAGTCTTGGAACTGCTGGGTTGTCACGACGTTTACGGAAACCGTGGCGGGCGAAATCGTGACGCTGATGTTCGTTACCGGGTCGGTGCATGTGGATGTCGAGGTGGTGGTGGAAGAGGTCGAAGTGTTGGTCGTGCACGTCACCGCCGTACTCGTCGGCGTCGAGCCGCACGAGGCCAGACCGAAGAGGGAAGTGAGCAGGATGAACAACAGAAGGCGTTTCACCGCGCCTCTCTCTTCCTTGTTCGATATTCCCGACAAATATGCTTCCGTCTCAATCCTGATCCTCAAAATGTGAAATCATGACTCGTTCTCGCATTTTACCGGCCTTGTTCCGGCGTTCCAGGCTCGGCAAGAAACCGCGCGCGATCCCGTCCTCGGTGCGCGCTGCCCGAATTTGTTATTCATTCCAACTGAACGGGCAGGTTTTTCCCTAGAACTGATTGTTGATCACGCCGACCGCGGTGCCCGCCGGGGCTGGGTCCGTGTCCAGAACATAAAACAGTTTCGGACTCACCATGTACAGCACCAAATTCCGCGTCGTAGCGCCCGATATTGTACTTAGGGGGAGATTCATTGTCGCTCGAAGACTTCCCGCCGGAGCACCGAGATACGTTCCATTTGCGATCGCAACGGGCGTTTGTGTCGCGCCGAAGTCATTGAGATCGAGCGTGCCGGCCAGCCCAGTTCCCAAACCGGCGCTCGTCACTTGCCCGAGAAGGTCTTCTCGATTCCCGGTCGTTCCAGCGGCGTCCGTTCCACCAAGCCGGAACCCGTAATTGCCCGTCAAAGTAGTGTCCACGAACGGTCCGCCGTTGGACGGAAGCATAAAACCATGAGCGATGATGCCGGTTGTTGATTCCTGGAGCACGGCGTCGGAGGGCGAAATAATATAAAAAACATACGAATGGCCGCCAATCGTCAGCGTGCCCCTGCCGCAGGAATCCACCGTGTAGTTGCCAGTGAGGGTTCCCACGGTCGAGGAAACCGTGCCTCCGCTATTTTCGTCAATCGAGGCGGCGCTGACGGCGCCAGTCGTGCCGTCGGCCGTGAAGTTGCCTATGTCACCGATCACAACTCCCGGGGAACCTCCCAAACTATTTAATCCCGACGTTTCAAACACGGTCGGGCCGCTCAACGCGTTTAGCGCCCATCCGCAAGTTGAGCTTGTTTGCTGGATGTACGCATCGCCGACCAAGATCGATGCGGGGACCGTTGGAGTCGCCAAAGAGGCGGTATCGATTTCAATGAATTTCGCCCGGCTGGCCGAGACTGGATAAATACTGAATGTAAGGTTCACAGTTCCATTGTTTAGTGTCACCGTGCCCCGGCCGTTCGAACTAATCGAATACGTGGTGAGGGCGAGGGGAGCAGGCAAACTGACCGGAGTAGGATTTATGTCCATCTCGCCGGGCTCTGTGGGGCTTCCTTGGCTGATGGTGCCATGCCCATTTGCATTAAATTCCCCCAGGACGGATTCCTCCGTCGCGCTTGTCGAAACCCCCGCGAAATTAAACGAGTAGGTGCCGGATAGATTTCCGGCACCCGCGCTAAATACCGACTGATCCTGAGCAATCATCTCACCGCCCGCAATGATTGCCGCGGAACCCGCAGTCGCCGTTGTGGGAGGAGGTGTTACCGGTTTACTGAATTCAATCATCTGGATATGCTGAGGGGAAATGACCACGATGTTGAAATAAGCGGTTGCGGGCGGACCCTGCGGGCAGGCCGCGCTGGTACCCTCGCAGAATTGCATTGTGCCGCGTCCATCCGGACCGATGGAATAAGATCCTGTGAAGCTGCGTTGCGTGGTGACCGTATTGGGCGTACCACCCTGATTCGTATCCTCGATACCGATGAGGGAGCCGCCGCCTGCCGAGAGACTTCCCACGCGAGCCCAAAACGCGTGGGTGGGCAACCTTCCGCTCGTGGAGAAAGCGTACGGCCCGCTGAGGACCGCGTTTCCAAAAACCACGGTGGCCGTCACGCTCATCGTTTCCGTGGAGAGAGCCTTGGACGTGGCGGTTATGGAGACCATCTGCCCCGGGGGTGGAACCAGCGGCGCGGTGTAGACGCCTAGAGTCGAGATACCCCCCAGATTCAAAAGCGAGCCGGGATTGTTCTTGTTCGCGACGCTCCAGTTGACGGGGACGGTTGTACCGGAGGACACGGAAGCAAAAGCGGTGCAGGACAGCGAGTTCAGGGAGGAAACGACCAACGGCGACGGGGAACTTCCAGTGGAATCGTTGCAGACGACGGCAGTAATCGCCGTGGCGGCCACGATGGTCAGGCTCGCCGTTGCGGTCAGCGTCGATTGCACCTGGGAAGTTGCGGTGATCGTTACGACGTTGGTGCTTGGCACCGTCGCTGGGGCGGTGTATAGCCCGCTAGTTTTATCAATCGAGCCGTTGCCAGTTCCACTCACGGACCAATTCACAAGCGTGCTACTGGCGTTTAGGACGGTGGCTGTGCATTGCGCGGTGCCAAGAACGGTCACGTCAGCGCCAGTGCCCTGGGTGGGCACACACGAAGCCGTGATGGACGGCGCCACAGCCGTGCTGGCGCTACTGCCGCAGGAACTCAGGATCGCCGGCACGGCGATCAGCGTAATGAAAAAGAAAACACGTTCCCAACGCACCCTGCCACGCCCCAAGTGGAAATTCGGTTCAAACACTAGAAATCCCCCCGCCCGCACGACTCTGATTTTCCCGGAGAAGATACTTCCATCCCCCTATCCTGGCGGGCTTTTCATCCTGCGCCAGGACAAGCGTGCAGAGCCCAAACCCCTCCGATCGAGCAAACCTCGGATGCCTCGATCCGAACGAACGCTTCTCTTTGCTGTAAGAAAATGTCTCACAAATGCCGATGAGTTTCTGGCCCCTGAGATTATGTTTTCCCGCTGCCGCCGAAACCCCGCATCCGCACACCTACGACCATCCTGGTGGCAAGCCGTTTAGGAAACTGGACAGAATCACATTCCCCGCGAGGCATAGATGCGGCCTCGCATCATTGTGTCGCCTGCGGAAAAGCGGAATGTGACAATAGACCGTTGCCCCCCGATAAAGTCAAGAGAAATTTGCACTTCCCTGAAATTGGCGGACCCATTCCGCGGCACGGAATTACGAATGAGCGCAGCGGAATTACGAGACGATTCTAAACCATGCCGCCGAAGCTGAACATCCCCGAGCGAGACGCGAGAGGAAGCAAACAGGAAGTTCCGGGCTTCCTTGGGCGGCCACGTTTACCAAATTTTTGCATAACTGTAACCCGCCGACAATAACCGGATTCCAGAGTATCGCCCGGTCGCGCCAGCGCTCTCCGTCCACAGAGCGGCGGCAATCCCAGCTTCCCGAAAAGGAAAGGTCATTGACATGTTGAAGAAAGCCGCAGCCATGGGGCTTGCATTCGCACTGTTGTCGGCTCCGATGTTTGCCGACCGGGACGACGCTCCCAGAGGGATCCCTCACCTGGATCACGTATTCATTATCATGATGGAGAACCACGGGTACCAGCAGGTCATCAACAACCCGAACGAGCCGTACTTGAATAGCTTGATCGCGAACAAGAAAGTCAACCTCGCGACCAACTATTTTGCCGTCGGACATCCCAGTTTGACCAACTACCTGGAGATCGTCGGCGGCTCGAATTTCGGTGTCCGCAGCGACAATGCCCCTGATTGGCACAACGCGGCGTGCACTCCCAATCTGGCGAGCGGACTCGTCAACGCCGATAATGGCGCTGCCCCTGCACCGGCACCCGTCCCAATCGAAACCGGCAAAGTCTGCCCGATCGCCGGAACAGGTCAGGACGCCGAGACACCGGCTGTCGACAACTGGAACGAAGTGACGCTGCCGACGTTTCCGTACCTCGCCGATATCGACGGCGTGAAGTCGGTGCCGGCGGCGTTTACAAAGGGCAAGACGATCGGCGACCAACTCGTGCGGGCCGGCTTGAGCTGGAAGAGCTACCAGGAAAACCTGCCGATCACCGGGGCCGACCTGGTCAACTTCAGCAACGGCACAGCCAGCAACCTGACGGACTTTTCATTGCTCGCGCCGCTGACTTCGAGCAACGTCGTGCAGGCGTACGCCGTGAAGCACAATCCGTTCGCCTATTTCAAGAACGTCCAGGAAGGAACGGAGTTCGGCAATAGTTTGGAAAACATCGTCGGCTTCGACGGCCCGCGCGGCTTGTATGCCGACCTGGCGAGAGGCGATGTCCCGTCCCTGGCTTTCATTGCGCCGAACCAATGCAACGATCAACATGGGCGAGGCAATGGCGACGCGTTCTGCGCTTTCGATCCCGGAATCGGCACCGCCGGTCTTACGAACGGCACGCAGGTTGGCCTGAATCCCGGCTTGATCCTGCAGGGCGACACGACAATCGAGCGGCTGGTCAAGGCCATCAAGCACTCACCAGTATGGCACGACGGCCGTACGGCCATCGTGATCGTTTGGGATGAGAACGACTACAGCGGCATCAGCACGCAGCCCACTGGCCTCTTCCCGCCGCAGAATCAGAACCAGGTGGTCCTCACCGTCGAGACCAACGGCGATTCGGAGGAAGGCATTCAAAGCAACCGGTACTACAACAGCTTTTCGCTGCTCAAGTCTCTCGAGGCGGGATTCAGGCTGCCTTGCCTGAACCATGCTTGCGACGACGACGTCAAAGTGATGCGTGACTTGTTTGGCCACGATCGCGATTAGGCTGGCGGCGAACCTGGGGATGACGAAGGCGAGCAAGGAATGAACGAATCGCCGAGGGATGGCGCGGGGATATTACCTGCTCGCGCCATTTCCGGCGGTTTTGTTTTTCGAATGTCCAGGCGTAAGGAGTTACTTATGTGCGTTCAATCGTACCCCCAAAGCCGGCACGCTGAGGGGAACAAGCTTGGTTGTTAGCCGAGACCGAGATCAGAATAAAGTCGTTTTAATTCGCGCCTTGAAAGGAATGCGCCAAAAACTGTAAGCATCCCATAGAGCACGGAGAGCGCCGGGCGGAGAACGCCGAATCGCTTCGAGTATACGTAAACGAAAAAAAAGCTGAAGCACGCGATGGCCACACAAAAGATAAGTGCCGCAATCCAATGTATTCTTTTCCGCGTTGCGTCCAGATCAGGTAGTTCTACCGCTCCGGTCACCACAGAGAGATCCACATATGTAGCCCCGAGCGCTACACTGGTTGCCAGGCCAAAGGTCGCGGTGCCAACTAGGGCCCTGAAATGGTTAATGGCGTCGTTCTTTTCCCACATCAACATTTCTAGGTCCGAACCGAATTGTACTGACAGCAAGAACGTCCACACGCAGGTATTCACCGCTCCGCGGGCAATAGTATTCGTGGGCCGTACGGTCTTCGCCTGCATATTGGCTGAATAGTACACTGGACGGACAAAAAGCGCTAGCGTAAATTCTGGGCCAAGGCAAAGCAGGCGTCGTATGCACATGCCTGGTCCAGACCCCGAATTCCCTCACCAACTCAGCCGCATTGACAGCGGCGTGCCTTCCCCCGTAGAATGCGTTGTACGCCAACATCTTTCTGGAGGATTTAACCAGTTCCGCGTCCCGAATTTTTAGGTGGCAGGAACTGAGCGGATGGGGCCGAAGTATATTTTTGTTACCGGTGGTGTTGTATCCTCCCTGGGCAAGGGCGTTGCAGCGGCGTCGATTGGCTGCCTGCTCGAAAGCCGTGGTCTCCGAGTTACCCTCCAAAAATGCGATCCCTACTTGAACGTGGATCCGGGCACGATGAGCCCGTATCAGCACGGCGAAGTGTACGTCACCGACGACGGCGCTGAAACCGATCTTGATCTCGGCCACTACGAGCGCTTCACGCACGCCAAACTTACGCGCGAGAACAACTGGACGACCGGAAGAATCTACGAAGCCATCCTCACGAAGGAACGGCGAGGGGATTATCTGGGCAAAACCGTGCAGGTGATTCCGCACGTCACCGACGAGATCAAAGCTGCGTTTCGCAAAATTGCGGTTGATACCGATGTCGTGATCATCGAGATCGGCGGGACCGTTGGAGACATCGAATCGCTTCCGTTTCTCGAAGCGGTCCGGCAAATGCGCCTGGAGCTCGGTCCGGAAAATTTCGTTCACGTGCACGTGACGCTCGTTCCTTTTATTCCTACCGCCGGAGAATTGAAAACCAAGCCGACGCAACATTCGGTGAAGGAATTGCTATCCATCGGAATTCAGCCTGATCTGCTGCTGTGCCGCAGCGACCGCACCGTGCCGCAGGAATTGAAAAAGAAAATCGCTCTGTTCTGCAACGTGCCCGAAGCGCGCGTGATTTCCATGCCGGACATGGACACGATCTATGCCGTGCCGGTGGCGCTTGCGGACGAAGGACTCGATGACCAGATTCTCCAGATGCTGCATCTCGAAGCGCGGGAACGCGATCTGAGCGCGTGGTTCGAGTTGCTGGACCGCATACGGAAGCCGCAGGGCGAAGTGCGCATCGCCGTGGTCGGCAAGTACGTGCAACTCGAGGATGCTTACAAAAGTTTGCGCGAAGCGCTGATCCACGGCGGGCTCGCGCACAAGGACCGCACGATCATCGAGTGGGTCGAAGCCGAGGAGCTGGATTCGCGCGAGACGGCGGCGCTGCGCTTGCGCCACGCGGACGGAATCCTGATCCCCGGCGGATTCGGCAAGCGCGGCATTCAAGGAATGATCTACGCCATCGAATATGCCCGCACGCACAAGGTTCCGTTTTTCGGCATTTGCCTGGGGATGCAGTGCGCGACGATTGAATACGCGCGCGACGTTGTGGGCCTTGCCGGCGCGGACAGCACCGAGTTCGATCCGCAAACGCCGCATCGCGTGATTTACAAGCTGCGCGAACTGCTGGGCGTGGACGAAATGGGCGGCACGATGCGCCTCGGCGCGTGGCCCTGCAAGATCGAGAAAGATTCCACGGCCTTCCGCGCCTACGGAACCACCGACATCAGCGAGCGCCACCGCCACCGTTACGAATTTAATTGCGATTACGAAAAAGTACTGACCGACGCGGGCTTCCGCATTACCGGCCGCTCGCCCGACGGCAAATACGTCGAAATCATCGAAGCCCCGAACCATCCCTGGTTTCTCGCCTGCCAGTTCCATCCGGAATTCAAGTCGACGCCGCTTGTGCCGCATCCGCTCTTCTTTGCGTTTATGGGAGCGGCGCACGCGCATCAGCATGGCGGCCGTGGCGCGGCATCGGGAAGCCCAGCCGCGATTTCCATGTCGGCGAAGCCTTCGCCTTCCAATTAGATTTCGGTCTTAGTGGCGCAGGCTTCAGCCTGTGGGGTTTAGTCTTTGCACGGACGAACCCCCACAGGCTGAAGCCTGCGCCACTAAGTCGCGATCGAAGGCAACTGTGGACGACGCTTGTGCCACTCCGTGGCTTGCTCGTAGGCGTGGGCGAGCTGAAAGATAACGGGTTCCCCTCCATTGGGGCCGATGATCTGCAAGCCCATCGGGAGGCCCTGGCTCGTGAAACCGCAGGGGAGGGAAATTGCGGGCCAGCCGTTGACGTCGAACGGCGAGGTGTTGCGGACCGCCGGCAAAATATCATCTGCTCGCGGATCCGAAATCGCAGCTGGCGGAATAGGGAGCGTCGGCGTGACCAGCGCGTCCACCGAGTCAAACCATTTTTCGGCCGTTCGACGGACTTGAGCGAGGTCGCGGCGCCCTTGGATGTACGCGGGAGTTGTCACGTCAGCGCCCGCGCGTATCCGTTTCAGCGTCAGCGGCTGGTAGAGTTCCGGAGTCTTGGTGACGTACTCGCGGTGGTACGCATAAGCTTCAGCGGCCCTGACGACGTCTCTTAAGGTTTCCATTGTGTTCGCGGGCAGGGCGACGTCACGAATCCCGGCTGTGAGTTTCCCCAATACCGATAAGGCCTCCTTCATTGCGGCCTCAATTTCCGGATCGAGGTCCGCGAAAAAGAATTCGCGGGGCGCGCCAATTCGCAGAGAGGAAACCTTTGTCCCGAGAGTCTTTGAATAGTCGGGGACATTCATCTCTACACTCGTGGTTTCCTGCGCGTCGTACCCGGCGATGACTTGAAGCAAGAGAGCTGTGTCCGCCACGGTGCGAGCCATCGGTCCAACGTGATCGAGCGACCAGGAAAGTGGGACTACGCCGCGGATGCTCACCAAGCCGTACGTGGGTTTAAGGCCAACGATGCCGCAATGGGATGCGGGAAGCCTTACCGAGCCGGCCGTGTCCGACCCAAGGGCTCCGTAACAGAGTTCGGCAGCCAATGCCGCCGCCGAGCCGCCCGATGAGCCACCTGCGATGTGGCTTGGTTCCCAGGGGTTGTGCACGGCGCCGAAATAACTGACGATGGAGGTGCCCCCGAACGCGAACTCCTGCATGTTGGTCTTGCCCAAGAGCACCGCGCCGGCGGCTTTGAGTCGGCGCACTACTTCGGCATCTTCCGTTGGAACGCGATCCTTAAATACGCCGCTGGCGGCAGTGGTTCTCACGCCGGCCGTATCGAACAAATCCTTCAGGGCAATCGGAACGCCATGAAGAGGTCCCCGCCAATTCCCCCGCATCACTTCGGATTCAGCCACACCCGCTTGTTGTAATGCCGATTCTCTCGTGATCGTGATGAAGGCGTTCAATGAGGGATTCGCTTGATCGATCCGCGCGAGGCACGCTTTCGTGAGGTCCACCGGCGAAACTTTTTTCTTGCGGATCAGATCGGCTGCTTCGCGGATACTCAGTTTAGCGAGGTCGTCACTTTGGCTGCCGCTCACGGGGTTTGTCCTTTGAGAATTCTGGTCTGTTTCCGTCACTGCGGGAACTTTCGACAAGGAAATGGCAGTTCCTGCCAGAGTGGCTTTGAGAAAAGACCTTCGCGATAAACTATCGGAAGGATGCGTCATTTGTGGCGGAATGTATCACACATCCAGTTTCTGGGTACACGCCAACTCTTCAAATGGCCCATTTAATCTGAAAGGACTAAGAATCGCCGGGTGATGTTGCCTGGGAACGCCAATCGGGAGATTGGCGTTCCCGGGCTTTCCGTTGCAAAACTTGGCTCTCCCGCATACGCTATGACCCGCCCGGGATTTAAAGAGAATTCTGAATGCAAATGGCGAGGGAAATTTCGATTGGAAGCGTCCGCATCGGCGGCAACCAGCCGCTGGTCTTGATTGCCGGGCCGTGCGTCATTGAGAGCGAAGGCCACGCGATCATGATGGCCGAGCGGCTGGCGGAGATCGCCGCTAACGCCAAGGTGCCTCTTGTTTTCAAGGCTTCCTATGACAAGGCCAATCGTTCCTCGGAACAATCTTATCGAGGGCCGGGACTGGCGGAAGGTCTGCGCATCCTGAAAAAAATCAAGGAGCGTTTCGGGATTTCGATCCTGACGGACATTCATGAAGCGTCTCAGGCGGCTCCCGCAGCGGAAGTCGCGGAGGTTCTGCAAATTCCCGCATTTCTTTCGCGGCAGACGGACTTGCTTGTCGCCGCGGGAAAAACGGGCCGCGTGGTGAACTTGAAAAAGGGACAATTCCTTTCGCCGTGGGAAATGGCCAACGCCGTGGAGAAAGTAGAGAAGACCGGCAACGACCGCATTTTTCTCACCGAACGCGGCGCTTCCTTCGGTTACCAGAATCTTGTCGTCGATATGCGCTCTTTTCCGATCATGCGAAAGACGGGATGTCCTGTGGTCTTCGATGTGACGCACTCGGTGCAGCTCCCCGGCGGAGCGGGGAAGTCCAGCGGCGGCCAGCCCGAGTTCATCGAGCCGCTCGCGCGAGCGGGCGTTGCCGTGGGAGTGGACGGCATTTTTCTCGAAGTGCACGAAAATCCCGGGAAAGCCCTTTCGGACGGAACCAATGCTTTGCCGCTTGCGGAATTGCCCGCGCTGCTCGGAAAACTCAAACAAATTGCCGCGCTGGTCCGCGGCTGGAGCGTGCAGTGAGCCCCGACCGGAGCCCCGACCGGAGCCTCGATACGGCGAGACGCGTTCTGCGCATCGAGGCCGAGGCGCTCACCGAGCTTCTTCAGAGGCTCGACGCGAGTTTCGAGCGGGCCGTGGATCTCTTGCTCGCCTGCAAGGGCCGCGTGGTCGTCGTGGGCATGGGGAAATCGGGCTTGATCGGGCGGAAAATCGCGGCCACGTTTTCGAGCACCGGCACGCCTTCGGTTTTTCTGCATCCGGCGGAGGCAGTTCACGGCGATCTGGGAATGCTGATGCGCGAGGACGTCGTGCTGGCGGTAAGCTACGGCGGCGAAACCGAGGAAATCGCGGCATTGCTGGAGACGATCAAGCGGCTAGGGCTGCGCATGATCACGCTCACCGGCCATCCAAAGTCCACGATCGCGGCGGCGAGCGATGGCGTGCTGGACGTCAGCGTCAAGGAAGAAGCGTGCTCGCTCAATCTGGCGCCGACGGCTTCGACGACAGCGGCCATGGCCATGGGTGACGCGCTCGCCGTTTCGCTGCTCGACCGCCGAGGATTCAGCCCCGGCGATTTCGCCGCGTTGCATCCCGGCGGGCGACTGGGAAAGAAACTTCTGCGCGTCGAAAATCTGATGCACTCGGGAGACGCCATGCCGCGCGTCCCCATCACCGCGAAAATGCCGGACGTCATTTACGAGATAAGCAAAAAAGGATTGGGCATGACGACCGTGGTGGACAGCGAGGGCCGCTTGGCGGGAATCCTGACCGACGGCGACTTGCGGCGATTGATGCAGCAGCGCGGGGCCGCCACGATTGACCTGGTTGTCGGCGAGTGCATGAACAAGACGCCGCAAACGCTCGCTCCGGCCGAACTCGCCGGCAGCGCCCTGCGCATTATGGAAGACCGGCACATCACTTCCGTCGTCGTGGCGGACTCCGGAAGGAAGCCGCTCGGCGTGGTCCATCTGCACGATCTCTGGACGCTGGAACTGTTTTAGCGGAATCGGTTTTCTCCTCTTTTCTCGGTGTCCTCTGTGTTAAAGATTTTGCCGTGACGCCGGAAAAGCTTTAACACAGAGGTCACAGAGAAAACCGAGGGCACGGAGAGTTAAGCGGACCATATAAAGATAGTTAGCAAATCAATTCCAATGGCAAAAAAGCAGACTGGCTCAAGATCTCTGATCGCGCGGGCCAAAAAAATTCGGGTGCTGCTGATGGACGTGGATGGCGTGCTGACCGACGGCCACATCTGGCTGCTCTCGCGCCGCGATGGAACGGCCAGTGAGATCAAAGGATTCAGCGCGTATGACGG
>Ga0209415_10011682_pt1 | contig 14749 bp, 14 predicted proteins | sample PeaSoiSIISIP2007_FD_187696 | JGI IMG/M metagenome (GOLD analysis project Ga0209415, IMG submission 187696) | Peat soil microbial communities from Weissenstadt, Germany - SII-SIP-2007 (SPAdes) (version 2) | ecosystem: Environmental > Terrestrial > Soil > Wetlands > Peat | place: Germany...
CGAAGCGGACACGAGCCCCACCCTTGTCGAGGTGATCGAGGTCCTTATGCGGATGCGATGCATTCGAGAGGCTTGTTATACTGCGCCGCCACCCCGTCATGCGACCCGCTCTTCTGCTTCCGTCGATCGCCGCCCTGGCGGCGGTCGCGTGCATCAACGGCGAGGTCACCGGAGGGGAGGCCCTCTCGGTCATCGCGAACGTCTCCGAATGCTCCACGACGGGCGACGCGTGCTTCACCTGGCAGTACCTGTACGCGTGTTACTTCGGCCCCACGGGCGTCGCCGGCTGCTCCGGGCAGAGCAACTGCCATGGCTCGGCCACCAGCCTCGGCGCGGAGACGGGCTACTGGGTTTGCGGCGCCACGTCGGACGCGTGCTGGCAGGGGATGACCACCGGGATGCCCGGCCTGCCGACGCTCGTCCGCAGCGGCGTCGCCCCGACGCAGACGGTCCTCTACTCGGCCCTCCACAAGTCGACCGGGAAGGTCGCGAGCGCCGCGAACAACATGCCGCTGGCCAGCATCGACACCCAGCTGCCGTCCTACACGTTCACGCCGTCCGATCTCGCGTGCATCGAGGGGTGGATCAAGGCGGGCGCCAAGAACGACTGACAGGGCGGCTTGCGACATTGGGCCGCCTCGCTAGAGTGCGCGGTCAAAGGAGATATGCATGTCCCTCGTCTACGCCTCGTTGCAAGAGCAGAAGAAGATGATCGGCCACATCGACGCGTGGCTCGAGAAGGCCGTTGCCCACGCGAAGGCGAAATCGTTCGATCCGGCGGTCCTCCTCGCGGCGCGGCTCGCGCCTGACCAGTACCCGCTCTTGCGCCAGGTGCAGGCCTGCTGCGACACCGCCAAGTTCGCCGCGGCGTACCTGTCGGGCAAAGCGGCGCCGAAGCACCCGGACACCGAGCAGACCCTCGACGAGATCCGCGCGCGGATCAAGGCGTGCCTCGCGTTCCTGGACACGCTCAAGCCGGCCGACTTCGAAGGCGCCGAGTCGCGCCTCGTCGAGCTGTCGTTCATGCCGGGCAAGGTCATCAAGGGGAGCGATTACCTGACGGAGATGGCGCTTCCGAACTTCTATTTTCACACGACGCTGGTCTACGAGATCCTCCGGCACAACGGCGTCGATCTCGGCAAGCGCGACTACATCGGCTCGCTGAGCCTGCGCGACAAGTAGTCACTTCCCCAGCAGCTGGTGCATCGCCGTCATCGCGAGGCCGCCGCTCGTGGCGCCGACTCCGGTGATGTCGCCGTCGATGTACTGGAGGATCTTCATCGTCGTAAGGTCGATGATGTACGCCTGCTCGCGCTGGCCGAAGAAGGCCAGCGAGGGAGACGGCGTGCCGCTCGCCCCCGGGTCTTCCACGGTCGTCACCATGAGCGAGTACTTGCTCACCCACGACTGGAGGTCCGCCTCGGTGGCGATGTCGACGAAGCCCGCCGTCTCCAGCACCTCGATGACGACGCCCCCGGCCTGCACCACCGCCGCGCCGGCCGAGACGCCGGAGTCGCCGACGGCCCCCAGCTCTCCCGCGCTCTTCTGGCACCCGGGGCAATCGAACTCCGCGACGTTGAGCATCGCGTAGCGCTTGCCGGACTTGCGCGCGTTGGAGAACGCGTCTCCGAGCGAGTACGCCGCGTACGGCTCCGTGGTGGCGAGCGCGTTCGCCGCCTCGTCGTCGTAGCCGATCCAGGACGTGTTCGGCAGGACGCAACCCACCGCGAGGTGCCCGCTCGATCCGGCGGCCGTGCAGTACGGGCCGCTCGGGTACGCCGCCGTCGTCGTCGAGCCATCCGCGCCGGGCGAGCTACCTCCGTCGGCGCTCGAGCCCGAGCTGCCGCCGGAGCCGCCTCCGCTCGAGCCCGTGCTCCCGCTCGACGCCGTGCCCCCGCTCGAGCCCGAGCCGCCCGCCCCGGCGTCGTTGCCTGCGGCCGCGCCGCCGGTGCTCGACGAGCCGCCGCTCGAGCTGCCTGCATTCGAACCCCCCGAACCCCCGCCGCTGCCGCTGCTCGAGCCCGCGGAGGCCGGACTGCCGGGCGTGCTGCTTCCGGAGCAGGCGACGGAGACGGCGGCGAGCGACACGAGGAAAGCCGAGATATCTCTTCGCACGTCAGTTTGCCTTTCTCACAGCGAGCCAGGTGATATCGGCGATGCCCTCGCCGGGATCGCTCTGAATCGTCTGCCCGTCGGCCGAGACGTGGGCGGACGCGGCGACCGCGAGGATCCCCACGTTCGGCGGGGTCGAGAAGTAATCGTCGCCGAGGACCATGAGGTCGACCGCGGAGGAGGCGGGCAGGCCGGCGCTGTTCTTCAGGATGACCCCCATCTTGACGGAGGGGACGGCCCCCGACGGCGCGAGCGCGTAGATCGCGTCGACCCTCGCGGCCGTGGCGTAGCCCGGGGCGCTCGCGAGCGGCACGGGGGCGACGCGCAGCGTCCGCCCCGGGTTGTCCGGCCCGCCGTCCCCGTAGTCCTCGATGTCGAGGTCGAACGTGGTCCCGTCCGCGATGAGCAGCGTGAGGTCCCCGACGGTGACGCTCGAGGCAGGCGCCCCGTCGGGAGGTAGCAGGACGTCGCTCGGCGGAAGCGCGGGCAGGCGCATCGTCGCGGTGATGACCTGCGGCTCGTCCGCGGTCAGGCGAAGGTAGTCGACGGCGTGATCGGGCCTCCCGTCGGCGTGGATCGCGTAGTTCTGGGTCGGGAGGTACGCGCCGATCGGGGCGATCGTGTACGCGCCTGCGTCGTCGCTCTGCGTGCCGTAGCACTGGCTCCCGCACAGGGTCATGACCAGCCTGGCCAGGGGGGCGCCCGAGAAGTCCGCCACGTGGCCCGTCGCTTCGAGGACGCACGTGGCACCCTCGGGGCGCGCGTCGGCGGCGTCGGGGCAGGGGAGGATGCTCCCCGACGACACGCTCGCGTCCGGCCCCTTCGAGCCCGCGCCCGGGGCCGTCCCGCTCGAACCGCACGCGCTCGACGCGGCCGCGAGGACGAAGAGGGCCCGGCACATGGCGCCCGAAGCATGGACCGCGAGCTTTGCTCTGTCACGCCGCTTTCGGCGCCCGCCCCTTCGCCAGCCCGGCGCCGGCCACGCACATTCCGAGCAAGAGCGAGAGCGGCCACTCTCCCCACCGCGCGAACGGCGTCAGCGGCGCGTCAAGAAGGGCCGGCCGTGTCATGAGGACTCCCGGCCGGTCGTCCGGGATTCGCGCGAGCACGCGTCCCGCCGCGTCGACCCAGCTGGTCGGCCCGACGTTCACCGCGCGCACGAGATCGCGCCTCAGCTCGATGGACCGCAGCCGCGACAGGAGCAGGTGGTACTCGCTCTCCGCGGTCCCCGAGAACCACGCGTCGTTGGTGACGTTGACGAGCAGGTTCGGCGCCACGGCGATCGCCTCGCGTCCGGCCGACGGCAGGATGTCTTCGAGGCAGTTGAGCACCGCCATCCGCACGCCGCCGGCCTCAATCGCGATCTGGCGCTCGCCGGGCCTGAGCCCGATCCCGCGGGAGAACGCGTCGCGCAGCCAGGGCACGTAGTCTTCGAAGGGCACCATCTCGCCGAACCACATCAGGTGCATCTTGTCGTACGGCTCGCCGATCTTGCCGTCGCGCGTCGCGAGGACCGCCGAGTTGTACCGGCCGCGCTCCCCCGACATGACGAGCCCGACCAGGATGGGACCGCGAACCCCCGGCTGGAGGATGGCGGCGCTGCCGCCCGGCCCGTGTCGCGACACGTGCGGGACGTTGTAGGGGTACGCGTCCTCGGGCCAGATGACGAGCTCGGCTCCGTCCCTCTCGGCGCGGAGCGTGAGGCCCGTGAGGCGGTCGAGGATCGAGCGAGCTTCCTTCTCGTCCCAGCGCTCGGTCGCCTCGGTGGCGGGCTCGACGATGGCGATCGAGGCGGAGGGAGCCGCGGCGCGCAGCGCGTCGACCTGGCGGATGCGCACGGCGCCGTAGAGCAGGCTCGCCGCGAGGAGAGCGCCAGCGAACGCAAGCGGGCGCGCGGCGCGACGGCCGCTCCGCTGCAGGGCGAGGCGCAGGCCCTCGGCGACGAGCGCCGCCTCGAGGGCCATCAGGCACGCCACCCCCCGCTCCCCGACGATCTCCGCGAGCTGCACGGTGGCGGGCCACGGGCAGACGCCGCAGGCGACCGTCCAGGGGATCATCGTCGGGACGAACGTCCCGGCGTAGACGCCGATCGCGAACGCGAGGACGCGCGGCACGCCGAGCCGCGGGAGCCAGTTGTACGCGACCGGGACGCTGACCCATCGGACGGCTTCGAACGCGGCGAGGACGAGGAGCGCGATCGGCCCCACGAACGACGGCAGCGTCGCGAACCTCGTCACGACGGCGGCGGCGAACCGAAGCGCAACGAGGTTCGTGCCGACGGCGAAGACGACGACGCGCAGCACGCCCCGGAGCCCGTCGCGGAGCTTCGGCCTGTCGGGCAAGGGCCCGTCGTCGAGCAGCCCGTAGAGGGCGACCATCCCGAGCCACGCCATGGGATAGACGTTCATCGGCGGCGTCGCGCAGGCCATGAGCGCGCCGGACGCCCCGCAGGCCGCCAGGCGCTCGCGCGGGCCCAGCGTGTCGATCACTAGAGCCTCCTGTCCGAGGCGGAGCGCGCCGTCCGCTGGAGCGACGGGCGGTTCTTGAAGCGGACCTCCTGCGCGTACGGGAAGACGTCGTCCTGGATGCCGGCGCGGATCCTGTCCTGGGTCGCCACCCAGAAGGCGGTGTCGGTCAGGTCGGCGTTGAGCTCCCGGAACAGCTCGCCGCCGCGGCCGCGCGGGAAGAGGTAGGTCGGGATCTCCTCCGGGAAGACGTCCCTCGGGCCCACGGAGAACCAGGGCTCGCTCGACGTCTCCTCGTCGTCGGATCTCGCGGCCGGCACGTGCCGGAAGTTGCACTCCGTGATCGGCGCGATCTCGTCGTAGTCGTAGAAGACGACGCGGCCGTAGCGCGTGACCCCGAAGTTTTTCAGGAGAAGATCACCCGGGAAGATGTCGGCGCTGGCGAGCTCCCGGACGGCCGCGCCGTACTCCTTCACGCAGTCTCGCAGGTGCTCCTCGTCGGCGTCCTGGATGTAGACGTCGAGGGGCACCATGCGCCTCTCGATGTAGACGTGGCGGATGACGAGCTTGTCCCCGTCGATCTCGACCGCCGAGGCCGCGACGCGACGGAGCTCCTCGACGAGCTGGGCGTCGAACCGGCTCAACGGCAGGGCGACGTTCGAGTACTCCAGCGTGTCGGCGAGGCGTCCCACGCGGTCGTGGTACTTCACCATCAGGTACTTCTCCTTGACCCGCCGGCGGTCGCTGTCCTTCGGCGGCTCGAACCAGTCGCGGATCACCTTGAAGACGTAAGGAAAGGACGGCAGCGTGAAGACAGCCATCACGGTGCCCTTCGTGCCGGGCGCCATCACGAACGTGTCCGTCGAGTGCTTCATGTGCTCGATGAGGTCTCGATAAAAGAGCGTCTTGCCCTGCTTCTGCAGGCCGAGAAGCGTGTAGAGCTCGGCCTTGGACTTGCTCGGGAGGACCGACTTGAGAAACTCGACGTACGCCGAGGGCACCTCCATGTCGACCATGAAGTACGCGCGGGCCAGGCTGAAGACGCGGCCGATGTACTCGGGCCTGAGCAGCAGCGAATCGACGTAGACCGACCCGTCGTCCGCCTTGAGGAGAGGGACGACGAACGGGATCTCCCGGTCGCCGTTGATGGCGCGTCCGACCACGTACGCGGCCTTGTTGCGGAAGAAGAGCGACGTCAGGACCTGGATCTGGAAGTTCGCGTGCAGATCCCACTTCCCGGGGAACCGCTCGCGTATCGCGCGCACGAGGTAACGTACGTCCCGATCGATGTCCTGCATCGGGCTCGCGAGGCCGAAGCTCGCCAGGCCGCCGAGGAGGGTCGAGCGCAGCCCGGCCTTCGCGGGGTAGTAGCAGCGGTACGTCGGCTCCTCGCCGTCGAGGTGCTCGGTCGAGATCGCGGGGCGCCAGAAGAGGTACTCGTTTCTGTAGTAACGCCGGTCGAGCACGCGGCAGGCGACCGAGTTGAAGAAGGTCTCGGCGCACTCGGGCTGCCGGTGTTCGTGGAGCATCCCGATGAACGCCCGCTTGATGTCCGGCCAGAGCGACTCGTCCTGGACGGCGACGGGGAAGCGTTCGCGCAGCTCCGCCACGGCTTCGGCCACGCGCTGGTCGTACATCTGGATGCGGGCCCGGGAGGCGGCGCGCACCTCCGCCCAGTCGCCGCGCTCGAAGCGCTGCTTGGCCTGGGCGCTCGTGCGCCGAAACAGGCGGTAATGCCGGTCGAAGCCGCTGCGGATCGTTCGCGCGATGTCGAGGGGGAGGGTGGCGGTCGGGTGGGCCGGCTGAGGATGCGCCATCGGAGACGCGGACAGGGTATCGCGAACTTTTTGCGTGCGCGTGCCCCTCCGTCGGGCTACGGGTTTCCGCTGTCCCGGAAGTCCGCCATGCGCCAGACGAGCGACCTTCGCATCCTCGGCACCGTGCCCTTGCTCAGCCCCGACGAGCTGAAGGCAGAGCTGCCCATCCCGGACGAAGCCGCCGAGACCGTGTACCGCGCGCGCGAGGAGGTGCGAGACGTCCTTCACGGCCGCGATTCGCGGCCCCTCGTCATCGTGGGCCCCTGCTCGATCCACGACCCGGAGGCGGCGCTCGATTACGCCAGGCGCGTCGTCGCCCTCCGGCGGCGCCACGAGGGCGATCTCCTCGTCGTCATGCGCGCCTATTTCGAGAAGCCGCGGACCACGATCGGCTGGAAGGGCCTCATCAACGATCCGCACCTCAACGGCAGCCACGACATCGCGACCGGCCTGCGCGTGGGGCGCAAGCTCCTGCTGGATCTCGCCCGGATGGGCGTCCCCACGGCGACCGAGATGCTCGACCCGATCATCCCGCAGTACCTGGCGGATCTGGTCACGTGGGCGGCGATCGGCGCGCGGACGACCGAGAGCCAGACGCACCGGGAGATGGCGAGCGGGCTGTCGATGCCCGTCGGCTACAAGAACGGCACCGACGGCGGGCTCGCGGTTGCCGTCAACGCGGTCATCGCGGCGTCGCGTCCGCACAGTTTCCTGGGCATCGACGGCGCCGGCCGCGTGTCGATCGTCCGCACCTCGGGCAACCCGGACGGCCACGTCGTCCTGCGCGGCGGCAAGGGAGGCCCCAACTACACGCCCGAGAAGGTCTCGGCCGCGGCCGCGGTCCTGAAGAGGGCCGGCCTGACGACGCCGATGCTCATCGACTGCAGCCACGACAACAGCGGCAAGAGTCACCTGCGGCAGCCCGAGGTCCTCGAGGAGGTCGGCCGTCAGCTGGGCCAGGGATCGGCGCACATCCTCGGCGCGATGATCGAGAGCAACCTGGTCGCCGGGCGGCAGGACTTCGAGCCGGGGATGCCCCGGGAGGGGCTCGTTTACGGTCAGAGCATCACGGACGCCTGCGTGGACCTCGCCACGACCGAGGAGATGCTGGCGAGCCTGGCGCGCGCCGTGGCAGGAGGCCGCAGGATCGCGCGCGTCGCCGTCTGATCTGAGGTGACGCTGTCATCCTGAGCGGAGCGAAGGACCCCCCAAGGCGTCGCTCGGCGGCTTGTACCTGAAGAAGGGGACCAAGCGTCCCAGAAACCTCAGCGCGCCATGGTCGTTCATCCACAGCGCGTACGCCACGTACGTGGGGTCGCGCGACAGGTGAGCCTCCTCGGTCCGCGCGCGGAGAAAGTAGATCGTGTTGATGCACCCGAGGAGGAGACAGTGGCGGATTGCTTCCTGCCAGCCGCCGTGCGGGACGAACGGGATCGAGACCATCCACCACGAGAGGTTCTTCGAGACGTAGGCCGGATGCTTGGTGAAGCGGTACGGCCCGTTGGTCAGGATGCCGCGGTGCGTGAGGTTCGAGAAGCGCACGCCGAAGGCGATCGTGGCGAGAACGTAGATCGTGATGAGAAGGATGATCCCGGCCGCCCAGATCCAGCGGACGGCCGGCCAGGCCGACAGCCACGCGCCGAAGGCGAATCCCCCGTCGTAGTGCACGTACTGCCGTTCCATCAGGCCGTAGAACGGCTGGTAGCAAAAGAGCGCCACGACCCACCCGAACATCGTCGGCTCGGCGGTGCGGATGTGCGCGTCGATCAGCTTGAACGTCAGGCAGTAGCCGACCGTCGCGAAGAGGAGGTCGACGCCGAAGATGAGCGAGTAGAGAAAATCGTAGAGCCGGAGGTTATTCCATGCGACCGCCGACAGGTCGAAGTGGACGAGGGTCTTGGTCTCGTTGTGCATCCACACGAGCATCAGCGGCAGGAAGAACGCCTTGACCAGCCATCCGCGATACAGGTTCGCGATGTCCGCGCGTCGCGCGTCGGACGCGTGGCCGAGCACGACCCGCCCGAGCTGCCAGTAAGGGTCCCGCGGGTCGACCATGAGCCCGTCCATCACCCACGTGTAGGTGACCGCCGCGACGACGAGGGAGGCCCAGAACCGGCGCAGTATCCCGTAGAACGGATCGTAGAAGCTGCCGTGGTACTCGGAGAACGCCCAGTAGGCGAGCGCGATGGGCGCGAGCGCCGACACGAGGCCGACGAGCTTCGTCACGACGCGACCCGGATCGGGCGCGAAGTCCTTCCCCCAGTCGAGGCCCGTCGAGGACCGGCGGTGGACCCGAAGGACGAGGACGTCCATGACGATGACCGGGATCGCCGCGGCCGCGAGGAGGACGATCATGTCGTTCTCGAGCCCGAAATCGTGCCGGCGCAGAGCGAAGAGCGCCCCGAGCGCCAGGCACGTGGCGATCGAGTTCAACCCGAAATGCGTGACGGACGCGGGAAGGGTCGGCTTCGGTTCGGGGGGGGCGTCGGCGGACATCGGGGGCCGCAGCATACTCGACGTCGGCCGCGGAGGCCTTCGGCTCCGCCAAGCGTAACGGACGCCTGCCGCCAGCGTAATCCCATCGGCCCCCCATGTTTCGCCCCAGCCCGAGCGCCGAGTTGACGATGTGGGTCGCCATCGGTGAAAGTTTCGTCGATCTCGCGGCGACGACCTGTCCCATGGCGGAACCCATCCACAAGGCCCCGCCCGGTGCGGCCGCCGGAGCCACGGCCGCACCTCCGGTCGCCGCCTCTCGCGCCCTCGACGGCGTGATGGACCGGTACGCGCGCGGCGATGACGTCGCGTTCGACGAGCTTTACCGGACCGGGGCGCCTCGCGTGCGCACCTTCCTCCTTCGCCTGTGCGGCGACCCCGCCCTCGCCGATGACCTCACCCAGGAAGCGTTCCTTCGGGTCCACCGCGCGCGCGGCAGCTTCGAGGCGGGAGCCGCGGCGCTGCCGTGGTTTTACGCCATCGCGCGCAACGCATTTCTCGATCACAAGCGACGCGAGGCGACGAGGCGGGGGGTCGCCGGGGAGCGCTCGGCCGTCGCCGGGGCGCACGCCGAGGCCCCGCCGGACACGCGAGGCGACGAGGCGCTCGTCGCGAGCGAGACGCTCGACGTGGTGCGCGCCACCCTCGAGCAGATGACGAGTCTGCAGCGCGAGGCCTTCGTGCTGATCCGGTTCGAGGGGCTCAGCGTGAGCGAGGCCGCGCAGGTCCTCGGCGCGACGGAGGCAGCCGTCAAGATCCGGGCGTTTCGCGCGTACGAGGCGCTCCGCGCGGCGCTCGACCGGCAGAACAAGGAGGGCGGCTAGCCGATGGACGATCTGGACCTCCGTCGTCTCGCCGACATTCCGGATCCGTTCTCGGGAGCGGCCGGGAAGGCCCCGCGGCCGCACGGGGAGAGGCCGACGGCCCCTTCTCCCGCTCGCGCGCGGGTCCGCGAGCTTCGCGTGATGGCCGTCGCGGTCGCGCTGCTCTCGCAGGCCGTGTGGCTCACCCTCGTGGAGCGTCGCAGCGACATGGCGGCTTCTTCGCCGTGGGCCTTGCTGCTCGGGATCGGGATCCCCCTCGTGGCCGCGGCGCTCGCGCTGACCGCGGCCGCGGGGCCTGGATCGATCGGGCTGGGCGAGCCGATGTCGCGACTGGCTGCGCTGGTCGCGCTCTCCGTCGCGGTCTTCGTGGTCGGCACCACGCTGTTCGGAGCCCCGCAGGACTCCGAGGCGGGCTTGTTCTGGGGTCACGCGCTGCGCTGCATGGCGGTGACCGCGGTGCTCGCCGCGGCGCCGCTCGCGCTGGGCGTGTGGTCATTCCGGCATGCGTTCGCCGCCGCCGCGACGTGGCGAAGCGCGCTGCTGGGCGTGGCCTCCGGAGCGCTCGCGGCGGCGACGATGAGCCTCGCGTGCTCGAACGGCGGGGCGCTTCACGTGCTCGTGGGCCACGGCGCGATGATGCTCGCGGGGGGCGCGGTCGGCGCCGCGCTCGGCAGGGCGACGCGCGCCTGAATCCACCTGCCCAGATCCTCGAGCGCGCGCTCCCCCATCGCCTCGTAGCGCTCGCGCTTCTTCAGCCGCCGGTTCTCCAGGGGGGGGAGCCATGCCCAGGTGACGTTCGACGGCTGGTAGTCGTCCGTCTCTCTCGCCAGGTGCGTCAAGACGCCCCCGAGGGTCGTCGTCGCGGGAGGCGGCGCGACGGCCTCTCCTCGGAGCGCCTGGGCCAGCATCAAGGAGCACACGTAGCCGCACGCACAGCTCTCGACGTAACCCTCGACGCCCGTGATCTGCCCCGCCAGGAACACGCCCGGGCGCGCGCGCAGCTGCATGCGCCCGTCGAGCACCCGGGGGGCGTCGACGAACGTGTTGCGGTGAACGCTGCCGAACCGCTGGATGTCGGCCTCCTCCAGCCCGGGGATCGTCCGCAGGACGCGCCCCTGCTCCGGCCACGTCATGCGCGTCTGGAACCCGACCATGTTGTACGCGGTCGCCGCCGCGTCCTCCGGACGAAGCTGCACGACCGCGAACGGGCGCTGTCCGGTGCGGGGGTCGACCAGCCCCACGGGCTTCATCGGTCCGAAGGCGAGCGTCCTTTCGCCGCGCGAAGCCATCACCTCGACGGGAAGGCACCCCTCGAAGTAGCGCGCGTCCTCGAAGCTTCGAGGCTCGACTTTCTTCGCCCCTAGGAGCTCGGCCACGAACGCGAAATACTGCGCTTCGTCCATCGGGCAGTTGACGTAAGCCTCGTCCGCGCCGTCTTCCGCACCCTTGCCGTAGCGCGACTGCTTGAACACCTTGCTCCAGTCGATCGAGTCGGCGCTCACGATGGGCGCGATCGCGTCGTAATAGGCCAGGTGCGCGCTCCCGACCGTCCGCGCCAGGTCCGCCGCGAGCGCTTCGCCGGTGAGCGGTCCGGTGGCCAGCACCACCGGCGAGCGGGGCGACGCCTCGGGGAGGGCCTCGACGACGCGCGCCTCCAGCGCGATGCGCGGGTGCCTGCTCACGCGCTCCGTGACGAGCGCGGAGAAAGCGTCGCGATCGACCGCGAGCGCTCCGCCGGCGGGGACGCGCGTGCGGTCGGCGCACCCGAGGATGAGCGAGCCGGCTCGACGCAGCTCCTCCTTGAGCAGGCCGACCGCGTTGGCGAGCGATGCCCCGCGCATCGAGTTGGAGCACACGAGCTCGCAGAGGGCGTCGTTGGTCTGGGCGGGGGTGCGCGCGCGCGGCTTCTGCTCGACGAGCCGCACGTCGACGCCTCGCTCGGCGAGCTGCCAGGCGGCCTCGCAGCCGGCCAGGCCGGCACCGACGACCGTGACGCAGGGCATGGTCGCTCTTAGCATGCCGACGATGCTCGTCGCGCTCCCCGACCAGTCGTGCGTGCACGTCGATCTGCGCGCCACGGGACTTCTCCGCGGCCTGGCGCACGACCCCACCCTGACGGCGCGCCCCGAGCGGCTCTCGGTCGACGTCGGGCAAGGGGAGATCGACGCGATCGCGAACGCCGTCTTCCGCGTGGACGCAATCGAGCCGCCCGGGGACCTCCCCGAGGCCGATCGCGACAAGATGGTCGAAAACCTGCGGGGCCCCGAGGTCCTCGACGCCGTCCGCTTCCCGACGATCGCCCTGCAGGCCCGCTACAGGGGGACGCTCGACGGCGGAACGCTCGCCGGAGAGCTCGTCGTGCGAGGAGCGCCGAGGCGTATCTCGATGGCCGTGCGCGTGTCGCGCGAGGACGAGGTTCTCGTCGCGTCGGGAGCGTGGGAGGGCAAGCTCACGGATCTCGGCATCAGGCCGTTCAAGGCCTTGCTGGGCGCGCTCAAGCTACAGGACTGGATCCGCCTGCGACTCGAGGCGAGGTTCGTGCGGCCCCGCTGAGCGCCCGTTTCCCGAGCGACCTCGCAACCACGCCCGCCCTGACCTAACGTTGCCGCCCATGGCGGACGCCAGAAAGCTCGTCTCGAAGCTCGCGGCGGAGCACGTCGCCGGCGGAAGGCCGACGGAATGGTTCGAGCCGCTGTACGCGGCGGCGTCGGGGGACCCGGCGCAGGTCCCCTGGGCGGACCTCGAGCCCAACCCGGGCTTGCTCGCCTGGGGACGGCGCGAGGGGACGGCGCGAGGGGGGGCGCGCGCGCTGGTCGTCGGCTGCGGCCTCGGCGACGACGCGGAAGAGCTGGCGCGCTGGGGCATGAAGGTCGTCGCCTTCGACGTCTCGGCGACGGCAGTCGCCTGGGCGAGGAGGCGCTTTCCGCGGTCGGACGTGCGTTACGAGGTGGCTGACCTCTTCGGCCCGCCGCCCGCATGGGCGCGCGCGTTCGACTTCGTCTTCGAGGCGTACACGCTGCAGTCCGTGCCGCAGTCGACCCGCCCGGTCGCGATCGACCGCGTCGCGGCCTTCGTCGCGCCCGGCGGGACGCTGCTCGTCATCGCGCGCGCGCGCGACGAGCACGAGCAGATCGAGGGCCCCCCGTGGCCGCTCGCGGCGAGCGAGCTCGATCGGCTCGAGCGGGCGGGGCTACAGGTCGTGCGCTTCGAGGACTTCATGGACGACGAAGCTCCGCCCCAGCGCAGGTTTCGCGTCCACTGCGAGCGACCGCGATCAGGTGCCTCGTAGCGCTGCGCCCGCTCGGAGCTCCAGCAGCGACGCGTGGGGCGCGAAGCCCTTCGGCAGCGACGCGATGGCCGCGTCGGCCTCGGCCACCCGACCCTCGAGGAGGAAGCCGAACGCCATCAGCTGCAGCGCCTCCGCGCGGACCGCCGCCGTGCGCGAGCCGACGGCCACCGGCTGGGCCAGGGAGAGGACCCGGCCGGCGTCCTTCGCGTCCAGCGCCGAGTACGCCTGCTCGAGCGTCGCGCGCATCGGCGCGTCGTGCTCCCTGTCCGACAGGTCCCGCAGTCCCCGCCAGTTGCTTGCCATGAACGACACCGCGAGCAGAGCCGGCCAGAACGACAGGAAGAGGAACGACAGCGGCGCAGCGACGCCGGCGATCACGATCGACACGATCCGCGCCGGCCTCTCGCCGCGACCGTTCGTCCACACGTTCAGCAGCTGCGTCAGGGCATTGCCGCCGTCGAGGGGCAGCATCGGAAGGAGGTTCAGCGCTCCCCACCAGATGTTGGCGTAGCGCACCGACTCGAACGCGAACTCGCCCATTCCCCCGGCGGGGAGCGCCCCGGGCCCCATGGCGCGCGCCGCGAGCGCCGCGGCGGCTCCCGCGACGAACCCTGCCCCGGGTCCTGCCAGGCTGATCGCCAGCCGGCGGCCGGCGGACACCTCGCGCCGCGGCGACCACGACGTCGTCCCACCCATGCCGTGCAGCGCGATGCTGGGCTCGAGCCCGAAGGCGACGCACGTCGCCGCGTGCCCCAGCTCGTGAAGCAAGACCGAGGCGAGCACGATCGCCGTCCACACGAGGAGCTTCTGAGGCGCTCGCTCGAGAAGCCCCATGTTGATGAGCACCGTCATGATGAAGAACGACGGCAAGATGCGGACGGGGATCTTGCCGATGTGGAAGCTCAGGTTCATCGGTGTGGGAGGTCGGGTCGGCGCGCGGCCGAGCGCGCGAAAGCAAGCCGCGTGCGACGCAAGATAGATTGTACCTCTCCACTGCGCACGCCGGTCCGGCCCAAAGCATGTTAGGACTCGTCGTGCGTCGTGCAGTCTGACACCGAACGCTTCCTCGCCCTGGTCTGCCGCGAGCTCGGCGCCACGGAAGCCCGCATCGTCCAGGAGGGCGAAGGCGACACCTCGGACGGGGGCGACACGCCCGAGCTCCGGTCCCCCCTGGCGGCGGGGGGCACCGTCGTGGTGACGTTCGGTCGAGCCCCGGAGGACTCCCAGGCCACGCAGAGGCGACTCGAGATGCTCGCCAGCACGTTCGACGCGAGGGGCGGCGAGACGGACCCTTCGCGTCGATCGAGACCGCCTGCTTCCCGGTCGCTTCGCGACGAGCTGGAGGCGCTCGTCGCCCGCGCCGCGGCGGTCAACGCGTTCGTCATCGACGCGAACTCCCCGATCGTCTGGGGCGCGGCGCTGATCGAGGACATGGGCGCAGAGGCCCCCGCCGCGTCGAGCTCGCGCATGACGGAGAACGCCGGCGGGGCCGCCGCCAGCGAGCCGGAAGGCTCGGTGTCGCGCCGCGCGCTCCGCGAAGTGCGCGCGCTCCCCGAGATCGCGGCGCTGCGCAAGGGCAAGCACGTCCGCTGCGTCCGAGGAAGCGGCCCGGTGCCCCTCGTGGCCCATTCCTTCGCCGGAATCTACCTCCTGGTGCTCGCGTTCGACGCGCCGTTCGACGAGCTGCGCGCCACGCGCGCCATCCTGGACGCTCTCCCGAGGATCGAGCGGCTCGTGCTCGAAGACGTC